>FWPV01005210.1_pt1 | contig 26279 bp, 24 predicted proteins | sample 2228371 | NCBI WGS metagenome assembly FWPV01 (sample SAMEA103939776, study PRJEB20133) | metagenome
CAAAGGCTATGTCAAAATCAAACGCGCCGAACGGCGCAAACTGCGCTACATCATCACCCCCGATGGACTAGCCTTGCGCGCGCGCCTGACGATGGATTACATCGAACAACAATTCAACCTGTATCGCCGCGTGCGCGAAAAAACCAAAGAGCACATCCGCAAAGCCAGTGCGGCCGGGTACAGCCGCCTGCGCCTGGTGGGACAGGGTGATGTCGCCGACATTTGCCGCCTGACCTGCCTGGAGCAAGGCGTGGAATTGGTCGAAGACCCGAATGTGCCCATGCTCGAAATTACCGGTCTGAGCGTAGCCCTGCGCATGGGAGGGGAGGAACATGAGCGCGAATGAAAAACCACATGTGCTAATCACCGGCGGGGCAGGCTACATTGGCTCGCTGCTTACTGGCGAATTGCTGCGCAACGGGCATCGCGTCACAGTCATTGATACGCTGCTGTTCGGCGGCGAATCGCTGCTGGGCTACCTGCACCACCCCGACTTTCACTTCGTCAAAGCCGATGTGACCGAACCGCGCGCCCTGCGCGAACATACCCGCCGCGATTGGCCCAAACCCAGCGCAGTCATCCACCTGGCGGCCCTGGTTGGCTTTCCGGCCTGCCAGGCCGTGGGGCGGCAGGCTGCCTGGCGTTACAATGTAGATGCCACTCGGCTGGTTTTCGAGCAAGCCAACCAGATGGGCGCAGCGCGCTTTGTGTTTGCCTCCACTTACAGCAACTACGGGCTCGCCGCCGATGGCCGTCCCGTCACCGAAGAATCGCCGCTTAACCCTCAGTCGCTTTACGCCGAAACAAAAATTGCCGCCGAAGAATTTTTACTGGCAAACAAAGACGGCGCAACCGCGCCGTTATTGCTGCGCCTGGCAACGCTTTACGGCATTTCGCCGCGCACCCGCTTCGACCTGATTGTCAACCAGTTTGTGCTGGAAGCCTACACCAAACGGGAACTCATCATCTACCAGCGCGGGTACTCCCGCTCTTTCGTGCATGTACTGGATGTGGTCCGCGCCATGCTGCTTGGGCTAAACGCGCCAGAAGAAAAAATACGCGGGCAAATCTACAACGTGGGCGCCCCGCAGGGCAACTACACCAAAGACGAAATTGTGGCCCTGGTGCTCAAGCGCCTGCCCGAAACCGAAGTCACCTACAAAAACCTGACCTTCGGCGGCGACATGCGCGACATCACCGTCAGTTTCGACAAAATTCGGCGCGAGCTGGGCTACACCACCACCCTCACCGTAGATGACGGCATCCGCGAGGTGGTGCACGCCCTGCGCACCGGACTCATCCGCAACCCGCACGACGAGCATTACCGCAACGCACAGTTTATTATTCAATGAGAGACGATTCAGTAGCGTTGGTTTAGCCACCGATGAAAACGATAAAAGTGCTATTTTCTTATCCCTTCCATCGCTTGTATCCGTGGTTGTTTTGAATTATCGAACGCGAATAAAACACCTGAAATCCCAACCCAATGCGCGCCGTGCGCGCGAAGATGGAGCAAAATATCATGTCTAACCTTCAACCTTCAACTTCTTTCTGGAACGACAAGCGCGTCATCGTCACTGGCGGCGGCGGCTTTTTGGGCTCATTCGTCGTAGAAAAACTGATTGCCCGCGGCGCAACCGACATCCTCGTCCCGCGCGTCGAAAACTACAACCTGACCGATAAAAACGCCATCATCCAACTGCTTAGCGATTCATTGCAACCCCAGCCGCCCGCCTACCTCACTTTCAATACGGGCAAACCCTCCACCTTCAACCTCGACCCCGCCAACCTGGTCATCATCCACCTGGCGGCCAACGTGGGCGGCATTGGCGCCAACCGCGAACACCCGGCCGAATTCTTTTACGACAACCTGATTATGGGCGTCGAACTGATGCACCAGGCCTGGAAACACGGCGTAGGCAAATTTACAGCCATTGGCACCGTCTGCGCCTACCCCAAGTTCACCCCCGTGCCTTTCAAAGAAGACGACCTGTGGATTGGCTACCCCGAAGAAACCAACGCCCCCTACGGACTGGCCAAAAAGATGATGCTGGTGCAATCGCAGGCCTATCGTGAACAATACGGCTTCAACTCCATCTTCCTGCTGCCGGTCAACCTCTACGGCCCGCGCGACAACTTCAACCTGCAAACCTCGCACGTCATCCCGGCCCTCATTCGCAAATCCATCGAAGCCCAAGAGCGCGGCGACAAAGAGATGGTCGCCTGGGGCGATGGCTCGCCCACCCGCGAATTCCTCTACGTAGAAGACGCCGCCGATGGCATCGTCACCGCCACCGAACGCTACAACCAATCCGACCCGGTCAACCTCGGTTCGGGTTACGAAATCTCCATAAAAGACCTGACGGAACTCATCATCCGTCTGACGGGCTTCGAGGGCAAACTGGTCTGGGATACCAGCAAACCCAACGGCCAACCCCGCCGCGGACTGGACACCACCCGCGCCAAAGAGCGCTTTGGCTGGCAGGCCCAAACCCCGTTCGAAGAAGGCATCCGCCGCACCATTGACTGGTTCAAAGCCAACCGGGACAAAATCCGCTAGATTTTTCTCATGACCGAACTCGCAAAAACCTCAGAACCCATCACTGTCATCAAGCCCTCTACGGGCTGGTCGGCGCTTAACCTGCGCGACCTGTGGGTGTACCGCGAGCTGGTATTCTTCCTCACCTGGCGCGACATCAAAGTACGCTACAAGCAAGCCGCGCTGGGCATCGCCTGGGCGGTGCTGCAACCGCTGTTCACCATGATTGTGTTCAGCGTCATCCTCGGCAACTTTCTGGGCGTACCAACTGAAAACAACATCCCCTACCCGGTGTTCAGCTTTGTGGCCCTGTTGCCCTGGCAATTGTTTGCCAACACCCTGCAGCGCTCTGGCACCAGCCTGGTGAGCAGCGCTAACCTGCTGACCAAAATTTACTTTCCGCGTCTGGTCATTCCTATTGCGGCTGTCGGCGCGGGGCTGGTGGATTTTTTCATCTCGCTGCTGGTGCTGTTTGGGCTCATGCTGTTCTATGGGCTGCCATTCACGCTCAATATGCTCTGGCTGCCGGCCTTCATGCTGCTGGCGCTCATCACGGCTTTGGCGGTGGGGTTGTGGCTTTCGGCGCTCAACGTGCAATACCGCGACGTGCAACAAATGATTCCCTTCATCATCCAGGCCTGGTTTTACATCTCACCGGTGGTCTATTCGGCTGCCGTCATTCCCAGCGAGCGCCTGCGCCTCATTTACGCCCTCAACCCCATGGCGGGCGTCATTCAGGGCTTTCGCTGGGCCCTGCTCGATACCGCCCCGCCCGACGCCTCGCTGGCCGTTTCGACGGGCGTGGTCATCCTGCTGCTCATCAGCGGGCTATACTTCTTCAAACGCATGGAACGCGTCTTTGCGGATATTGTCTAGGAATCTGTCATGAGCGAAGTCGTCATCAAAGTAGAAAACCTGGGCAAACGCTACCGCCTGGGCGCGCTAACCGAACGGCACGACACCCTGCGCGATCAGATTGTAGATTTTGGCCGCGGACTGTCCAACACCCTGCGCGGCAAGCGTTCCCCCGCCGCCGCCAACGAGGTGTGGGCGCTGCGCGATGTCTCCTTTGAAGTTGAGCGCGGACAGGTGCTGGGCGTCATTGGGCGCAACGGCGCAGGCAAAAGCACCCTGCTCAAAGTCCTCTCGCGCGTCACCGAGCCCACCACCGGGCAAATCACCGTCAAAGGGCGGGTTGGCTCATTGCTGGAGGTAGGCACCGGCTTTCACCCCGAACTTTCCGGGCGTGAAAACATCTTCCTCAACGGGGCCATCCTGGGCATGCGCCGCGCCGAAATTGCCCGCAAATTCGACGAAATTGTGGCCTTTTCCGAGGTCGAAAAATTCATAGATACCCCCGTCAAACGCTACTCCAGCGGCATGTATCTGCGCCTGGCCTTTGCCGTAGCCGCCCACCTGGAACCCGAAGTGCTGGTGGTAGACGAAGTGCTGGCCGTAGGCGACGCCGAATTTCAGCGCAAGTGCATGGGCAAAATGGGCGATGTCGCCCAACAGGGCCGCACGGTGCTGTTCGTCAGCCACAACATGAGCGCCATTCTGCGCCTGACCCAGGAATGCCTGGTCATGGAAAAAGGCCGCCTGGCCCTGCGCGCGCCCTCGGCCCAGGCCGTAGACTACTACCTGGCCGCCGGAAGCGCCAAACTGGGCGAACGCATTTGGGAAGCAGAAGAAATCCCCTCGTCCAGCGCGCCCTTCCGCCCGCTGGCCCTGCGCCTGCGCGATATGCGCGGCAACGTGGTAGATACCCTGCGCTCGGTCGAACCCGCCACCCTGGAATTTGAATACGAACTGGATTCGCCCATTCAGGGACTGCGCACCGGCTTTTACCTCAGCACCGCGCGCGGCGAATACGTCTTCACCTCCTTCGATACCGACGCGCCCGAAGACTTCGAGCGCTTTACCAACCGTCCGGCCGGGCGCTACATCAGCCGCTGCACCCTGCCCGCCGACCTGCTCAACGAGGGGCGCTTTTCGGTGGGCGTCAACGCCAGCGCCTATCACATCAAACGCTACTTCCAGGACGAGCAAGCCCTCACCTTTAGCGTAGATGCCGCCGGCGCCCCCGGCACGCACTGGATGGAACCGCGCCCCGGCCCCGTGCGCCCGCGCCTGAAATGGGAGATTGAAAAAACCGCATGAAAGCCACACTCAAACGCTTTGCGCAACACCTCCCATTTGCCGCCGATGCCTACTGGCTGCTGGGCCGCAAACAAGGGCAACCCTTTCGCGCGCACTATCAACTGGAAGCGCTGCGCAACATCCTGCCCGCCGCCGCTGCCGATGCGCGCGCCGCAGCCGCCCAGGCTGCCCCCGGCAAAAACGTGTTCATCTTTGCCACCCTGCACTACTGGATCGAACACACCACCGCGCTGGCCCTGGTGCTAAAAGGGCTGGGACACAACGTTCACCTGACCTACCTGCCCTACGACGACTGGCGCATTGCCAGCACCCCCTTCGACATCCGCCGCCAGGACCTGCACACCCGCGACGTGCTGGCCCCCGCCCAGGGGCTGCTGCGCATCACCTCGCTGCTGGATGTGCGCCCCGCGCCCAACCTGCCCCCCGCCCTGGCCGCCGATGTGGAACTGGTCTCCACCTATGACACCCAATACACCGACCAGGTCGAAGAAATTGACCCCACCTCGGCGCTATACCGCCTGCGGCTGGCCCGCAACGGCTTTGCCGCCCGCGCTGCCCTGCGCCTGCTAAGCGAAACCCGCCCCGACGTGGTCATCGTCCCCAACGGCACCATTCTGGAATTGGGCGCCATCTACCGCACAGCGCGGCATCTCAACATCCCGGTAGTCACCTACGAATTCAACGACACCCGCGAACAATTCTGGATGGCGCTCAACGATGAAGTGATGCGCCAGAACACCGACGCCATGTGGGCCGCCCGCGGCAGCACCCCGCTCAGCGCGGCCGAACGCGAAAAAATAGAAGCCCTCGAAACCGCCCGCATGAGCGGACAACCCTTTGGTAAATCGGCGCGCCGCTGGCAAGACCTGGCCGCCCAGGGCGCCGAACAAGCCCGCGCCGCCCTGAGGCTGGATTCGCGCCCGGTGGTGCTGCTGGCCACCAACGTCCTCGGCGACAGCCTCACCCTGGGGCGCAACATCTTCAGCCGCAGCATGGCCGAATGGATTAGCGAAACCGTCAAATACTTTGCCCAACGCTCAGATGTGCAACTGATTGTGCGCGTGCACCCCGGCGAACGCCTGACGCACGGCCCCAGCATGGTAGATGTCGTCCACGCCGCCCTGCCCAGCCTGCCCGAACACATCAAACTGGTGCGCCCGCTAGACAAAATAAACACCTACGACCTGATGGGCCTGACCAGTTTGGGGCTGGTTTACACCACCACCACCGGCATGGAAATGGGCATGCACGGCATTCCGGTCATTGCCGCGGGCGAAACCCACTACCGCAAACGCGGCTTCACGCTAGACCCCCACACCTGGGACGAATACTACACCATGCTCAACACCGCCCTCAGCAACCTGCCCGCCCAACGCCTGACCCCCCACCAGGTAGAACTGGCCTGGCGCTACGCCTACCGCTTCTTTTTTGAATACCCGCGCCCCTTCCCCTGGAAAGTCTCTGGCTTTTGGGAAGAATACCCCACCTGGAGCGTGGCCCGCGTGCTCAGCCCCGAAGGGCGCGCCCTGTTTGGCCAAACCTTTGAATACTTCGCAGGCAAACCCATAGACTGGAAAAATATCTAATGTCCGAACACACCCGACAAGACGTACGCGACTTTTACGACCGCATTGGCTGGTCGCTGCAAGATGATGGGCTGTACCAAAACGCCCGCTACGAAGACCTGCGCCCGGTCTCTGCCGAATACATCCACCGCTGTCACATGCGCCTGGGTACACATCTATCCCCTAGCGGCGATCACCTGCTAGACGCCGGTTCGGGCCCCGTACAATACCCCGAATACCTCACCTATTCGCAAGGCTATCGCTACCGCGTATGCGCCGACCTGTCCATCACCGCCCTCAAAGAAGCCCGCAAACGCCTGGGCGAAAAAGGACTGTTCGTCGTCTGCGACATCACCCAACTGCCCTTCAAAGCCAACGCCTTCGATGGCATTGTCAGCCTGCACGCCATCCACCACGTCAGCGTAGAAAAGCAGCCCACCGCCTATGCCGAATTGTTCCGCACCCTTAAGCCAGGGCGCAGCGCGGCCATCGTCAACGCCTGGAAAAACCCCGCCCTGATGGAAAAGCTCGGCTTTCTTGTCCGCCTTGCCGATTATCTCAAATCTGCACCCAATGCACTCAAGCGCCGCCTTGGGCTGGCCAAACCAGCCCCAAAAGCCCAGGCGCCAACCGCCGCCCAGCCCACCGGCACCTACACCCAGCACCTCGACGCGCCCCAGCTGCTATCGGCGCTTGCACGCCTGGGCATTACTGCCGAAATTTATCCCTGGCGCAGCCTGAGCGTGCGCTTTCTGCGCGCCGTCATCCACCCCTGGAACGGCGGCAAATACTGGCTGCGGCTGGTGTACTGGCTGGAAAATAAATACCCCCGCTATTTTGGCGAAAATGGGCAATACCCGACAATCGTTATTAGAAAATTAGACAATAGAGAGTAGTCGAGCAACCTCTCATCAACTAATCTCTATGCATCTACTCTCTGGAGGTTTCTATGGACTGGACCAACAAAGTCGTACTCGTCACCGGCGGCACAGGCTCGTTCGGCAAAAAATTTACTAAAATCCTGCTGGCAGAAAAGAACCCCAAAAAGGTCATCATCTTCAGCCGCGACGAACTCAAACAACACGAAATGCGCGTCGCCGGATACAACGACCCGCGCCTGCGCTACTTCATCGGCGACGTGCGCGACCGCGACCGCCTGGTACGCGCCATGCACGGCGTAGATATCGTCGTCCATGCCGCCGCGCTCAAACAAGTGCCCGCCTGCGAATACAACCCCATGGAAGCCATCAAAACCAACATCATGGGCACCGCCAACGTCGTCGAAGCCGCCCTGGATGCCGGCGTAGCCAAAGTGCTCGTCCTCAGCACCGACAAAGCCGTCAGCCCCGCCAACCTGTACGGCGGCACCAAACTCGTCGCCGAAAAACTCACCATCCAGAGCAACGCCTACGCCGCCGGCACCGCCACCCGCTACGCCTGCGTGCGCTACGGCAACGTCGTCGGCTCGCGCGGCTCCATCGTCCCGCTCTTCCTCAAACAACGCGCCAGCGGGCGCATCACCATCACCGACGAGCGCATGACCCGCTTCTGGCTCTCGCTCGAACAGGGCGTGCACTTCGTCATCCGCTGCATCGAACAAATGGAAGGCGGCGAAGTCTTCGTCCCCAAAATCCCCAGCACCAGGGTTGTAGACCTCGCCCGCGCCATCGCCCCCCAAGCCCAAATCGAAATCATCGGCATTCGCCCCGGCGAAAAACTGCACGAAGACCTGCTCTCCGAAGACGAAGCCCGCCACGCCGTCGAACTGCCCGACATGTACGTCATCCAACCCGCCGAAGCCTTCTGGTTTGGCTACTCGTGGCAAAACAAAGGCAAACCCCTGCCCGAAGGCTTCAGTTACACCAGCGACAACAACACCCAATGGCTAGACGTAGAAGGCATCAAAAAATACATCGCCCCATTCGAAGAAGCCTTTGCGAATGGAACCCTTGAAGGATAAATGCGTGCGATGTGTGAAATGCGGGGTGCGCTACCAAACCCCGCACTTCGCACCCTGCACCGGGTATTGACCCATGCGAATTCTCGTTACAGGCGCTTCCGGATTACTCGGTCTCAACCTTTGTTTGGGGAATTGGGACTCGCACACCCTCCTCGGCGTAGACCGGGGCAAATTGCGTGGCGCGCCCTTCGACCTCATCCGCGCCGACCTGACCGACCCGCAAACCGCCTCCCGTTTAATCAGCCTCGCCCAACCCGACGCCGTCATCCACACCGCCGCCAACGCCAACATCGACTCCTGCGAAGCGGACCCCCAATCCGCCCGCTATCTGAACGGAGAACTGCCCGGCATACTGGCAGAAGCCGCCGCCAAAGCCGCCGTCCGCTTCATTCACATCTCCACCGATGCCGTCTTCGATGGCGCGAAAAACGGCTTCTACACCGAAGAAGACGCCCCCAACCCGCTCTCGGTCTATGCCCAGAGCAAACTGCTCGGCGAGCAAAACGTCCTCTCCGCCAACCCTGCCGCGGCGGTCGCGCGCGTCAACTTCTTTGGCTGGAGTCTCTCCGGCACGCGCAGCCTGGCCGAATACTTTTTCAACAACTTATCCACAGGGCGCGGCTGCAACGGCTTCACCGATGTTTATTTCTGCCCCATGTTCGTCGGCGACCTGTCCAAAACCCTGATTGACATGCTGGAAAAAGGACTTACCGGGCTGTATCATGTCGTTGGGTCCGAAGCGCTCAGCAAATATGAGTTTGGCGTACGCATTGCCCAACAATTTGGGTTTGATTCTCAACAAATTATCCCCACCTCAGTCGAAGAATCCGGTCTAAAAGCCCGGCGTTCCCACAACCTGCGCCTATCTGTGCACAAACTATCCACCGCGTTAGGGCGCACAATCCCCGGCGCATCCACCGGAATTGCCCGGTTTTATGCACAATACCAGCAGGGTTATCCACAAAAAATGCGCAGTTATACACAGGCTTGATGTCATTGCGCGGGTAATCTGTGCCCAAAGCAATCTCCCAACAGCGAGGAGGTTGCCGCGCCGACAAAGAAAATCGGCGCGCAACGACACATAAAAAACGGAGGAACACATGGAATTCAAAATCAACAACCACACTATCGGCCTCAATCACCCCACCTACTTCATCGCCGACATCGCCGCCAACCACGATGGCGACCTGGAGCGCGCCAAAATGCTCATTCGCCTGGCCAAACAAGCCGGGGCCGATGCAGCCAAATTCCAGCACTTCCAGGCGCCAAAAATCGTCTCAGATTACGGCTTCTCGCACATGAACAGCAAAGTCTCGCACCAGGCCAGGTGGAAAAAATCGGTAACCGAGGTGTACGCGGCGGCATCGCTGCCCCAGGATTGGACGCCCATCCTCAAAGAAGAATGCGACAAAGTGGGCATAGACTTCTTCACTTCACCTTATGATTACGACTCCATCGAACACGTTGACCCGTACATTCCGGCCTACAAGGTTGGCTCTGGCGAAATTGACTGGATAGAAACCCTGGAACACATGGCCAGCAAAGGCAAACCCATGATCATCGCCACCGGCGCATCCACCATTGGCGAAGTCCAGCGCGCGGTGCACGCCATTTTGCGCATCAACCCGCAGTTGTGCGTCATGCAATGCAACACCAACTACACCGCCAGCCCCGAAAACTACGACCACATCAACCTGAACGTACTCAAAACCTACGCCACCATGTTCCCCAACGTGGTGCTTGGGCTTTCAGACCACACGCACGGCAACGCCACCGTACTGGGCGCCGTAGCGCTTGGCGCGCGCATGATTGAGCGTCACTTTACCGATGACAACGACCGCGAAGGCCCCGACCACAAATTTGCCCTCAACCCCGATGCCTGGGCCCACATGGTAGAAGAAACCCGCCTGTTAGAGCGCGCCCTGGGCGTTGCCGACAAATTCATCACTGCCAACGAGCAAGAAACCGCCATCGTTCAACGCCGCTGCCTGCGCGCTGCGCGCGACATCAAGGCTGGCGAAGTCTTCACCCGCGAGATGATAGACGTGCTGCGCCCGGCCACCCCTGGCGCCATCAAACCCGACCAGATTCTCAACGTCATCGGCACCAAAGCCCTGGTAGATATGCCCAAAGGCAAAGAACTGCGCTGGACGGATTTGGGTGCATGAGTGCGACGTGCTGAGTGCGATGTGCGCACGATGCGTGAGGTGATGGATGGCGATAACGAAGTTTGAAGATATTAAAGCCTGGCAGGAAGCGCGAATTTTGGTAAGAATGGTGTACCAATTGACCGATGAAGGTAAATTTGCCAAAGACTTTGGACTGCGTGACCAGATGCGCCGCGCAGCAGTTTCGGTAATGGCAAACATTGCGGAAGGTTTTGATTGCGAATCAACCATTGAATTTTCTCGTTTCCTTGGCATTGCGAGGCGTTCTGCGGTTGAAGTGCAATCCCTGCTTTATACAGCACACGATATTGGCTACATTTCGCAAGAACAATTCCAGACGCATTACGAACAAGCCGGAAAAACCAAAGGACTGATCAGCGCGTTCAAAAACGCCATGCCCAAACACCGCTAACCGCACCCCGCACCTGTCGCACGCCGCACATCTCTTATGAAATGAAAATTCTCTACTTCTCACTCGACTACACCCCCCACGACCACCGCTTCCTCTCCGCTTTGTCAGAGAGCGAACACCAGGTCTTTTACGTGCGCCTGCAGCGCGGACCCCGCCAAACGGAGAGCCGCCCGGCGCCGCCCAACGTGGAGCAGGTGCAGTGGGAGGGCGGGCGCGACCTGTTTCGCTGGCGCGACCTGCCCAGGTATGTGCTGGGGCTGCGCCGCATCATCCGACGCATCAAACCAGACCTCATCCACGCCGGGCCCATCCAAACCTGCGCCTTCATCGCCGTGCTGAGCGGCTTTCGGCCCATCCTGACCATGTCGTGGGGCTTCGACCTGATGGAAGACGTGCACCGCAACCGCTGGTGGGAATGGGTCACGCGCTTTACCCTTCGGCACTCTACATTCTTCACCAGCGATGCTCAGGTCACCCGCGATAAAGCCGTCGCCTATGGCATGAACCCGGCCCGCACCGTGGTTTTCCCCTGGGGCGTGGATTTATCGCACTTTGCCCCGCCCCCCGCGCCCCGCACTTCGCAGGGCTTTACACTGTTTTGCAACCGCAGTTGGGAGCCACGCTACGGCGTGGATGTGCTGGCCAAAGCCTTCATAACGGTAGCCCGCCAACGGGAAGATGTCTCGCTTATGCTGTTGGGGGGCGGCTCGCAAGGCGCCAGGCTGCGCCAAATGCTCGAAAACGGCGTAACCGCCGGGCGCGTCGCCTATCCCGGTCACATCCCCAACCGCGACCTGCCGCGCTTCTACCACATGGCCGACCTGTACATCTCCCCGTCGCATGTAGATGGTTCATCCGTCTCGCTCATGGAAGCGCTGGCCTGCGGCCTGCCCTGCCTGGTCTCGGACATTCCCGCCAACAAGGAATGGGTGCGCGACGGTGAAAACGGCTGGCTCTTCCGCGATGGCGATGCAGACGACCTGGCCGCTAAAATCCTGCACGCTATCGAACAGCGCCAAAATCTGCCCCGCATGGGCCGCAACGCCCGCGCCACCGCCGAAGCCAAAGCAGATTGGCCAAAAAATGTGCAAAAACTGCTAGACGCCTACCAGCGAACCATCCAATCAGGAAAGTAAAAATGCCCCCTCGAACCGTCGCCATCATTCAAGCCCGCATGGGCTCTTCGCGCCTGCCCGGAAAAGTGCTGCTCGACATCGGCGGCAAGCCGATGCTGCAATGGGTGGTCACGCGCACCCGCCGCGCCGCCCAGGTGCACCAGGTGATGGTCGCCACCACCGACGACCCCGCCGATAACCCCATTGCCGATTTCTGCGCCGCACACAACATCACCTGCTACCGTGGCAGCGCCTTCGACGTGCTCGACCGCTACTACCAGGCCGCCCGCTCTCAACTGGCCGAAATCGTCGTGCGCATCACCGCCGACTGCCCCTTCATTGACCCTGATCTGATAGACCGCACGCTGGACGCCTTCTTTGGGCGCTTCCAAAAACAGGATAAACTCATCGGCGCGCGCCCGGCCAACCTGCCCGTGCCTACCCGCCGCTTCCCGTTCGACTTCGTCGCCAACCGCCTGCCGCCCCCCTTTGGGCGCACCTACCCCATTGGGTTGGATGTCGAAGTATGCACCTTCTCTGGGCTGGAACTGATCTGGGATCGCGCCAGCGAACCATTCGAGCGCGAACACGTCATGCCCTATTTTTACGAAGAACCCGGCCGCTTCGGGGTGCTGCTGGTCAACCACACCGAAGACCTCGGCGCGCTGCGCTGGACCGTAGACACCCCCCAAGACCTGGAATTTGCCCGCCAGGTTGCCGCCCGCTTTAATGGCCGCGACGACTTCACCTGGCTGGAACTGCTCGACCTCGTCCGCCGCGAGCCGCACCTGGCCGCCATCAACGCCCAGGTGCAGCACAAATCCATGACCGACACCGACGCCCGCGCCATCTGACCTTTGACCCTCAACCCATGTCTTACCTGACCATCTTCACGGCCCCCAAGCCGTTCACCAACCCGCACATTGCGGTCATTCAGCGCAACGCCATCCAATCCTGGCTGCGCCTGCCCGATTGCCAGGTCATCCTGATTGGCGACGAACCCGGCATTGCCGAAACCGCCGCCGCGTTGGGCGTTCTGCACCTGCCCAACGCAGCCCGCAACGCGCATGGCACGCCGCTGCTCTCGTCCATTTTTAGCCTGGCCCGCCAGCACAGCCATTCGCCCCTGTTGTGCTACGTCAACGCCGACATCATCTTTTTTGCAGATGTCCTGGAAGCAGGCCGCCGCGCCGCCCAACAGGCCGACCGTTTCCTCATCGTTGGCCAACGCTGGGACATGGACATCACCACCCCGCTCGACTTTGCCCCCGGCTGGGAAGCCGCGCTGCGCGCCCGGGTTGCGGCGCAAGGCGCGCTGCACCCCCCTATGGGCTCCGACTACTTCATCTTTCCGCGCGCCTGCTACACCGACCTGCCCGCCTTTGCCGTCGGCCGCGCCGGGTGGGATAACTGGATGATCTACAAAGCCCGCGCCGAGGGCTGGCCCGCCATAGACGCCACCCACGACGTGATGATTGTGCACCAAAACCACGATTACAGCCACCTGCCGGGCGGCCAACCCCACTACAAACTACCCGAAACCGACGAAAACATCCGCCTGGCCGGGGGGCGCGCCGCCACCCGCTTCACCCTGCTGGATACCGACAAACGTCTGGTAAACGGCAAACTGCTGCCGCAAAAAATGGATAGCCAGCGCCTGTGGCGGCGCATCGAAGCCTGGCCATTGCTGACCCTCGGCAACGCCGAACTATCTGAAAAACTGCGCCGCCTGCGCCAACGCTTCCGTTAATTACGCCTCACTCCTCACTCTTCACTTCTAACTTCTAACTTCTCATCTACCATGCGCAAAGGTCAAAACCCCGCCAAATTCGTCTCTAGCGTCGCCAAACCGCAACGTATTACCGCCGCGGTGCTGACGTATATTCCCTTCCTCAGCGGCTTCTACGCCGAAGCGCTGGATGTGCTCAAAATCAGCCTGGAATCCATGCGCAACGACCCCGGCCTGCCCTTCGATCTGATGGTCTTCGACAACGGCAGCTGCCCCGAAGTGCGCGATTACCTGGTTGCCGAAAAAGAGGCCGGGCGCATCCAATACCTCATCCTCTCCGAGAAAAACCTGGGCAAAGGCGGCGCGTGGAACATCATCTTTGGCGGCGCGCCGGGTGAAATCATCGCCTACGCCGACAGCGACATTTTGTACTACCCCGGCTGGCTGGCGCGCTCGGTAGAACTGCTGGAAACCTTCCCCAACGTGGGCATGGTCACCGCGCGGCCGTTCCGCACCAACCCAAACTACCACACCGCCACCCGCGCCTGGGCCCAATCCAACGCGCAAACAGCGGAAGGCTGCTTCATCCCCTGGGAAACCTTTTGGGAGTTCAACCGCTCGCTTGGGCAAGACGAAACTGAAAACCGAAAGGTGTACCAGGAAACAACCGATTGGTTAATCACCTACAAAGGCTTAAAATCTTTCGCAGGTGCATCACACTGGCAGTTTGTAGCGCATAAATCTACGCTGGCGCAGTTCCTGCCCTTCGACATGGACAAACCCATGGGGCAGGTCAAGCAACTGGACGAACGCATGAACGCCGCCGGGCTGCTGCGCCTGATGGTAAGCGACCCACTGGTGATGAACCTGAGCAACACCACCGATTACGTCAAAGGCGCATATCAAAAACCGCCTGCCCCAAAAAACACAGGGCTGGTCAAGCGCCTGGTACGAACTGCGCCATTGAAAAAAGTGCTGCTGGCAATTTACGATCAAATTTTCAAATGGTATTACGCGTAACAGTGGTTTTGCAACAGCGCTCGCCCACGCTCAACTGCGCAGGTCAACAGCGCCTCACGCTTTATGGGTTTGCTTCCACCCAACGGCTGTTGGCATAAGGTGTTGAATGGGCTTATGATATGATGTCATTCGCCAGCAAACCAACCCGGCGCGCGCATGCGTGCATGAAGAAATTTTTGATTAGAGGTCAATAATGCCCCGAATTGGAATGAACCCTGGCCGCGGGCGCGCCACCAAATATCGCCCGGCGCGCATCACCCTGGCCGTGCTCACCTACCTGCCGGAGCAGGTAGGCTACTTCGAGCATCGGCTGGAGTCCACGCGCCTGTGCATCGAAAGCCTGATTGCCCACACCCCCGAACCCTACGACCTGATGGTCTTCGACAACGGCAGCTGCAAAGCCCTCACCGACTACCTGACCGGGCTGCGCGAAAAAGGAAAAATAGATTACCTGTTCCTTTCTGCCCGCAACGTGGGCAAAGTGGGCGCATTGCAATACATTTTTACCGCAGCCCCCGGCGAGATTGTGGCCTACACCGACGACGACGTTTTCTTTTTGCCCGGCTGGCTGCAGCCACACCTGGACATTTTGGAAACCTACCCCAATGTGGGCATGGTGTCGGGCTTCTACATTCGCCCGCACATGAGTTATGGCATCAACAGCACCCTGGCCTTTGCCGAACAGCCCGATGTCAAAAAAGAAGTGGGGCGAATCATCCCAGAAGAATGGGAACAGCACTACATTGACAACATGGGCCGCACCTGGGAAAAATACAACGAAGAAATAGAAGGCCTGAACGACATCGCGCTGGAATACAAAGGCGTACCGGCGCTGGTTTCGGCCGGGCATCATCAGTTTGTCGCCCGCCGCGCAGTGATGTTAGAAGCCCTGCCCAAAGGCTGGAGCGGCCAACTGATGGGACAAATGCGCGAACTGGATACCGTGGTAGACAACCTGGGCTATTTGCGCCTTAGCACCCGGCAGCCGGTCACCCGCCTGCTGGGCAACCTCACCAGCCCAGAAATGGCCGCCGAAGCGCGCAATTTTGGCTTGTTTGCCAGCGCCCCGCGCGTGCGCGAAGTGACCGCCTTCGAGGCCTGGCTGTACCGCCTGCCAGTCGTTCAGGTCATTGCCTGGCGGCTGTATAACCTGATGTACCGTATTATCAACGTAAAGTGATGGACGTAATGACTGCTCATACCCCCAAAAACGAATCGCAAAACACCCGCGCCGCCGCGCCCCAAAAACGGCGAGTCTTCATCAGCGCCGATCATGGACTGGCCATTGTCTATTTTTTGCAAACCGAAGTGCTCGACGCCATGCTGGCCGACGGAGTGGAAATTGTACTGCTCACCGACGAAGGCATTAGAGACCAGATTGAAAAACGCTTCGGCCGCCCCGGACTCATCATCGAAAGTCTGCGCCTCAAACAATGCCGCGAATTCATGGAAAAGCACCACTACTTCCTGCAATACTGGACGCACTTCCTGCGCTGGATGGGCGGCTCGAACCGCATCAACACCAACCCCATGGACGGGCACCTGCGCCAGATGGGCTACGAAACCAACCTGCGCGCCAAAATTTTCGTCATGCCGTTCATTCGGCTCTTCACCTGGGTACTGCGCCGCTCGGCATGGGCCCGCCGCATGTTGATAGATTTTCAACAAAAATTCTTCACCGCCAACATCTACGCCGACCTGTTCGAGAAATACCAGCCTGTCATGACCATTGCCAGCACCCCCGGCTGGCGGTGGGATCGCTTCTTGCTGCGCGAATCGGCCGCGCGCGGCATTACCAACACGGCCGTCATCGTCGGCTGGGATAACCCCTCCAGCTACCGCCTGCCCGGCGCACACATGGATTACATCACCTGCTGGTCCGAAATTCAAAAAGAAGAACTGGTGCTCGGCTCCGACTGGAAGCCCGAACAAGTCAACATTGGCGGCATTCCATCCTACGACGGCTACTTCCTCAAAACCTGGCAAATGCGCCGCGAGGAATACTTCAAACTGCACGGGCTGGACCCCAACCGCAAACTGCTCTCGTACGCGTGCAGTTTCGTTACGTTTTCTCCTAACTTTGCCAACATCTCGGCGCTGGTCGAACTGGTGAACAACGACGAACTGGACGAACCCTGCCAACTGCTCATTCGCCTGCACCCTAATCACTTCATCCCCGGCTCGCTCTACGAGCAAGAAGCCAACCGGGTGCGCCAGCTCATCAAAGACATGCCGCACGTTCACCTGGTAGAGCCCGTGCCCCTGGGCGGCGAACTGGGCTACTACTCTGGCGAAGACATGCCCGAAAAAGCCTCCATGATGGCCCATTCTGACATCTTCCTCACCGTCTATTCCACCATGGTAGTCGAAACCGCCATCCACGACCGGCCGATCATCAGCGTGTGCATTGATGTGCCCGGCGGCTGGAACACCCCCGGCAAATTTTCGCTCAAACTGACCGAAATTGCCGAATGGCCCACCCACCTGCGCTTCCGCGAAGCAGAGGCAGGGCGCGTAGCCTTCGACAAAGCCACCCTGCGCGCGCACATCAACGCCTACCTCAAAAATCCCGCTGCCGACGCCGAAAAGCGCCGCAAATTTATTCTGGACGAGTGCACCTACACCGATGGCTCGGCTGGCCGCCGCACCGGCGCTTACCTGGCATCGCTGGTCAAAGTCAAAAAGGAAACCGGAAAACAGCCATGAAATTCCTGATTGCCGGGCTTGGCTCCATCGGCCGCCGTCACTTCCGCAACCTGCGCGCCCTGGGCGAGCAAGACATCATCCTCTACCGCACGCGCAAATCTACCCTGCCCGATGACGAGCTGGCCGGGTTCGAGACATTTACCGATTTAGACACCGCCCTGGCCCAAAAGCCAGATGCCGTCTTTGTGTCCAACCCCACCGCCCTGCACATGGATGTGGCCCTGCCCGCCGCCCAGGCCGGGATTCACCTCTTTTTGGAAAAACCCGTTGCCGGGTCGTTGGACGAACGCGTCGAGGCGCTTCAGGCGGCCGTCTCCCGCTCAGGGTCACGAGTCCTGGTCGGCTTCCAGTTTCGCTTCCATCCCACCCTGCAAAAAGCCGCCGAGCTCATCCACAGCGGCGCGCTGGGGCAGGTGCTCACTTTTCGCGCCCACTGGGGCGAATATGTGCCCAACTGGCACCCCTGGGAAGACTACCGCCAGACCTACACCGCGCGCGCCGACCTGGGCGGCGGGGTGATTGCCACGCTCACCCACCCGCTAGACTACCTGCGCTGGCTGCTCGGCGAAGTGACCGCCCTGTGGTCGTTCAACGGGCACATCAGCCCGCTGGAAATGGACGTGGAAGATGTAGCCGAAATGGGCCTGCGCCTGGCCAACGGCGCAATAGGCAGCGTGCATGTCAACTATGTGCAGCGCCCGCCCGCCCACCGTCTGGAAATTATCGGCACAGCAGGCGCCCTGCGCTGGGATAACGCCGATGGCGTGCTGCACTTCTACCACATGCCGCAGCCCTTTGGCGCATGGCAAGCCGACCCGCCCGCCGCCGAGCTGACCACCTTTGCCCCGCCAGAGGGCTTCGAGCGCAACGCCATGTTCCTGGCCCAAACCCGCCACTTCATCGAAGTCGTGCGCGGCGCGGCCCAACCGGTCTGTACCCTGCAAGACGGCATTCGCGCTTTGCAACTGGTCGAAGCCGCGCGGCAATCGAACCTGCAAGGAAAAGTCATCACCCTCCCATGAAACGCGCCCTCATCTTTTTCACCTGCATCTTGCTCATTGGCTGCGCGCCTGCCAGCCCCACCCCTGCGCCTACCCCAACCATTGGGCAGGATATTCTCAGCACCCAGGCGGCCGCCACCGCCCTGGCCGAGCTCACCCGCCAAGCCATTCCCCCCACCCCCAGCGCCACGCTCACCGCCAGCCCCACCCCGCAGCCCAGCCAGACCCCTACCCCGGCCGCCACCCCTACCCCCCTGGCGCGCTTTGCCGAATTCGTCATCACCCGCGCGGCCTATCAGCGCGTGGGCGGAGTCAGCCTCACCATCAAACTGCCCGGCATTGCCAGCAACATCAACCTGGAAATAAACGGCAGCAAATTTACCTGCGCATTCGACCCCGCCTACTCGGATGTGGTGGTCTGCAACGGGCTATACGCCCCGCCGCTCGATACCCGCCTGCCCATCGCCTTCACCGACCCGCTCAGCGGGCAGGCGCTCTACCAGGGAGAAGTCATCCTGCGCCAGACCATGTTCCCCACCCCCACGCCCATCAGCCCGGCCGGCAACTGGTGCCCCGAACGCGGCACAAAAGTGGAAGTAGAATGGGAATGCCGCATCTACCAAAACAACCCGTGCGTTGTAGCCACCGTGTTCGACGCCTGCGGGTACTGGTACTCGGTACACACCTGCCCCGACAACATGGACCTGCCCTCACCCAACTGCAGCGCAGAACAATTCGACGCCATGCGCAAGTTACATGGCTTTCCGTAAACCGTAAAGAGGAAACATGACCACGATTTTCGACAAATTCAAACTGGATGGCCGCGTGGCCATCGTCACCGGCGGCGCAGGGCTGCTGGGCGCCGAATTTTGCCGCACCCTGGTCGAAGCCGGGGCCGCCGTCGCCGTGCTGGACCTGAACGCCGAACGGTGCGCCGCCGTGGCCGATTCGCTCACCCAGGCGGGCTACCGCGCCCTGGCCGCCCCCTGCGACATCACCAACCCCCAAAGCGTCAACGCCATGCTTCAGGCGGTGCTGGCAGCCTTTGGGCGCGTGGACATCCTGGTAAACAGCGCCGCGCTCGACCCCAAGTTCGACCCCGATGCCGCCGCCAAAGGCATTGCCCCCGGCAGTTTCGAAGACTACCCCCTGGAACAGTGGAACGCCGCCCTCAACGTCAACCTGACCGGCATGTTCCTGGTCACCCAGGCGGTGGCGCGGCAGATGGTCTCCCAGGGCAAAAAAGGCAGCATTATCAACATCTGCTCCACCTACGGGCTCAACGGCCCCGACCAGCGCATCTACATCAAAGACGGCCAGCGCGTGGCCTACAAACCGGTTTACTACACCACCACCAAAGCGGGCGTGCTCGGCTTTACCAAATACCTGGCTGCCTACTACGCCGGAAGCGAGATTCGCGTCAACGCCCTCACGCCCGGCGGCGTCTTCAACAACCACGAAGATTATTTCGTGCAAAACTACTCCGCAAAGACCATCCTGGGCCGCATGGCCAAAAAAGATGAGATGAACGGCGCGCTGCTCTTCCTGGCCTCCGACGCCTCCTCGTATATGACCGGCAACAACGTGGTGGTAGATGGCGGCTGGACAGCGTGGTAATTACGGTTGCTGGTTGAACGTTGATGTTTGCCAGTTGACCCCAACCCGCAACCATCAACTGACAACTGACAACTGACCACCGAAAACAGGCAACCTATGAACATTCTCGCCATTATCCCTGCGCGCGGCGGCTCGAAAGGCATTCCGCGCAAAAACATCCGCGACTTCGGCGGCTACCCGCTCATCGCCTGGAGCATTGCCGCCGCAAAGCAATCCGAACTGGTCACGCGGGTCATCGTCAGCACCGATGATGAAGAAATCGCTGCCGTAGCCCGCGCCTGGGGCGCCGAAACGCCCTTCCTGCGCCCGGCCGAATTTGCCCAAGACCAGACCACCGACCTGCCCGTCTTTCAACACGCCCTGCGCTGGTTGGCCGAAAATGAAGGGTATCACCCCGATATGGTCGTGCAACTGCGCCCCACCTCGCCCATTCGCCCGCGCAATTGCGTAGATGACGCCATCCGCACCCTGCTGGCCCACCCAGACGCCGACAGCGTGCGCGGCGTAGTGCCAGCCGGTCAAAACCCGTACAAAATGTGGCGGCTGCCCGAAGACGGCAGCGGTCCCATGCGCAACCTGCTAACCGCGCCCGGCATCGAAGAACCCTACAACGCCCCGCGCCAGGTGCTGCCGCCGGTTTACTGGCAAACCGGGCACATAGACGTCATCCGCCCGCGCGCCATTTTAGAGAAAAACTCGATGAGCGGCGATGTCATCTACCCCCTCATCATCGACTCGCGCTTCACCGTAGACCTCGACACCCTCAACGACTGGATGCGCGCCGAATGGCTGCTGCAATTTGGCGGGCTGGACTGCGTCACCCCCGGCCGCACCCGCCGCCCCATGCCCGCCCGCATCCAAATGCTGGTCATGGACTTCGACGGCGTCATCACCGACAACCGCGTATGGACCGACCAGGATGGGCGCGAATCCGTCGCCTCGAACCGCAGCGACAGTTACGGGCTCATGCTGCTGCGCAACGCCGGGGTGCAAACCCACGTCATCTCCAAAGAAACCAACCCGGTGGTGGCCGCACGCTGTCAAAAGATCAACGTGCCCTGCTTGCAAGGCATTCAGGACAAAGCCCAGGCCCTGCAAGACCTGCTAAACCAAAAAGGGATAGACCCATCTCAAACCGTCTTCCTCGGCAACGACATCAACGACCTGCCCTGCCTGCCGCATGTGGGCTGGTTTGTTGCCGTCGCCGACTCGCACCCCGATGTACTGCGCGCCGCAGACTTCGTGCTCACCCAGGCGGGCGGGCGCGGCGCAGTGCGCGAACTGTGCGACATCATCCTCAAACAAAACGCAAAATAACCCCAAACAAGGAGAATACCCCCATGACTCGTGAAATGAAACTAGGCAACCGCATGGTTGGCGATGGACACCCCGCCTACATCATCGCCGAAATTGGCATCAACCACAACGGCGACCTGGAAATCGCCAAAAAGATGATTGACGCTGCCGTGCACGCTGGCGCCGACGCCGTCAAATTTCAAAAACGCACCCCCGAAGTCTGCACCCCGCCCGAACAGCAAAAACAAATGCGCGAAACCCCCTGGGGCTACATTACCTACCTGGAATACCGCTACAAAGTCGAGTTTGGACTGGACGAATACCGCGAAATTGACCGCTACTGCAAAGAAAAAGGCATAGACTGGATGGTCTCGGTCTGGGACGAACAATCGGTAGATTTCATGGAACAATTCGACACCCCGGCCTACAAAATTCCCTCCGCCTCGCTCACCGACCACAACCTGCTGCGCTATGCCCGCAAAACCGGCAAACCGCTCATCATCTCCACCGGCATGTCCACCATGAAGCAAATCCACAGCGCAGTCAACGCCATTGGCAGCGAAAACCTGACCATCATGCACTGCACCAGCACCTACCCGTGCGAGCCCGAAGAACTAAACCTGCGCATGATTGAAACCCTGCGCAAAGAATTCCCCAACAACCCCATCGGCTACTCCGGGCACGAAGTCGGGCTGGTGCCCTCGGCCATTGCCGTAGCCTTTGGGGCCTGCATGGTCGAGCGTCACCTCACCCTCGACCGCGCCATGTGGGGCAGCGACCAGGCCGCCTCGGTTGAGCCGGGCGGCTTCGAACGCCTGGTCAAATACATCCGCGTCACCGAAGCCAGCCTGGGCGACGGCGTCAAGCGCGTGTACGAAAGCGAACGCTCCTCGCTCAAAAAACTGCGCCGCGTCGTCTCCGAAGACTAATCCCTCACCGCCCTTACGCCTTACGTTTTTACGTTTTGCCCATGCCCCTTCCCCGCCCTGCCCGCCTGCTCGACCTGTACCACACCCTGCGCCTGGCGCGCATGGTGAGCGCCTCGGCGCGCCCACAGGTCGGGCAGCGGCCCGTTATCATCTTCAACGCCTCCACCCGCATCAGCGGGCACAGCCAAAACGCGGCCTTCTCGCTCATCACCGCCTGGGCGTTGCGGCAGGCTGGCGCGCCGGTCATCCACTTCGTCTGCCAGCGCGGGCTAACCCGCTGCGTGCTGGGCAGCGACCCCAACAACCCGGCCGCACCCATGCCGTGCGATTCGTGCGTGCGCCAGAGCCGCATCAACTATCACGCCGCCGATGTACGCTGGCTGCGCTGGCAGCCCAACCCCGCCCTGGATGCCGCCCTTGCGCCGCTGGGGCTGCAGGCGCTGCTCAATTTTCACTATCCGCTCGGCAGCCTCAACATTCCCCTCGGCCCGCTCGTGCTGCCCGCCCTGCGCTGGCGGCTGCGCCTGCATCACCTGGACGATGATGAAGCCACCCGCGCCCTGGCCCGCGAATTCATCCGCTCGGCCTGGAACGTGGCCCAATCCTTCGCCGCGCTGCTCGACCAGACCAACCCGCAAGCCGTCCTCGTATTCAACGGCCAGTTCTACCCCGAAGCCACCGCCGCCTGGCTGGCCCGGCAGCGCGGCGTGCGCGTCATCACCCACGAGGTAGGCCTGTTGCCCCTCACCGGCTACTTCACCACCGGCGAAGCCACCGCCTACCCCATCCACATCCCTGCAGATTTTGAACTGACCGACGCACGAAACGCCCGCCTGGATGCCTACCTGCAAAACCGTTTTCAGGGCAACTTTAGCATGGCTGGCATTCAGTTCTGGCCGCAAATGAAACGCCTGGACGACTCCTTTTTACAAAAACTAAACCGCTTCGCGCACCTGGTGCCGGTCTTCACCAACGTCATCTTCGATACCAGCCAGCCGCACGCCAACACCCTCTACCCCGACATGTTCACCTGGCTAGACGACGTGCTGCACACCGCCCGGCAATACCGCGACACCCTGTTCGTCATCCGCGCCCACCCCGACGAAAGCCGCCCCGGCAAAGCCGCGCGCCAATCGGTAGCCGATTGGGTAACCCAAACCGGCGCCGACCGCGAACCGAATATCCATTTCGTTCCTTCCGAAGAATACATCAGTTCCTACGAACTGATTCAACGCGCCAAATTTGTAATGATTTACAACTCCACCATCGGGCTAGAGGCGTCCATCATGGGCGCGGCCGTGCTCTCGGCCGGGCGGGCGCGCTTTACGCAGTACCCCACCGTGTTCTACCCCCCCACCCGTGAAGACTATCTCGCCCTGCTGGGGCAGTTCCTCGTTGCCGATAAAGTGGAGGCGCTGCCCGAACACCGCCAGCACGCCCGCCGCTTTTTGTACTACCAGCTATTCCGCACTTCGCTGCCCTTCGACGCCTTCCTCGAACCGAGCGAAATCAAAGGCTATGTGCGCCTGAAAGACTTCCCACTATCCGCCCTGCGCCCAGAAAACTCACCCACCCTGCGCACCGTGCTGGATGGCATCTTGCGCGGCGGCGATTTGCTGCTGGAGGAGTAACGTGCCAATCTCCCTGGTCATCCGCGCGTATAACGAAGAGAAACACATCGGGCGGCTGTTGGAAGGCATTAAGCAGCAGACGCTCACCGATGTGGAAATCGTGCTGGTCGATTCGGGTTCGACAGACGCCACAGTCGCCATTGCCCAGGGCTACGGGGCAAAAGTGATCCACATCCGCCCGCAAGAGTTCACCTTTGGGCGCTCGCTCAACCGGGGCATCGAAGCCGCCCGCGGCGACATCATCGTCATCGCCAGCGCCCACGTCTACCCCGTGTACCCCGACTGGCTGGAAAAACTCACCGCCCCCTTTGCCGACCCGCAAGTGGCATTGACTTACGGCAAACAGCGCGGCGCCCGCACCAGCAAGTTCTCAGAGCATCAGATTTTTGCGCGCTGGTTCCCCGATGCCCCCAACCCGCGTCAGCCGCACCCGTTTTGCAACAACGCCAACGCCGCCATTCGCCGCGCCCTGTGGCAGCAACACCCCTACGACGAAACCCTGACCGGGCTGGAAGACCTGGACTGGGCCAAATGGGCCCAAGACCAGGGACACGCCATTGCCTACGTGCCCGAAGCAGAAATCATCCACATTCACAACGAAACGCCGCGCGCCGTGCGCAACCGCTACATGCGCGAAGCCATGGCCTTCAAGCGCATTTACCCCGAAGCGCACTTCAACCTGTACGACTTTGTGCGCATGACAACCAGCAACATCTTCTTCGACTTGCTCCACGCGGCCCGTGAGCGCGTGCTGCTAAAAAGCGCGGCCAGCATTTTCTGGTTTCGCGCCATGCAATTTTGGGGCACTTACCTGGGCTACCGCCGCGCCGCCGAATGGAGTTGGAACCTGCGCCAGACCTTCTACTACCCGCGCGGCGCGGCGGCCGAAACCCCGCCCGAGCGCGACATAGAACCGATTCGGTATAATCAGGACTGACCAGTGTGCACTCAAAAGTTGTCAGTAGCAAAAAGGAAGAACCTGCGGTAATTATTAGGGTTGAACAAAAACCACCAGCGAGGTTCTTCCATGTCCAAGTATAACGCAGAAACGATACAAGAGATTGCCAGGATGGTAGCGAAGATGGTATCTACGGAGCTTTCTGAGCCTGAGCACATCGGCGAGGTCGAGCGAGAAATGCGCCATTTATCCCAAGAGATTAACCAGCGAGCGCTGGAGATTCTGTTGAACGAGCAAGGGCAGCCAGGAGAGAAAGAAATCCCTTGCGCATGTGGTGGGACGCTCAAGTACCAGCGGCAAAGAGAAGCGACGGTCATCACAGTGTTTGGACGTGTGACATACAAGCGGGCGTATTACAGCGGATGTAAGTGCGGGAAAGGACATGCGCCGCTGGATGAGCGCTTCAGATTGAAGCCCGGTGCGGTCACCATTGGGCTGTCGCCGTTATTGGCATTGGCGGGCATCCAATTTTCGTATGAAAAAGCGCAGGAATGGTTGCGTGAATTTCTGCTCTTTGAGGTGTCGGAGAACGTGATACGTCAGGAGACCGAGCGCATGGGGCAATTGCAGGCGGAAATCGAACAGGAATGGGTTGCCCAAAGCCAGTCCGAAGCCTGGCTGCAGGAGCGTCAGCGCGCGTCCGTCCCTGCGCCAAACCTGCTCTACTGCGCCATAGACGCTGCCAAAGCCCGTACCGAACCCCGCAGTCGTGGGGGACAGCCTAAACCACCCCATGAAGACTGGCGCGATGTCAAGGCGCTGGTCTGGTTCGAGACGGAACCTGTGCCGCCTGCGCAACAAAATGCCCGCCAGCAACGCAAGGTGGAACAAAAAGAAATCCCCTTGCGGGCGGTCAAAAAGCGTTACGCCTGTGACATTACGGAGGCCGAGACCTTTGGCAAACTCCTCTGGGCAACGGGTTGTCAGGCACAAGCCGACCGCGCTCAGCGTCTGGTCTTTCTCGGCGACGGCGCACCCTGGATTTGGAACCTGGTGCAGACCCACTTTCCCCATGCCATCCAGATTGTGGATTGGTATCACGCCGAAGAACATCTGGAAAAAGTCGCCCGCGAAGCCTTCCCTACCGATGTCCACCAGCAACATGCATGGCTGGAGGAGACCAAATGCTCTCTCTGGGATGGGCGTGTCGAAGATGTCATCCAGTCCTGCCAATCCCTGGCAGCGCGATGCCCAAAAGCCGCCAAAGACGCAGCCTATTTCTCCGAACACGCCGAACGCATGCGGTACAACCGCTTCCGGCAACAAGGACTGATGATTGGCAGCGGTGTCATCGAAAGTGGCTGTAAACAGATTGTCTTCCAGCGGCTCAAACTGCCCGGCGCTCAATGGCGGGTGGAAGGCGCCATCCACACCGCCAAAGCGCGGGCCGCCTGGCTAAGTGGTCAATGGCAAACCCTCTATCAGAAACGCGCCTCCCTCCCTCTCGCCATCTGACAACTTTTGCATGCACAC
>FWPV01005211.1_pt1 | contig 26278 bp, 26 predicted proteins | sample 2228371 | NCBI WGS metagenome assembly FWPV01 (sample SAMEA103939776, study PRJEB20133) | metagenome
ACCTTTTTGCCGATTTGGTTATAAAGTTTTTCATATTTTAGTAATATAATTTAACAAAAATGTATTTGAAAAAAATATAGATGTTTCCAACTTTTTCTAAACAACAACCCCTTTGCAAGAAATTAATAATCCTCTTCACAACCCTTTCCATTTCTTTTTCTAAGTGGGAATCTTTTAACACAAAAATGCAATTAAAATTAAATATCTACTAAAAAAATTCTCCTTTCGTATTAAAATCATTAAATTGTAAGCAAATCAATTCTAAACTAAAGGAGAACAAAAATAGCATACCAAATATAGCATAAAATTGAGATTAATAAAGCAGGGTTTAAGTTTACGAAGAAGAACATAAAATCAAAGCTTATATATTTATTTAACCGCATATTCAATTACTTTTCATATGATACTGATAACTGCAATGCATTTAAATGAAGAATAAAATATTTAGAGAGGAGGTGGTGGAAATAGCATAAATATTGGTTATTATCTCAGTTATATATTGAATCCCCCTGTTAGAGTTGACTCTACAGGTTTACCATTTTTATTACATTTTTTGGGTTAATAAAATAAATATCTCTACATCAGTTTTATGCAGCCTTCCATTGCATCGACAGTTTTCTACCTGCCGCAGCACAATCACGCAAGTAAAGATTAATAAGTGTTTGATATGGTATACCAGCATCTTTAGCAAGTTTTTTAAAGTATTCAACAGTCCCCTCATCAAGGCGAATCGTTACCTGCTTCTTTAGTCGACTTGCATATGGATTTTTCTTTGCTTTTGAAAAATCATATTCCTTTCTCATTTTAACCACCTTTCCCAGTATTGCTTCTGCTCAAATCGCGTTGCTTTACGAGCAGAAACAATTCTTATTGTTGAATGGTCTCTGCGATAACTATGACAGACGACCAATACCCTCAGTTTCGCACTCAACCCGAGCATTATATAGCGTTCCTCATCGTCTGAATGGTCAGGATCATGAATCAGCAAAGCATTGTCATCGACAAATACTGTTTTCCCTTCCTCAAAACTAACACCATGCTTTTTCTTATTTGAAACGTTTTTCTTTTCATCCCATTCGAATGATATGGCACTCATATTTACATTGTAATTATAAACTGTATATTTTTCAACGGTATGTTTAAGTTAAATACTTTTGCGACATTCCTCCATTTTCGATCAAATACTCTATACAGGGCTTTTAATCCCAAAGACTTATTAGTTTTCTGGGTATTATAAAAAATGGTTCTTCTCCAATTTAGTTGCTAAATTTGTAGATATCTAAAACATAACTTATAAGATCTTTGCCAAACTAAGAATGACATAAAAGGCATAGACTATCATACTGAATGAAGTGAAGCATCTTTTCTTAACTAAGAAATGTAGATATTGCATTGTTCTGATTTAAAAAATTTTTCTCTTACCCCGGTTCAAAAAAAATTTGACATATTTGAGGATAAGTGATTTAATTATTGCAAAGGTTATAGGGGAATCTTAACAACTTTCAACTCTAAAAAGGAAGGTATATCATGTTTAATTCAGGGAAAAATATAAGCAGACGAGAATTTCTTGAATACTCTTTAGCAACATGTGCAACAGTATGTTTTGACTGGAATGAATGTCTTGCAAAAGAGAAACAATATGCTGATCTTGTTTTATTAAATGGTAAAATCCTGACAGTTGACAAGAAAGACCGTATTGCCCAGGCTGTAGCTGTAAAAGGCAATAAGATAATGAAAGTTGGGACAAACAAACAGATTAATTCTCTGATTAATTCAGATACAAATGTTCTTGACCTTGAGGGAAAGACTGTTACCCCGGGTATTGTTGATTCTCATGTTCATGTTATGTATTATGGCCGTGCAGGTTGGGAGGGTTTCCTAAATGTAAGATATCCTGCTGTTAAATCTCTGGAAGACTTGCTGAATGCTATACAGGAAAGGGCTTCCACCACTCCAAGCGGACAGTGGATTTCAGGCAATCAGGGTTTTCGTTTTGATCAACAAACACCGCTCGACAGGTGGGTTCTTGATACAGTTTCACCTAACCATCCTGTATATTTAAGAGATTCAAGCGGACAGTATTCAGTAGTGAACAGTCTGGCGCTCGAAAAGGCACATATTGATAAATATACCGATGATCCATTAAATGGTAAGATAATGCGGGATGAAAAAGGTGTACCAACAGGAGTGCTTTTGCATTATCCAGCAGAAAATCTTGTAATGAGTATCGCTGATGGATATAGAGATCTGACTGACCAGGACCTCGAAGATGATTTTCTAAGAGCACAGGATACGTTACTATCTGCTGGCATTACCAGCGGACAGGATGTAATAGTTGGTAATGTTAGAGATCTAAATGTTTATAAAAATCTTGCTGATAACAATAAATTAAAAATGAGGATTTACATCCTTTTATACATTGAATCAGAAGAAAAGGCGCTTGAATATGTAAATTCACTACATGGATATAAAAGTGACTACCTTACATTTGCAGGATGGAAATTAGCTATCGATGGAGGTCCTTCTGCTGGTACAGCTTTAATGTATAATAGCAATCTTGATGCTACAAAAAATTCATATTATTATTTTGAACCCAACCAGTTAAAGAAAATTGTTACTTTACTTCATAAAACAGGCCTTCAAATCGCCTTCCACATAGTTGGAGATAAGGGTATTGATGAGGCACTTGATGCACTTGAATTTGCAATGAAAACTAAAAAAAGGAAAGAACCAAGACACAGAATTGAGCATGCTATTTTTGTAAATCCCAAATCTTTAATCAAAATGAAAAAACTTGGCATAATTGTTTCAACTTCGCCTCAATGGATATCATGGCATTCAGATGGTTATTTACAGGTAACTGATAACGATTCAATGGCAAATTTAATGCCCATCTCTTCAATGTTAAAAAAGAAAATACCTGTGGCTTTTGGATGTGATGTTCCTGCTTCTGTTACACATTTCCCAAAATGGGCTTTCTATGGTGCGATCACAAGACAGAGTCTTGCATCAGGATATAATCCTGCACCAAATGAAAGTATTAACATTCATCAGGCATTATATGCTCATACAATGGGCTCAGCATATGCTGCTTTTGAAGAAAAAATAAAAGGATCAATTGAAGTAAATAAACTTGCTGATATGGTTGTATGGTCTCATGATCTTTATTCTGCAAGCACTGAAGATCTGAAATCAGTTGAAGCTCTTATGACCATTGTAAATGGGAAAGTAGTATATGAAAAGACATAATATAAGGTTACTAATTTGAAAATTGTGTGCCCAAAAATGTAGATAAAATAATACAAATGGTGAGAAAAAATTTTTTTAAGAGTTGTAATTACAATAAATGGGGGATGCAATTGAGAAGCATCCCCCATTTAATTAAGTTTGATTATATTTTAAATTGTATCTGCCATCTTAAGAATTGGCCGTTTTTTGCCTTGTCAGCATAGAAATCACCGGGAACAAAGTATTCATATTGCAGGAAGGCATCAATGTTTTTATTGAATTTATGTGTTAAAAATATTGTTGGCAGATGTCCTCTTTCATCTCCTTTGCCGAACATCGCAGCCCTTGAAGGTATTGGCTGTGCTATCTCATTAGCCATCCAGTACTGATATGAAAGAGACAGTGTTGTATCCGGAGTCAATATCATTTTCACTTTTGCCATAATGAGCTGGGAATTCGACCAGTAGAAAGCAATCTTTGCAGCTTCACGGATAAACTCATTAATCATAACATAGCCAAGTAGCTCATTCCAGTAAGGTTGTCTCGAATAGAGCGGATCAAAATCCTCGTTTTTTGATGTATCAGGATCATCTCCAGATAAATAAACATAGCGAAGTTCGAGCTCAGGTTTAAATTTCGTGTTTTCAAATTTATACTTTCCAAATACATAACCACCGTAGCCTTTTCTGTCCTGCCCTGCATATTGACTCGTGCCTTTTTCTCCGTCATACTCTCCAAATTGATAGGCAAATTCACCTCCGAATGTCCATGGAGCTTTTGTATATACAGCACGCGCTCCAACAGTATTTAGTTTTAGTTCAGGAATTACTGCCGGGGCTGAATATAGAGGAATTGCTCCTTTTTCTTCTCTCTTCCAGATATAGTATGGCTCTAAATCTAAATTCTCAATGGGCTTGGTTCTGCCATAAATAACAAAAGCCTGTGAGTCAGATGTATCCAGGTACTTTTTGCCATCATAATATGTTAAACCGTTCTCGATTTGAGTGCGCCATGTCGGCAGATATTTGTCCTGAAACTGGTTTGTTATATAGACAAAATCCACCTTATTCCTGTCATTTACGTGCCATCTTACTCTTGCTGCATTAAAGTAGAATGTCCTTGAGCCATCCTGTGGTGTTCCGTCAGAAAACAGAAAACCTTCGCCATACATATCTTCACTTGCGCCCCAGAAATCCTGCCTACCAATCTTCAGGTCAACAGGCAATCCAAAGACTTTATTAGCTTTGATATACAGGTTATCAATTACGCCTTCATTTTCATCAAGACTTGTTGTCTCAGTTTTACTGCTTTTCGGTTTAAGAGGTCCAATCCATATGTATGGTTCAGCAGTAAGCTTTAAAAACAAACTTGTGTCCTTATTATAGGTTGCACTACCCCAGAGAGACAATTTAAATCTGAAGAAGTTTATATCTGGAGTTACCGGATCCAGTGTTTTCAGATCAAGAAGGTTATCCCATATCTCCTGCCTTACCCTGAGTGAAGCACCATAATCATAGGTCATTTCAGCAAAACTATCTGATATAAAGAATAGACTGACAAGTAGTAATGAAGTAATAACGATACATTTTTTCATCTAAATTCCTCCCGAAACCAAAGATAATTCTAATATGAACTAAATTCATATTTTTCTTCTGTCAATAACTCTTTTTGACTTTCCATGTGTAATTTCAAGGGTCTTTTTCTCTACAGGTTTTACTTCAACAGAAATTCCAAGTTCAGAAACAAGCCTTGTTCTTATTCGTTCAATGAAATCTTTCTGTTTTCTGACCTGATCAAAAAAGATTGATTCAGAAACCCCGACAAGGACAGTTAATTCATCCATCACCCCCTTTCTTTCTACGATTATCTGGTAATGAGGCTCTGTGCCTTCAACTTCAAAGAGAACCGATTCAATCTGAGACGGGAAAACCGTTATGCCCCTTATCTTAATCATGTCATCGGTGCGGCCCATAACCTTGCTCATTCTATAGAATGTTCTTCCACATTTACATGGTTCTGTAATTATATTCGTTAAATCTCTTGTTCTGAAACGTATAACAGGAAAAGCTTCTTTTGTAAGTGTAGTGATAACGAGTTCTCCTGTTTCTCCTTCAGGTAAGGGTTCCAGAGTTTCAGGGTTAACAATCTCTACAAGGAAATGGTCTTCGTTGATGTGTAGTCCATTTCTTTCAAGGCATTCTCCGGCAACTCCGGGACCCATGACCTCACTCAATCCGTAATTATCCGTAGCAATTATTTTTAGTTTTTCCTGTAATTCATTCCTGATCGCTTCAGACCATGGCTCTGCACCAAAAAGGCCATATTTTAAAGATAAGGAATTTACATTTATATCCATTTCTTTTATTGTCTCTGCGATCGACAATGCATAACCCGGAGTACACATTAATGCAGTAGTTTTGAAATCCTGCATAATTTTTACCTGTCTCCGTGTGTTTACTGTTGATATTGGGATTACAGATGCTCCAATTCGCTCGGCTCCATAGTGAAAACCAAGTGCTCCGCTGAAAAGTCCGTAATCAAAAGCAATCTGCACAATGTCATTTTGTGTAACACCACCTGCAACAAGTATTCTTGCTGCGAGATTAGACCATGTTTTTATATCATTTCGTGTATAGCCTACAACCGTTGGCATACCGGTCGTTCCAGAAGAGGTCTGGATTCTTACAACTTCTCTCATTGGAACTGCAAACATTCCGTATGGATAACTTAGTCTGAGGTCATCTTTTGTGGTGAAAGGAAGCTTGCTTAAGTCTTCGAGTGAACGAAATGAGTCAGGGTCTATACCGAGTTCATCAAATTTTTTCCTGTAGAAAGGCACATTCATGTAAACTCTCACTAATGTTGCTTGAAGTCTCTCAAGCTGCAATTGCTGGAGAGCTTCTCTACTTATACATTCTTTCTCAGCTTCCCAGTACATAAGCTCCCTCCACTTTATTAAAATCAGACTTTATAATCAACGTCCCTTCCTAAATAAGCTCTCTGCACGTCTTTATTTAAAAGTAAGTCTTCAGCACTCCCCTGAAGTATTATTCTGCCTGTTTCGATTACATAACCTGTGTTTGCTATTTTCAGTGCACTTCTTGCATTTTGTTCAATTAAGAGGACTGTCAATCCATATTTATCTCTTAACTCAACTATATATCTGAAAATCTCCTTAATTATTATCGGAGCCAGTCCCATACTTGGCTCATCGAGTAAAAGCAATTTTGGTTTAGACATCAATGCTCTTGCGATTGCGAGCATCTGCTGTTCTCCTCCAGAAAGTGTTCCTGCAAGTTGTTTTCTTCTTTTTTTTAAAACAGGGAATATATTGTAAATTTCTTCCGCATCTTTTTTTATTTCCGCACGATTTCTAAAAGAGTAGCGATTATATGAACCTATAATTAAATTGTCTTCAACACTCAGTGGACCGAATACAAGCCTCCCTTCAGGGACTTGTGAAATTCCCATTTTAACAATTATCTCTGGATTCATGTTTGAAATATCTTTTCCGTCAAATGTTATGCTTCCAGTAGAAGAACGATTAATACCTGAAATTGTTCTCAATAATGTTGTTTTTCCTGCTCCATTACCACCGATAAGTGCGACTATTTCTCCTTTGTTAACATGAAGAGAAACTCTTTTAATAACATGCAATTTTCCGTAAAACACATCTACATTTTTAAGTATTAACATTATATCCTGGTTCGACCTCTTCTTCTTCTCCAAGATACGCAACTATAACATCATGGTTTTTCTGCACTTCCAATGGTGTACCGTCAGCTATAATTTCGCCAAAATTAAGGACAGCGACAGAGTCACTTATGTTCATAACGAGTTCCATATCATGTTCGACAAGTAGTACTGTTATTTTCAATTCTTCCCTTATTTTTTTTATTATTTCTCCAAGTTCGCGTGTTTCTCTTATATTCAACCCTGCAGCAGGTTCATCGAGCAATATAAGTTCAGGCTCTGTAGCCAGTGCTCTTGCAATTTCAAGAATCCTCTGCTCTCCAATCGGAAGATTTGAAGCAAGTTCATTCATTCTGTGCCCGAGTTTGACATAATCAAGAAAATCTTTACTTTTATTGAAAATCTTCTTTTCGCTTTCAGTTAAAAAAGGAAGTTTAAGACCATCCATGAAAAAACTCGTCTTATTTCTGGCATAAGAGCCGACCATTATATTTTCCAGAACAGTCATATTTCCAAAAAGTTCAACATGCTGAAAAGTTCTCGAAATACCTTTACTGGCTATTTTTGAGGGTGGCATATTGTTTATTTTTTCACCCCTGAAAAGTATCTCTCCTTTATCGAGCCGATGGATACCACTTATTATATTCAGAAGAGTCGTCTTCCCTGCACCATTTGGTCCTATGAGAGCTTTTATTTCACCCTGTTTAACAATCAGACTGACATTTTTTAAAGCAGTCAGTCCGCCAAAATTTTTAAGAACATTTTTAATGCTTAGCAAAATTAAGACTCCGCAGATTCTTTATTTTTTCTGTCAGTAAAGGGACAAGGCCTTTTCTGAAAAACATAAGAGTCATTGTTAGTATCAGACCATATACCAGAACATCAAGCTCCTGAAATTTTCTCAATAATTCAGGAAGTACTGTTATAACAATCGCACCTATAACTGCGCCCCATAAATTTTTACTTCCACCTATAATCACCATCATAAGAATTAAGATCGAATAGAATAAAGAAAAAGTGCTTGGACTGACAAAAGTAACATAATGAGCATAAAGACTTCCAGCAAGAGATGCATAAAGAGCGCCAAGAATAAATACCTTGATCTTAAGAAAAGAAACATTTATCCCGATGGCTTCACAGGCAGTTTCACTGTCATGCATTGCTCTTAAAATTCTACCTGTATGGGATTTAATAAGATTGATAGAATAAAGCATTATCATTGCGACTACAATCCAGATGAAATAAAAACTCTCTTTTGTTGTTTGAACAGAATAACCTGCAATGTTGAAATGAGGTATATCTCCAAAACCAGAAGGACCGCCCGGACCCCATTCATTAAGAATTACATATATAATTTCACCAAACCCGAGTGTTGCAACAGCAAGATAATGTCCTTTCAATTTCAGGGCAGGCACTGCCAGTATTACAGCTGCAATTGCTGAAACTATCATTGCAGATACTGTACCCAGAATAACAGGGAATCCGTAATAAACACTTAAAATAGAAGAGACATATGCACCAATTCCATAAAATCCTGCCTGTCCCAGAGAAACCTGTCCAGCATACCCCATCAGGATACATAATCCTATTGCAACAAGTGAGTTTATACCTGAAAAAATTCCAACTGTAAGTGCATAGTTGCTATCTGTAGTTAGAGGAAATAAACCGATGGTTGTAAAAAAAACTATAAAAACAATTAAATCTTCTCTCTTCATATCTAAAACTTTCTTAACTGAGACATTGATTTAGCTAAAAAGATTCCAGAAGGTTTAAAAAAAAGTATCAGGAGTAAAATAATAAGAGCAACTGCATCTTTAAGTCCTGAATGAATATAACCCGCGGTCATTGATTCAAGGATGCCGATTATAAAGCCTCCAATCACTGCTCCGCGATTGCTTCCAAGTCCCCCCATTATTGAAGCACAAAAGCCTTTGACAGAAAGCATCGGACCTTTGTCATATTCCATCAGTGAAATTGGAGTAATAGCCATTCCTCCAATAGCACCAACGATAGCGCTCAAGATAAAAGATAACATAACCATTTTTGAAACATTTACGCCAACAAGCTTGGCAGCCGTAGGATTTACAGCGCACGCAAGCATTGCTTTTCCAGTGATAGTTCTTTTGAAAAATAAAAAAAGCAGAATTATACAAAAGAGTGTAATACCGATAACCCACAGGGTTTGTTGCTGAATAATTGCTCCGTAAATACTTACAGGCTCTCCTTCAGTGAAAGGCGGATATACATACGGCTCTTTTCCAAAGATAAACATTAGAATCCCTCGGAGAACTATCGAGACTGATATGGTAATCATGATCATCAAAAGCAGATCAGGATTTTTTAAGGGTTTAATGGTTAATCTTTCGATTAATAAACCAACTAACCCTGAAGAGATAAGTGTGCACAGAACAGCGACAAAGAATGGAAGCTTGAGTGATTCAGAGAAAAACCACATTAGAAGGCCGCCTATTACAACAAATTCACCCTGAGCAAGGTTTATGATTGATGTTGCATTATATACTATATTAAAACCAATACCAACCAGCGCATAAACAGCCCCGACAGTGAGACCGGAAAAAAGAAATTGCAGAAATACTGTTAACAAATCGTGATATACCCTGAAAAAGATTGAGGGGATTTCAACCCCTCAATCTTTCAACCCTCTCTATTTTAAAATTTCCCAGTCGCCGTTTTTTACAACAACCATCTCAAATGCTGTCTTGTCCAATCCACAGTGGTCATCAGGAGACATGTTGAATATACCACCGGTTCCAGGCCAGTTCTTTATTTTTGTCTCAATATAATCTCTGATTTTCTTCTTATCAGGTCCTACCTTTTTTAAAGCCTCTACTATCATCATTATGGAATCATAAGCATGGCCACCAAATGTTCCTGGCTCACTTTTATATTTTGCTTCATAGTCCTGTGTATATTTTTTTAATAAAGCTTTTTGCGGATGTTTATCAGGAAGTTTCTCCCAGACCACAAGCCTCCCAAGAGGTGCAATAACACCTTCAGCAGCCTTACCGGCAAGCTCAATATTTTTCTTACTGCCCCATCCATGACTCTGATATAAAGGTATTCCCATTTTTAATGAATGCCAGTTCTTTGTTACTACTACCTGGCCAGGACCAACCGACCAGTTTATAACAGCCTGAGCACCTGATGCTTTTATTTTTGTAAGCTGTGTTGTCATATCAGAATCTTTTGGTCCATACTTTTCATCTGCAACTATTGTAATTCCATACTTTGGAGCCATATCATGCAAAGCTTTTCTTCCTGCATCTCCGAAACCCGTAGAAATTGTGATAATCCCCACTTTAGAAATACCCTGCTTTTTCATATATCCATAAATTGCCTCAACTGCACTTGTATCGTACTGCGGAGTCTTGAAAATCCAGTATCTTTCTTTAACAGGTGTTGTAATTGGAGCTCCTGCAGCGCATGAAATTAAAGGAGTCTTAGCATTGTTCATTATTGGAACCAGTGCCATTGATTCTCCGGTAGTAGAAGGCCCAATAATAGCAAGAACCTTATCGTTCTCAAGAAGTTTTTTTGCTGATAAAACTGCCTGTGTTTCATCACTCTTTGTATCTTCAATTATTATTTCCAGTGGATGACCATTAATACCACCTGCTTTATTAATCTGCTCCTGCAACATTAAAGCAGTATTTTTTTCAGGCTCTCCGAGAAAAGAAGCAGGTCCTGTAACAGCCAGGACAGCGCCTATTTTGTAAGGCTCTTTTGCCTCAGCATTCTGTAAAAAAAGGAAAACAGAAACTAAAACTGATACAATTAATAAAAAAATCCCTCCTGCCTTTTTCATAAAAAAAACCTCCTTAACATAAAATTCAGGGATATTTAAAAATTATTCCCTGTTCAGGTGATTAACAAAATCGAGTGTTTTTATAATTATATTTAAAGAGAAGAAATTTCTTCTCCTTGAATTATCCTGACTCCTGATTTTTTTAAGACATCAACTGCTCTTTCTGAATCATCGAAGCGAAAAATCACAATAGCATTTTCACCACTTTTTGCTACAAAAGCATACATATATTCAACATTTATTCCTTCATCTTTAATAGTGTTCAGGATACCTGACAGTCCGCCGGGTCTGTCAGGAACTTCTATTGCAACTACTTTTGTTTTCTCTACAGTAAAACCGTTAAATCTCAGAACATTTTTTGCTTTTTCCGTATCATTAACAATAAGCCTTAAGATTCCGAAATCAGCTGTATCAGCAAGATATAAAGCTCTTATATTTATACCTGCATTTGAAAGGATGCTTGTTACTTCAGCGAGTCTTCCTGATTTGTTTTCAATAAAAATAGATAATTGCTCTACGTCCATTATTTACACTTCCTGAAAATATGGTTATAAAGATTATCATATCTATTAATAATATTACAACTACTCTTTACTCCCGGCTCCCAGTTCCATGCTCTTTGCTTTTCTTTATTTCTTTACCTGTAAAAAGTAATCTGCAAATCTTAAAATGTCAAAAAACACGCTAACGTTTTACGCTTTACGCATTTATGTTTTACGTGTTCACGAGGTAACGGTTTCTTAGCTCTCAACTCTTCGCTTTTAAAGATTGAAGTTAATATTAAGTATATGATAAATTAATAGAATTTTTTAAATATTAAAAATAAAATCTATGGTTGCTTACAACCTGCATAAAACGAAGAGAGGAATATGGATATTACTAATGTACTATTTTCAGGGGTTGGAGGACAGGGGATTATTCTTGCAAGTAAAATATTAACCAGATGTGCATTTATATCAGGATATTCTGTAAAAGAGAGTGAACTTCATGGCATGGCTCAAAGGGGTGGAAGTGTTATAAGTCATGTTCGTTTTGGAGATGAAGTTTATTCTCCCCTAATTCCAGTTGGAAAAGCAGATTTTCTTGTTGCTCTCGAGGAACTCGAAGGGTTGAGATATGCATATTATCTGAAACCTTACGGAAATGTAATATTAAATCATAGAAAAGTCATGCCTTCTTCGATTAATCCTGTCTCTAATCCATACCCTGATGATGTCAAATCAAAGCTTATGTCAATGGGTTTTCATGTTGACAGTATTAATGCTCTAACAATTGCAAATGAAATGGGCAATTCCAAATTAGAGAATATAATTATTATGGGGATTCTCTCAAGATATATGCCTTTTACGATTTCAGCATGGGAAAAGACAATAAGAGAATCCGTTCCACCTAAAACGATTGAAATTAACATAGAAGCATTCAAAAAAGGAAGAGAATTACTGGAGGGTAAAATATAACATGTTCTGGCAAAAAGATATTGAGACGATGAATCGCAAAGAACTCGAAGAATTGCAATTAAAAAGATTAAAAAATACCATATCAAGGGCTTCAAGAAATATACCTTTCTATAAAGACATTTTCACAAAATTAAATATTAAACCAAAGGATATTAAATCACTTGAGGATATTCGAAAATTACCTTTTACCAGGACAGAAGACCTTCGCGCAAATTATCCTTTTGGAATGCTTGCTGTACCAAAAGAAAAAGTTGTCAGACTTCACACATCAAGCGGGACAACAGGCAAGCCAAAAGCTATATTCTTCTCTAAAAAAGATGTCAATCAGGCAGCAGAACTCATCGCTCGTTGCCTTATTATGACAGGTGTAAAAAAAGACGATGTTCTCCAGAATATGATGACTTATGGTCTATTTACAGGAGCTCTTGTAATGCATTATGGAGCCGAAAAAGTTGGTGTTCTTGTAATTCCTGCCGGTCCGGGAAACACAAAAAGACAGATTTCATTGATGCAGGATTTCAAGACAACCACATTGCATATCACTCCAAGTTATGCTCTTTATCTTTCGAGTGTAATGAGTAATGAAGGGCTTAATCCTTCTGATTTTTCCTTAAGAAGAGCTTATCTCGGTTCTGAACCATATTCTGAAGAAACAAGGGAAAAAATCGAGTCATTCTTTAATATTGATGTCTATAATTCATACGGTCTGTCTGAAATGAACGGTCCTGGAGTTGCATTTGAATGTACTGAAAAAAATGGAATGCATCTATGGGAAGATAATTTCATAATGGAAATCATTAACCCTGAAACAGGAGAGACTCTTCCTGATGGTAAAAAAGGTGAGCTTGTTCTCACAACTTTATGCCGGGAAGCAATGCCTATAATAAGATACCGCACGAGGGATATTACAATGATAATACCCGAAAAATGCAGATGCGGCAGAACCCATCGAAGAATTTCCCGTATAATTGGAAGAAGCGATGATATGTTTATAGTAAGGGGTGTCAATATATTCCCTCAACAGATCGAACGAGTTCTTATGGGTATCAAAGCAGTTGCTCAGAATTATCAAATTATCCTTGAATCCTATGACCTGATGACTGTAAGAGTTGAAATATCAAGAGAACTTTTTGATGGCAGAGTCGAGCATCTTGTTAATCTAAAAAATGAAATAACTGAAAAATTAAGAGCTGAAATACTCGTAAGACCCAATGTGGAATTGCTTGAACCAGGAACATTGCCTGTCAGTGAAGGGAAAGCTGTAAGAGTAATTGATAAAAGAACATTGTAAGAGGAGAGCTATATGGAACAATTAAAACAGGTTTCTATTTTCTCTGAGAACAAACCAGGAAGGCTCACAAAAATCACAAAAGTTCTTGCAGATGCTGGCGTGAATATTCTTGCGATAAGTATTGCGAGCTCAAACGGTTTTGGAGTATTGAAATTTATTGTTGATGACAGTGAACTGGCATATCAAAAACTAAAACAGAAAGGTTTTACTGTTTCTCTAAATGAAGTTCTCGCTATTGAAATGATTGATAAACCCGGCGGTTTACACGAAGTTGCATCTGTTTTATCAAAGAAAAAAATCAATATTGAAAATGCATATGTACTTATTCTCGAATCAAGAAAAAAAGCATATCTTGTGGTTGATATAAAGGATATCGAAAATGCAAAAAAGCTTTTGAGAAATTCAAAATTGCGTTTTTATAAAGCATCAAAAAATTCTTTACTCAAAAAATCAGGAGGGAACAAAAAATGATCTGGGATAAGCAAGCAGAATGTATGCGATCCAAAGAACGAGAAACACTGCAGCTCGAAAGATTGAAAGAAATTGTAAGAAGGGCATATAAAAATGTCCCCTATTACAAAAAAAGATTCGATGAACTGAAAGTTAAACCTTCAGATATAAAGACCCTTTCTGATATAAGAAAACTTCCTTTTACAACAAAAACTGATCTCAGAGAAGGCTATCCTTTTGGTCTATTTGCAGTACCAAGAAAGGAAATTGTAGAAGTACATACATCTTCAGGAACCACAGGAAAGCCGACTGTATCGGGTTATACAAGAAAAGATATTGAAATATGGGGAGAAGTCGTTGCCCGCGCATTGACAATGTGTGGTGCGACAAAGGATGACATTATACAGAACGGTTATGGTTATGGTCTATTTACAGGCGGGCTCGGAATACATTATGGCGCTCAAAGAATAGGTGCAACTGTTGTGCCTGTTTCAGCAGGACAGACAAAAAGACATCTTGATATTATGCAGGATTTTGGCTCTACAATCCTTACATGCACTCCTTCCTATGCTTTATATCTTACTGAAGCTGCTGCAGAAGCTGGAATAAATGTAAAGAAATTGAAACTGAAAGCCGGTTGTTTCGGCGCTGAAATGTGGACTGATAAAATGAGGGATGAAATTGAAAAAAGATTTCACCTTCTTGCATTAAATATTTACGGGCTTACAGAAATAATAGGACCCGGGGTAGCTCAGGAATGCGAACAAAAGAACGGGCTCCATATTTTTGAAGACCATTTTTACCCCGAAGTAGTCTCTCCGGATACACTTGAGCCACTGCCTGAAGGTGAAAAAGGTGAACTTGTGCTTACAACATTAACACGTGATGGCATGCCGATGATAAGATTCAGGACAAGGGACATTACTGCATTAAGAAGAGAACCATGTAAGTGTGGCAGAACATTGGTTAGAATGGATAGAATTACCGGAAGAACTGACGATATGTTGAAAATAAGAGGAGTATTAATATTCCCTTCACAGATCGAAAAAGCTCTGCTTGAAGTTAAAGGAGTCGAGCCACATTATCAGATAATAGTAACAAGACCCCAGCATCTTGATGAAATCGAGGTTCAGGTTGAGACATCGAAAAAGCTTTTCTCTGATGAAATAAAAGGGCTTGAAGAAATAAGAAAGAAGATAGAAAAGCATATTGAAAACTCAATAGGTCTAAGAGTAAAAGTTACTCTTGTTGAACCAAAGACTCTCCCGAGAAGCGAAGGGAAAGCAAAGAGAGTTATAGATAAACGTCAATTGTAAAGGAGTAAGAAATGGAAGTCAAACAAATATCATTGTTTCTGGAAAATAAAAAAGGAAGGTTATGGGAAGCATTGAATGTTCTTGCAAAAGCAAAAATCAATATAAGAGCCCTGTCAATCGCGGATACTTCTGATTTTGGTATTCTGCGTTTAATAGTGCCTGAACCTGATAAAGCAAAAAAGGCTCTTGAAAAAAACAATTTCACTGTAAGAGAAAATGATGTTATTGCTGTTGGAGTCTCAGATAGACCCGGAGGATTAGCAGAAATTCTTAAAATTCTAACTGATGCTGATATAAATGTAGAATATATGTATGCTTTTGTAGAAAAGAGCGGTCAGAAAGCAATAGTGGTTCTGCGCACAGATAGCATAAGCAAAGGCAAAAAAGCCCTGAAACAGGCTGGTGCAATGGTTCTTACTGCGCAGCAGGTTTACAGCTTATAGATTTTTGTTTTAATTTTGCAAGACGCCGCGTTACAAATACACAGGGTCTGCGGGATATAATTACATTAACTCCTGGTGAATCGAGTTTTTCTCTGAGTAGAGCTTCTGTTTTTTCTACTTCATAAGGGTCTGTAACCTCGATTGAAGTTGCACCGCACGCTTTACAGATTTCTTCGAGAGAGACTTTCCCGCCTTCTTCACCTTTGGCTGTCATACCGGTCAAAGGTGTGGGCTGGTGTCCTGTCATTGCAGTCGAAGAATTATCAAGTATCAATACGAGTATATTAGCTTTATTGTAAACCGCGTTTATAAGTGCCGGTATCCCGGAATGAATAAAGGTAGAATCTCCAATAACAGCAGCTACCCTCTTGACGCCCTGTTTGGCAATTCCAGCAGCCTTGCTGATTCCTGCACCCATGCACAAACATGTATCAACAATTCGATAAGGTGGGCTCGCCCCGAGTGTGTAACATCCAATATCACCTGCTGTAAATGTTGGATTTGCTGATTTAAGAGCCTCGTAAAGTTTACTATGCGGACAACCGGGACAGAGAACCGGAGGTCGCCCGGGTAATGTACCTGTATTTACATTTAAATTTTCAGGTAATTTCCAGCCAGAAACATATCTGGATAAAACATCAGGTCCGAGTTCTCCTATCAAGCTTATCTCACCTGATATTTTGCCTTTAACTTTATTTGAATATTTTCTTGCGATCTCTTCTATAATGGGTTCACCTTCTTCAAGAACCCAGACTTCATCCATTTTCTTTACGAATTTTTTAATTAATGATTCATCAACCGGATAGTAAGAAATTTTAAGAATATCAAAATCATCACCATATTCTTTTGCATAGGCAAAACCTATTCCACAGGCTATAATCCCTTTTTTTCTTCCGCTGCTGTAAATCCTGTTCAAGCCTGAACTCTTTCCCCACTTGATTAATAATTCCTGCTTTTCAATTAAATTTCTGTGGCATCTCAAGACATTACTTGGAACTGCTATCATATTTGCGGGATCTTTTTCAAGCTTGAGAGGATTCTGCTCTCTGATTTTTCCTAATTTTACAATTGATTCAGCATGAGAAACTCTTGTAACAGTTCTTAACATCACAGGCAGTTCTGTTTCCTCTGATAGATCAAATGCAGCAATCGTCATATCTTTTGCTTCCTGCGAATCACATGGTTCGAAACATGGAATTTTTGCGAATTTTGCATAATAACGGGAATCCTGTTCATTCTGCGAAGAATATGCACCAGGGTCATCAGCCACTGCAAGAACAAGACCACCTTTCACACCAAGATATGCGATGGTCATTAAAGGATCAGATGCTACATTCAGACCAACATGCTTCATTGAACATATTGCTCTTTTTCCTGCATATGAAGCACCAATTGCAGTCTCAAGAGCAACTTTTTCATTTACCGACCATTCAGCATCACCTTCAAAATTCTTTGCGATATAAGTCAGAATTTCAGTTGCCGGTGTGCCTGGATAACTTGTTGCATTGGATATACCCGCCTCTATGGCTCCCCTGCCGATTGCATAATCTCCCAGAAGTAATACTTCGTTATTATCCTGATTTTCTCTCACTTTCGTTACCTCTTTATTATAAATTTGGTTCTTCTCCAATTTAGTTGCTAAAAAGAATTCAAAGATTCAAGGTTTCAAGTGCTTATTTCCCTTTTGTTAATTTGTAAATATCTAAACATAGTTGATAAGACCTTTGCCAAACTTTTAAGTCTTTGTAATTATTAAGCATTTCCCTCGAATCCTTATGATCTTATCAACTTTTCTGGAGATGATCCTTAATTTTTATAATTATACCACTAACAATCCTGAATTTAGTAATAAAATATACTATAAAATTATATCCTGATACTTTCTTTTAAATCATCAACAGTAGTAAAATATTTCTGCTATGGATGGTATTATAGATTTTCACACTCACGCATTCCCTGACGAACTTTCTGAAAGGGTAATCAAGATGCTCGAGGATGAAGGGGGTATTAAAGCCTTTCATAACGGGAAAATTTCTTCATTACTCTCATCAATGGATAGTTGTGCCATTGAAAAAAGCATTATCTGCAATATTGCAACCAAACCTTCACAATTTGATTCAATTTTAAAATGGAGCAAAGAGATTAATTCAGATAGAATTATTCCTTTTCCTTCCATTCATCCCTTTGATCCTGAAGCTATTGAAAAAATCCATATAATAAAAAAAGAAGGATTTAAAGGGATAAAATTTCATCCTTATTACCAGAATTTTACCATAGATGACAGGAAACTTTTCCCGGTATATAAAAAAATTTGCGATGAAAATTTAATACTTGTAATGCATACTGGTTTTGATTTTGCTTTTCCAAGGACAAGAATAGCTGATCCTGAAAAAATCATGAATATTTTCAATAAATTTCCTGATCTGAAACTTGTAACAACCCATCTTGGTGCATGGGAAGACTGGGAGGAAGTATGCAAACACATTCTCGGTAAACCTGTTTATATGGAAATATCATTCTCTCTTGAATTCTTAAACGATACTGTAAGAAAAATATTCTTTAATCATCCTCCAGAATATATACTTTTTGGCACAGATTCTCCATGGACAGAGCAGAAAAATACGCTTTCTTTATTTAAAGCGCTTAATCTCGGGAAAGAAAAAGAAAGGCTTATACTCCGAGAAAATGCCGTAAGACTCTTAAATTCAGTTTAAATCAAAAAATGTAATTAAAAAATTATAAGACTGTTATCAAATGAAATTTCAATAATAACTTGAATAAATTCTTCTATTTTATTATTATTAATATAAAAAATTGGAGGATATATGAATAAGGAAGATGTTGAAAAAGCACTTGAAGTAGTCAGACAGGGACTCAGACGTGATGGAGGAGATATAGAGCTTGTAGAGATTAAAGACAAAATTGTCTATGTCAGGCTTAAAGGTGCCTGTGGTGGATGTCCAATGTCAACACTGACTCTCAAGAACTGGGTTGAAGCGTATTTAAAAAGAGAAATCCCGGAGGTAATCTCAGTACAGGCTGTATAATTTTTATACAGGAGGTTTAAGAATTAGATAATGTTTTATAACCTCTCTTTCAAAAGAACATTTATAGTCCTGTTCTCTTTATTTATTTTTATAATTCTCTGCATTCCCCTGACAGCAAATTCAGGTGTCAGAGTCAAAAATATCAATCATTTTTCATCTCAGGATTACACACGTGTAGTGATTGAACTTTCAGAACAGGTTGAATTCAATAAGTACAAAATCAGTAATCCCGAGCGTATATTTTTTGATTTCAAAAATTCATATATAACCCGAGAGATAAAAACTGTTCTTCCTGTTGGTGATGGAATTTTAAAATGTGTTCGCGCAAGTCAGTATAACAATGAAACTGTAAGAGTTGTTCTTGATATTGAAGAAATTTCTGACTGGAAATATTTTGTAATAGAAAATCCTACAAGACTGGTTATCGATTTGACAGGCAAAAACAAAAACAATAGCTTGCCTGTATTTCCTGCCAGAAGAAGAATTGTCATAGACCCTGGACATGGTGGACATGACCCCGGAGCTGTTGGACCAAAAAAATTATACGAAAAAGATGTTGTTCTGGATATAGCTTTAAAGCTCAAGAAAATTCTTAAAAATAACCCGATGAATGAAGTTTTTCTGACAAGGGAGACTGATATATATCTTCCTCTTGAAGAAAGAACTGCGATAGCTAATAAGAAGAAAGCGGATTTATTTATATCAATACATGCAAACGCCAGTCCTAATAGAGCAGCAAGAGGTATCGAGACTTATCTTCTAAACTGGACTGATGATGAGGAAGCCATGAAGGTCGCTGCAAGAGAAAATAAAATATCTTTGAACAAAATGAGAGCGATGAAAAAACAATTCGATATTCTTGAAACAATAAAAACCGATTTAATGAGAGAAAACAAAAGAGATGAATCTGTTAAACTTGCAAATTATATTCAGAGAGCAATGATATCCAATGTCAACGGAAAATATAAAGATATAATAGATCACGGAGTGAAACAGGCGATGTTTTATGTTCTTCTCGGAGCTAATATGCCATCAATTCTTGCCGAAGTTTCTTTTATAAGTAATCCTCATGAAGAAAATCTTCTTTCAAATGAAACATACCGTGAAGAAATTGCAAAAGCCATAGCTGAAGGAATTGATACTTATTTCAAATCAACGCCTGCCATTCAAAAAGTTGCTGAACTTAATTTCCACGGTTTATAATAAAAGGAATAATTTGCCTTCAGAAATAAAAATTATACTTTATCTACTGTTTGTAGTTTTATTGTTTTTCATAACTAATCTAAAAATATATCTTTATATATTATTTCTGATTACTTTTCTGGTTTTTTTTATACCTTTCAAGCATTTAAAAAAAGGATGGATTTTGATAGTTTTTGTGCTTTTCTTTACTTTTATCGGTAATTTATTCTTCCATCATGGGAAGATAATATATAACACAGGCTATTTTTATATTACAGAAGAAGGAGTCAACAAGGCTTTAATACGGACTTTAAGAATATTATTCATGATCGTTGGTGTAAAAATATTGACTGCCAAAACAGAGATTAGTTTACTTATTAAAGCCGTTGAAAGACTTTTAATGCCTCTTGAGAAAATTGGCTTACCGGTGAAAGAGTTTTTTCAGATAACTGTTTTAACATACAAATCTCTTCCAATAATTAAGGATAACATTTATTCTTTATACAATGAGTCAAAAAAAACCGGCGTGGAATCAAATATATATGGCAGGATTCAAAATCTTGCTGTAATTTTAATGAACTTTTTTATAACCAGTATTAAATCACCTGAAAAAATCTTCAAAACACACAATCAAAATAAGTAGGAATAAGTGAAACACATTGATATATTTATAACAAATGGATTGATAATTGATGGTTCTTCATCAGAACCTTATGAAGGAAGTATCGGTATTTCAGGAGATAAAATTTCTCATGTTACAAAGAAAAGTTATGCGAAAAATATTTTAAATGCGGATATTTTTATAGATGCAGGTGGAATGATTGTTTCTCCGGGATTTATTGACACTCATGCACATTCTGAATTTACTCTTCTTGCCGACCCGCGTGCAGAAGGTAAAATATGTCAGGGAATCACCACAGAAATTAATGGAAATTGTGGTCTATCAGCAGCTCCACTATATGGCGAAGCTTTCGAACATAGAGAAGCTGATCTCAAGGAATACTGCATTAAAGAGAGATGGCATGATCTTGATGAATATTTCATATTGCTCGAAAATAAAGAACCTGCTCTGAATTTTTTGTCTTTAACAGGTCATGGGAATATTAGAGCATCTGTTATTGGTTATAAGAACAAAGAACCGGACAATCTTGAAATGAAAAAAATGCAAAAACTTTTAAGAGAAAGCATTATGCAAGGCTCAGCAGGTCTTTCAACAGGTTTAATTTATCCACCTGGAGTCTATTCAACTACTGAAGAGATAATAGACTTATTGAACAATTCCTGCGTTGACTTAAAAACAGCAGGTATATATACTTCTCATATCCGAAGTGAAGGAGATTATCTTATTGAAGCGGTTGAAGAGGTAATCAAAATAGGCGAAAAAACAGGAGTTCATGCCCATATCTCACATATAAAAACGAATAAAAAGGAAAACTGGCACAAAATTAACACGATAGTCGAGCTAATCGAAAATGCGCGCAACCGCAGAATTAATATAACTGGCGACCGTTATCCATACACAGCTTCTTCGACAGATCTCGATACAGTTCTTCCATCATGGACATATGAAGGCGGAGCTATAGAAGAATTAAAGAGGTTGAAAGAACAGGATACAGTAAAGATTATAAAGCAACAAATTATTGAAAGATATCCGGAGCCAGAATACCTGGGAGATATTATTGTATCATCAGTAGATACAGAAAAAAACAGATGGATGGAAGGAAAAACAATTTCATATATTGCAAACAGGAGGAATTTGAATCCTCTGGATGCATTGATAGAATTACTGATTGAAGAGAAAATAAGGGTTGGAGCAATTTTCAGAGCCATGAGTGAAGATAACCTTAAAAGATTTCTTTCTTTACCATACATAATGGTCGGGACAGACAGTTCGGCTCGTAGTTTTAGCGGAATTACATTCAAGGGTAACCCGCATCCGAGAGGGTTCGGGAGTTTTCCAAAATTCATTGGCAGGTATGTCAGAGATGAAGCAATAATGGAATTAAAAGAAGCTATATTTAAGATTACCTCGCTTCCTGCAAAAATATTCGGACTGGAAAATAGAGGGCTTATAAGGGAAGGATTTTATGCAGATATAGTTATTTTTGATTATGAAAGAATCAGGGATAATGCAACCTTCGAAAAACCGTTTCTGAGACCTGATGGCATTCAATATGTATTTATAAACGGAAAACCTGTTTTATATGAGGCTGAGATTACCGGGATAAGATCGGGAAGAATATTAAAGAATAAAAAATTAAAAATTGCCTAATCCAGAAATCGAGAATGAAATAATGCATTTTTCGGGTTAGATTGAGGGGTTATGAAACCTGTAATAGGTATAACAATTGATTTTGAAGATCAGTATTACAAAATTAAAGAATACTATTCTGATTCTATAGAAAAGTATGGCGGCATTCCTATTTTTCTACCATACAGTAAGGTTGAAGATTATGTAAGAATAATAGACGGATTGGTATTATCTGGTGGTAAAGATGTAATACCGGCATATTACGGAGAAAAAAAAATTGCTTTTACTGATAGTGTTTCAAAACAGAGACTCGATTTCGAATTGTCTTTAATAGATTCAATTATTAAAAAAAAGAAACCAGTATTGGGAATATGCTACGGGATGCAGTTGCTCAACGTTTTTTTCGGTGGAACATTATATCAGGACATCAGTCTTATTAAAGATATAGAAATTAATCATAAAAAAAGTTATCATAAGATTGTGATAACAGAAAACAGGTTTTTTAAAAAAGGCAGGTTTTCTGTAAACAGCACCCACCACCAGGCTTTAAAAAGTCTGGGAAAAGGTTTGTCTGCTTTTGCTTTTTCTAAAGATAAAATAATCGAGGCATTTTATAAAGAAAACTATCCTTTTTTAATAGGAGTTCAATGGCATCCCGAACGTCAGATTAACAGTTTATTATCTAAAAGACTTTTTACATCTTTCATCGGCGTCGCTACTTTGAAGCAGAATAATTGTTACAAATGACAAAAACTGAGAGGAGGAGAAGATGATCAGCAGAGAAGAACTGAAAGAAATAGCAAAATTAAGAGGTAATGATGCTTATTTTGTAAGTCTTTTTCTTAATGTGAATCCAGCCACAAATGTTAAAGATAATTATGTAATTCATGTAAAAAACATGCTCAAGCAAAATTCTGAAAAGCTCGATAAAACGATATTAAAGAATATCAGCAAAGATTTTGAGAAAATAGAATCATATATTGTTGCAAATAAAAGGATATTTAAAAAAGGACTCGCTATAATAAGTTCGAGCAAGAAAAATTTCTGGAAAGAATTCCATCTTTCAATTCCTGTTAAGAACGATGTAATAATAGATACAACCCCATATATAAAACCATTACTGGACATTTTAGATAATTATCAGAGATATGCCATATTACTTGCTGGCAGGGAATATGCGAGATTATTTATGATTCATCTTGGAGAAATAGAAGAATACATCGAAGTTCACACTGAAGGAGTCCCGGGAAAACATAAAAAAGGCGGATGGTTTTCTTTATCTGAGAAAAGCTACGAAAGGCATATAGATTATCACGTTGAAAGACATCTAAAAGACGTCCTTAAACAACTTGATACAATAATGTCAAAAGAGTATGTGGGGAGATTAATAATAGGTGGTTCTGAAGATGCTTTATCTAAAATAAAAACAATGTTGCCACATACCATCGCTGAAAAGATAATAGGCACATTCCAGGCTGATATGAATGCCACTGGCAAAGAAATACTCGAAAAAACAGAGCCGATATTCAGAGCTTATGAGAATATGAAAGAATCGGAAACCATTGAAGAGATTTTAACTAAAGCCATGAAGAACGAGAATGCTGTAATAGGGTTAGAAGACGTTATGAATGCCATTCAGGAAGGTCGTGTTATGAAACTTGTTATGCTTAAAGACTTCAGCAGTGAAGGACTTTTATGTAGAAATTGCGGACATCTCACAGTACAGAACATAGCATCCTGTCCTTACTGCAAAGGGGAAATAGAAAAAGCAAACTATATTGCTGATCTTGTTGCGCAGAGAGCGATCGAACAGGGTGCTTTAGTTGATATTGTTTATGACAGCCCGAAACTCAGGGAAGCAGGCGGTATAGGAGCTATCTTAAGATTTTAAGAGTTCTTATTACAATTTTTACTATCCTAATATCCTTCTCATTCGGTTGCACATCGCAGAACCGAATAGAAGGATATTTACATTATCGACTCAATACAAATCCAACGACTCTCGATCCTGCGCTTATAGTTGATGTAACAGGCGGCCTTATTGCTGCCAAGATATTTAATGGTCTTGTTAGAACTGGCGATGATCTTCAGATAATTCCTGATATAGCAGAGAGTTGGGAAATCTCATCAGATGGTCTTATTTATATATTCAAACTCAAACATGGCATTAAGTTCTCCAATGGCCGTGAAGTAAATGCAAAGGACTTTAAATACTCATTCGAGAGAGTTCTTAACCCGGCAACGAAATCCCCGAATACATGGGTTCTCGAAAAAATATCAGGAGCAAAAGCTTTCATGAATGGCAACTCTTCAGAAATTACTGGCATTCGTGTAATTGATGACCATACATTGCAGATACATCTGGAAAAATCTTTTTCGCCATTTCTCAAACTCCTTACAATGACCGCTGCTTACGTAGTGCCTGAAGAAGAGATAATAAAATCAGGACCTGATTTTTCTTCAACCCCTGTTGGAACAGGACCTTATGTTTTAAAAACCTGGTTGCCTCAAAAGGAGATTATTCTTGAAAGAAGAGCAGACTATTTTGAAGAGAAAGCAAAAATTAAAGGAATAATTTACAGAGTAATACCTGAAGACCTTACTGCTGTGTCCGAATTTGAAATTGGCAACATTGATATTCTCACAATTCCATCGTCAGAGTTTTCACGTTTTAAAAAAGAACCTTCCAGAAAAGACTTTATTTCATCAATTGAGGGATTAAACACCTATTATTTAGGTTTTAATTGTTCAAGACCTCCATTCAATAATATCCTTGCAAGAAAAGCTATTACATATGCAATAGACAGACAAAAGATTTTTCAGACCATTTATGAAAAAAGGGGTAGAATTGCTTATGGACCTGTTCCTGATAAACTCAGAAAATGGGATATTCAAAATAAATATGAATATAATCCAGAACTCTCAAGGAAAATTCTCAAAGAAATTGGATTAACAGGTAAAACAATCAATTTTTATGTTACAGCTGAACAGGAAATTGTTGATATTGCCGAAGTTATTCAATCCTACATAGAGAATTCAGGTGTTCGTGTTAGAATAAAACAACTTGAATGGAGTACTTATAAGAAAGCAATAAACGATGGAGAACCAGAGATATTTTATCTAAGCTGGTGGGCTGATTATCCAGACCCGGAGAATTTTCTATTTCCTCTCTTTCATTCATCAAATCATGGAGCTGCTGGAAATAGGACAAGGTACACAAATCATTTAGTCGATAAATTAATAGAGAAAGCTCAGATTGCATACGATGAAAAAGAAAGAATATCATTATATGCTGAAGCTGAGAAAATTATAATTGAAGAGTCACCATGGTTATGCCTCTGGCATAAGACAGATTACACAATAAGACAGCCATGGGTAAAGAATTATAAAACTTATCCCATCTACAGCATGGACAAAGGAACAGATATATTTATTGAGTGGTTACAAAAATAACTTTTTAAACCTTAACTCCGCTCAATTTACATAATATGTATACCCAACTTATCTATAAGTTTCTGGGTTTTACTGGTTATCTCTGCTGTATGCCATGAATCATTGATCTTCACTTTCTTTATTTCGGCCAAATGCATAAGCAGATCCTGTGGAGAGCATTTCGATAGAAGTTGTTTTTCAGATAGTAATTTATAAATACGATAATACCACTGCAATGCGATAAAAGTAATAAACATCCATCCTTCCAGCGCCGTTTGATTTCTCATATAAGAACTATCAGCTTTCAGAATATTCTTCATCGCATCTATCATTATTTCAATACTGTTACGGCTTTTGTAGTTCGTATAGATCTGTTCAGAGGATACCTGAGTAAGATTGGTTATTATCGCCAGCGGTCCAAACCGACTCTGTCTGGAATAGAAGTCTTCAATTGTATGAGTTTCCGGATGCGTTTCGATTCGGCTCAAATAATCATGCTCTTCTCTGATTCTCAATCGCTCATCCAAATAGCAGTGTATCATCCTTTTGTTTGCCGGATATGAATAATACCAGATATACAGGTTATTGAATTTAAAGTACCCCTGAAACCTCTCTTTTTGTGGTTTCTCAAAAAGTCAATCCCTGATTATTTTTCACTATAT
>FWPV01005217.1_pt1 | contig 26258 bp, 26 predicted proteins | sample 2228371 | NCBI WGS metagenome assembly FWPV01 (sample SAMEA103939776, study PRJEB20133) | metagenome
TACCAACTAACTCCGTTCGACTTGCATGTGTTAGGCACGCCGCCAGCGTTCGTTCTGAGCCAGGATCAAACTCTCATCTGATTCCTTGAAAACTGACTTGGGCATGCTACGCATTTTTAGACTTTTCAAAGAACAATTTGCTAAGAAATTATAATAACTATAATTTCAAAAATTTGTCAACCCAACCCCTCTGCCTTTTTCTCTCCACCAAAGATATCTTCATCTCAATAATTAGGATTTCATCATTACCCACTTCTCAAGTTAATACTCACTTAATGCTCACGCTAACATCATAAAGCGCTAAAGAAACTATTCTGAAGTTTCTCAAAGTGCTGTTTGGAAAGCCCATCATTCGGGGTGATCAGAATAATATTGTCGAGGGAGTGAATAGCCGTTAATTGAAGAACCGATGGGAATTTATGGACATTACTAGCGTCTTCCCGTATAAAAAACATCTTATGGACAACTGTCAAATAAAACTAATTTTTTGGGGCAATATCTGGATTATTTGGGTTTCAAATATGAAAGTTTGCTAAACTGTTGGGATTTAAAAATTAATTTCAAAGTCCTATATATTTAATAAAAAAATCTTCTTGATCACCTTTATATGTTTCCCAGCGGATATCTATATTTGTAACCTTTGCCCCTGGAGGACCTACAAAACACTCTTTTATCGCCCTTTCTATTGCATCTTTTTCCCCTTCGAATAAAGCCTCTACTCTTCCATCCCTTAAATTTCTTACCCAGCCTTTTAACCCTAAATTCTGTGCAAGTTCCCTTGTAAAAGCTCTGTAAAAAACACCCTGAACCTTTCCTTCTATAAACAGATGTGCTCTTGCCCTTTGCATATAAAATTATACCATATTCAATTTTGCGAATAAGAGGGGGCATATTGACTAAAAAATGTCCAGCAAATATAAAATACCGTATGCCAGTAAAAAAATATCTCCTTGATCTGTCACTGAATAAAAAACTGATAGGCATGATGATTCTTCTGAGTCTGATCCTTATTTTGGTTTTGCTATTCTTTTATTCACAGTCGGAAAAAGCACTGCTTGCTGAAATCGAAAATCAAACAGCAGAACTTTCAAAAGCAATACAGATCGGAGTTGAAGAGGTGACAAGCATTGGATATTCAGACGAAGCGAGGCTTCGGAAATATCTGCGAAAACTTAATACCAAGGGTATAAAGGAGATTTCAATCATAAGTAATACTGACGAAATTATCGCAAGTACAAATCCCAGAAGAATAGGAGAAAATATAGGACCTCTTAAAAAAGTGCACATCACAAAAGCAGAACTTGGCGAACCTGTTTCGAAGGAAGGAAAAATCTATAATGTTATTATACCTGTAATCGCCGAAAATGAACATTATGGTTACATACACCTGAAGATAAACGCAGAGGATTTTTCAGAAATATTAAGAAACAATACTATAAAAAGGATATTCGGGGCTTTGTTTGTCTTCCTGCTCGGGATTCTTTTATCCATCTTACTTTCGATGATGTATACAAAACCAATCCATAATGTTGTTAGCGCAGCTAAAACTGTAGCTAAAGGTGATTTAACTGTTGACCTGAAAACGGACAGAAAAGACGAAATTGGAGAATTGACCCGAAGTTTTAACTTAATGATAAAAAGACTACGAGAAGAACGCGAACTCGAACAAAAGTTGCGGGAAGTCGAACATCTTTCAGGACTCACTCAACTGGCAAAAAGCATAGCGCATGAGATAAGAAATCCTCTAAATTTTATCAGTCTTTCGATAGATCATTTAAAAAAGAAATACTGTCCACGCGATGCAAAAGAAAAAGAAGCTTTCGAGTCTCTTATTAATAGTATGAAACAAGAAATCCAGAGACTCAATAAACTTGTTTGCGATTTTCTCGATTATGGGAAGCCCCTCAAATTAAAATTTAAAAAGGTCAATATCAATGATTTGATCAATGAACTTCTTACAATAGTTCATGCAAAAGCAGAAAGAGATAACGTAAATATCAATGTTCAACTTTCAAAAATTCCAGAAATCAGTGTTGATGAAGAATTAATTAAAACCTGTATACTCAACATTATCCTTAATGCATTTCAGGCAATTTCCTCAGGAGGCACTATAACTATAAAAACCATCACCTCTGATAATAAAATTATAATTACTGTTGAGGATACTGGTGTGGGTATTTCTAAAGATAATATACAAAAAGTATTTGACCCTTTTTTTACAACTAAAAACTCTGGACTGGGCTTGGGTCTATCTATAACGAAGAGGGTAATTGAAGAGCACGGCGGAAAGGTTTTTTTTGATAGTATAGAAGGCAAGGGAACTACAGTAACAATATTATTATATTTTTGAATTTATCGAAGGAGGCAAAGTGTCTGTTATTTTGATAGTAGATGATGAGCCTTTGCAAAGAGATATTCTAAAAACAATCCTTGAGGAAGAAGGCTATGAAACTTATTCAGCCTCATCAGCTGAAGAAGGGCTTAAACTCATTGAGCAGATACATCCTGACGTTGTTTTAACAGACCTTAAAATGGAAGGCATAGACGGGATTGAATTTATAGAATACCTTCCTGAAAAACCTTTCAGGCCTCCTACTATTGTTATGACAGCATACGGAACTATCTCATCTGCTGTGGATGCGATTAAAAAAGGAGCCTTCGATTACTTGACCAAACCGCTTGATAAAGATCTACTCCTTATAACTATAAAAAGAGCTGTTGAAAAAGCAGAACTTCTTAAGGAAAACTTATCGCTTCAAAAAGCGCTCTTTGACAAATTCAGAATAGAAGGCATAGTGGGTAGGTCCCCGAAAATGAAAAAAATTGTCGAAATTTTAAAAAAGGTAAGTCCAAGCAATGCCACAGTGCTAATACTCGGTGAAAGTGGAACAGGTAAGGAACTTATAGCGAGGGCTATTCACTATAACAGCCCGCGTAGAGCAAAACCCTTCACCGCCGTAAACTGTGCAGCCATACCTGAAAATTTAATAGAAAGTGAACTTTTTGGCTATGAGCAAGGTGCATTCACTGGTGCTTCAATCAGAAATATAGGATTATTCGAAGCTACAAATGGAGGCACTATTTTCCTTGATGAAATTGGAGACCTTCCGCTTCTCACACAATCTAAAATCTTGAGGGTACTTCAGGATAAAGAAATACGAAGGCTTGGCGGTCGAGAAAGTCTAAAGGTAAATGTTAGAATAATAGCAGCAACTAATAAAGAACTCGAGAAAGAGATTGCAAATAAAAAATTCAGGGAAGACCTTTACTACAGACTAAAAGTTGTAACGATCGAGCTGCCCCCTTTACGGGAAAGGAAAGAAGATATCCCAGACCTCGTAACCTTTTTTATAAAAAAATATAATCAGGAATTTGGTAAAAGAGTTAGGAGCATAGATGAAAATGCAATAAAGGCACTTATAGGGTATCATTGGCCAGGTAACATAAGGCAACTAGAATCCGTTATAGAAAGAGCTATTCTAATATGTGATGATCAAGTTATATCTCTGAATGATATAAAAAGTGAGTTGAATTTTTATCAAAAAAAAGGAATATTCGATTTTGAACTACCGGAGGAAGGGATTAATTTTGAAGACCTTGAAAAGGAACTTCTGCAGAAGGCGATGAAGAAGGCTAATGGAGTAGCATCAAAGGCTGCTAAACTTTTGGGGATGACTTATAAAACATTCTGGTACAGATGGGAAAAATATCAAATCGATTCCCCAAAAAAGGATAACATTCCCTAAAAGGGGATTTCCATCCGCAAAAAATCAGATATTTCGCTCCTTCCATGATGGCATAGCTATTGCTTTATTAAGGAAAAGGTGTTACTTGTTTTTAGCATTCTATTAAACCAAAAATGCAGGCATTGTTCAAATGAGAAATTCGTATTCTTTATCGTTATCCGTGTCCGTAAAAACTATGGAATCGAAAAATAAATTTTTTCGCAACATCTCCATTGTTATAGTTGCATTTTGGATTAATCATGCTTTTTATGCATAAATTCAGATTTTGAGGCTAAAGAAAGGAGGTGAAAACGATGAAGAAGGTGGTAGCTCTTTTAATAGCAACAATCTTTGCATTATCTTCCCTTACCATCTCCTTTGCAGAAGAACAGAAGACAACTACCCCTGTTTCTGTCGAAAGGCCAAAAATCAAACAGATTACAGGAGAAGTAACCTCAGTCGATACAAAGGCCATGACTGTAACGGTGGTAAAGAAGATGAGAGACAGGGTTAGGGAGGTTGTTGCTAGTATTACTGATAAAACGAAGATTAAAATGGGTAAAGAAAATAAAACCCTCGCTGATTTAAAAGTTGGGGATGAAGTCACTATGAAATATACAGAGTCAGAGGGCAAAAATATAGCAAAAAGTATTGCTATCAAACCCACCGCAACAGAAAAGAAAAGTGAAAAGTAATAGCAGTTGAGAGTATTTTAAAAGGGGTTTGAACTTGTTTCGAACCCCTTTTAATTTTTTCCATAAAACCCTAAATTTGCTCACTATTCATCCAGATAATATTTTTACAACAAATTCAATATTTTCTATTCATTTTAATATATAATAGATGGACTAATTTAACCCAAAAATGCAATTAGAACAATGGCTGCGTTTTTCGGGATTTCTTAAATTATAAAGACATTATTCTAATTGTACATTTTGAGGAGGAAGTACCTACATTTTTGATCTTACAGGTTTAAAATCTGCAAAGACAAAGGAGGAACGAATCTTGAGAAAAAAAATTTTTTTAGAACTCGCTACACGTGTTAAGCATCTTCCCCCATATCTTTTTGCCACTATTGACAAAATGAAGCAAAAATTCTTGGAAAAAGGTGTGGACCTGATTGATTTAAGCATAGGCGACCCTGATATGCCCACACCTAAACATATAGTGCAGGCCATGAAAATAGCAGTAGAAAATCCGGTCAATCATCGTTATCCTTCTTACGAAGGCATGCTTTCTTATAGAGAAGCCGTAGCGAATTGGTATAAAAATAGATTTAAAGTAAAGCTTGACCCTCAATCAGAAGTACTTTCTTTAATTGGTTCTAAGGAAGGCATAGGGCATATCCCTCTGGCTTTTGTAAATCCTGGCGATATAGTGCTTGTGCCTTCTCCTGGTTATCCTGTTTACTCAATTGGAACTTTATTCGCAGGTGGTAAGAGCTTTTTCATGCCTCTAAATGAGGAAAATAATTATCTTCCCGATCTAAGTGTCATTCCCAAAAAGATATTAAGCAATGCAAAACTTATGTTTTTGAATTATCCAAATAATCCAACCTCTGCAGTAGCAACACGCGAGTTCTTTAAAGAAGTCATAAGAGTAGCGATGAAATATAAAATTATAGTATGTCATGATGCTTCCTATACCGAAATCTACTACGATAGAAAGCCTATCAGCTTTATGCAAATACCAGGTGCAAAAGAAGTTGGGATCGAATTTCATTCTCTATCAAAAACATTTAATATGACAGGATGGCGAATAGGATTTGCTGTGGGGAATAAGGATGTTCTTTCAGGACTGGGCAAGGTAAAAACAAACCTCGATTCAGGTGTCTTTCAGGCTATTCAAGAAGCAGCGATTGTAGCCCTTGAGACAAAAGATAATATCCTATCTGATATTAGGAAGAGATATCGTGAAAGAAGGGATGTGCTTTATAATGGTTTAAAGAAACTCGGGATGATGAATAAAAAGCCAACGGCAACCTTTTATCTATGGGCAAAAGTTCCTCCTGATTTCGATTCCATGGAGTTTACTACTTACATGCTTGAAAAAGCTGGTGTTCTTGCAACACCAGGAATTGGATTTGGAGAATCAGGTGAAGGCTATGTTAGATTTGCCTTAACAGCTCCAAAAGAAAGAATTTCTGAGGCCGTCGAGAGATTAAAAAATATTTTATAAAAAAATTATGAATGTTTAAGGCTTATATTGGCATTGGTTCTAATCTTGGTAATAGAAAGGAAAATTGCCTCCGAGCAATAGAACTCCTTGAAAAAAAGGGAATAATAATAAAAAAGAAATCTTCGCTGTATGAAACAAAGCCGTGGGGAATTGAACACCAGCCTTTGTTTTTGAATATGGCAATAGAAATAGAGACCGACCTCGAACCAGAAAAGCTGTTAAAAGTATTAAAAGACATAGAGGCAGAAATTGGCAGGAAACATACCTTTAAATGGGGACCAAGGATCATAGACCTTGATATTTTACTATTTAATGATATAATAGTAGATAAAAAAGACTTAAAAATCCCGCATCCTTTAATGCACAAAAGGGATTTTGTCTTGAAACCGTTGAGTGAAATTGCTCCTGAGATAAATCATCCCCTGTTAAAGTGTAGGATAGATGAACTTTTGCAACAATTTGTGCGTAAATGATTAATGATTATGGAATTATTTGATATTGATATTATCTCTTCTATTCAAAACCAACTCGCAAATCTTTCGGGTTTTTATCTCTCTCTTTATGGAGAAAAAGGGAAATTAATTCTCCCCCCTGTCAAGGAAAATAAAATTATTTCGGCTCTTAGGTCAACCCAAACAGGACGTGACGAATATAATAAATTTGTAAAGAAAAATCTCGAAATAATGTTTTTTAGAAATGATGTGTCTTTATTTAGAGATCAATTCGGAATTTATCACTTTTTTGCACCGCTTCGAATTGATAAGATTACCTTTACTATAGTGGGTGGTGGTTTGTTTATCAACGCAGAAGATTACGACGATTTCTGTAAAAAAGACCTCCAAAATTACGGCATCCATCCTCAAATCTTACGATCTTTTGATAAACAAAGTTTTCTCAGAAATCGCGAGGAAATCCTCGCTCATGCAAGACATATCCGCTCTATTTTCAATATTGTTCTAAGAGATAACTATAGAAGTAATGTCAATGAAAAACGTTATAGACTGGCAAAAACAATACTGAGCTTAATATCAGATATAAAAGCGGATAAACAGGAAGAAGAGATATATGAAATTTTAACAGACACAATGCTTTTTCTTTTTAATGTAGACAGTCTTTCTATAATGCATTTAGATAGAAATCTGTTCCTTCCCAAAAAAGTAGTCGGAAGGTTAGAAGAAAATATCAGAAATGTATCTCTAGAAACCGCCGGAATAATTTCAGAAGTAATAGAAAAACAAAAGCCATTATTTACTGACAATATACTTGATATTCTGAAGCTCGGATTTGGCGAGGAAGTCACTTCAATTTATATGTTCCCGATACTACAAAAAGAGAAGGTAACAACCCTGCTGATTATTTTCAATACCGAAATTAACCCGGAGGACATACTAATCATCAATGAAATATGTAAAATTACAGGATTTATTTTCAGGGTCATAGATTTACAGCTTCTCTGTAATAAATATCTTCAAGAAATAAAATCCTTTAATGCAGCTGCTGAACGTCTTAACCCTATACGGGAACCAGAAATCTTGTACGAAACGATACTTGACACATCGGTGCATCTTGCTAATGCTGAAAGAGGTTCTTTAATGCTTTCTGAAGACAATTCATCTTACTTAACAATTAAGGCTGCAAAAGGAATAAATAAAAGACTTTTAAGTGAAATTAAAATTAAGTCGGGAGAGGGAATAGCAGGTTGGGTTTTCAGAGAAGGTATTCCGCTCAGGGTTGAAGATATAGAAAAAAATGAAACGATCATGGCAAGAAAAAGACCTAAGTATAAAACAGGTTCTTTTATAAGCATCCCCCTAAGAGTAGGCAAAAAAACCATTGGCGTACTTAATCTTTCAGATAAAATAACAGGAGATGTCTTTTCAGAAGAAGAGATGATCTTGATCAAATCTTTCGCATCTTACGCCTCAATAGCCCTGGAGAGGTCTACCTATTATAATTTAGTGAGTCACCTTAGAGAACTATCAATTACTGATTCTCTTACAGGACTTTTTAACAGAAGATATTTTGAAGAAAGATTCTTTGAAGAGTTACATCGTTCAGAACGTCATAATTTGACTTTTTCACTTGCAATGATTGATATAGATGATTTCAAGGTTTTTAACGATTCAGAAGGTCACCTTGCGGGTGACGAAATACTAAAACATATTGCAAATATTGCCAAGGAATGCCTGAGAGTTAGCGATGTGATTGCAAGATTTGGTGGCGAAGAGTTTACAGTCTTAATGCCGCAGACTGATAAAGATGAAGCATTTCTTGTTGCGGAAAGAATAAGACAATCTATAAAAGAACAGATACCAAAATTCTGGAGTTCCTTCCCAAGAGATTCAGTTACAGTTACTATCGGTATTTCAACTTATCCATATGATGGAAAAGAAACAAAAGAACTTATCAGAAGCGCCGACAAAGCCCTTTATAAAGGGAAGATGGATGGGAAAGACAGGACTATTCTGTGGAACAGCCATTAATCCAATAAAAATTGAAATAATGCAGATTTCAAAAAAATTTATTTTTCGATTCCTTGGTGTATCACATATTCGTTAATAGTTAATTGTAATTAGTATTAAGAATTTCTTTTTGAGCAATCGTTGCACTATGCGTCTTGAAATAAATATCGTGTATCGAGATAATCATGTCTTCCTTACAATATCTCCAAAATTTTTTAATAATCTAAGCCCCATTTCCTGACTTTTCTCTGGATGAAACTGAGTTGCGAAGATGTTATCCTTCCATATCATCGAAGTAAAAGTTATCTCATAATCAGTGGTACCCGCTATAATATCTTTATTTTGAGGAACGACGTAATAGGAATGGACAAAATAAAAAAAGGTTTCATCCTTTATGCCCTCAAAAATAGGTGGTTTTTTCACAAGTTTTACGGTATTCCATCCCATATGTGGAACTTTAAGGTCAATCTGAAACCTAACTACATTGCCTTTGAAAATATCAAATCCGCTGTAAATCCCAAATTCTTCAGACTCTGTAAATAAGACCTGCAAACCCAGACATATCCCAAGATACGGTTTGCCTTTTTGTATTGACTTCAAGATGGGTTCTATAAATCCCTTTTCCTCAAGGTTTCGCATGCAATCCTTGAAGGCTCCAACACCGGGTAGCACAATAGCCATAGCATCCTCAAGTGCTCTTGGTTCAGAGACTACCTTCGCCGTAACCCCTACCTTCAAAAAAGCTTTCTCGACGCTCCGCAGATTTCCCATTTCATAATCTATTATGGCAATCATGATTACCTCATTGTTCTAAAGTTAGCCATTTTTTAAGAGTCTCAATCTCTTCTTCTGTTAATTGTAGTAAAGCAAATGGTCTGCCACTCGAAATCAGTTCTGCCACTTTTCCCATTTCTGTTCTTAAAATCCCGTATCTGTCCGCAAAGATTTGAAGATTTTCTTGCATCTTTGGCAGAACCGATTTCATATCAGACGCAGCCTTTTCAAAGTCATTTAGACGAATATAGGCTGTGGATCTTGCAAATTTAGCTGTAAAAAGATCAGGTTTCAACTCTAACGCCCGTGTAAAATCTGCAACTGCCTTTTCATAATCTTCTTTCGCCATCAATACTAAACCCCGATAATAAAATGCCCTCGCGCTCTCATCGTTTATTTCGAGTGCCCTATTCAAATCTTCAAGAGCCTTCTCGGTCTCCTTTAATCGAAGAAAGGCCACTGCACGGCTTAAATGAACGATGTATGGATCTGCACCAGCCTCAAGTGCCTTCGTAAAGACTTCTATACTCTCCCTATCCTTCCCCTCCACAAAAAGTAGCTGTGCCTGACCAAGTAACTGCCCAGCATCCATAAAATTATCCTCCTATTAAATTCTTTATAAATTTTGGTTCTTCTCCAATTTAGTTGCTAAAAAGGATTCAAGGATTCTAGGATTCAAGGGTTCAAGTGCTTATTTTCTAAGGATTTTATTAGTGCCTTAAGCATTCTTTCAACTTCTCCTATATCTGCCTGAAATTTCTTTAATTCTTCAGCTTTAATATAACCTAAATCTCCAGTTTGTAAATAGCTAAACATAGTTGATAAGACCTTTGCCAAACTTTTAAGTCTTTGTAATCCTTAAGCATTTCCCTCGAATCCGTGACTCCTTGACCCCTCGAATCCTCATGATCTTACCAACTTTTTTGGAGATGATCCAAAATTTATAAATAGTAAAGTGTCTCATCCCTTTCTGGTTGTTTTTTCTTAGACTTCTGACGTATTTTAGAAGAGATGTCGAAAATCTCCTCATTACTTAAAAGATCTCCCATTTCTTCTTCGATCTTATCAGGGTCGTCTCCCGCTTCGAGTCTTCTGAGTGCTTCCTCGAACCCACTACCAGGATTTAACCCTGTAATCTCGAATAATTTCCGTGTCAGTTGCGCTACCTGTCTTGGATCATTTTCGTTAATATTTGCCTCCCGTTCAAGTAAGTCCAACGCCTTAGATAGCTTCCCCTCATCAATATCAGGAAACTTAACCCCATCGTCTTCTTTTACGCCTCTAACAAACGCAAACCTCGATATCAGTCTCTCTATAGGACCTTTTTTACACTTGGGACACATAGGCCTTTTTTGTGTATTTATACGGCTTGAGAAAAAATTAAATATTGTATTGCAATCACTACAATAAAATTCATAAATAGGCATAGCGACTACCTCCTTCAAAGCTATACCTTAAAATAAGTAATTTATTCTACACCTTTAAATATAATTTTGCCATTGACAGTATGATTAAAAGATTGTAGATTATAACTGCAATTTTTACCCCACTTTTGATAAATTGAGGAGGACTATATGCAAAGCAAAAGCGATTTTAAATCTAAATGGGACTTGGCAAACGACCCTGATACCTCTGCTGAAGTACTTGAGGCGTTGTCCGGAGATGTCGATTGGCTAATCAGAAGTGCTGTCGCAAAAAACCGTAATACCTCAAAAGATACTTTGAGAAAATTAGCAAAAGATGATCAACCTGTTGTAAGACAAGGTGTTGCACTTAATCCAAATACACCTGAAGACGTGCTTGATAAATTAGCTGAAGACGATGACATTATGGTAAGAATTATTTTATCCAAAAACCCCCATGCAAAATTAGAAACCATTTACAAATTGGTTGAAGATTGCTTTACGGTCAGCAAAAGTGCCATAGAGTCAGGAAGGGTTTAGAAGGATACAACCCATTTCCATAAGATAGTTTAAAAGTGAATGCCCGATTAAAGTCGGGCTTCACTTTCTTTGAGGGTCTATCCCCTCAAACTCCGGAAAAGATTTTATTTCCTCTGGGGATGCAACGGGGCAAGCCCTTTGAGTTTTACGAAAACTGCCCGGCCATCTATCCCCAACCAAAGGTCAGGCATCCTGACAGTTTTCGTAAAAAAGCTTTAACCTTTATTGAAGAAGTAGCTTTTTATTAGACGTAACTCGTTTTATTTCATAAACCTAAGATACGTGGCAGACGCAGTATCTTCGATCAACTGTTACCCGAAAAAGTCTTCGATTTTTTGGGGACCTTCTCTTTCGGCTGATATCCATCGAGCCTCCAAGGAAAATTTTTTCTTCGAAGAAATTAAACCAGCTAAGATACTGTATCTGCTAAATTTTTTATGAATAATATGGGCTAAAAGATACGGTAGTTAACCTGTAAAATGCATTTTTTGGGTAACTAGTTCCAATCTATTTTTACCGATTAGTCCAAATAAACTCTATTCTCAGAACTCTTTAAATACCTTTGCGAGGCTTTCACCACCAACATGAATAAGAAATTCGTTAAAATATCCAAATGGTGTACAAAGTACTTTATATCCCGCATGTTGCAATCTTTCTCTTACATATTTCAAAAGTTCCTCTGAAAACTCAGGAGAAGCTTTACTTGTGGAAAGATGATTGAAAGAGTGCAATACAACATTTTTTGTACGGAATTTGCCGGCAAGCCATTTAATATTTTTTATAAATTTGTCCTGTAAGCTTTTGCCTTTTACTTCGTCCTCTTTTTCTACGTGAAAAAAGACGACGACTGTATTCTCCATTGAATCCTCAATGTTCACATCCTGAATAAATGCAAGACTCTTTGACGCCGTTCTGAACCACCATCTATGAGCGTAAAAAAGTAAAAGCTTCAATTCTGCCTCCAAACAAAATTATATCAATTATATACCAAAAGAGCCGCTTTCGTTGACACACCTTGATTTTACTTGATATACTCCATTAGTGCTATGAACCTTGAGGAGCTCAAACCTTTATGAGTCTCGTTGGAAGGCTTGAAGACCTTGCCTTAGCCGATATTTTTCAAATATTGAGCATCGGGAAAAAAACAGGCACACTTGTACTTTGGGGTAGTCATGGACATGCAGTAATTGTCTTCAGAAATGGTCTCGTAGTCAGAGCAGAAACGGACGACCTCGAAACCACACTTGGCGAAGACCTTTTAATTAACGGCATAATAAAACAGTCTATTTTTAATCTTGCTACAGAGGTCAAGAAGAAGTTGCCTATAAAGTCAATAGCCGAAATTTTATTGGAACTAGGTTCCATAAATAAAGAAACACTCGAAAAAATTACAAGAAAAAGAATCGAAAAGGTTGTTTATCAACTACTTCTCTGGCAAGATGGATCGTTCCAATTCGAGCCTGATGAAACAAATCCTGAAGGAAAGGTAAAGTTATCTGATTTTGGCTGGGAACTTTCAAAAGGAATGAGCCCCGAATACCTTTTAATGGAAGGGGCAAGGGTGCATGACGAGTCTTCCCAACCAACTTCAATCACAACAGAAGAACTTGGTGAAGTGCAGGAAGATGAAATGTCTTGGGAGGGAGACTGGGGGATGCAACCACAGGCGGAAAGAAAAGATATTTCATCTTTAAAAGCGCTGACACAAGAACTAAGATTCCCAAATTCGACTTCCGAAATAACTTTACTAATACTTAGGTTCGCAAGCGAGATTTTCCAGAGGGGAATCTTATTTATGGTAGGAGACACTGAAATTGTTGGACTCGGCCAGTTCGGTCTTGAAATCGAATCGCCCGATGAAAAAATTAGAGAAATAATGCTTTCATATGAAGAAAGCGATTTTCTTAAGAAGATTATATCTGAAAAAAGGCCTTATAAGGGAACGATAGAAAAGGACAAAATTACTGAGAAGTTGATGCATGAAATAGGCGAAAAATGGCCTGAAGAAATTGCTATTTTTCCTTTGATTGCTGAAAGTAAGGTGGTAGCACTTCTTTATTGTGATAACTTGACCACAGGGGAAAAGATAGGCGAAACAGAGGGCCTCGAAATATTTATTGACCAGGCAGGTCTCGCACTCGAAAAATCTTTACTCCAGAGAAGAATAATGGAGATGCAAAAAAGGAGCGAAACCTGATGTTTTTTTTTATTTAATCTGCTACAATTTAACCAAATGCATAAGAAGGAAACATCCGCAAAAACTATCCTCATAGTTGAAGATTCTACAACAACAAGGGCATTGATAAGGGCTGTCATAGACGAAATGGGAGATTTTAATATAGTAGAAGCAAGTTCGGGATTTGAAGCACTAAAACTTTTACCCTCTCGGAATTTTGATCTTGTTATAACAGATGTAAATATGCCTGATATAAACGGTTTGGAGCTTATAAGCTTTATCAAAAATCATCCAAGATATAACCATCTTCCCCTAATTATTGTAAGCACTGAGAGAAGCGAAGAAGATTTGAAAAAAGGACTGGCCTTAGGTGCAATAGCTTATATCACCAAACCTTTTAAAGCGAACGAATTACAGGAGGCTATAAAACAGGCAATAGATGAAGGCATCTAAGAAGGAATTTATTGCAGAAGCAGAAGAAATTCTCTTTGAGTGCCAACAGTTGTTGCTCGAAATTCAAGAAACATACCACACATCTGTTAATCCCGATACAATTAATGCGCTCTTTCGTTCAATACATACTCTTAAAGGACTTTCAGGGCTTTTTGGAAATCAGGGGATAACTGACTTAAGTCATTCACTTGAATCATTATTAGACGATATCAGGCTCGGCAAAATAAGCATATCTCAGGATGTCGTAAGTTTTCTTTTTAAAAACCTCGATATTCTGAATTTAGCTGTAAATGGAATAAAAGAGGATAAAGAATTTGATCTGAAACAAAGCATAGATGATATAAAAACCTTCAGAGAGTCTTTAAAAGAAAATAACAGTGGTCCTGATATTAAAGGCTTGATAGACGCATCGATCTTAAAAGTACTCTCAGAGTATGAAGAGCACAGGCTTAAAGCTAATTTAAGAAATGGTGTTGGTATATATACGCTAAAAGCCACCTTTGAGCTCTCTACTTTTGATACATCCCTCGATGAACTTATAAAGAAAATCAAATCGGAGGGTGAACTCATCTCAACTCTTCCTGTTTCCTCTGAAATTCCTGAAGGTCATATTGGCTTCAATCTTATTTTCGCTAGCAATAAACAGTTAAATGAACTTAATCAATTATTATCTGACAATATCGAAGTGCTGGTGGAACCAAAGCAGAAAAGGCTAATATCTGAGAAAAAAATGGAGCAATCCATTAAAACTCAAACCTCTACAGTAAGAGTCGACATTGACAAGCTTGATAGAATCTTAAATACAATAGGAGAACTTACCCTTGCCAAGGATGCTGTGAGGAGGATTGGGGTAGAACTATCAGAAGTTCATACATATTCTCCTTTTATCCGCGATATATACAAAATATCTCAAACCCTTGAAAGAAAACTTTCTGAATTGCAAGAAGAAGTTCTTTCAATTAGGATGATTCCAATTGGACAGATTTTTTCAAGACTTGCGCAGGTAATAAGGCGTTACTCAAGAGAACTTGGTAAGGATATAGATGTGATTCTTTATGGTGAAGATACTGAACTCGATAAATCACTGGCAGAAGAGATCGTTGATCCACTCATGCATTTAGTAAGGAATTCTATTGACCACGGAATAGAACCTGTTGAAGAACGTGTTGCTAAAGGTAAAAAAGAACGTGGTAGTATTATCTTAAAGGCATTTCAAAAAGGAAATTATATCGTAATTGAAGTAATAGATGATGGAAAAGGTATCGACGTTGAAAATATCAGGAAAAAAGCGATAGAAAAAAATTTAATTGAGCCAACGGCCGTGATTGAAGAGCGGGAACTAATTAATTTTATTTTTAGACCGGGTTTCAGTACAAAAGAGTACGCTGATGAAATATCAGGTAGAGGTGTTGGTCTTGACGTGGTAAAGGAAAAACTCTCTTCAGTCGGTGGGTTTACAGATGTTCATTCCAAAAAGGGGGAAGGCACAACCTTTATTCTGACGCTCCCCATTACCCTTGCAATAATAAAATCACTGATTGTAAAAGTAGGCAATGATAAATTTGCTTTGCCTCTAACCGCTATCTCTGAGACTGTGGCTCTGGAACGCAAAGAGATTCAGACTATCGAGTGGAAGGATGTTTATTATATTCGGGGTGAAATGTTACCGATAATTAGTTTAGCAAAAATATTTGATATCGAAAGTAAACAGGGTGAGATGTGTTTTGCAGTAGTAGTCGGTTTCGGCAAGAGAAGATTAGGGCTACTTGTTGACGAAATCCTGGAACAGCAGGAAATTGTTATAAAGTCTCTGGGTGAATATTTAAAGGGAGTAGGTGGTTTTGCTGGGGCTGCTGAAATTGGAAGACATGAAGTTATACTGGTTCTTGACATCGAATCAATTATAGAAAAATCATTGGTAAGACAGGAGGGTCACTCTTATGTATGAAAAGTTTTATAAGTTAAAGTCTCGACCCTTCAGTAAAACGCCAGACCCCAAGTTTCTTTATTTAAGCAAAAAACATGAAGAAGCGTTGGCAAGACTTCAATATGCAGTAGAAGAAAGGGACCTCATCTTGCTTACAGGTGAGGTAGGTAGCGGAAAGACAACATTAACAAGGGCACTGACTGATACCCTTGGTGAAAAATATAGAGTAATATTGATAATTAATCCCCGACTTACACCAGTCCAATTTCTCAGAACCATCGCAAAACGTTTTGGATTAGATATTCCTTACAATTTCAAAGATAGCCTTCTCGATACAATTTATGAAAGGGTATATAAAGATTATGAAGATGGAATAACCCCTGTAATTATTATCGACGAAGCACAACTTATACCGAGTAAAGAAACCTTTGAAGAAATAAGATTGCTTACTAATTTTCAGCTTGATACGACAAATCTTCTAAGTCTGATACTTGTAGGTCAGCCTGATTTAAGAAGAAGACTAAATCATAAAGCATATCTTCCATTAAGGCAACGGATCGGCCTTTTCTATCATCTCGGACCTTTAGAAGAGGATGAGGTAAAGGGATATGTTGAACATAGACTAAGGGTGTCAGGACTTGAAGAACCACTCTTTACAGATAAGGCCTTAAAAAAACTATATCAATACTCGGGTGGTATCCCAAGGCTAATAAACAGCCTTGCAGCTTCAGCACTTCTTGATGGATTTGGGAAAGAACTGCCAATTATAGATGAAAATCTTATTAATGAAGCTGCAAGAGAGTTGGGGATGAATGGATATAGCGAAAATTAGAAAAAAACTTAAAAAGTCAGAAAAAAACAAACATCAATTAGAAATTGATACCAATAAAAATTCCGGAGAAGTAAAAGAAAATATCTCAACACCATCAGATAAACCTTCTAAATCTTTCGGAATAGAAGCATCTTCCTCCCATCAGCCTATGGGAATAATAGAAAAACAAGATATAGTGCAGGAAGAACAAATTTCTGAGACTGAAGAAACTAAAAAAGAAACCGCTGGTGAAGGGAAAATAGAGATTTACAAAACAGAAGAATTATTGGAAATTCTATCTTTCAAATTATTGCAAGAAGATTTTGCTTTTAAGGTTTCTCAACTTGAGGAGATAATCAAACCCCAAAGGATAACAAAAGTTCCTAAAACACCAGAATATCTCATGGGGATAACATCACTCAGGGGAAAGGTAATTCCTGTTGTTGATCTTAAATTAAAACTTTCTTTAACAAATAAGCCTTCATCACTTGAACATAAGGGGAAAATACTCATCTTAAAGGGTCCAAAAGGAGAGATAGGTGCGGCAGTCGATGCTGTAATAGGGGTTATGCGCATTGAAAAATCTGAGATTCAGCCTCCTCCTTCTCATCTTACGGAAGCCGAATTAAGATTTATAGAGGGAGTAGTTATAATGAACAAACGCTTCGTTTCTATTATAAATATGGAAGAAATAACAGACATAAAATTAAATTGAAAAAATTTTAACACCTTTTATCTAAAAGGAAAGTTATGAAAAAAATTGTGAAAAATATAAAAGAAAATCTTGAATTAAAATGCATTATATTTATCACACTATTAATAACAACGGGAATTCTCTGGACATTTTTCGTATCGTTTTTTATAGAGATTACACCAACATCAAGGCTTTTATTATTAATTTTTGGTATAGTTTTAATAGTTTACTTTTCTCGGCTTATTCTTCAAAGATTTCTTATCTCCCCGATAAAGTCTTTAGAAAATCTTGCACAGGCGATGTCAAAAGGCAACTTTTCTTTGAAATCAAATATCAATTCAAATGACGAAATAGGAAGACTTGCAAAGGCTTTAAATCATTCTTCAAATTCTCTTGGAAATATATTCAAAAGAGTAAAAAGCGGTTCTGAGCGTGTGTCAGAAGTTGCCAGAAAAGTAGATGAGGAACTCAAAAATCTATCAGAAAACACAAGGCTCGAAGCTGAAGCAATAGCAAATATAGCCAGCTCACTGGAGGAGATGAGTTCTGCGTCACAGGAAATTTTAGTAAATACAGAAAACCTTGCTTCCTCAACAGAAGAAAAGGCAGCCTCACTTGAAGAAATGGTTACAAGTATAAGTGAAGTTACACACCTTGCCGAAGACCTTTCCCATACGGTTGATTCAACATCTGCTTCTATTGAAGAACTCTCTTCAACGATTAAGGAAGTGGCAAGGAAGACAGAAGATCTCACCGGTGCATCAGAAGAGACCCTTGCTGCAACAGAAGAAATTTTATCCTCAATAAAAGAAGTCGAGCAACGTGCAAAAGACTCTGCAATGCTCTCTGAAAAGGTCAAGATAGATGCTTCGACTTTCGGAATAACATCCGTAGAAAAAACGATCGAGGGAATTCAGAATATTAAAGCATCCTTTGATAGGACAGCAAACTTCATAAAGAAACTCAGTAGCAGATCAGAAGAAATTGGAAAGATTTTGAATGTAATTGATGATATAACTGATCAGACGACGCTTCTCGCGCTCAATGCCGCAATCTTGGCTTCGCAGGCTGGTGAACACGGAAAAGGATTTTCTGTTGTTGCCGATGAAATAAAAGATCTTGCCGAAAGAACATCGGTCTCAACACGAGAAATAGCTGACCTTATTCGCACAGTTCAGCAGGAGGTTAAAGATGCCACTTCTGCAATGGACGAAGGTCTTGTCTCTGTAGAGGAAGGACTAAAGGTGGCAAGACATGCGGGTGATGCACTGCAAAAAATAGTAGAAAGCTCTAAACAATCTGCTGAGATGTCGATTTCTATAGAACGTTCTACAGCCGAACAAGCCAAAACCACAAAGTTGGTATCAGATGCTATGGAACAAGTAAAAAATATGGTTTCACAGGTTGCAAAGGCCACCTCCGAACAGAGTAAAGGAGCTCGCCTTCTAACAACAGCAACTGAAAGGATGCGAGATGTTGCTAATCATGTTAAGTCTGCTACAGCCGAACAGCTAATAAATATAAAGGATATATCAAAATCTATAGAAGAAGTTTCAGAAAGAAGCCGTCTTATTGCAAAAGCAGTAAGTGAACAAAAATACGGTTCTCAACAGATATTTAACTCTATTGAAAAAATAAAGAACATACCCAAAAATACCGTAGACACTATAACTATGATAAATCAATCACTAAAAGGTTTACTCAATAATGCCGAACTTTTATCCAAAGAATTTGAATTTATCAAACTACATGAAGAAAATCTGAAAACTGAAATTATTAGATTTGGCGTTGAGCCCGTGGATATTCCACCTGTGGAGGTGTCAAAAAGATTCACCCCACTTGTTGATTTCCTTCATAAAAAAACAGGGAAAAATTTTGAGATAAAGTCATACTCAGATTATAAAGGCGTCTTAAGGGATTTAGGTCAGGGAATTACGCAGATGTTTTTCTTGTCACCCATAACTTTCGTTGAAGCAAATAATAAGTATGGTATTGAAGTTATTGTAAAATTATTAACAAATGGCGGACCCTCTTCTCGCTCCGTTATTATTTCTAAAAATAATGGTAAGGTTAACTCTGTCAAAGATATTAAGGGATGTAATTTTGCTTTTGGAGATGCACATTCATTTGCCTGCCACATTGTACCCCGCATTATAATGCTTGATGCAGGAATAGATCTAAATGATTTATTACATTATCAACATCTTGATTCTCAAACAGCTATTGTAGAAAGTATCTTAAGAGGAGAATTTGATGCAGGCGCTGTATTAGAAGACATAGCATATACTTACAAAAATAAGGGAATTAAAATTATCGAATTTTCTGATAAAATTCCTTCACCCTGCATCTGTGTAAGTAAAGGTTTTCCTGAAAATTATAAAATCCAGATAAAAAAGGTTCTAACGTCTTTAAGTGATAAAACTCATGAAGGATCCCATATTCTTGGTTCAATATCAAAGCATTATAAGGCTTTTGTAAATGCTTCTGAATCTGATTATGAAAGTGTAAAAGTTATGATGAAAAGATTAAATTTGGTCTAAAAAGCACATATGGATAAAAATAAAGGATTGAAGGTTGTTATATTTCATATCGGTGAAGAAATTTTTGGCATAGAAGTTTATAGGGTTATCGAGATTCTAAGTCCACAAAAGGTATATTCTCTACCGGAACTTCCTGATTTCCTTGCTGGTGTTATAAATGTAAGAGGAGAGGTCATACCTCTTCTTGATCTCAGAAAAAGATTTGGAGTTAAATCATCTGACAGCGAGGCACGCATAATGCTTGTTAAATACGACAGTGAGAAAATTGCTTTACTCGTCGATGAGATAAAGGGAATCATATCACTGTCGGATAAAGAAATAACCAGTCCACCAATGATATTTAAAGGATTGAAAAGAAAATATCTTACAGGACTTGGTAAAAAAGATGATCATATAATCATCCTTCTTAACATAGACGACCTCCTTACTTCCGAAGAAAAAATAATCTTAAAAGAATCAGAAGGAATCTTTGGTGAAAATGCAGAAACTGAAAAAGCTACTTAGCGATACCGACGTCGAAATACGAAGAGAAGCCATCGAAAGCATAAGAGGTAAAGCTGACAGAAAGTATATAAACATACTTCTGAACGCCATGAAGGATCCAAGCTGGAGAATTAGAAATACTGCTGTTGATATACTGCTTGAGGAATATCCGGTTGAATCCTATGTAGAAGGATTAATACAGCTTTTATATTGTGAAGATAACGCAGGCGCAAGAAATTCTGCTATTGAGGCTCTTATAAAACTCAATAAAAAGGCAACTCCCCATTTAATCAAGGCTTTTAATACAACAAATCGTGATGTACGAAAATTTATTATTGATATATTAGGAGAATTCATAGATGATAGATCTTTTCCCCTCATGCTCAACGCGATAAAGGACGAAGACGAAAATGTTCGTGCAACGGCTATTGAACATATAGGTAAAATAGGTACACCCACCGTTGTAGACATATTAATAGAAATTATCGAAAGTGGCGATCTATGGACAGCCTATCCCGCAACAGATGCGCTGGGTAGAATCGGAAATAAAAAAGCTATACCTGTTCTCATAAAAACGCTTGACAAAAAAACTTTAAGAGTTCCTGCAATAAAATCTCTGAGTCTTATCTCAGACCCTTTTACTTTACAATATATTATCCCTTTCATGAAGGACCCCTCAAAAACCGTTCAAGAAGAGACACTTCTTGCTATAGAAAAATTCTACCACAACGGGGTTAGTGAAGATCTTATAACGAATGAGATTAAAAGACTTATCGGAGATGAAGCTATAGAAATACTCAGCAATCATATATGGTCTAAAAGGCCTGAAGTGAAAATCTCAGCCATCCTAATCCTGGGACTATTGAAAGATATAAAGGCTTTCAAGCCTCTTCTCGAAATATCACAGGAAGACGATTTTATTGAAGATATAAAAAGGGCCTTTATATTTATAGGGAAGAACAATCCCGAATCTTTAATAGACCTATTTGAGACGAATAATATTTATAAAAAACGCTTTATTTGTGAAATTGCTGGAACAATAGCCTCTCCTGCTTACTATCCCTACTTTAAGGAGTTTCTTAAAGATGAAGACGGACACATTCGAGCAATATCTGCATTATCTCTATCTCGAATCGGCAATGAGGAAGCGATTGAACCAATCACGGCGCTTCTTTCTGATCCTTACGAAGATGTTCAAGAAGCTGCCGTGGAAGCACTTTCGAATTTCGGCTCAAAGTTAGATGTTAATGAATTTATATCAATGCTTAATGCCCAAAATCCCAGCTTAAGAAAAAACGCAGCTCTAATACTCGGAAGAATAGGTGCTGTGGAAGCTATACCTTCACTCGGTTTTGCATTGAAGGATGAAGACGTAGCTGTGAGAAAAGCATGCGTAAATGCTTTTTCAATGTTAAAAACTGAGGAATCTGTTAAATTTCTGATATATGCACTGACAGATGAAGATCCACAAATAAGGACATGTTCAATCCTGAGTCTTGGACAGATAGGTGGCGATGAAGTTTATGATGCACTATCTCTTCTAATTTCTGACAAAGATGAATCGGTCAGAGTTGCTGTTGCAAAGGCCTTTGGCTTACTAAAAGATTCGAGGGCAATTAAACCTCTTATAAACCTGCTTATTGATAAAAATGGTTTTGTCGTCACCGCAGCGATCGAATCATTGAGTATCATAGGTGGAAAAGATGCACGTTCTGCCCTGTTAAAAATGCTTTCTCACGAAGACAGGGAAATAAGAAGAACAACTATAAAGGCTCTTGCCTCTTTTAATAATATTGAGAATTTCCTTATTCCTTTCCTGAAAGATCCTGACTGGGCAACGAGAAAGGCTGCGGTGGAAACCCTGAGTAAAAGTTCGAAGGAATTTGTAAAAAAAGAATTGCAAAAACTCTATGAATCAGAAGAAGACCCTATTGTAAAAGAAGCGATTGACAAAGGCATCAAGGAGATCAATAGTCATTAGTCACCGGTCAAAAATTATCAAATTAAAGTATTGACTCGTAACTTATGACTGAAGATAATGATTCGGTAAAGGATAGATGTTCGAAAAAGAAGAGATAATACCTTTAGAAACCGATGTATTCAGACTATTGAGAGATTTAATACGTGATTATTGTGGGATATATTTTGATGATGATTCTAAGTATCTTCTTGAAAAAAGACTTTCAAGAAGGGTAAAAAATCATCATTTCAATAATTTCAGGGATTATTATAGATTTCTACTTTATGACAAAGACAGAGATAACGAGCTTAATTCAATAATTGATATTCTAACAGTAAATGAAACTTATTTTTTTAGAGAAGAGAATCAGCTTAAGACATTTAGCGAAGAGATATTACCTGAACTACGAGAATTAAAAAGAAATATAAAGCGTTTAAGGATATGGTCAGCAGGTTGCTCGACAGGAGAAGAGCCATACACTATAGCGATGCTTATTATAGAAAAAGGTTTTTTTTTAGGGTGGGACATAGAAATATTTGGGAGCGATATTAACCATCGCGTTCTTCAAATTGCAAGAAGCGGCGTATATAAAAAAAATTCATTTAGAAATACAGACACATTTTATATAAAAAAATATTTCAAACAGGAAAACGAATTCTTTAGAATATCTGATAACGTTAAACAATTTGTTAATTTCAGTCATTTAAACCTTCTTGATCCTTTCAAGACTAAAATAGTCGGCAATATGGATGTAATATTCTGTAGAAATGTGTTAATTTATTTTGATAAGCAGTCGAGAAAAAAAGTAATAGATATGTTTTATGAAAGACTTTTCGAGGGAGGTTATTTACTGTTGGGACACGCAGAATCACTGATAAATTTATCAACAGCATTCACACTAAAACATTTCAAATATGATATGGTTTATCAAAAACCTTATAAAAAGAGCGGAGATATAAATGTCTAAAATTAAAGTTCTTATCGTTGACGATTCTGCTTTTAGTAGACAGACAATCAAAAAATCGCTTGAAAAAGAAACGAACATTGAGGTCGTAGGTATATCTTCTAATGGTATAGATGCAATGTCCAAGACCCTCAGATTAAAACCTGACCTCATAACACTTGACCTTGAAATGCCTGATATGGATGGATTTAGTTTTCTCAGATGGTTAATGAAAAATAATCCGACACCGGTAATAATAGTCAGTGCATATTCGGACTCAAAAACTGTCTTTAAAGCCCTTGAACTCGGCGCTGCTGATTTCGTAGCAAAACCACAAAAATATAATCAAGCTGATATACATTACATGACGAAAGACCTCGTTCTAAAGGTAAGAGGAATAAAACAGCTTCGGATGGACAAACTTAGCAAGACTCTTCAGCTTTCAGAGGAAAAGAAAATAAAAAAGGTTAGCCATGGGAGACCATTATATCCTGTTGAAGCAGTCGCTATTGGATCATCAACAGGAGGTCCAGCGGCGATAAAGCTTATTCTATCAAGCCTTCCTCATGACTTCCCTGTAGGGATTGCAATAAGCCAACATATGCCTAAGGGATTTACAGCGTCCTTTGCAGAGAGGCTGAATAGTATTTCTAAAATAAAAGTTAAAGAGGCAGAGGAAGGTGATACTTTAGAAAAAGGAAAGGCTCTTATTTGTCCGGGTGGATATCATATGGTTTTCAAGAAAAAAGGTCATAGGATTGTAGCAAATTTAAGAGAATCAAATAGTGCGGATAAATATGTTCCTTCAGTTGACATGATGATGAGTTCCATGGCTGAAATTTATGGTTCAAAGACAATGGGTATTATTCTCACAGGGATGGGGAATGACGGCGTATCGGGGATGCTGGAAATTAAAAAACGTGGAGGCTATACTATAGTAGAATCAGAGGAAACAGCTATTGTTTATGGTATGCCCTCAGAAGTGATAAAGGCAGGGGCCGCCGGTAGGGTTCTTCCTCTTTCGGACATACCTGCCGAAATTATAAAATTGGCGACCAATGAAAATAAACTGGAGGACTGATGGAAAAGGAATTCAGCATAGCAAAAAAAGCTGATGAATTTCTTCAGATTTTTAAAAAAGGTGAAGAATTCACAAAAGAACTTATTAAAGAAAATGAAAGGCTTAGATTCAAGGTAGCACAACTCGAGGAAGCATTAGAAAAATCAGAAAAAGAGGAACGGATCAGAATATATGAAGAAAGAATAAAGATGCTGGAAGGAGAACTCAATTCTTTACTCGAAAGATACCAAAAAGTAGAAGAAGAGAATAAAGATTTCGCATCAAAATATGTTGAAGTAGAGGCCGAAAATAACAATCTTGCTAATTTATACGTAGCAAGTTATCAGTTACATTCAACGCTGGATTTCAATGAGGTTTTAAGAATAGTTCTGGAAATAATCATTAATCTCATTGGAGCCGAAAAATTCGCGATTTTTCTCATGGACGAAAAAACAAATGAGCTTTTACCTGCAGCCTCAGAAGGCCTCGCGCTCGAAGAACTTCCCAAAATAAAAATCGGGCAGGGCGTTATAGGCAAAGTCTCAAAAGAAGGTGAAGGATATTTTTCGGAAAGGATTGAACATTCTAAAGATGTTGATGTATTAAATCCCATTGCCTGCATACCTTTAAAGATTAAAGAACATGTAATCGGTGTTATTTCGATATACACGTTATTCATTCAAAAGAAGTCCTTCAGTAATATTGACTATGAACTATTCAATTTACTTGCAGGACATGCAGCAACAGCAATTTTTTCATCTAAATTATATACACAATCTGAAAGAAAGCTGACAACTATACAGAGTTTTCTTGACCTTTTGAAGGAAAAACCGAAAAAATAGTTAATCAGAAAGGAGGATATATGCCCAATATCCTTGTTGTAGAAGATTCACCCACCATGAGGCAATTAATCAGTTTTGCTATGAAAAGGATACCTGCAGCGAAGATTATCGAAGCTACAGATGGTGTCGACGCATTAAAAAAATTATCCTCCGAAAAAATAGATATTATACTTGCTGACATAAACATGCCAATAATGGATGGTCTTAAATTAGTCAGCCTTGTAAGGAACAATCCCTCTTATCAAAATATCCCTATAATTATGATTACAACAGAAGGTGCTGAAGAAGACAAAAAAAGAGCCCTTGAGTTAGGTGCCAATGCTTATCTTACGAAACCTATTCAAACACAGGAATTGATGAAACTTGTAAATAGCTTCCTCTCATAGCTACACTTTACATTTAGGACAAAAAAATCTACCACTAAACCATGGCTCTTTATGAGAAAAGTCAGGAATTAATTCCAGAAGAAGGACATTTCCACATTTCTGACACTTCATTTCGTTAAGTTTAAGGTCTGAAGAAAGCCTTTTCGCATCATGTTGGTCTTCTTTGATCTCTACGATATAACTTGTAATTTCCTGTACAGGTGGTTTTTGCTCTAATGTCTTCTTAATCTGTTCAACGACTTCATTCGGTTTAGTAGTCGCCTTTACAATATAACCTGAGGCTCCGAGGCTCAATGCTTTTTCCACTTCTTCAGGTTGACCCTTTGCAGAAAAAACCAGCACTGGTATTTTAGATAGTCTCGGATCTGTTTTAATAACCTGTAAGACTTTATATCCGTCCATAACAGGCATCATAAGATCAAGCAAAATAATATCTGGGATCTCGCTCGAAAGTATTTTAATTGCTTCCATTCCATTATCCGCTGTAATAACCGAAAATTGTTCCAATGTCAGTTTATTTCTATACAGCTGCTGAACGATCTTTGAGTCTTCCACGAGCAATACTTTCTTTCTCATTTGCTTAAATTTTAAGTTGAAGATATTGGTATGTCAACAAATTTTTTGCGAAAGGTATATAACCTAAAAATGTAATTATCAGTTGACCAAAAATGCAATTCAAATAATGCAAATGTTGCGAAAAAATTTATTTTTCGATTCCTTAGTATACCTAAAACTAATGGTATTAAGAATATTGGATCATCTCCAAAAAAGTTGGTAAGATCATGAGGATTCGAGGGGTTGAGGGGTCAAGGATTCGAGGGAAATGCTTTAGAATTACAAAGACTTTAAAGTTTGGCAAAGGTCTTATCAACTACGTTTAGATATCTACAAATTAACAAAA
>FWPV01005218.1_pt1 | contig 26239 bp, 26 predicted proteins | sample 2228371 | NCBI WGS metagenome assembly FWPV01 (sample SAMEA103939776, study PRJEB20133) | metagenome
TAGCCCTCACTTGACCCAGCATTAATCACTAATCAAGGTTTGACCCTAGCCCTCACTTGACCCAGCATTAATCACTAATCAAGGTTTGACCCTAGCCCTCACTTCCATCGACACTTATCCCTTAAACTCCTGTCAGAATAAAAAAGCCGTCAAAGGAGCCGTCAACTCCTTTACGGCAAAAAGCGAAATGTGTAACCTATTGATTTTAGGTATGGTCCCAACGGGACTCGAACCCGTGTTTCCGGCGTGAGAGGCCAGCGTCCTAGGCCGCTAGACGATGGGACCGTGTGCATTTCCTGGCCGGAATGGCGCTTAACATATGAACTTTGATCGCTTTGCCATGGGCAGGGTCATCAAACGTATTTGGGTTCACGCGTTTTGTCAAATATAATTTATGCAAAATTCTGCTTGGCGCCCCGCCGAAACCCAATGATGAGATAAATCAACCAACCGATAAACGGGATTAATGCGACCATCCACCATACGGCCTTTTCGCCGCCTGAGGGGAATTTTTTCATGGAAATATCCACCAGCGCCCAGACCGTGATCAGAAAAAAAGGAATTGTCAATGCAATGAAAATGGCGGCGACTTTCATGCAAACCTTATCCCTTTAATTTGTCTCTGATTTTTAAAATGGTATTCACATAGTATGAGCTGTGGTTGTAATGATACACCACATCATAGGCCTGTTGCTGGGTAATGCCCGGTTTCCATCCATACTTTTTAAGATAATTGGCGATGCTGGCAATGGCGTCTTCATGGTGGAATAAATTGATGCTGCCGTCTTGATTGCCGTCTTGGGCCAGGGTCAGAATATTGCTGGGCATAAACTGGGCGATTCCCATGGCGCCTGCATATGAGCCGGTGATGGCGGCGGGGTCAAGCCCTTCCCGCTGCGCATATTTAATAAGCGCTTTAAGTTCATTATAGGCCCATTTGGCTTTCTTGGGGGCTTTTTGATCATATTCTTCTTTGGGAATACGGTTTTTTTCAGGGATAAGATTCCAAAATCGTTCGCGGATATCCGGGTCTTCCAAGGCCGCCATGGTGGCCAGCACATTGATGACGGAACTGGATCCGACATTTTTGCCAAGCCGCGTTTCCACCAGCATGATGGCCGTGATGACATTTTTATCCACGCCGTATTCTTTTTCGGCTTTTTCCAGGGACTCCTTGTATTCCTGTTGATATTGCCGCGCTTTTTCGATGGAGTCATCGGATAGAAACTGGTCATAATTTAATTTTGACTCTTTGTGCTGGAAATAGGTTGCCACTGTTTTGACATCAAACGCCACATCCGCATTTTTAAATAATGCGGTGATTTGTTCCGGCTGAAAGGTTTCACTTTGATCATTGATCAATCGAATTTCTAAGGACTGGAAGCTCAAGCCCGGATCCTGGGCGCACGCCGGCAGGCAAAACGCCGCTACCCATAAAGGGACTAACAGAACGTGTGTTAGATGAACCCATAGCCGCGGGCTGGTTATGGTAAATTTTCTCAATTTCAACCTCCGGTTAAATGGTGAATGCATGATTGTGGCTGCGAATTTAAGGGGATTTGGTATCGGTTCCGGCGGTAAAAGGCACAGATCGTTTGATACCCGATTTTTTTCAGCAAATTCAAGGCGTCAGCATAATGTTGTCCCACCTGGGTGGGGGTATGCGCGTCCGATCCCAGGGTCATGGGAATCCCTTTTTGAAAACATTTTACAAGCAGCGGCGCGGCGGGATAAAATTCAGAGGCCGCATGATTATGCCCGCTGGTATTAAGTTCCACGGTCATATTCTTATACCTGATTTTGGATAAGATTTCATCAAATTTTTTATTAAAATGTGGGGGCGGGCGCCGGCCGAATTTTTTCACCACATCCAGATGGCAGACCATGTCCACCATGTCCGAATCAATCACGGCTTCTAAATTTTTAAGATAACTTTCACACAAATACCCGATATCCGACTGATCCCGGCGAGGGTCACTCTCCTTGGTGCTGACAATGTTAATGTCTTGGATGAAATGCACGGATCCCGCAATCAGATCAAAGGCAAACGGCGCAATAATGTTTCTGATTTGATCCAGGTGCGCGGGGATGATGTCAATCTCCAGCCCCACTTTCACCTGGATATCGTGGCGGTATTTATGCGCCAGCCCGCGGGCCGCATGAAAATAGAACGGCACTTCTTCAGGCGTCATGGACAGACGCTTTCCTTTTTCATGCAGGGAGAGATGATCCAGAAAACAGATTTCTCTCAACCCCATTTGAATCGCCTGACGGATATACTGCTCCATGCTGCCGTTTGCATGGTTGCAAAATGATGTGTGAACGTGGTAATCAATCATATCTTGTTTTCATTATTTTTTATTGGAACTCAGGACCCGGAAAGAAGAAAAAGGATATTGCTTTGCTGTTCCGGCGCCTCTGATTCTGGCTTCTGTCAATACATGCCATGCGGGGATGCGAGTGTCAAATATGAAAAAAAACAATAAAACCATTTACTGCTGCCAGGAATGCGGGTATCAAACCCCCAAATGGCTGGGCCGATGCCCGGAATGCAATGGGTGGGATTGTTTTGTGGAAGAGAAAAAAACCTTGATGCATCGGTTTGCCTCCAAACAACGTCAATCCTTTACTCATGGATAGGCAATTCCCATGGATGCTGTGGAAATTCCCGCGGAGCATCGCCTGCGCACCGGCATTTATGAATTTGATCGGGTTCTGGGCGGTGGGATCATCCCCGGAAGTCTGGTCTTGATCGGAGGAGATCCCGGCATCGGCAAATCCACGCTCCTTCATCAAGTATTGCAGGAAATGGCAAACGCCGGGCATACGGTTTTATATGTATCTGGAGAAGAATCCATCCGTCAATTGAAAATGCGGAGCCAACGGCTCGGCAGCGCGTCTTCTCATATGCTGGCGGCCTCTGAAATAGATATCGACATCATCCTGGAGATGATCGCCTCGCTGAAACCCGCTGCCGTGGCGATTGATTCCATCCAGACCATGTACAGCCATGATGCGATGTCTGCGCCCGGAAGCGTGAGCCAGGTCCGGGAAGCCACATTAAAATTGATGGTCATGGCCAAGCAGACCGGCGTTCCGGTTTTTCTTATCGGCCATGTGACCAAAGAAGGCGCCATTGCCGGCCCCCGGCTCATGGAGCATATGGTGGATACGGTGCTCTATTTTGAAGGCGATCAAAACCATGTTTTTAGAATCCTGCGCGCGGTGAAAAACCGGTTCGGCTCCACCAATGAAATCGGTGTGTTTGAAATGAAGGAAACCGGCCTTGCCGAGGTGGCCAATCCGTCGGCGGTGTTTTTATCCGAGCGTCCGGCCAATGCCCCGGGATCTGTGGTGACTGCTTGCATGGAAGGAACCCGTCCTATTCTGGTGGAGCTTCAGGCCCTCATCAGCAGCGCGGGGTACGGCACCCCCCGGCGCACCATCCTGGGGTTGGATTATAACCGCGTGTCCCTTCTGGTGGCGGTGATGGAAAAAAAATTGGGATTAAACATGACCGGCCAAGATATTTTTATGAATGTGGCCGGAGGCGTAAAAGTCGTGGAACCGGCTGTGGATCTGGGGATCGTGTCCGCGGTGGCGTCGAGTTTTCTGGACCGCCCCATCCCCGAAGGCACTTTGTTGGTGGGGGAAGTAGGACTTGCAGGGGAAGTGCGGGGTATATCCCATGTGGAACAACGGGTGATGGAAGTGAAAAAAATGGGATTTCACCGGTGCATTGCGCCCAAAAACAGCTTAAAAGCCCTTCATGCCATTACGGATATGGAGCTTATCGGCATCGGCAATGTATCGGAAGCCATGGCGATTTTATTTTAAAACAAGCATCTTGACCTTTTTTCAAATTTCAGTGTATGAAACGCCCGACTCTGAAACACAAATACCAGACTGCCGATTTTTACGCCCGGAAAGCAAAAAAAGAAGATTTTGCCGCCCGTTCGGTTTATAAATTAAAGGAAATTCAGCAAAAATTTCAGATTATCAAAAAAGGCGAGAAAGTTCTGGATTTGGGGTGCGCGCCGGGATCCTGGCTTCAATTTTCAGCCCAAGCCGTGGGCAATCAGGGGATAGTGGTGGGGATTGATGTGAAACCTGTCCGTATCGCGCTTCCCCCCCATGTCCGGGTCCTGTGCAAGGATGTGTTTGATCTGGCCGAAGGCAAAGAAAATGGGCCCCGGGTCATGGGCAACGGATACCACGTGGTCTTGAGCGATATGGCGCCGTCCACCACGGGCCATAAGGAAACCGATGCGGCCCGATCCTATCGACTCTGCCTGGCTGCCTTGACCATTGCAAAACAAGTGCTTTTAGAGGGCGGCGCATTTGTGTGCAAAATTTTTCAGGGCGGGGATATGGAAACATTTATGCGTTTGGTGCGGACAGATTTTGACAAAATAAAATTGTTCAAACCGCAAACCTGCCGCAAAGAAAGCAAAGAAATTTATATTATTGCAAAAGGAAAAAAAGGGAGGGATACACATGTCCGGACACAGCAAGTGGGCGAATATCAAGCATCGGAAAGGCGCTGAAGACGCGCGTCGCGGAAAAATATTCACCAAAATCATCAAAGAAATCATGATCGCTGCCCGTACCGGCGGCGGGGACCCGGCGGGAAATCCCAGGCTTCGGAGCGCTTTAAACAATGCGCGTGCCAACAATATGCCCAAAGACAATATTGAGCGGGCTATCAAAAAAGGAACCGGGGAACTGGAGGGCGTTCATTATGATGAAAGCGCTTATGAAGGATATGGCCCCGGCGGCGCGGCGGTGCTGGTGGAATCTCTTTCTGACAATAAAAACCGGACCGTGGCGGATCTGCGCCATATTTTTAATAAATACGGCGGGAATCTGGGAGAAAACGGCTGTGTGGCCTGGATGTTTCATAAAAAAGGATGGTTTTCCGTCAAGAAAACCGATGTGGATGAAGAAAAGCTCATGACCGTGGCCTTGGACGCCGGCGCCGAAGATATTAAAGATGAAGACGACAATTTTGAAGTCATCACCTCCCCGGAAGATTTTGAAGCGGTTAAAAAAGCGTTTGACAGTGCGGGCATCCGGTATGCGGATTCCGAAGTGACCATGCTTCCCCAATCCTATATCACCTTGACCGGCAAAGCCGCCGAACAAATGGTCAAGCTCATGGACGCCCTGGAAGACAATGATGATGTTCAAAAAGTCTATACCAATGCGGATATTGCCGAAGAGACCATGGGGTTATAGCATTTTGAAAAATCAGGGGTGTGGATCCGACTGGATGTGATTTCAACCCCATCAACACGATATCCAGGGGCTCAGATCAGGCTTGCTTTATTTCCGGTGTTGTTTTGGAAATAAGAGAAATGGCCCGCGTTTCTTTGATCCTAGCATCATATGCAAGCGGGATAACATCTTAGGCATTGCCTGGATTTTGAAAGGCATTAGCTCAAATCCTTGATCCCTTGCAGCAACAGATCAAAAAGTTCTTCCACCTGGTTTTCCTCAATAGATGAAAACGCCACCCGAATATCTGAATCCCCCAGGGCAATGACACCCACGCCGTATTTTTCCAGCACGTGCTTTCTTAGCGGCTCGGCTTTTACGGTTTTGAGTTTGATGCACATGAAATAGCCTGAATTAAACGGATACACTTCCCAGGCCGTCGCATATTTGGGGTTCTGCAAAACCGCTTTGACTTTTTTTGCCCGGGCTTCCAATATGTTATATTTTGTTTCTTTTTCAGACGAATACGTCTTGCTGATCATGGATTCATATACCAAACGCTGACTTAAATGACAGGCATTGGAAATATTGCCCCGAACGCATCCTGCGGTCTTGCGCTCCAATGCATCATAGACTGCCGAAGGGTCTCCTTCCAGGGGGCACCCATAGGTCATAAATCCCACCCGCAGCCCCCAGACATAATTTTCCTTTGTAGCCCCGTCCAGTTTCACCGCCAGCAGCCGGGGGTGGGCTTTGACCAGTCTTGCAAAAATCGATTCTTTGAGGACGTCTTTTTCATAAAACAGTCCGAAATACGCATCATCCGCCACCACGATGACATTGACGCCCGATGCGGCGGTTTGGGTTAATACGGCAAGGATCTGGTCCGCCTCTTTTTCCGTAATGGTATATCCGGTAGGGTTGTGGGGAAAATTGAGCAGCACGATGATTTTTTTATTTTGATTTGCCTCCTGCCGGACTTTGGCTTCAAGCGCCGCTGTATTGTAACCGCCGTCGGGTGTGAAAATCGGATAATGACTGAGCCGGGCATGCTTTCGGACATTTAGGATCATGTTATAATTGCCCCAAAACATATCCGGCAAAATAACCACATCCCCCGGATCCACCCACACATCCGCAAAAACGCTGATGGCATGGGTGATGCCGTTGGTGACAATAGGAAGGCTGATGGCTTTCTCATTCAGGGAAGGATTTTTTTGATACAAGGCTTGTTTCCAGATTTTTCTGAGTTCCGGCAAGCCAAAAGACGGGGCGTAGGTAAGGCATTTATCCGGCGTGAGGTCGGATAAATATTTCATGACGGACGGCAGGGCCATGGCCCCTTTTCCTTCCGTGGCAATACCGATGGTGGCATTGAGTTTATGCGCCTTTTCTTTGGCTTCTGCGCTTTGGGTGAGAATTCCTTTTGGGAAAAAGAGATTTTTGCCGATGTTTGACAGCATTTCCATAAGGTATGGGTTGCTTTTTTCAATCTTTTCATTGAGTTCTTTTGCTAATGGATTCATGGCGGCATCCTTATATTATTAAATTAATAGGGCAGTTCCATTTTATTAAAATACAATTTTTTCCATATCGTTTTTTTAAAAGAAATTGTCAAGATGAAGAAACGGAAAATTCAATTGAAAATCAATGCAAATCATACTAACACATGCCATCGTCCAAAACCGATCCAAAGAGATTTGAAATTTCGAATGCCAAATAAGGAAGTTCGAACGGGGACGGTTACGGGTTTTGTTTTAAAATTCGCATTCGGCGTTGGCTATTTTGCGGTTCCATGATGTGGCAATATAAAAAATGTGAGCGAAAAACCCTTAAATTAAATTTGAAAGAATCAAACCGGACAACGGACGGGTCATGGTTTTAAAAATTATAACCTATCTGATTTTATTTGTTTTTCCAGCATCAGCCAACTTGGTGGAACATGCCGGCAGTGCATCCATGACCACGCTGGTCATCTTGGGTGTGCTTGCCTGGATAACCCGGAACACAGCGCCGGCATTTACCCGGCAGGAAAAAATCGTTCTCGGGTCCTTTGCCGTATATTTTCTGGTAAGCCTTTGTTTTTATATCGGCCATAGTTTTTCAAAACCAAATTTTTCTTTTTTTTGGGAGCTAAGACATTGGGAACTTCGCCATGAAGTGCGGATGTTGGGGATGATTCCGTTGTTTTATTTGCTTTGGAGGACCGGATTAAAACAATGGGTCCTCTGGTACGGCGTTGCTTTAGCCGCCATGATATCCGCGGTGTATGGATGGGTGGATATTTATGTGCTTTCCAAAGAAATGTTCTTTAAAGCCGGGCTGCCGGATGTGCCCCGGGCCCAAGGCGCCTATCATCCCATTGCCTTTGGGGAGATGTCGCTTTTGCTGGGATTTATGAGTTTGGCCGGAATCCGATATTTTCATCAAAAACATTACCTGTTGACCGTTATTCCCATAACAGCCCTGTTTGGCGGCATGTTTGCAGGTTTTTTATCCGGCACCCGTATGGCATTTATCGCCATGCCTTTTTTGGCTCTGGTGTTTTTATTGCAATTGGGCGCTTTCAAGCGCCCCTGGACATACCGTATTTTGCTTATATTAACCCTTATTTTGCTTTCAGGGGGGTATTACCATCTTCCCAAAAGCCCCCTTAAATATCGCATCACATCCGGTATGGCAGATGCAGGCGCTTTTTTGGACGGAAAAGGAACCGGACGGTATGCGGTGCATTTGGGGATGTGGGCCGAGGGGTGGCGTCTGTTTTTAAAGCATCCCTTGGCAGGGTCCGGCAGCCGGGGGTATAAAAACATGATTCAACAAAAGCTTCAAGCCGGCGAAATTTCAGCTGAATTGGGCAGGTTCAGCACGCCCCATAATATGTATTTAAGTAATATGATTTCGTTCGGTATTTTGGGCCTGATGATTCTGCTGGGTATTTTTTTAGTCCCCCTGACGATTCTTTTGCCCGCCGCTGCAGCGCGAGGCCCGGGCCAGGATACTGCGTATGCAGGAATCATGCTGATTGTGGGTTTTATGCTTTTTGGGCTGACCGAATGTATTTTTTTAAGAAACATCAATATTAATTTTTATCTTATTCTGCTGGCCGCCATCCTGACGCGGGTCAGGGAATGTGAACCCTTACAAAAAAGCATGGGATGATGACCTATCGGGTGCTCTGTATTACAGACCGAAGCGACCGGCCGGAAACCGAATTGTTCATCGGCTTAAAAAACGCCGGGGTGGATATATGGGTCATGGGCAATCCCACGGGCAAACATTACCACCGACTGAGACAAGCCGGTGTGCCGTGTGTGGACCTGATCCTAAAAAGCCGGTTTGATATCGCCGGCATTCGTTTTATCCGAAACCTTCTCAAACACCATCATTTTGATATTCTTTATTGTTTCAATAATCCGGCGGCATCCAACGTATTGCTGGCTTCCCGGGGGATGCTGTTTAAAATCATCACCTACCGGGGCACTATCGGCAATGTCAGTTTTTTATCCCCGGCATCCTGGACCACGCATCTGCATCCGAGGGTGGACCGGATTGTTTGCGTGTCCAATGCGGTCCGGGATTATTTGATGAACATGAAATTTCTCTGGATGAAACTTTGGCCTGGTCATGCCGTAACCATATATAAAGGCCATGATATCTCTTGGTATCAGACAGCGCCGGCGGATCTGTCCCAATTCAACATTCCGCCGGATGCGTTTTGTGTGGGGTTTGCCGGAAGAAACCGGCCCCATAAAGGAATTGATTATCTGTTAAAATCCGCCCAATGGCTTCCCCGGGATGCGTCCATTCATTTTATTCTCATGGGAAAATTAGAAGACGATCCCAAACTTCAAAAAATCGCTCAAAACAGCCCGTTTAAAGACCGGATTCATTTTGTTGGATTTCGCAATGATGCGCCGGCCATTGCCGCGGCCTGTGATGCATTCATCATGCCGTCCACCAAGCGGGAAGGCCTTTCCCGAGCCGTCATTGAGGCCATGTCCTGCGGCACAGCGCCCATTGTCACCCATGTGGGCGGATTGCCGGAAATGGTGGTGCATCAGGAAAGCGGGCTGATCATTCCGCCAAAAGATTCATCGGCCATCGCCCAGGCGATTCTGGCGCTTTATCAAAATCCGGATTTAAAGAAGAAAATGGGGGAAAACGCGCGCCAACGGATTCAAACCCATTTTAATATAAAAAATACCATTGAAAAGACCCGATTCCTGTTTGAGGAATTAATAAGTCAACATGGCTGAATTCAGAAGAATGTGAGGTTTGAGCAGGACTGTCAATCCCGCAAGAAAGATAGGGAAGAGGAGTCGTATCACAGAAGGCAATGTTGCAATCCCGCCGATGAAAGTCGTGAGCATAAGAAGAACTCGTAAGGGATTCGTCGTCATATGGTGTGCATTGATGTCCAATGCCGAGCATCATCCGCTGCTATTTTTGGCGGTCTGCTGAATGCCCTGGTTCTATGTTTTATGAAAAAATCTTTTTAGCAGGATGTCTTCAACTTTCTGACGTGAATCGATAACGGATAATCCATATATCTTCCGCTCAGAAATTTGGTAAACTACTCCACCATGAGATTATTAATTGCCTATATTGGACAATCCCTTGGTCGTTAAGCCCTGGAACGATTCTGCCTATTTCGGGCAGAGTATATAGATGGGAAGCTTTTTGTTGTATTTTATTAAAATGTTTAAAGCATTTTGAGGACTATCTTCTTCATTTGGATCACCTCCGGTCTTTTTGCAGTACCAAATAAAGACCGATCGTCAAGATTTTTTTATTCAAAATTAAAAAACCATACGCTCCGCATAACCGGCTGGCAATGGAGCGCAGGGGAATTGCCAGACCGAGTTTATGCGGTTGTTAGGCATCTAACTTCATGTTTCAAATTCACCACGAGGTAGCCCAGACTGGCGGATGATGGATTGAAGCGTTCCGATTTTGATTTCGTTATGATTTGGGACAGGAACCGTTATAGTCCTCTGGGGAAATTTCTTTTGCATTACGATATGGCTACCTCCTCGACGCACCTCGAAGAAGCCATGTTTTGAAAGAATGGAGCAAACTTCTTTGCCAGAAAGAATTCGAAGCCTACCCAAATGCCACCTCGACTTGGGTTACAAAAATCTCGCCGTGAAGACGTTGGTTAACCTCTTCGGGTGATGCTGTTTCAAAGAAGAGTTCCAATGCTTCTCGAAGATTGTCTCGAGCTTCTTCAATGCTACCCCCTTGGCTCGCAATATCTAACTCCGGGCATAAAGATACGTACCCATTACCTTCGCGTTCAATAATGGCTGTAAGTTTCATTGATTGCCTCCTGTTTTACCGAATCTACTCCTCGAACAATATTAACACGGATTTTTCCATTTCCCAGTCTATATCTGTGTTGGTCGTATTCCAATCGGCTGTCTTTGGGACAATGGCAATAGACTGGAATTAGACATGTTTAATTTGGACTCTTGGGTTGTCATCAAGAAACTTTTGTATTTCACACTCCAGAAATTCGTTTGCCGACATTCTCCTGGTTTTGTTTCCCAACTCTTATAGCTTGAAAATTTTCATCGGCCCGCGCTGGGAATATCTTGACTTTTATTTTCTTTATCTCCTTTGTCGCATGCCTAACAATATTATTCTGCGTCCGTGTTTTTTTGTTTTTAAAACAGTTTCACCAAAATTAAATACTAAATAATCTTTAGTCAATATGCTTATTAAGCATATATCTATTTTTATTAACAAATAAATACTGAACAGTTTGAATTTTAAAAAAACAGTCCAATGAGGCGGTTTTTAGGATTTTGTCATCATTTGCAGTGCATTATTTTGTTTAATTTTTAAAAACCCAACATAAATTAATTATAATTTAATAGGTCATTGCTTAATATCCGTCATGTTGGTTTGTTTTTGTAAATTATTATACGGTCGTGCATATAAAAATCAAATTTTTTATTTCGATGTCTTTAATTCAGAATTTTGAAGCGTTTTTAACAGCCAAATGAATAGTTCCGGAATCCCGCATCAATTTTTATATAAGCTGGGTGACCCAATATCTTTCTTTTTGGATAAGTATAAAAAGTATGAAATCAGAACGTCCGAGATTGATCAATTTTTAAATCATGCTGTTGAAGGCCAGTTTGATTTACAGCACAGGCTTGAGACTCCAAGAATGCATGAATCTTCAGATAAAAGATATTGATTTTGAAACAAACGTGCTGACCGTGAAATCAGAAAAAGGCGATAAAAACCGGCTGACCGTCAAAACGATGCTCGCGGGGTGTTTTTGCCTCATGCGCTAAAGCGCAAATACCCGAATGCCGCATTTGTTCATCATTTACAATGGAATCCGAATCCTAACACAGTCCTGCTTTTAAAACCAATAATATCCCAATTGTTTTCTGATCTTGATCCGGCGGATCAAATTCAGCGGCTTGGGTTTGAGATGGCCAATCCCCTGTTCAATAAGACGGTCTGTGGCATCCAGTACTCGGAAACTGGACCGTCCGTCCCGATAGGGATGAATCCAGTCTGAATATGCCCGGATGGCCGCCATCAATGGATCGGGTTTGGCAAGCCCTTCTTCAATGGCAGATTCAAGGTCGTGCGGGTCTGTAATATTGATCAGATGAGGGCCGGGACTGCGGTTGTTAAATGTCACCACCGGCTTGTGGAGCAGGATAAATTCAGAAATCACGGAGGATGTGTCAGAAACCATGAGGTCGGCGGTTTTTAACAGCGGGATGATATCATCTGTGACAATGAATTTGAAATGGTCATTTTGAAGGGCTTGATACGCCTTTACCTCTGCTGCATTCATTTTGGGATGAAAATTGACCCGCCATTCCCATTTGGGGTTTTGAGATAATTTTCGAATGGTTTCGTATAACACCGGCGCTGCGCTCAGCCGGGGGGTGAATGTGGAAGTGAGCAAAATCAGCGGCCGTTGCTTTTCAACAGCCGGCAGCGGGTCGGCGGCAAACAGCGGGTCCATCTTCGGCCACCCGGTTTCTTTTACTTCGAAAAACCCTAATTTAGCGGCCAATTCCTGAAACGGCCCGGTGGTGTCCGGTCCCTGGGTGCAATAGAGGTCGAAAAAATTCCGTATCCGGAAATGGCCCCGCTCATTGCTGCGCTTCCGGGCGTGAAATCCATGAAAAAGTTCCACTTTGATCCCTGGAAAAAAATCCGGCACCATGTTGCCCGGGGCAAACACGGCAGCTGGATCATAGGACTTGACCGCCGCAACCGTCTTCAAACATGTTTCTTGAGGTTTGAGATACGAGCCAAGCTTTTGAAAATCTTCCAGAAACCAGGCGGCTTCATCTCCACGAGCCCAAATAGCCTGTTGAAGGGGCCGAACAATGGAAAACGAATAGAGCTGGCTGATATAAAAGAGGTATTTTCTCAAATGCCCTCCGGGTGAATTAATTTTTTTATTAAGTCATGATTCTTGAGGCACGGCCGTTAGTTAGAAGGTTTGCTTTTTGGTTTTCTCCCCCGGGTCTGCGTGATTTTTATTTTTTTCTGCCTGCCGCAGGGCCCACAGGCCGGCATATTTATTGAAACTTCCTTGACTATACATCGCCGCACTTAAAAAACCCGCCCGGCCGTCCAAAAAACCCAGCCTGATGATATAGATATGAAAAAACGTCCACGCCGCCCGAAGGGCAGCGCCGGTGAGGCCGCCCCCTTTTTTGCCGGCAGCAAAATTTTTTTTCGCGCCCAGCCAGGCATAATGCCGGTTTTTTTCAAGATAGTGGCCAAAATCCCGGTGGGTGTAATGAAGGAGCCGTCCCTTGAGTTTTTGGATTTTTCCAGCGGGCAAAAGGATTTTTTCATGCACCTGATCCTCAGAAAACCGGGCGCCGTGCCGCTTAAACAACCGCAATGGGGCGCGGCCGCTTCGTCCATGGGTTAAAACCCGGCCAAAGGCCACCACCGCCCACGGGAGTTTAAATCCAACCGCGTTGGGATTGGCCGACAGCGTGGCTGCAATTTCATCCCGAAGTTCCGGGGTCAATGCTTCATCGGCATCTATGGAAAGCACCCAATCGCATGTGGCTTTTTGAAGCGCCCGCTGCTTTTGGGGGCCATAGCCCGGCCAATCCATCACATACACGTGATCTGTGAATTTTTTTGCGATGGAAACGGTTTGATCCTCGCTGCCGCTGTCAATCACAATGATTTCATCGGCAATGGGGGCAACCGACTGAAGGCACCGCTCGATCCGGTCGGCTTCATTTTTGGTGATAATAATGACCGAAAGAGAATACGGCTTCATTGGTATTCCATGTATTCTTTTTCCTCAATAATGTCGGATTTGTATTTGATATTGATTTCCCGTTTGATTTCCGCGCGCGCGTCATTGCTAAAATAAACGCTTCGGGCAAGGGCGATAAAATCCTCATCAAACTCTTTTTTGGCTTCTTTGGCACGGATTCGGTCTTCAATATCCCAGAGCTTAAGGTTTATGGCTTCCAGACGCTTAAATTCAGGGGACATCAAGGAAATGCCTGCTTCTTCCATGGCACGGACCAGGATGTCATATTCCTTTCGAATATTTGCCAATTTATGGATGTCTTTGATTTTTTGCAATTTAATGGCCAATATTGACACTTTGTCGACCAATTCGCCGATGGATACTTCCACTTTCATGGGGTGTCTGCTTCCTTATAATTCCATAGGATTGAATGATTTCCAGATGTACGTTGATGATAATAAATTGATTTTTTGAAAAAAACCATATAATTTTGCGCATCATGTGACTTTAAACGATAGGCGATGAAAGACAAGGTGAAAGATTAGAAAATTGAAATTTTCGGCGCAAAAAATCTGTTTGATCCGAACCTCCGCCCTGGGGGACACAGTTCATGCCTTGGGCCTGGTCAACGGGCTTCGTAAAGGATATCCGAACGCCCATCTCACGTGGATCCTCCAGCCTTTGCCCTATGAAATGGTCAAATATCAGCCCAATATCGACCGGTTTATTATTTTTGAGCGCAAAAACGGAATGATCGGCTGGATAAAATTAATGCGACAACTGCGGCAGGAAACCTTTGACCTGCTGCTCATCCCCCATGTGAGCGCCAAAGCCAGCGCCATTGCCCTGGGGGTTCGGGCCCCTGTCAAGATCGGCTTTGATTTTTTGCGTTCACGGGAGATTCACTGGCTGGCGGCCAATTATCATATCCCCCGTCGACCCATGGGCCACGTGCAGGACCAGTTTTTTGAATTCTTGGATTTTCTTGAAATTGAGGACTATCCCGTTGAATGGAATTTTGTATTTACACCTGAAGAATTGGCGTGGCGGGATGCATTTTTTCAAAATATTTCAAGGCCGGTGGTGAGCTTTGTGATCTTGTCTTCCCATTCGGAAAAAGATTGGAATCTCCCGGGGTATGCAGCGGTGATGGACCATGTGGACCGGAAATTGGACCTGCAGCCCATGATCATCGGCGGTCCCAGCGCAGCGGAACAAGACGCCGCCCGACAAATTCAACGTCTGTGCCGATCAACCCCCGTTATTGCCCTGGAGAAACCCGTCCGCCATACCATGTTGCAGATTTCAGGCTCCAAACTGGTGGTATCCCCGGATACCGGGCCCCTCCATATGGCGGTTGCGTTAAATATCCCCACGGTGGGCCTGTATGGATGTACAAATCCCCGGCGATGCGGGCCCTATCGAAAATTTCAAGAATTGCTCATCGACAAATATCATGACGTCGGCGAAGAAAACGCATCCGTGACCCGAAAAACCCGGCCCGGCCGCATGGCGCGAATCACGCCGGAAGAAGTGATTGCGAAAATTGAACTGGGCTTAAACAAATATAGCGGCATATGAAACGATTGCAATATTTCCAGTCTTATTGGGTTGGATCGGATAAGTTGCTGACGGAAAAACAGCTGCGGGAAATTATTTCCTGCTTTTATCATCCCCTGCGGAACGCTGGCGTGAATCTTGGGGGACGGATTGCGGTATGCGCCATTGAATTGACCGGAATCGGTCCCGTGGTGGTCAAACGTTACACCCGGGGCGGAATCATCCGGAAATTTAACAAAAAAATCTATTTGCGACTCGGAAAAACCCGGGGGCAATCCGAATATGAGCTTTTGCTGAAATTAAGAAGTCTGGGCGTTCACGCGCCGGATCCCGTGGCCTTTGCATACAAAGGGACGCTTTTTTATCAGGCATGGCTGATCACCCGGGAAATCAAAAACACCCAAACCCTGGCGGCCTTAAGTTTCAGCAACCCTGTGTTAACGCCGCTGGCCATGGCCCAGCTTAGGGACCAGGTGCAGCGGCTGATCGATAATCAGATTCATCATGTGGATTTGCATCCCGGCAATGTGTTGACGGATCGGTCCGGAAACATTCATATTATTGATTTTGACAAGGCAAAAACAGTGCGCCTTGGGGAGGATGCCTTAAAAACAAAATATATTCACCGATGGCAGCGCGCCGTGGACAAGCATCATCTGCCAAAAATCATCCGAAACCTGTTTTAGGACTTTGCTTCGTGAAATGGCATGATCGGTGACTGGGAAACAGGATGGCCGGATGAAACAGGGATGTTTGACATGGCCCCAGGGATCATTCATGAAATAAGAATGCGTTTTCATGTCCTTGCGATAAAACAGCTAAAAATCAAAATAAGGAGTTGCTCATGGTCATCCCGGTTATATTGGCAGGCGGTTCCGGCACCCGGCTTTGGCCCCTTTCCAGGGATCTGAGCCCCAAACAGTTTTTAAAATTCAACGCCGACCGTACGCTGCTCCAGCAGACGGTTTTGCGCGTGCACGGGGTGGAGGGCATGCATCCGCCCCTGGTGATTTGCAATGACGCCCAAAAATATCTTGTGGCTCAGCAGCTCAAAGAGATCCGGGTGCGACCTTTTGGAATATTTTTGGAGCCCGTTGGCCGGAACACGGCGCCGGCGGTGGCCGTGGCTGCGTTGAAAGCCTTGACGCTTTCCCTGGAATCTTTGATTTTGATCCTGCCCGCCGATCATTTGATTCAGAATGAAGAAAAATTTCATCAGGCATTGTCCGTGGCCGTGGAATTTGCCAAAGACGGAAACCTGGTGACATTCGGCATTGTGCCGGATCGGCCTGAAACCGGATATGGGTATATTCATAAGGGCAGAGGCATTACCGTTTCACAGGCGTTCGCCGGAGAGGAGGAAATTCCCGTGTTTGCCGTGGACAAATTTGTTGAAAAGCCGGACCTGGAAACCGCCCGCGCCTATGTCAATTCCGGCGAATACTGCTGGAACAGCGGCATGTTTATGTTCCGATCCGCCAGTGTGCTAGACGAAATGAAACGTTTTGTGCCCCAGATGGTGGCCGCCTGCCAGGAAGCATTCCAACAAGGCAAACCCCATCAGGACTTTTTCCGCCTGGATCCGGACGCTTTTTCCCAATGCCCATCGGATTCCATTGATTATGCGGTGATGGAAAAAACCGAGCGGGGGGTGATGATCCCTTTGGATGCGGGATGGGATGACGTCGGCTCATGGGAGGCCATGTGGTCGGTTTCGGAAAAGGACCTCTCCGGCAATGTATTTTACGGAGATGTTATTGGATTTGATGTCAACGACTGTTATATCCACGCCCAGGACCGGCTGGTGACGGCCTATGGCATCAATGACCTCGTCGTGGTGGAAACCGGTGATGCGGTGTTGGTGGCATCCATGACCAAAACCCAAGGGGTGAAAAAAATCGTGGACACCCTGAAAGCGTCCAATCGACGGGAATCTGTATTTCATAAAAATCAGTCTTATCCCTGGGGGTCCATGGAAATTATGGATTCAACCCGGGCGTACTGCGTCCGGCGGATCACCGTGCGTCCGGGAATAACGTTTTCATTTCATGATCATCCGTATCCGGCCTTAAGCTGGCTGGCTCTGGATGGTGTCGCCACGCTCACCATCGGCAATACCGCCAGACGGTTCGTTCCCGGCGAAATGGTCGCCCTTGACCCCCAAGAGCATGTCCAGGTTGAAAACAAAGGCCCCGCGTCTCTAATTTTTTTGGAGATTTTACAAGGCCTGATCAAAGACCAAGACCATTTTACGTCGGGCTGAGCATGAAGCCAGAGCAGCTGTGGTTTTGAGACCCGCCCGCGGCTTGACGGGAACCGCTCCCTGGCATCCTGGGAGCCTCCTATTTATTTAGAATAAACCCATTTCATCTCAGTTTTAGGCACCCGGGCGAATCTGCTTTTTTCCTGGATCAGCCGTTCAAATTCAGACAATGTGTAGACAAGAATTTCTGCGGGCACGGCCAATTGAGACAAATCCCATGACAGCGACCGTCGCTCAAACGGATCCTCGGTTTGCGCCACAATGGCGATGAGGTCCACGTCGCTGCCCACGCCCGCATCACCGCGGGCGTAGGATCCAAAATAGCCGAATTTCAGTACTCCAGGATGGTTTTTTGCTTCACGGGCCGCCCATGTTCTCACCGCCTGATCCACAGCGGCTTGATCAGGCCATGTGAGAACGGACGAATTCAAGTCTTTTGAGCGATTCGGCATAATGTAAAATCATCCTTCATGATGTCCACGTGGAACAATCCGCGCCAAAGACGTTTGACATGTCAAATGATAAATTCTGGGTTGATGCATCAAATAAATTCTCTGGCATAAAAATGGCAATATCCTTCACACGGCGATTTCGTCAAGAAATATAAAATGTTGCACAATGAAACACAAAATTAATTTTTTTACCTCCCAAATAAAAAAATATATTGACAAAAACTGAATCAGATTTTAAAAACTGAATCAGATTTTATTTATGAATATTTTTTGATTTCCTAAAAAACTTCAAATTTCATGATCCCGGATATGGATTCAATGAACCGCATCCATGACACTAATATGAAAACACTGGAGTGATGAAATGGATTTTGCATTCACCAAAGAACAACTCATGTTTAAGAAAGAAATCATCCGGTTCGCCAAAAAAGAAATTGTGCCCCGGGTCCAGGAGCACGACTTGCACAAACAGTTTGACTTTGAATCTTTCCGCAAGCTGGGCGAATTCGGAATTTTGGGGCTTCATTTTCCCGAAGAACTCGGCGGCGGCGGCGCGGACGTCATTACCACGGTCATGGCCGGCGAAGCCTTGGGAGAGGCCGGCGTGGACGGCGGTTTGACGCTGGCATACGGCGCCCATACATTTTTGTGCGCAGACACCATTTATTCCCACGGCACGCCGGAACAGCGGAAAAAATACATTCCCAAATTGGCTTCCGGCGAATGGATCGGGTGCATGGGACTCACCGAACCCAATGCCGGGTCCGATGTGGCGTCCATGACCACCACGGCGGAGAAAAAAGGGGATAAATATGTGTTAAACGGCAGTAAAATTTTCATCACCAACGGCCCCATTGCCGATGTGGCCGTGGTATATGCCAAAACCGCGCCGGAAAAAAAACATGCCGGCATCTCCGCGTTTATCGTGGAAAAAGGAACCCCTGGGTTTAAATCCGGCCCCAATCTCATCAAAATGGGGGTTTCCACATCCCAGACATCGGAGCTTTTCTTCAACAACTGTGAAATCCCCGCTGAAAATCTTCTGGGCAAAGAAGGGGATGGATTTAATATGTCCCTTCAAACCGTGGAATGGGACCGCAGCGCCTTACTGGCGCCTTTTGTGGGCGCGGCCACCTATATGCTCAACCGGTGCGTGGAATACGCCAAAACCCGGGAGCAGTTCGGTCGGACCATCGGCCAATTCCAGGCCATCAAGCGAAAAATCGCAAATATCCGGATCTTCGGAGAAGCGGCGCGGAATTTGGTATACCGCATCGCCTGGTGCAAGGATCAGAAAAAACCGCTCAACCATTTGGAAGCCGCTGTTGCAAAACTCTTTGTGGGGGATTGGAGTTTGGGACCGGCCAATGACGCCGTCGTGCTCCACGGCGGATACGGGTATTGCCATGAATATGACATGGAGCGCATTTTCAGAGACAGTCGGCTGGCGCCCATCGGCGGCGGCACATCGGACATCCAGAAGATGATCATCTCAAAGCTGATATAAGGAGAAACTTCATGAATTACGATTTTTCCGAAAAAGAATTCACTTTTTTCATTGAGCTCCATCAGCTTCTGACCCAATTTGCTGATGGGAAAAAATTGGATGACTGCGATCTTGCCGCATCCCAAGACCATGTGCGCCAGGTCCTGACCCTGCTTGCCGGAACACCCTACCTGAAACTGGGCTTGGATCCTGTGGAAGGATTCAACGGCCTTGTCACGCTGACCGGCGCTTGGGAGGTGCTGGCCCATATCTCGCCGTCCTTATATTTGGCCGTTGAAACCAGCACGCGGGTTTTCGGCAGGATGATTGCTGTCTGGGGCAATGATGCGCAAAAGAAAAAATGGCTTCAAGGGATCACTTCCGGTGCCATTCTGGGGGCTGTTGGTCTTTCGGAAGAGACTCTCAATGTGGATAATGCGGCCTTGACGACCGTGGGGGTTCCACACGGCGATCGCACAGAGATCACCGGCAAGAAGCAATATGTGGTGAACGCCCCGGTGGCGGACTGGATTGCGGTGGCCGGGAATATGCAAGATAAACCCGCTGTTTTCATCGTGGATAAAAAAACGCCGGGATTGATCATCGGTGAAAGAATCGCCACCCTGGGATACGGCGGTACGGCGATTTCCTCCATTGAGCTTCGCCAATGCGCCATTCCATCAGAAAATATCATTTTTCCCCATTCATCCCATATGCTTGAGACCATCCGGCTCTGGGAAAACCAAATCCTCATAGGCGCAAGCCTTGGATTAATGAAAACTTCATTCGAAACCGCCAGAAATTACGCAAAAACCCATAAAACCGGCGGCAAACCCATTATTGCGTTTCAGGAAATCGGTTTCAAGCTGTCTGAGATGCTGACTTTGTTCCAAACTTCTCAGCTATTTGCTTACCGTACTGCATGGACTGCGGAAAAAGATCCCAAGGAAGCCGAATCCCTCACCTTGTGCGCCAAGGTGTTTTGCACCGAATCCGCGGAACAAGTGGCCGGCGAGGCGTTGAGGATTCTCGGCGGCGCAGGATATAAAGCCGGAAATTCAGTGGAACTGGCTTACCGGTGCGCCAAATATGGACAGATCGCTGGGACATCCACGGAAATCGCCCGGGTGAAAATCGGCGACACTGCCTTAGGATTTCGGAATTAAAGAGGTCGGCCATGCCAGCAAAAAACGCATCCACCCAGGAGCCCTTATCCAAATCCGCGCAAAGACGTCTAAGGGAAAGGGAATTTCGGTATCAGACCATTCTCAAAGCCGCAGAAAAACTCTTTGCCAATGAAGGCTACAACATGGCCAGCATGGAACAGATCGCCGATGCAGCGGAAGTGTCGGTGGGTGCGGTGTATTTTTATTTTAAAAACAAAGAAGACCTTCTGATCCAACTTTTGAGCGAAATCGGATATCTCATGCGGCGCATTCTGGGAGACGCTTTTAAAAAACACGGCGCTGATATGGAGGCGTTTAAACAGGCAGGCTATGCATTTTTTGAAGATTTTTGCGTGAATTATCCCGAAAAATGCGCCATTATTTTCCGGGAATCCGTGGGCAAAAGTCCGGAAGTGGAAAAACACCGAAAAGTGCTTTTTGACAAATGCACGTCAGACGTGCTGACCGCGCTCATGACCGTCTGCAACAACCAGGGATATAAATTTAAAGGTAAATTTTCTGCAGAAGTCATCGCCGTGTCCATCATGGGCATTTATGAGCGCGTGGCCTACCATTATATCCTGTGGCAGAACCGAGGGGAAAATCTCAAAAACATCGGCCGGGATGCCGTGGAATTCATCCTGGGCGGTATTTGCAATTTATTTAAAGGCGCATCATGCATTTAAAAGGCGCGCTCCATGTTCATACCCAATGTTCGGACGGCGAACTCTCCGTAGAGGAAGTCGTGCGGATTTATTCGGCATTAGGGTTTGATTTCATTGCGCTCACGGATCATGATTATCTGCTGCGCCCCAATTGTTATGATATTGTCAAAACCCTTCGAACGGACATGATCATATTCAAAGGCATTGAATTGACGGTCTTTGAAAAAGGCTACGTGCACGTGAACCGGATTAAAGGGGACACGGAACGGCTTCATATTTTCAACCATCCGTCGGAATTGGATTTGCCTTTGAAAAAAGTCATGGATCGGATCCAATCCGTTGCCCGGAAAATTCCCATTGATGCGGTTGAAATCACATCCAAAGGATTTCGAACTCCGGAATACGATATTCCGGAAATCCCCTATCCAAAGGTGGCCACGGACGATTCCCATTCGCGGCTGGGATGCGGCCGGGCCTGGATTGAAATGGATTGCGCCCGGGACAAAGACAAAATCATCCGCGCCATCCGTCATGGCGATTTCTGGAATTGCTACACGGAATCCCGGGCAATGATGCATTCGAGTATAAGAAAATGACAACCGATAAAAAATTTTACGAAGCCGCCCAAGAAGGAGGAATATCATTATGACCAAACGAGTGGCAATTTGTGCGGTTGCGCAGACGACTCAAACGCGCAGCAAGTGGGACCAGCGATTTCAGGGCATGGCCCTGGAGGTCTTAGAAAAACTCAGAGAGCAGGTGGAGGTCAAGTTCGCCCGGCACGTCAAAGGCGCCAAAGGCATCAACATGACCATCAGCGTATCCGACGATGTATTTGACGCCCGAACCATTTCCAACAATGCCATGACGGATGTTCTGGGCGCGCACTTCGGGTGTGAGGAAAAAGTGGCCCAGGAAGGAATTCAGGCGTTATATTATGCCCTGACGGCTATCCAATCCGGCCACAACGACATGGTGCTGGTCATGGGTCATTGCAAGGAATCTCAGGGGAAAAGCAGAAATATGGTCACCCACCTGGCATTTGATCCTTTCTATACCCGGCCTGTGGGTTTGGATTTCTGTGCGGCTGCTGGCCTACAGGCCCAGGCCTATGGCGAAAAGTCCGGCATCACGGATGAGCAGCTGGCCAAGGTGGTGGTCCGGGCCCGGGAAAAAGCCGCCAAAAACCCCTTTACGCCCCAAACCCAACCCGTGACCCTGGAACAAGTCATGACATCTGAGATGCTGGCGGACCCGATTCGTTGTCTGCATGCCTACCCGGTCACAGACGGCGCTGTGGGCATGGTGCTGGCGGTGGAAGATGTGGCCAAAAAAATCACCAAAAAACCGGTCTGGATCACCGGCGTGGGCAATTGCATGGATTCTTTTTTCTTGGGAGATCGGGATCTCACGGCCAATTTTTCTCTGAAAAAAGCAGCTGAAAGAGCTTTTAAACGAGCCGGCATCACCGACCTGCGCAAAGAGGTGGATGTCATTGAACTGTCCGATCAATATGCGTATCAGCAACCCCTCTGGGCAGAAGGCATCGGCCTGTGCGAAGAAGGAAAAGGCGGAAAATGGATTGATGCAGAGGGTCCTGAAAAAGATCATGTCAATTTTTCCGGCGGGGTCCTGGCAGGCAATCCATTGATCCTGGGCGGGCTGGTGCGCGCGGCAGAAGCGGTTCTTCAGCTGCGCGGTGAAGCCGGCGCAAATCAGATCGACGGCGCAAAAACCGCCCTTGCCCATGGCGTCATGGGGCCGGCCGGGCAGTTTCATTCCATCGTAATTTTACGGCGAAATTAAACTAAATGCCTGTGATCTTAAAAAAAGGCACAAAAAGTCCCCCTTTGAAAAGGAGGACTTAGGGGGATTTGAGCAAAAAGAATGAAATCCCCCCAACCCCCCCTTTACGAAAGGGGGGCTTAACAAAGCGGCATATAGCTTGAATGAATTGCGAAAAACGTGAGGAGATGAATATATGAAGAAAAATCGAAATGTGGGAATCATCGGCGTGGGCCAATCCGTGTTCTCCAGCCATCGTGAAGAAGTCAATCAGCCGGAAATGATTCACGAAGCAGTAGTGGAAGCCCTCAACCATGCGGGACTGACCATGGACGACATTGACTGCATTGTCAGCGGCAATATGGAACTCTTTGAAATGGTGCATCAGCCGGACCTGTGGCACACCATCGGCATGGGCACTTACGGCAAGGAAACCCTGCGCGTCACCACCGGCGGAACCACGGGCACCACCCTGTGCTGCGCGGCCGATTATTTGGTTTCCTCCGGGCTTCATGACGTGGTCATGGCCATTGGATTTGAAAAACTTCAGGAAGGCCATACCACCGGCGGCATCACCAATATGGCCGACCCCCTATGGGCCCGTCAGCTACAAACCGGCGCCCTCACCGGCATGACTGCAGATCAAATCATCGCGGAATTCGGCGCTGAACGCGCCAAAAGAGCGTCTATGAAATACCGCATCATCATGGACAAGCATGCCATGAAAAACAAAAAAGCCCACCGGCGTCTTGGTTTGGAATTTGATCAAATGGAAGATCTCATGGTCAATTCTCCGGCTTTGGTGGGCGAGCTTCGCATGATTCACATGTGTTCCCAAAGCGACGGGGCCTGCGCCATTATTTTTGCCTCAGAGGAAAAAGCCAAAAAGCTCTGCAAGCAGCCGGCCTGGATCAAAGACCACATCACCGTTCATCGGGAAGAGAGCTTCTGCGCCTTTGGCGATGCGCCGGTGGTCTTAAGTCATCGGTATGCGGCCGAGAAACTCTATGAGCGCAACAAAATTAAAAACCCCCGCAAGGAAATCGATATGTTTGAAATGTATGACCCCTCATCCTGGTGGGGATTGGACTGGATTCGGGAGTTTTTGCTGCTTAAAGGCGACGAGCACCTGAGAATGGTGGAAAACGACGAGATCACCATTGAAGGGGATTTTCCCATCAATCCTTCCGGCGGAGTCATTGCCTCCAATCCCATCGGCGCAACCGCCATGGTTCGGGTGGCCGAAGCCGCGCTCCAGATCATGGGGCAGGCCGGAGAACATCAGGTGCCCAAAGAAGTCAAGCAGGCTCTGGCATCGGGTTTTGGCGGCACCTTGTGGACGGTTTTGTTTTTGCTCACCAAGGATGTTCCCAGGTAGGCAGAAATCAAACAATATTTTATGGATCGGAAAAAATGAGGAGATAAAAACATGAAGAATTTGGGTCAATATTTCGACGACGCCGTGAAGCGTTTTGCGAATCGTCCCTATTTGACGTTTTATGATAGAACCTATACGTACGCAGAATTCGCCCGCCAGGTTCATATTTTGGCCAATGCGCTGGTCCAGCAAGGATTTCAAAAAGGCGATTTTATCCATGTGTGGGTTCAAAACAGTCCAGAAACATTAATCAGCTATTTTGCCATCATCAAAATCGGTGCTGTGGCCGGGCCCATCAACGGTTGGTGGAAAGCCGGTGAAGTCAAATATCTGTTAAACGACTCCAAGGCCATTGGGCTCATCGTGGAGGATCAATATCTTCCCATTTTCAATGAAATCAAGGACCAGTGCCCGCATCTTAAAAAAGTGATTGAAGTGGGCAAAAATCCTTCTCCGGATCGAATCTCATTTCAAGCGATCATGGCGCAAGGCAATGACTCGCCGGTGATCTGTGATGCGGATATTGAAGACACCGCATATATATTCTACACCTCCGGCACCACAGGCAATCCCAAAGGCGTACTGCTTTCCCATAAAAATGTGGTGGCGGACGCCAACGGCATCAATGCCGCCTTAAACACGGATGAAAACAAAAATTTCTTGTGCTTCCTTCCGCTGTTTCATGTCAACGCCATGCTCACGTGCACGTCTGCCATGGAAAAAGGCCATCATATTGTGCTTCGCAAAGCATTTTCCGCCAGCGAATTCTGGGAAGTGGTGGAAAAATATAAAATCAATTTCTGGTCGGCCGTGCCTGCGGTGTATCAAATCCTCCTGACGGATCCCAGCCGGCAAAAATACGATCTGTCCTCCATGGAATTCGGGATCTGCGGGGCGGCGCCGCTTACCGAAGAGACCATGAGGAATTTTGAAAATACATTTAAAATCCCCATTATCGAAGGATATGGCCTGACCGAAGGCACCTGTGTAAGCACCATCAACCCCCGGGTGGGCAAGCGCAAAGTGGGATCCATTGGTCTTGCCTTGCCCGGCCAGGAAGTGAAAATCGTGGATGAAAACGGCAATGAACTTCCGGTCAACACCCCTGGCGAAATCGTTATTAAGGGCGATAATGTCATGAAGGGGTATTATAACATGCCCGAAGAAACCGCCAAAACCATTATCAATGGGTATCTTTACACCGGTGACGTGGGGATTAAAGATGAAGATGGATACATCTTCATCGTAGACCGGAAAAAAGACATGATCATCCGGGGCGGGGAAAACATCTATCCCAAGGAAATCGACAATCTGCTGGCCACCCACCCCAAAATCCAGGAGGCCGCCACAGTGGGGGTTCCGGACAAGACCATGGGGGAAGAAGTCAAAGTGTATGTGGTGGCCCAGGATGATTCCTTAACTGAAGAAGAAGTCATTGAGTTTTGCAAAAAAAATCTGGCAAGCTTTAAGGTGCCTAAATATGTTGAAATTTTAGAAGATGATTTTCCTAGAAGTCCCATCGGCAAAGTGCTGAAAAAAACCCTTCGGGAATGGGCCGTAAAAGGCACGCCCAAGAAAGAAAAAGCCCCGGAAGTGACGGTGGCGGACATTTTCGGTACCATGGAATCCCGTGTGAATCCGGATGGGATCAAAGGGATCAACGCCAATTACGGGTATAAGATCACGGGAACCGGCGGCGGGGAATGGACGGTATGCGTGGCCAATGACACGGTGAAAGTGCTGGAAGGGCTTCATAACCCTCATGTGACCACCACGTGTTCAGCCAAGGATTGGATCGCCATCACCCTGGGCAAATTAGACGGCATGACCGCATTTACCTCCGGCAAGCTCAAAGTCGAAGGCGATCTGGGCCTGCTCACCAAAGCCACACAGTTTTTTAAGAAATATACACCCCCTGCGGCTGCCCCGGAAGTGACGGTGGCGGACATTTTCGGCACCATGGAGTCCCGGGTCAATCCCGACGGCATCAAGGGCGTC
>FWPV01005219.1_pt1 | contig 26237 bp, 25 predicted proteins | sample 2228371 | NCBI WGS metagenome assembly FWPV01 (sample SAMEA103939776, study PRJEB20133) | metagenome
AACCGGTTGCGTGATAACGGTCGGTGTTTCAGTCATGCCGTTAGCTTACCGCATTTCTCAAATCCGATCCAAAAATGAGCGAACCGAGCGTGATAACGTAGCCAATTGACAAACACGCCAAGTGAACCGGCCGCCTGAGCCACTTCAATAGCTCTGGATGCTTGAGTTTTGCGCTTCTGGGTCGCTTCGTCGCCCTTTGATGGAAACTCGATCTGTCGCACCAGACCTTCGGCGAGTTTGACCATGTCGTCCTGCAACTCGTGTAGTATTTCTTGTTCTGTAGCCATCGTGCTTTTACTCCTTTCAGCCTTCGTCAAAAGCGATGTGGAACGGATCGCAAACTAACACTTCGCCGAAGCCTTCACTGCGGTGTTCGCCCAGGCCTTCGCCAGCCAGCGTGGCCAGATAGTCCAGGAGCTGCGCCTGTTGCGACATCGGCACGCGCAGGGCAATGACGCTTCCGGCCGAGATCACCGTAGTCACCGGTTTCGGCAAGCCCCATGCTGCGGACCAGCCGGTCCAGGTTTCGCGTTCCAGTACACTGTAGTCGGACAACACTTCCAGGCCCGACGGCATATTGGGGTTATAGGCTCGCAACAGGTCGGGGGTGATTCGCTGGGCAGGAAGCCCTCGGCCGTCCACCAGAACCAGGGGTGACCGCAGTGTCAACGCGGCGTACAAATGAGCCGGGTCGGTTGGCTGACCATCTGCCGCAGGCTGGAAGCTCTTCAGGCGCGCGGCCAGCTCCTCCTCCCTGAAGGTGTCTTCCTCTTCACCGGCGGATGTCAGGCGCAGGATGGCGTGTCCCATACCGCGAGCGCGCGCCGTACCCACGTCCAGTCGGTAGCCAGCGTCCTCCGGTAACAGATACTCTTGGAGCCAGGTCTGCAAGATTTGTTCTTGCTCCGTGGTTCCCCACCAGCTACCGACAAAGGTTATGGAAGCCTCTGCGTTTTCGTCGCCAGCAGGTGGTGTCAGTGCTTCCAATGTGTAAAGGACCTGTTCCTGGGCAGTCTCGGTATAACGATTGAGTCCCACCCGAACAAAGGCCCGCCGGCCAGGCCGAGCCTCGTGGTAAGAGTCTGCGGCGTCACCGGGCATCCGACCCATGAAGCCACGCCTGCGCTCTAGCCGCCCTGCACAGTGAGGACACTCCTTATCTTCGCCCCTCGTGTACGCTCGTTGTCCATCAGCGGCTTCGCGCAAGCGGTTGAGCAAACCGTCGTAGAAGCCGTGTCCGAACCGGCCGAAGCCCGGTTTTTGCTTACAAGTGCGCGCGGTCAAGGGGATGGGCATACCTTCAGCCGCGCGCGCAGGATAAAGGAAGCCAAAACGGGCGGCCTTGCTTCCCAGAAACACGTCGGCAAAATCGGCGGCAGGAGCGCTGAAAGTTACGGGACGGCCGCTATGCTGAAACTGCCCCCGGGCTTGCAACACGGTGCGAGCCAGGGCTCCACGCCAGACACTTCCTGCCACATATGAGCGGCTCTCCTGCACATTGCCGACCGCTAACCCGGTGCCCAACAACAAGGGGCCGCGCGCCTCAAGGGTAACATTAAGCCGGGGCATGGTCCAATACCTCCTCGATCAGCCGGGCAATGTTGGTGGGCTGCCAGACACCTTCCCGCCGCCAGGCCGCCTCTTTTGCGCGCAGGGTCAACTCTCCAAGCCCTCGCGCTTTGGCGCCCCCTAGATGGGTCACCATCGGCACAGCCGCCAGCAGCCAGCCAGCTTCTTCTGTTGTCAGGCGACCGATCATTTCTCCTTCGAAAACCAGCGCCATATCGCCTGATCCGGTGCCCGTTGTTTCCAGGGTGAAGAGCCGCTCGGCCTGTGCAGTGCCCAGCCGCCGGCTGATGCTGACCGAAGTGCGCTCAGCGCGCAAGAGATCGGGGAATGACGGACTAGGCGAGACTAGCCGCAGGTCACTGGTCATCAGGCCAGAGGGATACCAGGGACTGCCAAACACCCGACAGGCCAGGCAATAGTCCTCATAGCCAGCATGAGGACACATCTGCTCCGGTGCGGGCGGCGTGCACACGGGGAGCCCCATTTGTCGCAGCAGGCGCTCGAGGTGCACGCGCAGCCGCCCACGGATGGAAGACGCCGGGATCACAGGACACCCGCGGGCGTCCAGTTCAACCGGACGATCCACCAATGCCACCGTGCGCCCTGGCCCCAGAATGTGCAGGGGCGAACGCAACCTGGCTTCGAGCACAATCCGAAAGAGATCTGCCATCGTGCCTCCTAACTCATCAGTTTAGCCAGCTCGACCAGGTCCCAAAAAGGTGCGTGCCAGATAGGGTGTTCTGTCTTGTCCGTATCCAATCCGAAGGGTTTTCTGCTACTCTCGTCAACCTTATAACGTACCAGCTTCACCTCATCTGGATCGCAATCCCACGCTGCGGCCAGCAGCGCCTCCAAATGGTGAATCCAACTGCCAGCCCCGTTCCGAGACAAGCGCCCTTTCTGGTAGGCATAGTAGAGCATCCCCGCCAATGCTCCCTGGCGAGTACCGTAGAAAGCTGCTGCCAGACGTTGCAAGCGACCCAGGTGACCGTTGCGCACCACATCCTCGGCGCCGGAGAGGAGCGCTCTCAGTTCCGTGGCTGACCAGGGCCGCAGAGTGGTGCAAAGCTGGAAACTGGCACCTTTACCCAACAGGTAGGCCTCCTGGCGATATTGCTTCAAATCGGCAGGAATTGCCTCCGCCGTAGGAGCATAGAGCATGGCGATGTTACCGTGCGTCAGCTTTTGCTCCTTGCTGGCCTGCTTGGCCCAGCCCATCAACTCATTCTCGGTAAAGTCCACCGACCTGGCAACCGGCGTCTTCTCATCGGTAACCAGCACGCCCGAAGAGAAGGTCAAAGCGTCAGGCGATAGCCGGTCAGGTCCGGCGGCTTGAAATTCCAGATCGGTGAGCTGCGTGAATTCGCCTGCAAACCAGACAGCCACAGGCCCCCATGCAAGCAGGCTGAGGTCATCACCCCCCAGCGCCAGGACCTGAAAAGGCACCTTGCTCAATACCGGCTGTCCGCCAGGGTTCCGGTCACAGAGGGCAGCCGCCCGTTGGACCGCCATACCGAGCGCCAGCGCCGAAGCAGCCTGTGTGGTGAGTTCTACGCGTCTGGCCCATTGGATGCCGAGTGCAATATCCGGCAGCCCCATGGAAACACGGCCGAAGTTGTTACCGTCGCCGTAAACGACCCCGATCAGCTTGCGGCGGACACCTGTTGGGATCAACGATTCCAGGTCTGCGGCCAGCCACTCCTTTCTCTTCACACCCAAAGGCTCGGGATTACCATCGTAGCCCATCACTCGCAGTGCATCACCAACCTTACTGCCGCGTTCATCCTGCCCTCGGTCGCGCTTCGTCTTGCATACCCTGCAAATCGGCCGGCGATTCTCAGGGATGTCCGCAACACCGGGCGCATCGTCCCAGCCCTCAGCCGGGCGGATACGACAGAGCTCGCATCGTGTCTCGAAAGGTAATGCCGCGTAGATGGGGCGTACTGCCTGGGCTCGATCGGCTGCGAGTGCCGAATAGACCTGACTCACCGTCTGACCGTAGCTCGTGAGAAGGTCTTGCGCGTTAATGGTGACTGCGGCAGCGGCCGGAAAGGCGGTACCCGTGCAGCGATAGAACGCTTCGCGCAGACGCGTCGGCCACGGGGAGTGACCGTTAGTCGCCGGCGCCAGGAACAACAAGGTGGCACCGGCTGCGCGCAAGACTACTTCGGGGCCGATCTCCATGCCGACCTGGATGCGCAAGTTGTCGGTCACCTCGTCCAACAGGGTAGATCCACCACGGATTTCATTAAGTCCGGGGGTCTCGAACACGTATTGTTTTACTCGCTGGACGGCCACCAGCACAATATCCAGCTTGTATTCACTCAATGCCTCATTGCGAACCGCGCAGACAATTTCGCTCAACGGCGTCGGCAGATCAGAGTTACCACCGGCCAGAACCCGGACAATTGGCGTAATCCATGGATCGCTTGTTGCGACTTCGGCCAGATCATCCAGGAAGGGATAGATCAACGCGGCCAGCCGGGCGGCCTGTCGTTGTGCCGGCTCAATACCCGGTGTCTGGGCCAATAGCACATTCAGCAAAGCCGCTTCGATCAGCAACCGATCGGCCAATAGCCAGCCGTCATGCCCTCGTCGTGCATCCGGCAAGACGGGCGGGAGATGGTCTTCGTCTAGCCGCCCCTGCCGCAGAGGACGCCCGGCCAACGAGCCCAAATCCACCTGTTTTTCTACTGGGAGAAGAGCAGGAGCCTGAATTCGGCCCTCTTTCTCCGCTCGACCGAAGCGTAGGGGGAAAAGCTGTTGGTAATACATTTCGTGCCAAAACCTGGCAGCAGCATTCGCCCGCTTTTGAGTGGTGTCTCCCTGAGCAAGAGCCTCACGCAAACCGGCCAACAAATGAAGACGCACTGAGGCTTGCCAGCTCTGATCGCACCGATAGCGGGTGCCCGTGAAGCGATCGAGCCAAATCAAATCATTCACATCCGTGCCTCCTTGACAAAACGCTGTCCCCGACAGGCATGGGACTTCGTGAACCGGTGAGGTCTATAACGCTGTGCAACAGCATACTACATCTGGCTCCATACGACAACCGAGAAACCTCTGATCTTTTTCAGACCTTTCTCTGATGCCATCACCTCCCTTCTATGCTATCCTGTCTCCAGCGCGGCGAAATAGCGACCGAACACCTCCCGGAGCCAGTGGTAGCCCAGCCGCGCATCGTCCGGCAGCGACCACGCGGCGCGGCACTCGGCCAGGATGGCGGTCTTGTGGGTGTCCACCGTCTTCAAGCTGACGGCCAGCCGGTCGGCCACTTCGGCCGGCGCCAGGCCCTCGGCGAAGGCGCGCAGGACCGCGATCTGCCGCTCGCTGAGGCGGCCGAGCACGGCCCGACAGCGGTCCCGCTCTACGCCGTCCAGCCAGCGGGTGCGGGCCGCAATCGCCTCGGCCGGGGAGGTGTTCAGCAGGGGGCGCAGGCCGGGGAAGTAGGCGCCCAGCGGCGCCAGCGGCACTTCGATGAGCTGGACGCCGGCCTCCGCCGGCACGTGCAACAGCGCGCCATCGTACGCGGCCTGGACGACCTCATCGGGCGTGTACAGGTGCCAGACACGGTCGCCGTGCTCCAGGTGCAGCAGCGCGGCCGAGACGGCCATCAGCGCCATCAGCCGCCGGCCGCCGGTCAGCAGCAGGTGCAGCCGCAGCCCGCGGCCCTTGAGGGCCGCGATCAGCTCGTGCACCGTGCGCCAGACCGCATCCGCATCCGCGGTGTCGCGTATCTCGTCCAGCGGCCGGCCCTGGCGCTGCACCGGCACGCCCCGCAGGTGGATGGCCCGCTCGCCGTAGCGGTCGCCGGGGAACGCCTCGGCCAGCCGGCGATACGCCTGGCGGTAGCGCGGGCCGGCCAGGTGGATCACCACCACCTCGTCCACCGGCACGCCCTGAGCCAGCAGCAGGTCCAGGCCGAAGGTCACCACCTGCGGCTGCCCGCCCAGCGTGGCGACTAACACGGTACTGGGATGTGGTATCATTGAAGATGTGTCACCTTACGTGCCAGGCACTCTACCAGATGCCTGGCACGTGAGCACGGTTGTTTTTCGGGTCAGGAGCCAACATGATCGCCAACCTTCTTCCCGCCATCCTGTTCGCCGGGCCGCCGCACAGCGGCAAGTCGGTGCTGGCCTATCTGCTCTCCCAGCGCCTGCGGGAGGCGGACGTGCCGCACATCCTGCTGCGCGCGGTGCCCGACGGCGAGGGGGACTGGTTCTACCGCTGCGCCGACGAGGTACGCCTGCGCCAGCGGCGTAAGGGCGTATACACCGCCCGTCTCATCGCAGAACTGGAAGCCGCCATCCGCCGCCGGACGCTGCCCATGCTGGTGGACATCGGCGGCCGGCCGCGCGCCGAGCAGTTCCGGCTCCTCGATGCCTGCACCCACGTCATCCACCTCTGGCGCGAGGAGGCCGATCGCCAGGAGTGGGCGGCGTGGCTGGAGGAGCGCAGCCTGCTGCCGATCGCCACCCTGCGCTCGCAGCTCGAACCGCCGGATCATCTGACGCCCGGCGTCGAGCCGCTGCAGGGGGTCATCACCGGCCTGGAGCGCTCTCATCCACAGCCCGGACCGCTGTTCGAGCGCGTCCTGGAACGCGTCCGGGGCATCTGCAGCTACTCGCCGGAGGTCCTGGAGGCCTGGCACCTGCGCCAGGCGCCGGAAGGCATCCCTGTGCGCACCGTCGCCCAACTGGCCGAAGAGGCCGGCGTCGCGCGAACCGACCGGGGCCTTTGGTGGACGCCGGAGCATCTGCCGAGGGCAGTGGCGCGGCTGCCGGCGGGCCGACCTCTGGCGCTGTACGGCCCGGGGCCGTTGTGGCTCTACGCAGCCGTTGCGGCCCGGGTGGCGCCGGCCCGGTTCCACCTTTTCGACGCCCGTTTCTACGGCTGGATGCAGCCGCCGCCTGCGCAGGTGAACTCCCAAGAGGCCAACAAGGAATTCACCCTGACCGTCCAGGAGGAACCGGAAGGCATCCGCCTGCGCTTCGACCTCCTGCCCGAGCATCACGTCCTGCACTGCCAGCGCGTCCACATCCCCCCGCTGCCGACCGATGCCCCGGTGGTGCTGGACGGCAAGATGCCGGCCTGGATGGCGGCTGCCCTCGCGCAGGCGCTGCGCAGGCAGCCACGCCTCTCGCTGTACGACCCGCAGCTCGGCCACGACGTAGTCTTTTGGCCGGTGGCCTGAAAAAGCAGACGGCAGCTTTGCCCCTGTTGCCTCTGCTTCAGGGGCCGAGCTGCCGTCGGGCGGTTGCTGTGATGCGACTCTGCGCAGCGATGACACGGGTTTTGTCTCGATGAGAAAAGGACGCCACGGCCTTCGGCTGGTGCCTGTGTGATTGCAGGACTGCATTTGGTAGGTTTTATGACATGATAACATAGGGTCATGCGATTTGACAAACTTCGGCCATAAGCGGCAACATGAAACCGTCGCGTGCCGACAGCTGCTGAGCTTTGCCGATGCCCGGCTTTTGTTGCCCGGCTATAGTTTACAGGATCAACGGAGGATTCGATGTCATTCCCTGACCAGGACTGGAAGCTGTTGAGCCGCCTCAAGCCGCTGGCGCTGGATCGGTTGTGCCAGCGCATCCTGGACGAGGCGCAACGGATCATCGCCGGCGCGGCGGAAGGAGAGCACCACCGCGCCTATCTGGCGCTTTACCGCCATCTCAAGGAAGGGGATCGCCTGATCGCCGACGGCTTCGACGACTGGAGCCGCTCGCAGGCCCTGGTACATCTCATGGTGTGGCGCCAACACAAACTGATCACCGACGAAGAGTTTGCTGCCTTCAGCCCCCAGATCCGAAACTTCGTCGAAGGGTGGCTCTCGCGATAGCCACGATCCGCCCCCCGGCCTTCCTCGCCGGCCCGGCCGCTGATTTCGGCGTCGCCTGAGAACACTGTCCGAGAACTGGACGGTTGGGGCGCGCTTCTGGTATCATGCAAGTGCCGGGTGGCGCTGTTCTGACGCGCGCTTGACCCTCGACCTCAACCGGCGAAGTGGGCGTAGAAGGAGAGACAGTATGACCGCCCAACGCATTGACGATTGTCTTTCGACCCGCGACGGCCACTTGTACGTGGAAGAGTGTAACACCCTGGACCTGGTGCGCGAGTTCGGGTCGCCGCTCTTCGTCTTCTCGGAGGATCAACTCCGCCGCAATGTGCGCCGCTTTCAAACTGCGTTCCAGGCCGGCTGGCCCGACGGCCCGGTCGTCGTCATGCCTGCGGCCAAGGCGAACTGGCTGGCCGCGATCCAGCGGATCCTGGCTTCTGAAGGGTGCGGTTGCGACGTCTACTCGGCCGGCGAGCTGACCATGGCGCTGGAAGCAGGCTGCCCGCCCGCGCAGATCTCGGTCAACGGCGTACCCAAGGACGAAGACCACATCCGCCGCAGCATCGCGGCCGGCTGCCGGATCACCGTGGATAGCCTGGAAGAGGTAGATGTGATCGAAGAGGCTGCGGCCGAGCTCAACACCACTGCGTATGTGCGGCTGCGGCTCAAGCCGGTGCTGAGCAACTTCATCGAGCACAGCGACTTCGTGGCCGAAGGGCTGGTGCCGACCGATCTGGCAGCCATCGCGTACAAAGGGGGCCTGACCTTCGAGCAGGTGATGGCGGTCGGCCCGCGGCTGTTGCAGATGCCGCAGGTTAAGTTGGTGGGCTTCCACCAGCATCACGGCCGCCACAGCCGTTCCCTGCGCTACTGGCGGGCGCAGATGGCCGCGTACGCCGCGGAGATCGGCCGCGTTTGCCGGGCGCTGGGCGGCTACCGGCCGCAGGAGGTTGACATCGGCGGCGGGTTCGCCATCCCGCGCGATCCGTTCAACGCCGCGACAAACTACAGCGAGCCGGCCCAGTACGCCGCGCTGCACGGCATCTCGAAGGTCCTGGGCCTGTTGGGGCCGCAACCGCGCTACGCGGTGCTGGCACGGCTGGTGGCGACCATCACCGGCCATCCTAACCGCCACCCTGCGCCGTCGGTCGAAGCCTATGCTGAGGCCTGCACAACCACCCTGCGTCGCGAGCTGGCCCGCCACGGCGTGGAAACGCGCGGGGTGACGCTGCAACTGGAGCCCGGCCGCGCGCTGCACGGCGACACCGGCATCCACCTGACCACCGTGCGGGCGATCAAGCGCACTACGACGCCGATCCGCTGGCAGGTCGTCGTGGTGGACACCACCGAGTTCTGGTTCACCGGCGGCCGCTACGAGCACCACCTGCACCACTACTTGTTCGCCAACAAGACGGACGCGGCCATGACCGGCAAGGCCGACATCATCGGCCGGAGTTGCTACGGCGACCGCCTGCTGCCGGCCGTGCCTGTGCCCGACGTGCAGGTGGGCGACGTGCTGGCGCTGCTGGACACCGGCGCGTACCAGGAGGTCTCCATGAGCAACTTCAACGCGCTGCCGCGGCCCGCTTCCGTGCTGGTGACCGGCGACCGTGCCGGCCTGATCCGGCGCCGCGAGACCGAGGCAGATGTGTTCCGCCGCGATGTGGTGCCGCCGCACCTGATGAGGAGCCGCCCATGACCCAGGCCCCCTCCCTCTTCACGCCCTTGCAACTGCGCGGGGTCACGGCCCGCAACCGGCTGTGGATTTCGCCCATGTGCCAGTACTCGGTCTTCGCCGAGGACGGGGTGGCCACCGACTGGCACCTGGTGCACCTGGGCAGCCGCGCGGTCGGCGGTGCGGGGCTGATCATCGTCGAAGCGACCGCGGTCGAGCCGCGCGGTCGCATCAGCCGGCAGGACCTGGGGCTGTGGGACGACCGCCAGATCGAAGGCCTGGCCCGCTGCGCGCGCTTCATGGCCGATCACGGCGCGGTGCCGGCCATCCAACTCGCCCACGCCGGCCGCAAGGCGGACGACCCGGACGCGATCGCGCCCAGCGCGCTCCCGTTTTCAGAGCAGTCGGCCGTCCCGCGCGCCATGGATGCGGCGGACCTGGCCGCAGTGGTGACTGCGTTCCGGGACGCCGCGAGGCGGGCTGCGGTTGCGGGGTTCCAGGCGGTCGAGATCCACGCCGCGCACGGCTACCTGCTCCACGAATTCCTCTCGCCCATCAGCAACCGGCGGACCGACGCCTACGGCGGCAGCTTCGAGAACCGCATCCGCCTGCTGCTAGAGGTCACAGCCGCAGTGCGAGACGCCTGGCCGGAGCGGCTGCCGCTGTTCGTCCGCATCAGCGCCACCGATTGGGTGCCCGGGCCGGCCTGGGACATCGAGCAGAGCGTGGCGCTGGCGGCCCGGCTCAAGGCTGCGGGCGTAGACCTGATTGACTGCTCGTCCGGCGGCCTGACCCCCGCGCAACAGATCCCCCTGGCGCCGGGCTACCAGGTGCCTTTTGCGGCCCGCATCCGCCGGGAGGCCGGCATCGCCACCGGCGCGGTCGGGCTGATCAGCGAGGCGCGGCACGCGCAGGAGATCGTGCAGACCGGCCAGGCCGACGCCGTGCTCATCGGCCGGCAATCGCTGCGCGACCCCTATTTCCCGCTGCGCGCAGCGCGCGAGCTGGGCCAGGAGATTGACGTGCCGTTCCAGTACCGCCGGGCGTGGTGAGGCGCGGGCAAAGTACGGCATTGTCTTGATCCGGGTCGCAAAGGGATTGCGCAGCAGGGGCTGCCCCGGTATAATGAGCGCAGGCAAGTGTGAGGGCCGAGCGGGATCCATAGCTGGCGAGAGTTGTGACAACGCGGGGAGGTACCGACATGACCCATGCTCCTGGCGGTGGGCTGCGAATCACCCACCTCCATCTCGAAAACTGGCGCAACTTCGTGCAGGCCGATGCGACTCTCCAACGTCGCGTTTTCCTGGTCGGCCCCAACGCGTCGGGAAAATCCAATTTCCTGGATGCCGTGCGCTTCCTGCGCGACCTGGTAGCGGTCGGGGGCGGGTTCCAGGAGGCCGTGCGCCGTCGTGGCGGCGTCTCCCGGTTGCGCAGCCTGGCCGCCCGTCGTAACCCAAACGTCGTTGTCCTGGCGCGCATCGGCTCGGTCGAAACACCAGCCTTGTGGGAATATGAGCTGAGCTTCACCCAGGAACGTGGGCGGCCAGTTCTGGCCCGAGAGCGGGTGCTGAAGCAGGGCCAGGAAATCCTTCTCCGCCCCAACGAACACGATACGCGCGATCCGGAACGCTTGACACAGACGTATCTGGAACAGGTGAACACCAACCTCGAATTCCGTGAGGTGGCCGATTTCTTCTCGTCGGTACGCTACCTCCATATCGTGCCACAGCTCGTTCGAGAGCCCGATCGCTCCGTTGGCCGCGCCAACGATCCGTATGGCGGCGACTTCATCGAGCAGATCGCCAAGACGCAGGAGCGCACGCGCAAGGCGCGGCTCAAGCGGATTCTGGATGCGCTCAAAGTTGCGGTGCCGCAACTCCAGGAACTGGAACTGTGGCGCGATCCCGACAAAGGGACGCCACATCTCCGGGGCAAGTATGAACACTGGCGGCCCCAGGGCGCCTGGCAGACCGAAGAGCAGTTCTCCGATGGCACGCTCAGGCTGATGGGCCTGTTGTGGGCCGTCCTGGATGGCAGCGGTCCCTTGTTGCTTGAGGAGCCTGAGCTCTCGTTGCATCCTGACGTGGTCCGCTTCATCCCGCAGATGTTTGCACGCATTCAGTCGAAAACGCCCCGTCAGATCATCATCTCCACGCATTCCGCCGACCTGCTACGAGACGACGGGATCGGCCTCGACGAGGTGTTGCTCTTGCTTCCCGGCCCAGAGGGCACCCAGGTGCGGCCGGCGGCAAGCTTCGCCGAGGCCAGGACGCTCCTGGAAGGCGGATTGACCCTGGCAGACGCCATCATCCCGCTTACGCGGCCGGCACGGGTGGAGCAACTGGCCCTCTTCGGAGATTAGCCATGTCACCGCTAACCATCGCAGGCGCGGTCGAAGGCCCGATAGACGAAGCCGTCTTGCGCAGAGTCCTCGGCCAGATGGACGCTTTCCTCTACCCAGTCCATATTGCCAACGGCAAACCTGAGCTACTCCGGCGTCTGCCGGGTTACAATCGCGCCGCACACTTCGCGCCGTGGATTGTGCTGGTTGACCTGGATCATTCTGCCCAGTGCGCTCCGCCCGCCCGTCTGACCTGGCTGCCCGATCCAGCCCCCCTGATGCATCTGCGCATCGCCGTCCGCGCCGTAGAGGCATGGCTGCTGGCGGATCGGGAGGCAGCAGCAGATTACCTGGGCGTCCCTCTGGCCCGCCTCCCTCTCGACCCCGAACTACTGGACGATCCCAAGCAGGAGTTGGTCAACCTTGCCCGGCGGTCGCGTCGGCGTGAGATCCGAGAAGGGTTGGTACCCCGGCCCGAAAGCGGCCGACAGGTCGGGCCAACTTACACCTCGCACATGATCGCGTACGCGCAGACGGCCTGGCGGCCCGAGGTCGCCGAACTGACGGCTGACAGTCTGCGCAGGTTGCGACTACGCTTGCACGAGCTACATAGCCGGAGATCGGACTTCAGGTAAACGCGATGGGGAACGGGAAGCGATACGAGGAGCGAAAACACGAGACAGAGGTAACAGTGTCGAAAAGAAAAAGTCGGGGAGAGAGGATTTGAACCTCCGACCTCACGGACCCGAACCGTGCGCGCTGAACCTGGCTGCGCTACTCCCCGATCAACGCTCGCTATTATACAACGACACGGCAGAAATGCCAAATTGGGCCTGAAAGCTGGAGGACGCCATGAGCCTGCAGATCGGTATCGTCGGACTGCCCAACGCCGGGAAGTCCACCCTGTTCAACGCACTGACCCAGGCCGGGGCCGCAACCGCACCGTACCCGTTTACCACCATTGATCCCAACGTGGGCGTAGCCACCGTGCCCGATCCTCGCCTGGACCGGCTGGCCGCGCTGGTGAAGCCGGAACGCGTGGTGCCGGCCACGGTCGAGTTTGTGGATATCGCCGGACTGGTCAAAGGGGCCAGCCAGGGAGCCGGCCTGGGCAACCAGTTCCTGGGCCACATCCGCAACGTGGACGCCGTCCTCCTGGTCCTGCGCGGGTTCGAAGACCCCGACATCCCTACCGCCGGGGACGCGGTGGATCCGCTGGCCGACCTGGAAACGCTGGAGACCGAACTGATCCTGGCCGATCTGGGGACGATGGACCGCCGCATCGAAAAGGTGCAAGTTCAGGCCAAGGCGCGGCCGCGCGATTTCGCCGACCAGCTCGCCTGGTTGCATCGCTTGCGGGATCACCTCAACGCCGGCCGGCCCGCTGTGGCCTTCACCGAACCCCCTCGCCATCCCGATTGGACGGCCGACCTGAACCTCCTCACCGCCAAGCCGCGGCTGTACGTGGTCAACGTCAGCGAGGAGCATCTGCCCGAAGGCGGGCCGGCCGCCATTGCGCTGCGCCAGAAAGCCGAAGGAGAAGGGGTCCCCTGCCTGGTCCTGTGCGCCGTGTGCGAGGCCGAATTGGCCACCTGGGCGCCCGATGAGGCGGCTGCCTACCGCGCCGACCTGGGACTGCCCGAGCCCGGTTTGTACCAGCTCATTCGCGCCAGCTATCGGCTGCTGGACCTGATCACCTTTTTCACCATCACCGGCGGCAAAGAGGCGCGCGCCTGGACCCTGCGCCGGGGCCAGACCGCGTTCGAGGCGGCCGGCCTGATCCATAGCGATATCCAGCGCGGCTTCATCCGGGCCGAGGTCGCGCCCTGCGATGTGATCCTCGCGGCCGGCGGCCTGGCCGGCGCGCGCGCCCAGGGCCGGATGCGCCTGGAAGGCCGCGAGTACGTGGTACAGGACGGGGACGTCATCCACTTCCGCTTCAACGTGTAGCTTCCATCCGCTGCAAGAAGGCAAGCACGGCGCGATTTACTGCGTCCGGCGCCTCGACGTTGCTGGCATGCCCTGCGCCGGGGATACGGACGAATTCCGCATGAGGGATAGCCCGTCGTAACCGCTCCTGATACGACCGGGGCACCACCCGGTCCTCCTCGCCCGCGATGATCAAGACCGGGCAGGTCAGCCGACGGAGGGCCCGGCCGGGACGGAACGCCGCAACGGCCAGGGTCGCCTTGCGATAGGCCTCCGGATCGTTGGACGCCAGCCGGGCCTCCACCTGCGCGCGCAGAAACGCCTGCTGAGGACGGGGGAACAGGTCGGCAGCGACGCGCGCGGCCTGTTCCGCCATGCTGCGCCGCCGCCAGGGCGCCGACAGCCGGCGCAGGCCCAGCCGCACGATGTGCCAGTCAGGCGGCCAGATGCCGGGCAGGGTGTTGATCAGCACCAGGCTGCGCACCAGATGCGGATAGCCCATGCCCAACTGCTGCGCCACCATGCCCCCCAGGCTCAGCCCCAATACGTGGGCCGGCACCGCGGCCAGGGCGGAGAGGAGCGCGGCCGCGTCCGCCGCAAATAGCGACACCGAATACGGCCCGTCCGGCTTGTCGGACAGGCCATGCCCTCGCAGGTCCAGGGCAATGCAACGAAAATGCGGGGCAAAGGCCGGCAGTTGCATGAACCAGTCATCGGCCGACGACCCCAGGCCGTGAAGCAGCAACAAGGGGCTTTCCCCCACACCCCAGGTCTCGTAACGCAGGCGGATTCCGTTGATCTCCTGATACGGCATGGCAACCTCCTGAACAGGATTGTCGCGCGGTTATGGCACTTTGGCAAGCTTGTGCTATACTTCCCCAATCATCACAGGAGGCGAAACAATGTCTCAACCCAAACTCGTCACAGTCTACTATTCGCAGGGCATCCTGGGCGCAGAAGTCGTCAAAGCCAAACTCGAGGCGGCCGGTATCCCGGCCCTATTGAAGTACGAATCGGCCGGGTTAGTGCTGGGCCTCACGGTGGACGGCCTGGGACAGGTGGAGGTCCAGGTGCCGGAGGCCGAGGAGGCGAGAGCCCTGTCGCTCCTCGCTGAGGAGCCCTTGTCGGCCGAACACGAAGCGGAGGCTGATCCTGCCAGCGGTGATCCGGCAGAATAGCCCCCTTCACATTTGGTGGCGTCCCGGCTTGCTGCTATACTATGGGCTTGTTGATCAAGCAGCTCTTTTCGAGAAGCTGAAGTTCTAATCAATGAGGAGATTCCTCGCGTGATCCAACGCAAGACCCAGACCGGCGAGTATTGGCAAACGCTTTCGTTATCCGCCGACGATATCGAGTTTCTCCGTAACATCTTGCTGGACGCAGACCGACCGGTGCCTACCCGCGACCTGGCGCTGGCCCTGGTCACCGAGCATTGCCGACGGGAAGAGGCGAAGCTGCGGGCCGAGCTGTCACGCGGCACCATTTATCAACCCAAGAAACGTTACAACGTCGGCGATCACGTGATCTTCCCGGCGCTGAATTTCCGCCTGGGCCAGGTGATCAATGTGCGTCCCGGACATAACCCGGAGTACGGGGGGTTCGAGGTCATCACCGTGGATTTCGGACCCGGCCGGCGCCAACGTGCCTTTGCGGCAGGGTTGAACGCGCCGCACAAGCTGAACGCCGATGTGCCGGACCTGCTGGTGGCCGGCGACCTGGCCAGCCCGGAGACGCTGCTGGCCACCGCTGCATCAGTGGTGCCCACCCTTCTCCGCACTGCTCTGGCCGAGCAGCCGGACTTCGTCTCTTTCGAAGACCGCTGGATGCTGCGGCAGTTGATGGCCGAGGTGCACATCGGCCACCTCAACATCGCGGAAGCGGCCATCGAGATGAGCGGCTCGGCGCTGACGACTGAGGCGCTCCTGGCCGAACTGGGCCTGCCGGCCGAGATCAAGCCGGAGGTGCTCAAGTTCTCGTTGCAGAGCGCCTTGATGAACGACGACCGCTTCGACCAGGTGGGCGCGGGCACCGTCCGCCGCTGGTATCTCAAACGGCTGGAGCCCCCCGAGGCCCTGACCGTGCCGCCGGCCCTGGTCTATGAGCCGATCCCCTACAAGCCGGCCGACCTGCCGCAATCCCTGGCCCGATTGGCCTGGGAGATTGATGACGAGTGGTCGGAGGAATTGGTGCCGCCGACGGCGGAGCGCGAGGCCGTCGCCACCGCCACGGTGTTGCTCATCTACCCTCACCTGGTGTCCGGCACGTTGCCGTTGAACCGCCGGACGCGGCCGCTCTTCCCGCCCGGCCTGGGTACGCGGACGATGGTCACCCTGGTGGACGGCCGCTGGGGGAACCGCTTCTCCGCCTGGGTCAACCACGAGGGACGCTACATCGCCGGCTTGCAAGGCTGGTTCGAGAAGCACAAGCTGCCCGCCGGGGCCTACATCACCCTGGAACGCCGGCCCGACACGGACGAAGTGGTGGTGGATTTTCGGCCCAAACGGATGCGGCGGGAATGGACGCGATGGGCCCAGGTTGACGCCGACCATCGGGTGGACATCCAGCTCCGCAAGCAGGAGATCGCCTGCGAGTACGACGAGCTGATGATCATCGGCGATGACCGCAACGAGGCGATCCAGAAACTGCGGGCCGACTACGCACGGGTACCGCTAAGAGACCTGGTGTTCGAGATCTTCTCCGAGCTGGCCGGTCTGAGCGGCGCAGTGCACGCCAAGACAGTCTACAGCGCGGTCAACATCCTGCGCCGTTGCACACCCGAGCCGATTTTCGCCGCGCTGGCAACGGACGAGCGGCTAGAACAAACCGACGAGCAACACACTTTCCGGCTGATCGCCTGAACCGGCCTGCACCTGGAGCATAGCCCGGTTGCTGAGCATCAAAGGACGCAAGCACATGGCTGTTTGGAAACGACCTACTCTCGACACGAAGTTCTACATTGATCAGGACTGGTGGGAGGCCAGCGGCAAGGACTTCCGCATCGCGGTGCGCGGCCAGTTGTGCAAGGAGTGCCAGGCCCGCTTCCCCGATCATCGAAACCTGGAATCGGTGGATTGGGTGGATCCCGAGACGGCAGAGGTCGTGCGCGCCGATGCGCTGCTGCAGACGTTGCGCAGCCATTGCGCGCACCGGCCGGATTTCATCAGCAGCGCGAACACCCTGGTGACCAACATCTTTCGGATCTTCCTGCTGAACGGCAACCAGCCGCAAAGCCCGGTGGAGCTGGCCCGGCAGATGCCCTGGACCAACGCGACGACCATCCTGCGCACGCTGACCGGCGGACCGGTGTACATGGGCCTGCGCCCGCCCAGCTCGCTGGACTGAACCACCCCTTTTGACCGAAAACACAGGCCGGGCAAGGAATGCCCGGCCTGTTGCATGCCCTGACCCGAGACGCGCCATGGACGAACTGACAGTCGAAATCCTCATCATCGGCAACGAGGTGCTGGCCGGAAACATCCTGGACACCAATTCTCATTGGTTATGTCAACAATTTGCCCGCTACGGCGCCCGCGTCCAGCGCATCACCGTGTTGCCCGATGTGGAGGCGATCATCGCCGGCGAGCTGCAGGCCGCCCTGGCCCGTGGCCCCAGGTTGATCGTCACCAGCGGCGGCCTGGGCCCAACCGCGGACGACCTGACCCTGGCCGCCGTGGCCCAGGGCCTGGGACGCCCCCTGTGTGACGATCCGGCAGCCTACGCCATGATCGCAGCGCTGTACCAACGGCTTTATGCAGCCGGACACGTGCCGACAGCGGAGATGACCCCGGCGCGTGCCAAGATGGCCCGCCTGCCCCAGGGCGGCGAGCCCCTACCCAACACCGTGGGCGCAGCGCCCGGCGTGCTGCTGCGGGAAGGCAATACATGGATCGCCTGCCTGCCCGGCGTGCCCGCCGAGATGAAAGACATCTTCGAGAACGCCCTATGGCCGCGGCTGGCCGCGCACTTCAACGGGAGCGCTTACGGCGAGCGGACGGTTCGCACCGACTGTTGGGATGAATCGGTGCTGGCCCCGACGGTTGACCAGGTGGCAGCGCGCCACCCGCATGTTTATGTCAAATCACGGGCGCAAGTCTACGGCGGGGCGGTGCCCGATTTTGTGACCCTTGCGGCGCATGGCGCTACCGCCGAAGAAGTGACCGCCCTGCTGGACGCGGCCGAGGCCGACCTGCGCCGGGCCTTGGCAGCGATCGGGGTGAGGACGGAATAGAACCAGACGCGTACAACACGGGATGCCCGGCCGGCCCTTTGTGGCTTCACACATCCAGTTGCACCGGCGTGCGACCCAGCCGCACCATCGCCTCGCGCGGGGAAAGCGGCTGATCCTGAAAGCGCAGATAAAGGTACTTGAAGACATCGCGCACGATCGCGGCCAGCGGCACCGCCAGGATCATCCCCCACAGCCCCGCCACCTGGTATCCCACCACCAGCACCACCATGATCAGCGCCGGATGGAGCTCCACCGCCTTGCCGGAGATGCGCGGCACCAGCAGGACGTTCTCGATCTGCTGGATGGCGGTGAACAGGAGCACCGTCCATAGCCCCAAAATGGGGTCCTGGATGGCCGCCACGATCGCCGCAGGGATCAGGCCCAGGATCGGGCCGATGAAAGGCAGGATCTCGAAGACCCCTGCCACCAGGCCCAATACTGCGGGGAAACGTACCCCCAGCAGCGTAAGGCCGATGGTCGAGAGAACACCGATGAAGACACACAGGAGGAGCTGGCCGCGCAGGTATTTGCTCAGGATGCCGTCGGCGATACGCACCAGGTTGAGCAGATCGGGCCGGATGCGCGCGGGGATGACGCCCAGCACCCCGCGCATGACCATGGACTGGTCATAGAGGACGTAGAACAGCCAGAACGGGATGACGATCAACCCCAGGACAAAGGTGACCGCGTTGGTCACTACGCCCAGGGTGCGCACGATGCCGGCCTGCAGTGCACGCACCAGGGTTCCGGTAACCTGGCCCAGCAGTTCGTTCACCTGCGCCTGGATGTCGGCGGGCACCGTCACGTCGTACCACCCCAGGAACCGATCGGCCAGGCGTTGCGCGCCGGCCCACAGCTCGGCGCGGCTGTTCCACAGCACGTTGAACTGCTGTCCTACGATGGGCACGATCAACGCAAAAAAGAGCACGACGAGGCTTGCTGCCACAAGATACGTCAACAAGATCGCCAACGCGCGGGCCGGCCTGGGACGGCGCAGGATCCTGCGCAACAGCCCGTCCAACCGGTTCACCACCGGCAACATCACGTAGGCCAGCGCCAGGGCCAACACATAGGGTACCAACGCGCTGCGCGCGCTCCACAGCAGCGCGACGACCACCACGACCAATGTACCCACCAGGAGCAGACGATTGCGGCGGGCGGGGGTCAAAGGGGCAAACATCACGTTCGTCCTCCGAGTCTATGACGGCGACGCGGCCGTGCACCGCGCGATCCAGGCGTTCAGGGTCTCCTCGGCGGGCCACGCTGCGGCCAGGCGCAGCCAAACCAGGAACTCGACATTGCCGGCCGGGCCTGTGATGGGAGAGCGGATCAGCCCGGCCGGGGCCAGGGCCAGGGGCTGTGCTGCAGCGATCACCTGGCGGATGGCGGCGCGATGCAGGGCCGGATCGCGCACGACGCCCCCCTTGCCCACCTGCCCTTTGCCGACCTCGAACTGCGGCTTGATGAGCGCGATGATCTGTCCGGCCGGCGCCAGCAGCGCGGTCACGCGCGGCAACACTAGCCCCAGGCCGATGAATGAGACATCCACCGTCGCCAGGGCTACGGGCTCGGGCAGCGCCTCCAGATAGCGGATGTTCACCCGCTCGAGGGGGATGACGCGCGGGTCCTGGCGCAGAGACCAGGCCAACTGGCCGTAGCCTACGTCCACCGCATAGACCCGGGCCGCGCCGCGTTGCAGCAAGCAGTCGGTAAAGCCGCCTGTGGACGCGCCGATGTCGGCACAGACCCAGCCCTTGGGCTCGATGCCGAACGCGTCCAGCGCGGCCTCCAGCTTTAAGCCGCCGCGGCTGACGTAGCGCAGCCCGGCCTCGCAGCGGACCTCGGCGTCCTCCGGCACCAGTTGCCCGGCCTTCTCGGCCCGCCGGTCGCCCAGCCACACCTCGCCGGCCAGGATCAACCGCTGGGCCTGCGAGCGGGTTTCAGCCAGGCCGCGACTGACCAGCAGCTCGTCCAGGCGCACTTTGCGGGGTTTCATCTGAACTGCACGCCGTCCCGGCCGCGGACGTACCTCACGCCGTCAGCCCGTCGCGCAAGGCCGAAAGGGACTGCCGCAGCTCGCCCAGCTCCTCCTCGCTCAGGCAGTGCCACGGCCTGTAGAAGTAGCGATCGGTGAGCTCTTCGGCCTCCTGGCGCACGGCCTGTCCCTGCCCGGTGAGACGATACCCGTCCCCTTCGGCGGCAAGCCAGCCTCGCGCAACGAGATCGTCCAGGGCCGCAGCGTAAACGGCCCGCGGATGGCCCCGGAAGGCCAACTGTTCGCACAGTTCATCCAGGGTGTGGGCCGCACCGCGCCAGAGATACGTGAACGCCTCCCAACCTGCGCCGCTGATCCCATAGGGCTGCCAGGCTGCCATGTGCGAGTCATCGCGATACGCGTTCAGATCGGTGAGGTATTGGTCCACCCAGATCAACGGCGGCCTGCCCTCGCCGGGATCAATGCGGCGGGAGAGATGAAAACACCGTTTACCCGGCGGCTCCGGCGCCTGCTCGACCGCCTCCACGATCCGTCGCAACAGGCCGACCAGATGCTGCAGCTCGGCCTGGGGCAGGGGCTGCATGCCCGCCATCTTGATGTAGGCGGCCTCGAAGATCCGCCTGGCTGCGGCACGGCCAGAGTCGGTGAGATAGTATTCCCCGGGCCCGGCGGGCGCAAGCAGGCCCAGTTGCGCACATTGGGCCAACCGTTCCGCGTTGAGGGCCAGGGCCGTGTAAGGGGCGCGCACCGCCAGGCGCTCGGCCGAGATGGGGTCTGGCTCAAAGCCCGGCGCAGCCAGCATCCAGCCGAAGTAGATGCCCGGGGGCAGGCCCGCCTCCTCGGTGGCTGCGCGGGCCATGACGGGCCCGTAGTGCGCGCCGAGCGCCTCGTAAACCGAGCGGGCCAACGGCCACAGATCCAACTGAGTGCCCATGTTCATGCTCCTTTCTCGGACTGCGCCGCCGCAGGTGTCACCAGCACCTTGTCCACCCGGCGGCCATCCATATCTACCACCTCGAACCGCAGGCCCGACCACTGGAAATGGTCGGCCACCTCCGGGATGCGACCCAGATGCATCATCACGAAACCGCCCAGGGTCTCGTAGGCGCCCTCTTCCTCGCCCGGGAGGTCGCCGCTGATCCCCAGAAGAGACCGGAAGTCGTCCGCCGAAAGCCGGCCGTCCAACAGCCACGAGCCGTCCTCGCGCTGCACGGCCAGCGGTTCCTCGCCGGGCTCCGCCTCGGTCACGTCGCCCAAAGCCGCCCGCAGCACATCGTGGAGGGTCACCAGCCCCTGCACACTGCCGTATTCGTCCACCACCAGGGCGCAGTGGAGGCCGCTCTCCTGAAACAGCGAAAGCAAACTCACCGCCGAGGCGGCTTCGGGCACGAACTGGGGCGGCCGCATCACCGCGCGCAGGCTCAAAGGCGCGCCTTCCCACTGGCACACCAGGAGCGCCTTAGCCTCCACGATGCCGACGACGTCATCGAGACCGCCCTGACAGACCGGGAAACGCGAGAAGCCGCTGTCAGCCACCTTGCAGCGTATCTGGTCTGGATCGTCGTCGGCGTCCAACCAGACGATATCCAGCCGTGGCGTCATGACCGAGCTGACGGTACGGTCGGCCAGACGGAAGACGTTCTGCACCACCTCGGTCTCGGCTCGCGTCAGGACCCCGGCCTGCGCGCCCTGGGCGATCATGACCCGGATCTCCTCCTCGGTGACCGCGGGCTCGCTCCCGGGCCGAAAGCCCAACAGGCGCATCAGCAGATCGGTGGAGGTAGAGAGCAGCCAGACCAACGGCGCCACAGCGCGCGCCAGCCTGCGCATCGGCCCGGCCACGGCGATGGCGATCCGTTCCGGCGCGCTCAAAGCCAACCGCTTGGGCGCCAGTTCGCCGATCACCAGGGAGAAATAGGTGATCAGCGCGACCACCAGCGCCAGGCCCAACGCCCCGCTGTAAGGCGCAAGGGGCGGGATGTTCGCCCACAGTGCGGTCAGGTAACGCGCCACCGTTGCGCCGCCGAACGCGCCGGCCAGGATGCCGATCAGCGTGATGCCGACCTGAACTGTGGAGAGAAAGTCGTCGGGGTTTTCCGCCAGCGCCAGGGCCTCTGCGGCGCGCGCATTTCCCTCCTCCAGGCGCTGCTGAAGACGCGCCCGCCGCGCCGACACTACGGCGATCTCGGACATGGCAAAGAAACCGTTGGCCAGCAACAACAGGAAGATGATGAGGATTTCAACCATTGCTGAAGGCATGACATGGCCTCCTTATCATCTGCAGGAACGGCCGCGTCACAAAAACAGAGGGTGGGACAGCCACGCCATGACCGCCCCACCCTCGAATCACCTCTGCCTCAGGGTCCCACGAAGAGGCCCCAGGGATCCTTTAGTCGCTCGTGCGGGCCGCCAACATGCGGTCCACCATGAAGAGGCCCTGGGCCTGCGAGCCGACCATCCGCAGCGTTTCTACGATCTGGGCTGCGTTCTTCTCCTCTTCCACCTGCTCATCAATGAACCAGTGGAGCATCACCTGGGTCGGGTAGTCGTTCTCCTTGACCGCCATATCGTAGAGCCGGTTGATCAGGCCGGTGACCTTGGCCTCGTGCTCCTGCACCTGCTCGAAGACATCCAGCAGCGATTCGAACTCAGCGGGCGGCTGAGGAATGGCCTGCAAGGTCACTTTGCCGTTGCGGTCATGGATGAAGTTGTAGAACTTCATCGCGTGTTCCTGCTCCTCCTCTGCCTGCTTCATGAGCCAGTGCGCCGCGCCGGGCAGGTTGGAAGACTCAGCCCAGGCCGACATGGAGAGGTAGAAGTAGGCCGAGTAAAGCTCGTGCTTAATCTGGTCGTTGAGCGCTTCTTGAAGTGCTTTGCTGAACATGGTTTGTCATCTCCTTTGATTCTGGGTGGACTGCGTATGTGCAATCAACTGCGTCCATTGTACCCCTCAGACGCGATCTGTCAAGGAAGCTGGCTTCTACTTGGCACCACGTCGGGGATCAAGATGGATGTGTTCAGGACCGGACGGGGCGGAGTAAGCCTCCTCAGATGCGAACAGCTCATCCCATCAAGCGGCATCTGAGGAGGCTCGCCCCGCGCGCTACTCCACCGCAGTGAGCGCCGCCACCGCCGGGCCGACCGCTAACGCCAGCAATGCAGCCATGATCACCGCCGATGTCACGCACCAGATGCACACGGCCCGGATGATGAACAGCTCCAGGTAGGTCAGATAGATGCTGAAGAGAACGCCGAACAGCGTCATCCCCAGGATGGCCAGGGGGGCCACTCGCACCCAGGGGCCCCGGCCGAACCGGCCGGCAGCCCAGGCCGCGGCGACCGCCACATACCCGATGGCGCCCAACAGGCCCACGGGCAGGACGCCGAACAGCCTGGCAAAGGGGCTGGCCTGCACCTCATTGCAATTCCCCACCAGCCCGCAGACCGCCTGGGTGTTCGTCGTCTCCACATAGGTGAGATACAGCGCGACTGCCAGGCCGGCCGCCGCCAACAGCGGGATCAAACGGCCATCCCACGGGTCTATCACCGCCACTTCTCGCCCCAGCGCCAGCCAGACGGCGGTCCCCAATGCGTACAGCAACGCCAGAAACAACAGCGCCATCGCTGCCCACGCCAGCCAGAACCCCTCCGACACGGGTTCCTCGACCGCAGCGGCGGACAACGCAGGCGTCAACAAGGCCAAAACCCACATACAGTCTCTCCCTCCGGGGCCGCTACGCCGCGCGAAGCTTGCGGTGCGCAACGGCGCCTTGCCAAACGGTGCTGGCAGCCACCAGTCCATAACCGACCACGTAGAGCCCGAGGAACGGCAGCAAGGCGAACTGGCCGCGAGTTGCGGCCACCACGACCGTCGCCAGCGCGTAAACCATCAGCGCCAGCTCGCCCAGCACCGTCCAATCCGGCGCCAGCCGATAGCTGCTGCTGGCCCAGTGGCCCTGGCGGCCCTCGATCTTGAATTTGGGGGTGCGGCGAAAGGTGCCGCCCCAGCGGACCAGGCCTTGTAACACCCCGCGCGAGGTGCTCCATGTCAGGCCGATCGCTACAGCCAGCAAAGCCGGGAAGTACCGCACACGGTGGCGCCAGTCCGCATAAAGCGCGACCTGTCCCATCACGAACAACAGCGGCGGCCCCAGTCCGGCCAGGCCGAGCACCATGAGAAGCCCAGGAGTATCCTGCTGCGTCCAGAGCAGCGGCAAAGTGACCAACAGGAGCACGATCAGCAGCGGCTGGGTGAAATAGCCGCTGACGTGCAACAGGGCCATGAGCTTCTGCGGCCAGGAGAGCCGGCCCGCCAGGATGGAACCGCCCAGTTTGCGCAGACATTGCACCGAGCCTTGCGCCCACCGGCGCTGCTGGCGCTTGAAGGCCTCCATCTGCGCGGGCAGCTCGGCCGGTGCATCTACTTCCGGGAGATAGCGCATGCGCCAGCCCGCCAACTGCGCCCGGTAACTGAGGTCCATGTCCTCGGTCATGGTGTCGTCCTGCCACCCGCCGGCCGCCTCGATGCAGGCCCGGCGCCATACCCCGCCCGAACCGTTGAAATTGATCAACAACCCCGACCGGCTGCGCGCAGTCTGCTCTACGACGAAATGGCCGTCCAGGGCCAGCGCCTGCACCCGGGTCAAAGGGGAGAATTCATCGTTCAGGTGGGACCAGCGGGTTTGCACCATGCCCACATCGGGCTGAGCCAGCAGCACGGGGATGGTGCGGCGCAGGAAGTCCGGCCGCGGCCGAAAATCGGCGTCGAAGACGGCCAGGAACTCGGCGTTGGTGTGAGCCAGGCCCCAGGCCAGGGCGCCGGCTTTGAAGCCGCTGCGGTCAGGCCGTCGGAGCACCCGCACATTTACCCCGCGCCGGCGATGGTAGGCGGCTCGCGCCTCGGCCAGCGCAGTCGTGTCATCTGTGGAATCATCCAGGACCTGGATTTCCAGCCGATCACGCGGGTAATCCAGCGCCGCGGCCGCATCTATCAGCCGCTCGACCACATGACGTTCGTTGTAAACAGGCAGTTGCACCGCGACCGAGGGCCAGGCCTGAGGGGCGACCTTCGCCTCGGGGGCCACCGCCCGTCGGTGGCGCCAGTACAGGATCGTCAGGATCAGTGCCTGCAAGCTATAGGCGCTCAACCACAACAAGGTGAGCGTGTAGATCACCGCAAACAAGCCATGCCTCCATGTGCTTGCCGAATGCTCAAAAAAACAGGCGACCGGTACCGGATGCAGCGGCGCCAAGTCGCCATCGCGTTCGACGGCACATTATACCCCGCCCCTGCGTCTGGCCCAAAATGGCCTGTTTCCCTTTGCGTCCCTGGTGCCGATGTGGTAGCATGTCGCCCAACAGACTGCACGACCACAGGAGGACAACATGACCGATCGCATCTTACGTTGGGGGCTGTTGGGTACAGCGCGCATCAATGCGGCGTTGATCAAGCCGCTGCGCCTGTCGGATCGCAACACGCTGACGGCAGTGGCCAGCCGGGATGCAGAACGCGCCCGGGCTTATGCCGCCGAATGGGCCATCCCCCGCTGGTTTCCCAGCTACGAAGCGCTGCTGGCCGACCCCGAGATTGACGTGATCTACATCTCCTTGCCCAACACGTTGCATGCCGAATGGACGATCAAAGCGGTACAGGCAGGCAAGCATGTGCTGTGCGAAAAGCCGCTGGCACTCACCGCCGAGGACGTGGATGCCGTCACCGAAGCCGCCGCCCGGGCGGGGGTCGTGGTAGCCGAAGCGTTCATGTACCGCCACCACCCACAGACCTTGAAAGTGCAGGAACTGATCGCCGAAGGCGCCATCGGCCGGCTCCACCTGGTGCGCGGGGGCTTCACCTTCAACCTCTCGCGGCCCGAGGACATCCGTCTGCGGCCGGAGCTGGGGGGTGGCAGCATCTGGGACGTCGGCTGCTATCCCATCAGCTACGCCCGGGCCGTGGTCGCAGCAGAGCCCACGGAGGTCTTCGGCTGGCAGGTGACCGGCCCCACCGGGGTGGACCTGGCTTTCGTCGGCCAGATGCGGTTCGGCGACGACATCCTGGCGCAGTTCGACAGCGGGTTTCGCTCCGCTTTGCGGATGGTGATGGAGTTCGTGGGAGACAACGGCCGCATCACCCTCACCAACGCGTTCAAGCCCGACGCGAACAGCCAGCTCTATCTGCGCCGGGGGGATGCCGTGGAAATCTTGCATTTCCCCGACGTGGAGCTGTACCTGGGCGAGGTGGAAGACCTGGCGGACGCGATCTTGCTGGGCAAGACGCCGCGCGTGTCCCTGGCCGATAGCCGGGGCAACGTGGCAACCATCCAGGCGCTGCTGCGCTCGGCGCAAGAGGGACGGCCCGTGAAACTGCCCTGAAAATCACCGCGGAGGACGCAGAGGGCGCGGAGAACCTGAAAGCCTCTGCGATCTTTGCGCCCTCTGCGGTAAGATTCTCATCCGCCGTGGCGCCGCACGCGGCATGGCCATCTGCCCTGAAAATCACCGCGGAGGACGCAGAGGGCGCGGAGAACCTGAAAGCCTCTGCGATCTCTGCGCCCTCTGCGGTAAGATTCTCATCCGCCGTGGCGCCGCACGCGGCATGGCCATCTGCCCTGAAAATCACCGCGGAGGACGCAGAGGGCGCGGAGAACTTGAAAGCCT
>FWPV01005224.1_pt1 | contig 26231 bp, 25 predicted proteins | sample 2228371 | NCBI WGS metagenome assembly FWPV01 (sample SAMEA103939776, study PRJEB20133) | metagenome
AGCTTCCACAACCAAATATTATTTGCAAAGAAAATAAAAATATGGTATATTTTTTTGTCCCAACTTCCCCATACATAGGTATTTATATGTACTAAAAGGTCTTATTACATTTACAATAAAAGTTTGCTCCAAAACTGTTAGGTAGTTTGAAATTGTATTTCTGCTGACTTCGCAGGGCTTTGAAAATCTTGTAGCTTCAAAAATACCTCCACTATTGATAAAGATTAACTCAAAAAATTTTAAAAAGGAATATCTCTTTTCCAATCTAAATAATTCAATTATGTCCCTTGCCCAATAGGAGTCAATCCATTCTTGAAAGTGCTTTAATTTTACTTTACTTTTGAGAAAAAATTGAGGAAGCCCTCCATTTATAAATCTTTTTTCAAAATTTAAATTTCCAAAATCTATCAAATCCTGATAAACAATTGGAGTTAAAATTATCTCAATTTTTCTTCCCGTCAATGTGTCTTTAAATTTTTTAGAAGCACCAAGGGAAGAAGAACCAGTGGCAATAATTTTTGTTTCTTTGAAATAATCCGAAGCTATTTTTAATATTTCAGAAGGATTTGATAACCTATGTATTTCATCTAAAACTATTTTTTTCCCCTTTACACTATTTAAAAAGCTTTCTGGATCTTCCTCAATAATTCTTCTTGTTCTTGGAAGCTCACAATCAAAATATTCAATTTTTGATAAACTTTTGCAAAGAAATGTTTTCCCTACTCTCCTTACCCCAGAAAGCCATATTAAATTTTTTAATTTCCAACTCTTATAAATTTTTTTTTTGCCAAAATTTTCTTTGGATCATATGCTAATATATTAGCATAAAGTTAAACTAAAAGTAAATATTATTAACATTTAGTTAAATTATATCCAAAACTCCCATCTGCACCAGGCGTTTTTTTGTCTTTCATCAGGAGGACAAAAGAGGCATTTTGTCTTTATCCTTTCATCAATTGTCTTTGCAAAGGTTTCATATTCCACAATCCCCACATCTTTGCAAGGAAAGGGATACAATTTTTTTCTTTCCCTTGCCTCTTGTACCCTGCAGGTCTTCATCGTATAAATCAACTTCCCCTTTTCAAATTTAATTTCATCTTCATTTAAAATTGTATAAAGCCTCCCCTTTAATGCTTTTGCAAGGGCTTCAAGCCCTCCCCCTTTTTCAATTTTTAATCTTTCTATAATCCTTTTTGCTTCAATTGGAGAAAACTTTTCCCATGCCTTTTTGTCCAATTCTATTGCCACTTCAATTCCATATTTTTTTTCCACTTCTTGAAACCACAATCCGTCATGGGCAAGCCAAAGCTTTGCTGCATCTTCAAGCCACAAAATTATCTCTTCCTTTTTTAGATTCTCAAAAACCATAATTTCTCCTTATAAATTTATTTTTATTATTTATTATAAGATAATTTTTTTGAATTAAAAAGGTTTTAAACCTTTTTTATTTTATAACTTTTAAGTTATTTGACATTTATATTTTTTTATGTTAAATTATAATCAAAATTAATTTTAGGAGGTAAGTATGAAGTTTAGACCTTATCTTATCTTATCTTATCTTATCTTTATTTAGTCAAAAATGTATCTCAGATGAAATTTCTGATTTGCAGGCACAAATTGATGAATTAGGATTTAAATGGAAAGGGGGATGGACATCTTTATCAAATTTAACAGATGAAGAATTTAAAAAAAGATTAGGGCTTTTAGAAGAGGAAGAAATTTATTCTGATTTTCCATATTATATGGGTCAAAAAGCGACATTAAGTCAAAAAAAATGGCCTACAACATCTATTAAGGATCAATTGAACTGCGGTTCTTGCTGGGCATTTGCATCAGTTGCTGCTTTGGAAACATTGGCACTAAATAATGGTTTTCCAAGAGAATGTCTTGACCTTTCAGAACAATTTATGATAGATATTTGCAAACTTAATTGTGATCCTGAAGGTGATTGCGATTGTTATGATCCTGGAAGCTGTCATGGAGGTCATCTTTCAGTAACAGCAAATTTTATAAAAAAATGCGGTTTACCTGAAGAATGGTGCCGAAAATATTGTGCAATTGAATATATGAATTGTCATTCGGAATCTTGTTCCTCTGAGGATTATATGAACTATAAACATTTTAAAATTGGATCAGTATTAAATGTTGCTCAAAATTTAGATGATATAAAATCTGCATTAAATGCAGGACCTCTTGTTTCAGCAATGAAGGTTTATTTGGATTTTAAGCACTATGACTTTGGCGTTTATCAAAGGGTTTCAAGTGATCTTAAAGGTGGTCATGCAATTGAAATAATTGGCTATCAGGATACAGAGCCAAATGATTCATTTGGGGGCGGATATTTCATTTGTAAAAATAGCTGGGGGATGGATTGGGGTGCTAAAGTTTTGTTAAATGATAAAAATGGGATGTATGAGTGTGCAAAAAGAGATGAATATAATCCGGACGGCGGATATTTTTGCATTGCATATAATCAAATGGATAAAGTAAATGGGGTTGATTTTGGCTTTCAAAATCTTTTGTATCAAAATCCACTTATCCCTCCTCATTATTCAATAAGTGGAAATATTTTAAATACTCAAACCTATTCAATTTCTGATTTAAATGTAAATTTAAAACATTATTCAAGCCATAATAATAAATGGTTTGATGTAGAAAATGTTCAACCCTCTTCTTCAGGTGTTTATCAATTTGCTTGTGTTTTAAGTTGGGATTATAGAATTGCACAAATAAAAGAAGCTTGGTGTTTTCAGCCACAATATCAGGATATAAGTTTAAATAATGATATTCAAAATTTGAATTTCTCTGTGGGATATTATAGTGTTTCTGGTTCTGCAAGAGCTGCTTTTAATAATTCAAAGCCAATTTCAAATGTAAAAATTCAGATTCAAGGTCCCTCCCCTGGAACCTTATATACTGATGCTTCTGGAAATTTTGCATTTTCAGAAAGATTATGTGGGGATTATACAATAACAGCAACAAAAGATAATTGCTATTTCCCTTCATCACCTTATATTTTCAATCTTTCCTATTCAAATATTAATATTCCAACTTTTTATTGTTTATTAAAAATATCAGGAAAACTTGGCCCCATATATCCTTTAAATTCCACAATTAATGTCTCTGGAACAGCAACAAATGGAGATATAATAAATCAAACAACAAACATTGATTCCTCTGGATATTTTACCTTTTATCTTCCAGAAGGAAATTATACTTTTACTCCATCAAGTGAATGTATGGCTTATAATCCTCCCCTCTTACAAGCAAATATAACTTATGAAAAAAGCACAATTTTAAATTTTACATCTCAAGCTTGGAAAATTTGCTCCTCTTGTTACTCAACTTATTTTTCAAGGGAACTGGAATGCAGGAATTTAATTGGTGGAGATATAGATACCTGTCTTTTAAATGCAAAAAATGAGTTTAAAATGTGTGCATTTAATCAAACGAAAAATGTAAATTCTTATCTTTACAATGCAATTTTATTATCTGTTCAAGTCCAAAGGGCAAAGGGAAAGCCAGAAGAAGTGATTGAAAATTTTTATGTTGAAGAAGAAGGGGATTATTTTGTAAATCTAACAAATGGAGATAATATAAATAAAGAAACATCTATATCTTCTGGTGAAATTAATATTGAAGGAATTGGACAAATATTTGGGCCACAGGATTTTAATAAAAATGTATTTCAATTGAAAAAGCAAATTCATTTACAACCAGGTGACTATCAAATTTCAACAATCTTAGGGAGTGAACCAAATTCTTATATAACAATTGTAGTAAGCAACAAAGATATATCGTCTTTGCCTGAACTGCCTTGAAGCGATTTATGAAAAAGAAAATAATATTTTTATTAGTTTATTTATTTTTGTTTTCACCTAATTTTATTTCAACTGAATTAAAAAGGAAGGACTTTTATTGCATTTGGACAACAGGGTCTAATATGTGGTATCAACTTGGGGTTGACAGACATAACTGTTATGAAAATATTCCAATTCAGGTCTTTGGAATAGATGATATAATTGAAATAAGTGCAGGTAGCTCTTCAAAGATTTTAAAATCTGATGGAACTGTTTGGGCATGGGGATATAATGGAAGTTGTAATTTTGGAAATGGGACAGACAGAAATTCATATTTTCCAGTCCAATCAAACATTGACAATGTAATTTCAATTTCAGATGGTCTTGCATTAAAAAATGATGGAACAGTTTGGGTAATTGGACATTGGGACTGCCAGCATTTTCCTAATTATAAATTTCCAATTCAAGTTCAAGGTTTAAATGATATAATTGGTATTAGCGATTATTCAATTGTATTAAAAAATGATGGAACAGTTTGGGATATTGACAGGAATAAAATAACTTTTGCTCAAGTGCCAAATCTTTCCGATATAATAGCAATTTCACAAAAGGGCTCTAGGCTTGCTTTAAAAAATGATGGGATTGTCCTCCAATGGTATCGGGAAAGCGAGCCAACTCAAGTGCCAAATTTAGAAAATGTAATTGCTATATCAGCAGGTGCAGGATATTTAGATATGGACACTTCAAAATATTATACTTTCTCAATTTGCTTGAAAAATGATGAAACTGTATGGGCATGGGGGTGGAATAAATATGGTCAACTTGGAAATGGGACAAATAATGATTCTGATGTTCCAGTTCAAGTTTTAAATTTGACTGATGTAATTGCCATATCAGCAGGCGCTGAGCATTGCCTTGCATTGAAGGAAGATGGAACTGTATGGGCTTGGGGTAAAAATGCTTCTGGACAACTTGGAAATGGGACAAATGTTGACTCTAATGTTCCAGTTCAAGTTGAAAACTTATCAAATGTGATTAAGATATCAGCAGGAAATAACTATTCACTTGCTTTAAAGGAAGATGGGACTTTGTGGGCTTGGGGCTCCAATGATTATGGACAATTGGGAAATGGGGATGGTTATGATACAGATGATGCAATTCCAATTTTAGATTTGTATAGCATTATATCAGTTGACGCAGGTGCATTCCATAACCTTGCATTAAAGTCAGATGGAACTGTTTGGGCTTGGGGTTGTGATTTAGATGGAGAGCTTGGGAATGGAACTTGCTATACAAGATTTTATCCTGTTCAAACGCAAATTGAAGATGTAAAAAAAGTATCAGCTGGTGGGAGTCATTCTCTTGCATTAAAGGAAAAGGGAACTGTCTGGGCTTGGGGATTAAATGAATATGGGCAACTTGGAAATGGAACATGGGTTTATTGTTTTAACATTCCTACTCAAGTACTAAATTTAAAAGATGTAATTGAAATATCAGCTGGCTTTAACCATTCCATTGCATTAAAAGATGATAGGTTTGTATGGGCATGGGGATGGAATGAATATGGTCAACTTGGAAATGGGACAAATTTGGATTCAAATGTTCCAGTTCAGATTTCAAATCTATCAAATATAATTAAAGTATCAGCAGGAGGCGATTTTTCCTTTGCTTTAAAGGAAGATGGAACTGTTTGGGCTTGGGGATGGAATAAATATGGTCAACTTGGAATTGGAAATTTTCAAGATATAAATATTCCTGTAAGAATTTCAAATATCAAAAATCCAATTTTCTTTTCTGGTGGATATGCACATTCTATTCTCCTTGCTCCTTTTCCCTATATTTCTATTGAAACTAAATAATAACTAAAAAAATTAAATAAAGATTTTATAAATTCAAGCATTTTAAACAAATTTGGAAAAATTTTAATATAATTTGTATAATAAGATTATGAAATATTTTAAAATTTTTTTGAGCTTTGGGATAATTTTTGGAATTTTGGTTTTTATTTCATTTTATATTTTTAAAAAAATTGAAAAGAAGTTAAATCCTAAAAATGAAAAATCAAATATTTCCTCCTTTAAAAAGCCAGATATAAATTCTGTAAAAAGGGGAAAATATTATTTTGTAAAGGAATTGGATTGTAGAGAAGGGGAATTAATTGATATTGTTTCAAAAGGGGAGGACTTTATACTGGAAATTGGTGCAAAATGGTGTTATCCCTGCTGGCTTTTAAAAAATGATTTGGAAGATAATGGAAAAAATTTAAAGGGGATTAGTTTTTATTATTTGGATTTTGATAAATGTAAGAATTTTGATTGGGTATTTAAAGCTTTAAATCTTAAACCTATGGATATTAGGAGCGTTCCCCAAATTTTTTATATGGAAAAAGGAAAAGTAAATCATCGTAGTGGTTATAATAGCGCATGGGTTCAAGAAACTTTAAGTTCTTATAAAAAATAAATTCATTGTTTTTAAAAAAAAATGTTAAAATAAATCTATGTTGAAACCAACAAATGAAAAGGTTTTTGAATTGGAGATGTGGATTAAAGGGCTTTCAGCTATCTTCCAAATAGAAAATCTACCTTTAAGTACTTATGAAAAGGAGCATGCTTCCCTTTATAATTTTAGGTCTTATCTGCCTTGTATTAAATCTGTTTTATCCAAAATAAATAATTTATTAAATGAAACAATAGGATTTGATAAGTACCATTTCACCCAATTTCTTTTTTACATTCAAAAAATTGAACCAGAAAAATCCATAAGTTCTGAAGGACTTCATGGGGAAATAATTTTAGCAATGGAAAGGATTGAGGATTTAGAAAGGGTTACATTTGAACTTTCAAATCTTTCCTTTATTTCATACCAAAGTTATCTTTCATTGGGAAGAATAATTCAAGATTTTTTGAAGCAATATCTTTCCTTATCTAATATTTTTAAAGGGGAAGCAAAACCCTCCTGGGGCAATATCAATCATGAATCAATAAAGGAACACTTAAAAATAATTAAAAAGAGAGAAGATTCTAAGAATATTTTAACCCTTTTAGTTGCTTTTATAAAAACATTAAGGTATCTGGAAATTATTGAAGAGTATATAAAAGATCAAAGGGACTATTATGCTATTATTTCAATTTTTTGTTTGCTCAATAATCAACTTCAAAAAATTACAAGTTATACAAAATCCATCTTGTATCCTATGTTTGAAAAGGATAAAGGGGTTTTATCTTGTCTTGATAGCACACTTTTTTCCTCTAAAATGGAAATGAAGAAAGTAATGGAATTGGAACTTGTGGATGTAACTGTTTTGCTTGATCCAAAACTTGTAAGAGCAAAGTTGGAAGATAGTTTAGGAATTTTAAGGGATCTCTTTCAACAAAACTTTGTTTACCTTACAGAAACCTTTTCTTTAAAAGAAGTAAAGGGAACGGAATTATTTCCCTATTACCAAAACAGAAAAGAACAATCTTTAAGATTAATGGAGGACTTGAAAAAACTTTCAAAGGACTTAGAAAAATTTAAAGATACGGGTTCCAGAAATGACTTTCAAAATTTTTATGAAACATTATTAAACTTTCAAAATAGATCTATGAAATATTTAATGTTTAAGGATTGGGAACCTATTGAAAGGTTTATATCAGATTTTAAAAACTCTCTAAGTTTAAAACAAAAGGAAATCCTTGCTCACCAATTTGATGTATTTTTAAAGACATTAATTGATATGGTTTCAAAAAGAAGTGTATTAAAGGAATGAAAAGGAATATTTGGAGGATTGCAGGAGGGGTTACTTTAATTACCTTTATCTCCAGAATAACAGGTTACTTAAGAGATAAAGGAATGAAAAGGAATATTTGGAGGATTGCAGGAGGGGTTACTTTAATTACCTTTATCTCCAGAATAACAGGTTACTTAAGAGATAAAGTGATGGCTTATATTTTAGGGGCATCTTTTTTGTCAGATGCTTTTTTTGTTGCCTTTAGAATTCCAAATATGTTTAGGGGACTTTTAGCCGAAGGGGCACTCCATGCTTCATTTATTCCCATACTTTCAGAAGTAAAAAGGGAAAAAAGTGAAGAAGTTTTAAAATTTATAAGTCAAGTATTTTTTCTTTTAACTTTTATTTCTTCGGCAATTGTAATCTTAGGAATAATTTTTTCTCCCTTTATAGTAAATTTAATGGCAAGGGAATTTAATTTAATTGAAGGGAAATTTGCCTTAACGGTCTTACTAAATAGGATTATGTTTCCTTATCTTTTTTTTATAAGCTTAGCAGGACTTCTCCAAGGAATTTTAAATGTTTACTCAAAATTTTATCTTCCTGCTTCAACCCCAATATTTTTAAATTTTTCCATAGTTTTACTTGGTATTTCCTTGACAAAATTTGGTTTAAATCCCGTTTATTCTTTTTCTACAGGTGTATTGGTGGGAGGGTTTTTGCAGTTTTATTTACAATTTAGGGAACTTAAAAAGATAGAAATTAAAATATTTTTTCCAAAATGTTTTATATCATATGAAGTAAAGGAACTTTTCATAAAAATTTTACCTGGAATTTTTGCCCTTGGAATAAGTGAAATAAATCAAATAATTGGAACAAGGTTTGCTGCTTGGTCTGGGGATAAATCAGTTAGTTATTTATATTATTCTTATAGGTTAATCCATTTAATTTATGGAGGAGTAATTGTTTCCCTTTTTACTCTCCTCTTGCCTTCCCTTTCAGAAGATGTAAAGGAAAGGAAAAAATTTTTAAATAAATTAAATGAGGGGATGGATATTACTTCTTTTATTACTATTCCTTCAATTTTGGGTTTATTTTTTCTTTCAAAACCTATAATTTTTGTTTTATTTCAGGGAGGAAGATTTCAATTTGAAGATACAAAGGAGGTTGGGCTTTGTCTTATGGCTTATTCCTTTTCCCTCCTTCCCTATGCTTATTCTAAGATTTTAACCTCTGGTTTTTTTGCTCAAAAAAATACAAAGACGCCTGCCTTTTCCGGCTTTGTATCCTTAGTTTTTTTTATAATTTTTTGTTTTCTTTTAACACCAAAATTTAAACACATAGGAGTTGCTTTATCAACTTCCCTTTCTGCTTTTTTTCAATTTTTTTATTTGCTTTTGGTTTCAAGAATAGAAATACCCGATTATGATCTTAAAAACTTTTTCTTAAATTTCTTAAAGAACCTCTTATTTAATCTTCCCCTTATGATTATTTTATACTTTTCTTCAATTTATTTCTTTTCAGATTTAAAGGGAAGTTTTCTTTTTATTGGAGTAAAACTTTTTGGTTTAATAATTTTTTGTATCTTCTTTTTTTTCACTATATCATATATTTTTAAAGTGAAGGGTGGATTGATTTTAATAAATATTTTTAAGGGTGAAAAATGATTTGTTTAATTCAAAGAGTAAAAAAGGCGTCAGTTGAAGTGGAAGGAAATTTGGTTTCTTCTATAAACTATGGAATGCTAATTTTAATTGGCTTTGAAAAAAATGACAAAGAAGAAATCTTTGATAAGGCAATTGAAAAAATTTTAAATTTAAGAATTTTTGATGATGATGAAGGAAAATTAAATAAATCAATTCTGGATATAAAAGGGGAAATCTTGATTGTTTCCCAATTTACTCTTGCAGGAGATATAAAGAGGGGGAGGAGACCTTCCTTTGACAAGGCATTAGAGCCAGAAATCTCTAAGGATTATTTTGAAAAGTTTTGCAAAAAAATGGAAAGTTCTAATTTAAAAATTGAAAGGGGAATTTTTGGATCTAAAATGGAAGTGTATCTTATAAATGATGGTCCCGTAACTATAATTGGAAAATGGTAAGTTATATTAGTTTTGCCTGTGCTTATGATGAAGTTTTAGGAAAATTTTTTTTAAAATTTTTACTTGAAAAATTTAAAGAAATAGAAAAAAAGTATAATTTAAAAAGGGATGAAATATTGGATTTAGGATGTGGAACGGGTTTGTTTTTAAAGTTTTTAAATAGGAAAAATGAAGATTTTATTGGAATAGATCAATCTTATACTATGCTTTTTTTTGGGAAAAAAGATAGAAATTTTTCCAGTATTTGTTTAAGATTTCCTCCAATACCTTTGAAGAGGAGATTTTCATTAATTGTTTCCTTTTATGACACTTTAAACCACATTTTGATTTATAAAGAATTGGAAGAAACTTTTAAAGAAGTTAAGAGATTATTAAAAGAGGGGGGATATTTTTTATTTGATACAAATAATTTAATGGCTTTTAAAAAAATCTTGGGAAATCCTACCCCTCACCTTTGGGAAGGAGAAGAAGGAAGAATTGAAATGAAAACTTCTTATAATTCCTTTTTAAAAATTTCAAGAACAGAAATTGAAGGAATTTTTAAAGGGAAAAAAATAAAAGATGAAATTTATGAAAGGTACTGGTCTGAAAGGGAAATTTTAAATGGATTAAAAAAAGCAGGTTTTAAAAATATATTTAAGGAAGAGTGGGCTTTGACTAAAATATACAAAAGAAAGCCCTTAAAAGATTTTTGGATTGTAAGTTAAAAAATGTGGTATAATTTAATTGTGCCCCTGTAGCTCAGCTGGCAGAGCAGCTGACTCATAATCAGTTGGTCGCTGGTTCGAATCCGGCCGGGGGCACTTTTATTTTATGTTTTTAATTTTATCCCTTCTTTTTTCTGCAATTAATCCAAGTATAATTTTGCTTATTGGGGATGGTTTTGGGATGGAGCAGATGAAAGCCATAGAAGAAAAGGGTTATCCTTGGACTTTTTTTGAGGGTTTTTCTGTACTGGATACAAGAAATCCCTATTGTGGAGTACCCGATTCTGCTTCCTCTATAACTGCTATATTGTCTGGAGTTTTCACTTTAAATGGTTATATTGGGATAGCTATAAATGGAAAAGAATATAAAACCGTAGGTGAAATTGCAAAAGAAAAGGGATACTTTGTAGGGGTTGTGACAGATGTGGAAATTTATAATGCCACAACAGCTGGGATGTTTTCCCATTTAAAGAACAGAAATGATTATGAAAAGATTATAGATTTTTTAAAAAAAAGCAATTTTGACTTATTTATAGGCCAAAGCAATTTAAATATTGAAAAAAATTTTATAAAGATTGATGAAGAAAAGGACTATTTGGATTATGTTAAATTTGCTTTAAATAAATTTAAAAATAAAAAACCATTTTTCCTTTTAATTGAATTAGGAAGGATTGATTGGGTATGCCATGAAAATGATAAAGAAAATTTAAAAAAAGAACTTAACAAAGCCAAAAAAGTCATTGAATTTTTGATTGATTATTATTTAAAAAATAGGGACTTTATTTTATATATAACAGCAGACCATGAGACAGGTGGTTTTAATTTAAAGGATTTTTCCTTTAAAACAAAGACACATACAACAGAACCTGTTCCCATCTTTTCCACAGATAAATTTGAAGAATTTTTGATAAACCAACCCCATTTAAATAGAGAAATTTTAAAAAAGATAAGGGGAGAATAATTTTTAAGTATAAAATCTTTTTTAACAAAAGTTTAAAAATTAAAATAAAATCTTTTTTTTGGTATAATATATCTTAAAAATTTAAAAAAGGAGAAAAAATATGAAAATACATGAATATCAAGCTAAGGAAATCTTTTCTAAGTTTGGAGTATCTATTCCAAGGGGAAAGGTCTGCCAAACCCCAGAAGAAGCAAAAAAAATTGCAGAAGAACTTGGAGGTAAAGTTGTTGTAAAAGCCCAAATCCATGCAGGAGGAAGGGGAAAAGGTGGTGGAGTTAAATTGGCAGAAAATCCAAATCAAGCATATGAGTTTGCAAAAAATATGTTAGGGAAACCCTTAATTACACATCAAACGGGTCCAGAAGGAAAAATTGTAAGAAAAGTTTTAATAGAAGAGGCATTACCCATTGAGAAAGAATTTTATATTGGTATGGTTTTGGATAGATCAAAGTATATGCCCGTATTGATGGCTTCTCCCTTTGGAGGAATGGAAATAGAAGAAGTTGCAGCAAAACATCCAGAAGCCCTTTTAAAAATTCACATTGATCCCCTATGTGGAATTCAAACCTTTCAACTTAGAAGAATTTCAAAATTTTTGAACTTGTCTGGAGAAGTGGCAAAGAAAGCTCAAAAATTTATAGAAGCCCTTTGTAATTGTTATATTAAAACAGATGCTTCCCTGGCTGAAATAAATCCCTTAATTTTGACAAAGGATGGAAATATCCTTGCCTTAGATGCTAAGATGAATTTTGATGACAATTCCCTTTATAGGCATCCTGAAATTGTGGAATTAAGGGATATATATGAAGAAGAACCCTTGGAAGTGGAAGCTTCTAAATTTAATTTAAATTATATTAAATTAGATGGAAATATTGGATGTATGGTAAATGGTGCAGGGCTTGCAATGGCTACAATGGATATAATTAAACTTTATGGAGGTGAACCAGCAAACTTCTTAGATGTGGGAGGTGGAGCAAATCAAGAAGCAGTTACAAATGCCTTTAAAATACTTTTAATGGATAAAAATGTAAAGGCAGTGCTTGTAAATATTTTTGGTGGAATTGTAAGGTGTGATATTATTGCAGGGGGAATTGTGGAAGCATCAAAGGAAGTTAATTTAAATATACCTGTTGTAGTTAGATTGCAAGGGACAAATGTAGAAGAAGGTAAAAAGATTTTAAAAGAATCAAATTTACCTTTTGTTTTAGCTTCAGAGGTCTCTGAAGCAGCAGAAAAGGTTGTAAAATTATAAAAAGGGGGGAATTATGGCTATTTGGGCAAAAAGTGATACAAGGGTCGTAGTACAAGGATTAACAGGAAAGGAAGGGACTTTCCATACAAAACTTTGTAAAGAATATGGAACAAAAATTGTTGCAGGAGTAACTCCAGGAAAAGGAGGAATTCTTCATGAAGGAATTCCTGTCTTCAATGATGTCTATGAAGCAAAGGAAAAAGAAGGGGCAAATGCTTCTTTAATTTTTGTTCCACCTGCCTTTGCAAAAGATGCAATCCTGGAAGCAATTGATGCAGGAATGGAATTGATAGTTGTAATAACTGAAGGAATTCCTGTAAATGATATGTTAGTTGTTCACCATTTTTTAAAGAAAAACTCCACAAGAATGATAGGCCCCAATTGTCCAGGCATAATTACTCCCAATCAATGTAAAATGGGGATAATGCCTGGGCATATTTTTAAACCTGGTCCCATAGGGGTTGTTTCTCGTTCTGGAACCTTGACTTATGAAGCTGTGGATCAATTGACAAAAAACGGCTTGGGGCAATCAACTTGTATAGGTATTGGAGGAGATCCCCTTCCAGGGACAAATTTTGTGGATTGCTTGAAGGCATTTCAAGAGGATGATGAAACAGAAGCAATTGTTTTAATAGGTGAAATTGGTGGAACAGCAGAAGAGGAAGCAGCAGAATTTATTAAGAAATATGTAAAAAAACCTGTCTTTGCTTTTATTGCAGGAAGAACAGCACCTCCCGGAAGGAGAATGGGACACGCTGGGGCAATAATTTCTGGAGGGAAAGGAACAGCAAAGGAAAAAATGGATGCCTTAAAGGGGGCAAATGTTTTTGTAGTTGAAAGCCCTGCTGAAATTGGAAAAACAGTGAGGAGTAATTTAAAATGATAGAGAGAACTTTAAGTATAATTAAACCCGATGCAATGAAAAAAGGAATAGCAGGTGCTATTTTAAAAAGAATTGAAGAAGAAGGTTTTAAAATAATAGGAATTAAACTTATTCATTTAAAAAAGGAACAAGCAATGGCTTTTTATGAAGAACATAAAGAAAAAGATTTTTACAATTCCCTTGTAAATTTTATAACAGAGACACCTGTAATTGTTTTGGCTTTAGAAAAGGAAAATGCTGTTTCTGATTTGAGAAAACTTATGGGAGCAACTGATCCAAAAAAAGCAGAACTAAACACTTTGAGGGCTTTGTTCGGTATAAATATAGAAAGGAATGCAATTCACGGTTCTGCTGATTTACAAGCAGCAGAAAGGGAATTGAATTTCTTTTTTGCAAAATTCGAATTAATTTAAAAGGAGGTTTTATGTTTTTGATAATTTTAGTTTTATTCTTTTCAGTTTTCCTTTATCCAAATGATTTGGAAAAAATTTTAGAAAATTTAAAGGACTCCTATAACAAATCTGATAATAAATCCTTTTCAAAGGATTTTTCAGAAAGGATGAGGGAAGAAAAAGGTAAAACTTTACAGGGATTTTTATTTAATAATTTTATGGTCAGGGGTCTCTGGATAAATCATAAGATGCCACCAAAAGAAGTAGAAAAAAATGTATATGAAATTGAAATAAAATTTGAAAAGAGCAAAGATATATTAAGATTAACTCTTTTAGAAGATGGGAAAATAGATAATTTTGAGTTTATTCCTTTAAAAAAGGTAGATTTTGAAGATCCAAAAATTTCAAGTAAAAAATTATCTTTTCCCTTTAAGGGTTTTTGGATTGTAAAAGAAGGGGGAGATGATTTTGAAAAAAATATTTTTAAGGAATCTTATAGTAAGGCATTTTCTTTATATTTTCAAAAGGTAAATGAAAAGGGAGAGGTATTGGATAGCAAAATGCAGGAAGTTTTTGCCCCCTTAGATGGAAGGGTTTGGCAATTGATAGATAAGGTGCCTGAAAATGAACCATCTAAGCCAAATACTTTTAGAGAAGAAGGAAATGCAATTGTTTTAAGACTAGGTGATGAAGAATATTTAGTCCTTGCCCATTTGAAAGAAGGTAGTTTTAAAACAAAGGTTGGAAAAGAAGTAACAAAAGGAGAGCCCTTAGCCCTTACAGGTTTTAGTGGAAATATAAGTGAACCAATGGTTGGGTTGTGGATGCAGTCCAATATCTTGGAGCAAGAAGGTGAAGCTATAAAGTTTTATTTTTCTTGTGTAGAAATCTTAGATGGTAAAAATTGGGTAAAAAAAGAGGGATATTTTCCTAAGAAAGGAGAAATTTTAAGGGCTTGCAGTAATTAAATTTTTTGCTAAGTTCATTAATTTATCAAAGTTAGGACCCAATTCTCCCTTTCCTTGAAATGCCTTTCCCTTTCCTCCTCCTTTTATTTCTATTTTTTCCTTTATTTTTAAAAAGATTTCTTCTGCTTTTTCCTTAGAATTTTCACCTTCAATTATATAAATATAAAAATTTTCGCTATCTTCCCCTATTAAAAGAAAAGTTTTATCCCTAAATTTTAATGAAAGGTGGTTTCCCATTTTTTGAAGAAAATCCAGATCTGCTCCAGGGAAAAAATAAAAACTTTTTTCTTCTTCCTTCAAAAAGTTTATGATACCCTCTTTAATTTTTTTTAGATTTTTTTTAACTTGAGTTTTTTCCTTTTCCCATGAAGAAATTACTTTTAAAAATTCTTTTGGGGAGCAGTTTAAAATTTTTTTAAGTTCCTCTTCATCTTTGAATTTTTCCCTTAAAAAATTTAAAAGTTCATCTCCTACTTTATAATAAACCCTTATTCCTTCCTTTATTTTTTCAAAAGAAATAAATTTAATCATTTGAATTTCTGATAAATTTTTTACATGAAGACCCCCACAAGTATTTTTGTCAATTCCTTCTATTGTAACAATCCTTACCATTCCTTCAAATTTTTCTGGAAGCCCCCTTGATCTAATATTTAATTTTTGAAATTCTTCAAATTCATAGAATTCAAAGGATACGGGAATTGCTTCTTTAATTTTTTTATTTACTATATTTTCTAATTCAAAAAGCAAATTTTCCCTAAAATTTCCAGAAAAATCAATTAAACCATACCCTTCACTTAAGTGGAAAGATATTGTTTTTAATTCATAATTTTTATCTGCAATAGCTGTTATTAAATGTTGGGCTGTGTGATGTTGCATAAAAGAGTATCTTCTTTCAAAATTAAGTTTTAATATGACATTTTTTTCTAAGGGTAATTCTTTTAAAAAATAAAAGACCTTACCATTTCTTTTATCCATTCTTTTTATTTCTATATTCCCTACATATCCTTTATCTTCTGGTTGTCCTCCACCACCTAAATAAAAGAGATTTTCTTCTGGAACTATAAAATGTTCTTCTCCTTCCGTTCCAAATTCCAAAACTTTTGTTTCAATTTCCCTTATATAAGGGTCTTTAAAGTAAATTTCCATAAAAATATTTTACAACAAAAGAAAAATTTTTTTCCTCAAGAAAAAAAATTTCCTTACAAGGGAAAAATTTTTTACCCCCACTAATTTTAAAAAGTTATGAATTATCCATAATTTTAAAAAATTTTAAATTCTGGCATAAATTGTGAAATTTAAAAGGATGTGAGCGGTGGGGAGAAAAAAAATTTTAAAGGAGGTCTTATGAAACACTTTTTTGCAGCACTTTTTTTGGTCTTATGTTTTGGGTTAGGTCTTCTGGCTGATGTCCAGAACCAAAAAGGAGTAGTTAACATTAACACTGCTTCTGAAAAAGAGTTAAAACTTCTTCCCCGAATTGGTGATGTTGTGGCAAAGAGAATTGTGGAATTTAGGGAAAAAAATGGAAAGTTTCAAAAGTTAGAGGACTTGATGTTGGTAAAAGGGATTGGTAAAAAAATGTTTGAAACATTAAAACCCTACATTGCCATTTCGGGTGAGACCACCTTGAAAGAAAAAATAAAGCTTTCAAGGAGGTCTAAGTAAAAAGCGGGGCATAAAAGCCCCGCTTTTTTTTTAAAAGGAGGTATATATGAAAAAGGGATATACAATAATAGAAGCTTTAATTGTACTTTTTATTGTAAGTTTATTTTTAATGATTGCCATACCTGCTTTTACAAAATATTTTATAAAAAGATGGGAAATGGAAAAAAGTTTAAGGGATTTAGTTTCTGTTTTAAGGGATGGAAGACAACAAGCAATTACAAGGAATGTTTATGTAGGAATATTGTTTTCCCTTGATAGGGATTTAAATTTAAATTATAGATTTTATAAAGATGGAAATGGAAATGGAATAAGAAAAAAGGATATTGAAAAAAAGATTGACAAACCCCTTGGGAGTACTAAAAAGATTGAATTTAATCAATTTGTAAAGCCAGGTATTCTTTCCCCTAACATAAAAGATCCTTCCACAGGGAAGAAAATTTCCAATCCAAAGGATCCCATAAAATTTGGACAAAGTAATATATGTAGTTTTTCTCCTTATGGAGTTTCAAGTTCTGGGAGTATTTATTTTACAGACAAAAAAACATTGCAAGGAGTTGTAAGGGTTTATCCTTCTTCTGGAAAGATTAGGATTTTATACTATAAAAATTCAAAATGGCTTGAATAGAATTTTTTTTGATGTTATACTATGTTTTAATATAATTTAAGGAGGAAAAGTTATGAAGAAGTTCTTTTTGTTTTTTTTGTTTTTAACTATTTCTTTTTATTCATTTGGTTTTTTTAGATCTGCGGAAGCTGTAATAGTACCAGCTGTTGCAAAAACTGCAGGTGCAGGTGGCTCTTATTGGCAAAGTGACTTGTATATTTTAAATCCCAATAATTTTCCCATAAAAGTTAAATTGCAATTAATTGTTTCTGGAACTTCTGGTTCTGGTCCAAATCCCATAATTGTGCAAGTTCCCCAAACCATAGGTGCAGGTGCTTCTTTAACAATTAAAGATGTTTTAGGAACTTATTTTTCTGGTTATAATGTAGGTGCTTTAATTGTTTGGGGAGAAAATACCTCTGGTCAAGAAGCAAAAATTTTGGTAAACTCGAGAACCTATACCCCAGACCCAGAAAATAAAGGCACTTTTGGACAAGGAATTCCAGGGATCCCTTGGTATTATTATGGAGATCCAAATTATTCTGATAAAAATTTAGATAAATTATATCTATGGGGATTGGAACAAAATGATAAATATAGAACAAACTTAGGTATTTTAAATATTTCTGATAGATTAACAGAAACCATATCTATAAAGATTTATTCCTCTTCTAATACTTTATTGGGTGAAATTCCTGTTACTTTAAATCCCTTGGCACATTATCAAATAAATGGGATTTTATCTCAATTGGGACTTACAGGAGAAGGTTATAAGGCAGTTGTTGAAATTACCAGCTGGGAAGATAATGATCCTTCAAATACAAATCCAATTTTACCTGCCTTTATGGCTTATGCTTCAAAGGTGGATAATGGTATAAATGATCCAACTTATATTGAAGCTGCATTTTCAGAGATACCAGATATAGATTGCATATGGTAGGATGGAAAAAGAAGGGATAAGATTAGATCAATATTTAGATTATTCTTGTCTTTTTAAAACAAGAAACCAAGCAAAAAAAGCAATAGAATTGGGTAGAGTAAAAATTAATGGAATTGAAGTAAATTCTTCTTATAAAGTTAAGGTGGGAGATGAAATTTCCATAAAATTTGAATATGGAGAAAAGATTGTAAAAGTTTTAAAATTGCTTGATAAGCACATCTCAAAAAAGGAAGCAAAAAATTCCTATGAAGTTGTAAAGCCATACCCAACACCTGAAATTTTAGAAAAATATAAAATGGATAGAACCTTAAAAGAACTTTGGACTCCTGCAAAAAAACCCGATAAAAAAAGTAGAAGGAAATTAAAAAAATTAAAAGAAAATTTTTAATTTCAAGAAGAAGATTTGTTCTTACAATTTTAGCCCTTTTTGGGGCTTCTTTTTTTTATTATGGATTTTTTGAGAGAAAAAAAATTTTAAAGGAATACATAAATTTTCCTTTAAAAAATTGGAAAGGAAAACCCTTAAAAATAATATTTTTATCTGATCTTCATAGGGGACCCTTTACACCTTTTAATTTTATAAAAACAGTTTCAGATGAAGTTGCACAGTTAAAGGGTGACTTAATTTTGTTTGGAGGGGACTACATTTATGCTTCTTCAAGATACTTACAAGATGCTTTAAAGCCCTTTGAAAATTTAAATCCACCCTTAGGTATGTGGGGAATCTTAGGAAATCACGATAATTATTTAAACCCTATGGAAACGATAAAAAAATTAAGGGAATCCAATATTGAACCACTGGTTAATAGTTCAGTCAAGATTATAACTGGTGAAGAGATTCTCAATCTTTTTGGTTTTGATGACTATAAAACGGGAAGATTGGATTTAGAAAAAACTTTAAAACATATAAAAGGGGAAGGAATAAAAATTGGACTTTCTCATAACCCCCTTTTTTGGAAAAAATATTCCTTTAATTTTAAAATTGATTTAATGCTTTCTGGACATACACACGGAGGACAAATAAATATTCCCTTTTTGGGTCCCTTTTTTTTGCTTCCAAGTCATGGGAGGGAACTTTACAAGGGAATTTATAAAATTAAAAATTCTTTTCTTTATGTTTCAAGGGGAATAGGAACAATTCATTTGCCAATAAGGTTTTTATGCCCACCAGAGATAACCGTTATTAAATTTTGTGCTAAAATATAAGTTATGAAAAATTTAATTTTCTTCTTACTCTTTTCTTTTTTTCTTTACGGTGATGATTTTTTAAAGGCAGTTCTTTTAGATAAAGATAAAAATTTTGTAAAAGAATGGAAGCAAACAGATGATTTTGAACTTTCAAAAGTTCAAGTCAAAGAAGGTTTTTTGATTTATTACCCCGATGGGTTTCCTCCTATTATATATAAATTAAAAGGAGATGAATTAGAAAAAATATTTGAAGAAAAAAATTTATAAATTTAGATTATTTATATATAATATTTCTATGAATATAGAAAATTTGGTTATAATAGGTTCCGGGCCGTCAGGTCTTGCCGCTGCCATATATTCATCTAGAGCAAACTTGAAACCACTAGTAATCAGTGGTCCCTATCCTGGAGGTCAACCTACACAAACAATAAATATAGAGAATTATCCAGGTTTTGAATCTATTAGCGGTCACGAGTTATCGCTAAAATTTAAACAACAAGCAGAAAAATTTGGAACAGTTTTTATAAATAACACAGTTACTAAATTAGATCTAAATAATAAATCAAAATTTAAAATTTATCTTTCAGATAATTCAATATTACTTGCAAGATCAATACTCATAGCTACGGGAGCAAGAGCAAAATGGTTGGGACTTCCATCAGAACTTCGTCTTCGTGGTAAAGGTGTTTCAGCTTGCGCAATCTGTGATGGTTTATTCTTTAAAGATAAAAAAGTTGCTGTAGTAGGCGGAGGTGACACAGCTATGGAAGAAGCGCTCTTTCTCACAAAATTTTCGCAAAAGGTATATATAATTCATAGGCGAGATGAGTTTAGAGCTTCAAAGATAATGCAAAGGCGTGTTTTTAACAATAAAAAAATTGAAATAATATGGAATGCTGAAGTTAAGGACGTTTTGGGAAAGGAAAAAGTAGAAGGACTGCTATTAAAAAAATCTAAATTATCAAGTAAAAATTCAAATATACCAGCTAAATTAGAGGTTGAAGGTTTATTCATAGCAATTGGACACACTCCCGCAACAGAATTTCTAAAAGATAGTGGCATTCTTCTTGATGAAAAAGGATACATCATCACATCTCAAAGAGCTACTTGGGATGCGTTCACCAATAAGGACAATAAATTAAACCTCGTAAAATGGCAATTGAACCAGCAAAGCTATAAACATCAAACAAATATCAATGGTGTTTTTGCAAGCGGGGATTGCGTTGATTATTCTTACAGGCAGATTGCAACTGCGGTGGGTATGGGAGTAGCCGCTGCACTAGAGATTGAGAAGTATCTTGAATTTTAATTTCCAATTCTTGCTCTCCTTTACTTTCTATGCTATATTAAATTAATTCCGGTTTTAAATAATAAAAATATAGAAATATATGAAATCACAAAGAAAACTCTTTCAAATTTTTTATCTTTTGTGCTTGTACTCCAATGTCTTTTTAGCCTGAGAATAAGTGTGCAGGCAAAGGTAGAAAAGTCTGTGCTTGATGGAGTTGAGAGTGTCTTCAGACAAAACATTACAGAGAAATTTCCAATAGGACTAGATGTTACAGGAGATATGGGGTATAAAACATACATAGATGGGTGTCCGCTCAGAGCGGGTTCTGCTGATGGGTGCCTGCCCTTTATAGGCGATGGAATAGCGGATACATATAGTATAGCTACAATAAACGATATAAACAGCGACGGTTTTGATAAAATACTCGTTGGAAACCTTAACCAGGCAAATCAGTTAATACTAAGCAATGGAGGAGGTGACGTTACAACTTGGACAGCTGTAATACTGCCAGGAGGAGAAAGTTATACAAATGTGATTATGCCCATTCAGGATATAAATCAGGATGGATATAACGATATAGTTATAGGCAACTATACAGCACAGTTAAATCAGCTGATAGTAAGCAACGGCACACCAGACGTAACAGAATGGACAGTTTATATATTGTCCGGAGGAGTCCAAGAAACAAGGAATATGAACATTCTTTCTGATATAAACGGTGACGGATACGAAGAAATATTAATTGGTAATTCAAGTGGTATAAACCAGCTCCTTCTCAGCTTTGCTTATCACTATGAGAACGGAATACTTTCTTTTCCCATAAAACTAAACTCTGTTTGGGACAGCCTGATAGTAGAAAGTACAGTACCCGCAGGCACAGGTATATTTTATACATTTTACACGAAGGGTTTTTATCCATTAGCAGGCTGTACAGGCAACGTAATAAACGGTTTTAGCAACATCCAGTTTACAGGCACACTTGATATATCAGGCTTGCCGTCGGATGATGTGTGTATGGAAATATACATGCAAACTTCAGATACAAGCATAACTCCACAAATTCATAGCATGAAAGTATCATACAACTACCTACCGGCAACTGGAAGTGTAATATTGATAGAAGTTTTAACTGGGCTGATTCTGACAGCTGGATTTTTCATCAAAAGGAAAGTAAGATGAAATTCAAGTAAAATTTGACTATTTAATTCAAGAAGACTACTTATATTAAAGAAACCTTTACGAGTATAAAGGAAACAATAGACTATACAATGCTATCTTGTAGGCAAGTTGAATAATTCAATTCTTAAGTATAATAAGGTTAAAAACAGAATTTAACAAATAATAAAAGAAGATGTTCTTACACCAAATATTTTTAAGTTTATAATATTGATATAGGATAAGAGATTGAAGTTGAAAATTTTCTCAAAAAAGCTTATCTTTTTAGATAATAAATTCGAAAGATTTAAGTTACTTTCCTATTAAAATTAATAAAATAAAACGAAGATAAGCAATTTTTTTTCTTCTCAAGAACAAAATATGGCTTTTTTGTCTAGCTAATTCTCTCAAGTATTGTTATATCCCTTTTTTCAAGTTCTTTAATAAACTCTCCGTACCTTTGAGAATCAAAACAATCTTCAGGAGCTACAATTCCTTTCTCTTTAATATAACCCAAGGACAAAAACTTAGCTGCTATTGCGGCAGGAAAAGCTGTAGTTCTTCTCATTGCCGAGATACCGGTTTTTTGGTCTAACTCCTCCCACATGTAATAATTAATTTCAGTTTTTCTACCCTCCTTTTCTCCAACTACAGTATTCCACATAACGCAAACATCTCCTTCGTCTTTTGATGGTAATAGTTTCGGAGTAAGAATATAGCTTAAAAATTCTCTTGGAACAATTTTCTTTCCACCAAATTCAACAGGCTCTAAATCAAGCATTCCTACTTCCTTAAGTGTATCAATCCCTTGTTTATGGCCTCTCCATCTTATAGTTTTCTCAGCAAAGTCTCGTAAATCTTTTCTCGTATAAATAAAACTTGGCATGCCAGGAGTAATAAAACACTCAAGCTCCTCGTTTTTGCCAAATTCATTAAAAACAAACTCTTCATACTCGTCCATAGCACTAACAAGCTTAACTTTACCATCTTTCCTTATATTTACCTTAACCATATATTCTCTTAAAACATGTTCAAACGCCCATGTAATCATATACTTTAATGGATGCTTATCTTTAAAATTTTTTTGAGGTATGCCCCCAACCCTAGCTATAGCAGAATATACCTTATCCAATTTTCTAATGCCTTCTCCAACGGTAACATTGCTAATTCCAGGAGCGAAACCAATGCCATCAACGAACGTAATTCCACGTTTTACAAACTGATTATGAAGCCACTCACCATATTCCTCAATCGTTTTACCAGAAGGGATTATAAGGCCTTCTGTCTCATATTCATCTGGCCTTCTGTGATACTCCTCAAGTACATCAACAATATCTAATTCCGCTTCTATAGCAGCTTCAACTGCAAGATAATCAGATCTTCTATCGGGGAGTGTTATCACTCCAACATCAAATTTTTTCATAAGCTCAACTACATCATTTTTATTTGTCATATCGACAGAATACGTTTCCACTTTATCGCTTTTCAACCATTTCGCTGTTTCTCTAAGAGATTCCTTATTTCTTCCAACCAAACCAACTTTATCAAATTCTTTTTGTCTTACTAAATCCCATGCAACTGCAGATCCGATTTTTCCATTTCCACCAAGGACAAGTGCTTTCATATTTTTACCTTATAAAAATTAAAACAATAGGCAAGTTAGACTACTACAAATGTTAACCCATGTCAACAAAAAAGTTTAAGACCTTTTAACAAAAATAATAGTTGATTTAGGAAAAAAATAATTCATTTAAACGCTGATATTTTCTTTAAAATATTAATAAACAACAATTTTAAATTCTATTACCCTTTTTTCAAGAATAAAATTAAAATAAAGAAAATAAAATTTACATATCAAGAAATTAAGAAACAATTAAAGGAATTTGAATTTTTATACGAACTCAATGAACCAAAAAAGTAAATTTTAAATTACCATTACTCAATATACTTCTTTTCAATAGCCAAAAGCACTGAATGCACTTTATTTTTCATTCCTTTAGAATATTTTTCAATTTTGTAATTTCCTTTATCTTTAATTAAGACAAAGTTCCCGGGTTTTGGCTTCAATAAATAAGAAAAGTAACCAAGATCGTCTTTCCCAATACTCACAACATCTGATTTTACTTCATCCAATCGGTATGCAAACAATTTCTTATATTTACTATAAATCCAACTTGGACATAAATAAGATTGTTTTGCAAGCTTTAATGCACTTTGGATTGTAAATCCTTTTAATGTTTCAATTAGCGGTATTTCAGCGCCTTTTAGTAAATCTGAACCCTTTTTAGTCAATAAATCAGTAAGTTTTTTTATTTCATCTGTTATTGGAGCTTCTTCCACACCAAAAAAATATTGTATAGGCTTTCCAAGAACTTTGGCTATTTTTTCTAAATTTTGTCTAGCGGAACTTCTCCCATTTTCATATCTAGATACCATCTCCCAAGTAACACCAATTTTTTTACCTAACTCATCTTGAGTGAGTTGCGCTTCCATTCTAGCCTTTTTTATTTGCATACCTATTTTTTTATCAGTCATAAAAATTTCATTAATATATTAAATATTATGGAGTATTATAACAATACCATTCTATAATGTGAAATATTACTACCTTTACTTTTAAATTCACTTTAAATCGTTTTCAACTTCATACACCACCATCTCACAATCAATAATAGTATATTTATCCGGCTCAACTCCATAAACCTCTCTTAATTCACTTTTCATTGATATTTCTGGAAACCAACAAGGATAAATAATAAAATGCGTAGGCTTCCTTGCGGAAATAACATAATCCCATAAATCCTCTTGAGTATTTTTATAGTCACCATGTGTAATCTTTAATATTTCTGGATCGACAAGACCTATAAGGTCTATGATTTCTCTTTGAGAATAATATTTTATCGCTCCAATATCATTTACAGCAATAATAGCTTCTCTAGGTAAGTTTTTCTCAATCCACTTACCAAGATGTATTTGTACATCATTTATATTTTTTACATTCCACCCATAGGTATCACCCCATACAATAAGCATACAAGCAAGATACAAAAAAATACCACTCACCACAAACCATTTAATACTTCTTAAAATTTTATATTTATGAAAAATTTCCTTTATCCCACAAACACCTATCAACATATAGACAGGTACAAATGGCATTATGTATCTACCATGATGACGAAGATTTGGGGCAAATATACTAGCAACAACTGGAAATCCTAAAGCTATTGTTAACAATATAATGTACTTAAAATTCTTTTTAATGTTTTCTTTAGCAAAGTTTAGAAATCCTAAAGGAAAAACAGCAAATATCAATGGATTATCTATAAAAATTAAATAACCATAAGATAGATAATATCTGCCGAAAAGCCTTAATTTTGCCAATATTGGCAATCCTACCCTTGCTTGTGCAGAAAAAGTATTTGGAAAAATTCTTCCAGTTGTTTTATAAGTGAAAATAATATATGGACTTATTATTGCGATATAAATAAAGACAGAAATGATTAATGGTGCAAATAATTGAATGATTAACTGACCGACTGATCGATTTACTTGATATGATTTAAATGATCTAATTGATTCTAAAATAATAAAAAATGCAAATATTAAATACCCTTCAGGTCTTACTGTTGAAGATAGTCCCAGAAGCGACGAAAGTAAATATCTATTACAATTTTTTAAATAAAGCAGAATAAAAAGAAGCAATAACGTCGTGAAAAAAGTCACTTCCATACCGCTTAATGCTGACCATGCAAAACGGCCTGTCGAAAGCGTAAATACTCCTGCCAAAAAAGCCCACTTCTTCGATTGCAAAATTTTATATGCTACAAGATACGTAAGAACTCCTGATATTACAAAAAATACAGCGCTTAATAATTTAGCTACTATTAAGTGGTTGCCTGTAATTATGTAAAATACTGTTAAAACTAGAGTCCATGCAGGAGAAGTTGAACCAGGAGTAGGAACGCCTGCGTTGTAAGAAAACCCATTACCTTCTGCGATATTTTTTGAAAATTGAAAGTGAATGTATAAATCGTCAAGCGGTGTGCCGATTTGGCCTTTTGTTATGTAACACTCAAAAGTAAAATAAACTGCAAGAATTACAAAAGAAATAAGTAAAAGAATAATAATTTCAAAAGATATTTGTTTTTTTACCCAACGCTTTGGCTTATTCATCTAAAAGATTATAACTACATTAAAAATATTGTTCAATAAACACATATATTTTATAAAGCATAACTTTACTAATTGATAGCAAAATGTCAATCCAATGTTCATATTTGCAACTTTTTAGATATATCAAAACTATTTAAGTATCATTTCGTCCTTAATTACAACTATAACAGCAAAAACATATTCGCTAAATTTTAAGTATTAAATATCTAACATAAATGTTAAAAATCCATAACTGTTAGACAAAAAGTCAGATTTAATAAAGTATTGAGAAATTCATATTATAAACATAAATAAAATTCAAATTAAGCTTTTATAAACTAAAGAAAAAAGATGACAACAGTAAGTTAAAAATAACTATTACCTGAGGAATATCATAATATTTTTTCGTATTTAAGAGTTTTAGAAGTGTTTGAATTTTTTTTAAAACCTTCATTTGATT
>FWPV01005225.1_pt1 | contig 26230 bp, 24 predicted proteins | sample 2228371 | NCBI WGS metagenome assembly FWPV01 (sample SAMEA103939776, study PRJEB20133) | metagenome
GGCTCTATGCTACCCTCTCCCTGGTGGGAGAGGGTTAGGGTGAGGGTGAAAAACATTAGCAGCGGTGTCACCTATCTATCTGAAGGGGCTCATTCTCCCGATAGCTACCCTGGCGAGTCCCCCTCTAATCCCTCCGCAAATATGTGGATGGCAACTTTTTGGCACGGCATAGCTATCCTTGACAACCTTATTTGCGCTGTGCTGTAATAGTCGCACCGCCAAGCGGAAACACAAGGGGGTGAACACATGGCTGCTCCTATCGTCGAGACCGTTTACGGCAAGGTCCAGGGCATTACCGAAGACGGTCTTCACATCTTCAAGGGCATTCATTACGGGGCGTCAACGGCCGGCAAGAACCGCTTTATGCCACCACAGCCGCCAAAACCATGGGCAGGCATAAGAGAAGCCACTGAATACGGCCCTTCATGTTGGCAACCTCCCGAGGGCGTCACCAGGATGGGTTTCTGGGGGGCCACCGGCGTCGAGGCTATGAGCGAAGACTGTTTGGTGCTCAACGTATGGACAAAAGGGCTAAAAGATAACGGCAAACGCCCTGTGATGGTCTGGATACACGGCGGCGGCTTCCGTACCGAGTCTGCAAACCATGCGCCGTTTTACAATGGTGCTTCACTGGCAAAAACATATGATGTGGTCGTTGTTTCAGTAAACCACCGGCTCGGCATCTTCGGTTACCTACACCTAGGCGAGATACTCGGGGAACAGTATGCCACGTCAGGAAACAACGGTATGCTTGACCTGGTCGAGGCGCTGAAATGGGTGCGGGACAATATTGCTGAATTCGGCGGCGACCCGGGCAACGTGACCATTTTTGGACAGTCGGGCGGCGGCGCCAAGGTGTCCACGCTAATGGCAATGCCAGCAGCAAAGGGGCTATTCCACCGTGCCATTGTGCAAGCCGGACCCGGACTGAGGGTAAAGACATCAGAGGAGGCTACCCGCCGCGCCCGAGAATTTCTGGACTTCGTGCACGTCACACCGCAGAGGGTGAATTGGCTCCATGAAATGAAACCGTACGTCATTTATCTGGCATGGATGTCGCTTCCACAGGATGCTGAAAGGGCCGGCGGCGATATGGCACCGGTGCTGGATGGCAAAGTCATCCCGGCACATCCGTTCGACCCGGTGGCAGCACCAACCGCAGCAAACGTACCCCTTATTATAGGAACGAACAAGGACGAATGGCTGTTCATGATGATGCGCGACCCCCTGTTTGGTAAATACACCGAGGAGCAAATGCGGGAGCGGGTGGTTGCAGCACTCTCTCAACGTCTGAGCGATAAGGTAGCCGTAGAAAAGGCTGATGAGCTGATAGCAGGGTACAAGCGCACCCGCCCCGGCGCAACCCCGCACGACATTCTGGCAGCAATCGGCAGCGACCGGATGCGCGTTGCCTCAATACGGCTGGCTGAACGAAAGATAGACGGCGGCCCCGCCCCGGTCTACATGTACCTGTTTACCTGGGAGAGCGAGGTGGCACAGGGACGCCTGAAATCAGCACACTCTTTTGAACTACCGTTCGTCTTCAACTACGTTGATGACCCGTCAGTTTTGTTTGTGGGAAACAGGCCGGAGCGCTTCAAGCTAGCAGCAGCAATGAGCGGGGCCTGGGCCGCCTTTGCTAGAAACGGTGATCCGAACCACAAGGGCCTGCCCAAATGGCCTGCCTATGACAAAAAAGACCGTGCCACAATGCTATTCAACATCGAAAGTAAAGTGGAAAACGATCCCTGCGGGGAAGAGCGCAAACTGTGGGATGGAATCATATAGAAACCGGAAAAAATGAGCTAGACAACCACCTCTGCAACCAAAAGATGGGCCTGATAATCCTTACTGATTTCGAATCAAGGTGGCTTGTATGAGTACCAGCGCAGAGGCAAGGTGGGCGTCCATAAGGCAAATTCTCGGGATTGTAAGAATAAAGGAGGGAAGGTATGTGGAACCGGCTCCAGACTGGTGAGTACGAGGGGATGCTGGCAGAGACCGTTACCATCACCGGTTACAATGGTGACCTTATACACGCCTATTTCTCCCGCCCGCTTGGCAAAGGGCCCTTCCCCGGGGTAATTTTGATCCCTCACATGCCCGGTTGGGACGAGTTCTATCGTGAGACGTCCCGCAGGTTCTCACAGCATGGGTACCTTGCTGTCTGCCCCGATATCTTTTGTCGCTTCGGGCACGGGACACCCGAAGAAGTCTCTACTAAGGCACGTGCCGCCGGCGGTGTTCCCGATAAAAGCGTAATGGGGGACTGCGAAGGCGCCATGAGATATCTGAGGTCCCTCCCTTACTGCAACGGCAAGGTCGGAGTGATAGGTACATGCTCGGGCGGCCGCCACGCATTTTTGGCCGCATGTCTGGTGCAAGGCCTTGATGCTGCAGTCGACTGCTGGGGCGGCCGCGTAGTCGCTTCAAAGGAGGAACTGACACCAGCCCAGCCTGTTGCCCCTATCGATTATACTGAGAGACTGGGATGCCCACTTCTGGGTATTTTTGGTAATGATGACCGGTTCCCTACTCCCGAGCAGGTGGACCAGCTCGAAGAAGAACTCAAAAAACATGGAAAGAAATACAAGTTCTTCCGCTACGATGGTGCCGGACACGGTTTCTGGTACTACCACACCGAGTATTACCGTCCCAAGCAAGCAATGGATGCATGGAACAAAGTCTTCGAGTTTTTTGAAGAGCATTTGCGAGGTTGACCTGCTACAGTGATGGGCCCCGCAGCCTGACAACCGCCACAGGCAAGTATCTCTATCTGCACATCGGCTTGGATATCACAGGAACAAAGAGCCCTGATCTGCGTTGCCAGAATGTGAACCCTCGTTATGAATGAAAAGAAAAGTGAAAACACATGAGGCCACAAGTTCCGGGACAGACAAAACGCAGCGGAGAACCTTTCGTCGTAATGGCCAAACCAGTGGGCCCGGTGTGCAATCTGGAATGCACTTACTGCTACTATCTGGACACCAGACACCTCTACTCCCGCCCGCACCAGTTCCGGATGTCAGAGGCAACCCTCGAGTCGCTTATCCGCCAGTATATAGAAGCGAGCCCAGGCCCCATAGTCCAGTTTGTATGGCACGGCGGCGAACCAACACTGGCAGGACTCGATTTCTACCGCACCGCCGTAGAACTGCAGAAACGTTATTTGCCGCAGGGATGGTCCTGCTGGAACAACCTGCAGACCAACGGTATTCTCCTGGACGATGAATGGTGTTCCTTCCTCGCAGAAGCCCGCTTTGATGTCGGCATCAGCATAGATGGTACACAGTGGCTACACGACATGTACCGCAAGGACCGCTCCGGCCACGGCACTTATGAACTTGCAGTGGCGGCTGTCCGCCGTCTCCAGGCACACGGAGTCCAGCCAGACCTGCTGTGCGCGGTGACACCCGCGGTGGCACAGGAACCCATAGCTGTGTATCGGGCGCTGAGAAACCTCGGTACCGGATGGGTTCAGTTCATACCCATCGTGCGGCGAACGCCTGATGGACGGGTGACGGCGGAATCAGTATCAGGCGAAGCCTACGGACATTTCCTCTGTGCGGTTTTTGACGAATGGCTATACCACGACCTCGGAAATCTGAACGTGCAACTGTTCGCTGAGACACTGCTGGTGCTGTCCGGAGGTGCCACTACCTTATGCTGGATGGCGCCCACTTGCGGGCGAGTGCCCGTCGTTGAACATGACGGTAATGTTTACTCCTGCGACCACTTCGTCACATCCGACTACTGCATCGGCAACCTGAGCACCTCGTCTCTGGGCGAACTGGTTGATGCTCCAACCCAGCGCCGTTTCGGTGAAGACAAACGAGCCCTCCTTCCCACACAATGCCGTTCCTGTCCGTGGCTCAGACTGTGCCACGGTGGCTGCCCCAAGGACCGGTTTCTTACCGCGCAGGATGGCGAACCGGGGCTCAACTTCCTTTGCAATGGTCTACGCCGGTTCTTCGCCCATGCCGAAACGCCGCTGAGACAGGTCAGCGAACTCCGGAGAAAAAGAGTACGGCCAGAGACCATTAAGGCACAGCTCCGGGCTGCAGCGCTCGTCCAATGGAAAGGAGTGGGACGCAATGACCCGTGCCCCTGCGGCAGCGGGCGCAAAGCAAAGGACTGCTGCTGGCACCGGCGCCCCTAGCAAGACCATGCCCCTGGATAGAACCCGGGCTGCAACTGACATCAAACCTGTATGACAGTGCTGGATTTTGAACTCAGGTTAGTGATATAGTGCCAGCATGACCAGGACTTATGTCATCCTGGCGATAGGGGTGGCATCCGTTTCCTTCGCTGCCGTTTTCATCCGAATCGCCCAGGCACCACCGCTGGTAATTGCCACCTATCGGCTATGCTTAGCATCTCTCATTCTACTGCCAGCAGGCTGGAGGTATTTAAAACAGGAACTGCGCCACCTCACCATGCGGGACATGCTTATGTGCCTGCTATCAGGAACCTTCCTGGCGCTTCATTTTGCAACGTGGACTACCTCGCTAAGCTACACTTCTGTGGCCACCTCCGTCGTCCTGGTCACCATCAACCCTATCTTCGTGGCGATCGCCTCCCGCCTCCTCTTTGGCGAGCCGCTGTACCGCAGGACATTTCTAGGCATTGGCATCTGCCTTGCCGGAAGCACACTTGTTGCCTATGGTAACTGGAAGCTCGGCCCCAGTCCCTTCCTCGGTGGACTGCTGGCGCTCTCAGGTGCCCTAGCAATGGCCGGCTATTTGCTTACAGGCAGGCGACTCAGGCAGAGACTGGGACTTCTCAGCTACACCTGGATCGTTTACAGCTCAGCAGGCCTGCTGCTACTGCTGGCAACCCTTGCCTCGGGCTATCCTCTCTCTGGTTATTCTGGCACCACTTACGTCATGCTACTTCTGCTGGCCCTAGTGCCACAGCTACTGGGGCACTCTTCCCTTAACTGGTCACTTCGTTTTGTGTCTGCAACTGTTGTGACCATCGCCATCCTCGGTGAACCAGTAGGAGCAACTATCTGGGCTTGGCTAATTCTGAGAGAGGCACCATCTATTGCTGAAGTCATCGGTGGCTCCCTCATCCTTGCTGGTATATTCATGGCCCTTTACCAAAGAGGACTAGAAGAGCGCTGACCGCTTCAATATGGACAATAGCCATTCTCGCATGCAGGAACAGCTGGGGCCAGCACCGAGCTTCTAAGCCTGCTCACCATCACCCGACAAAATACCGCACCAACACACTGCACCACGGAAAACAACAGGCCTGACACCAGAGCCCGATGACCAGATGGCCAATAAGCCACTTGTGTCTACCTGACGGCTGAAGGTCTCGGTGTCCCGTTTGTCTGGTCGTGGTGGGCAGTACTGGATTTGAACCAGTGACCTCTTGCGTGTGAAGCAAGCGCTCTAACCGCTGAGCTAACCGCCCAAGACCATATCTATTTTAGCCCCAAAAACCAGCTTTGTAAACAAGAAAAAACCCGGAGAATGTCTTTTCTACCGGCTGCTATTCCGCAAAATGTTCGGAAAAGCACACAAACGGCACTGGACTCAGCCGGCATGTAACACACGAATATTGACAAGAACTTTTCTTTTTGGTAAAGTGGCGCCTAGCATCAAATCGGGGGCTTATTTCTAGGCAGGATCTGAGCGGCATGCGGTCTTACATTATCAGACGTCTACTATTGATGATCCCCACGTTGCTCATCGTCACCATCATCGTCTTTTGTGCCGTGCGGTTTGTCCCTGGCAGCGTTATCGAGCTGATGGCAGCGCAGATCGGTGAGGCTGAAAACATGGAGGAGGCTATCAACACCATCAAGCATAGCCTGGGGCTGGATGTACCCATCTATATCCAGTATGCTCGATGGATAGGCGGCATCCTGACAGGCAACTTGGGAAAGTCTCTATGGACAGGGCGGAGCATCGGCGAAGAACTGCTGAACAGGCTACCGGTATCTATAGAGTTAGGCATACTGGCGATAATCACCGCTCTACTGATAGCCATTCCCATCGGCATACTTTCTGCCATAAGACAGGATACAGCTCCCGACTACATCGGGCGCAGCATAGCCATTCTTTTCATCAGCGTTCCCGCGTTCTGGCTGGCGACGCTGGTTGTGGTCTATCCCTCAGTATGGTTTGGCTGGACACCCGCCATACAGTACATCCCCTTCCTTAAAGATCCCTTGGGTAACTTGAACCAATTCATTATTCCAGCTATTCTAATGGGAATGGCAATGTCAGGAACTACCATGAGGATGACGCGCACCATGATGCTGGAGGTGCTGCGCCAAGACTACATCAGGACTGCCTGGGCAAAAGGGCTTAAGGAAGGAGTAGTCATCTCAAGGCATGCCCTCAAGAACGCACTGATACCGGTGGTCACCATTGTGGGCATGCAGCTGCCGGTCTTGATAGGCGGAGCAGTCATCATAGAGACAATCTTCGGTCTTCCGGGTATTGGCAGGTACTTTGTCGATGCCCTATTCCAGAGGGACTATCCTATCATATCGGCAGTCAACTTGGTCGTCGCTACCTTTGTCATGCTATGCAACCTTGCGGTTGACATCACCTATGCCTATCTAGACCCAAGAGTACAATACACTTAATGGAGGAACGGTGGCTCAAGCTGAACTGGTATCGGCAGTGAAGGAGGAAAGGTCACGGTCTTTCTGGGCCGACCTGCTCATCCGGTTGCTGAGAGAAAAACCGCTGGGCACAGTGGGCGGCATTATCGTTCTGTTACTGCTGTTAGTAGGTGTAACAGCACCCTGGTTGGCACCATATGGTTACAATGAAACATACGTCGGCCCGCGCTTAGCCCCACCCTCCACCGAGCACCTGCTAGGCTGCGACCAGTTAGGTAGAGACCTGCTCAGCCGCATCATCTACGGTGCCCGTGTCTCGACCGTGGTGGGGCTCAGCGTTGCTGGTATAGCAGTACTGATATCCATCTTCATCGGCATAATCTCCGGCTATGTCGGTGGTAAAGTGGACATCATAACCCAGCGGTTCGTGGATGCCTGGATGTGCATCCCCGGCCTGTTCCTTATCCTCACCATCATGGCTGTCACCGGCCCGGGAATGATACCGGTGATAGTGGTGTTAGGCATCGCCTTCGGAATCGGGCAGTCACGAATAGTGCGAGGCGCAGTGATAGGCATCAAAGCCAACACCTACCTGGAAGCCGCCAGGGCCGTTGGCTGCAGCACGGGACGTGTATTATGGAAACACGTGCTCCCCAACGTAATGGCGCCAATAATAGTGCTGTTCACCATCACCGTTGGCGGCGCCATCCTCATCGAGGCTACAATTAGCTTCCTTGGCCTGGGCATACCACCACCCACCCCAAGCTGGGGCGGCATGCTCAGCGAAGCAGGACGCAGGTATATGCTGATGGCACCCCATCTCGCTCTATGGCCAGGGCTTTTCCTGGCTATCGTCGTTTATGGCATAAATATGCTGGGTGATGCCCTGCGAGACCTCCTTGACCCCCGACTCAGAGGCGGCTTGGGGCGCTATGATGTAGCTAAGAGGAAACTACCTAAATAGTGGACAAGCCACTGGTCTCCAGCAGTGGCACATAGAAGGAAGAACTGCAAACAGCCCGGTCATATCAAACAAAACAATATAAGGAGGCTCGGCAATGGCAAGACGGCTAGCTGTAATATGTCTTCTACTTCTGGGGCTGGCCACAGGGTTGGTAAGTAATGGCTGTATCGGAGGAGCCAAGGAGATAACAACTGTCGAAAAGGAGAAGCCCGCCTATGGCGGCATTCTCACCACAGCAGCGGCCGCAGACCCGCCGGCTTTTGATGATGCTGTCCAACCGCACTATGTTACCGGCACCTTAAAGCTCACCAACGAAGAACTGTGGACAGGGGACTGGACCAAGGGGCATGCTGGCGGCCACGGCACCAAAGAATGTGATTGGTATGTCGGCGGCGGCCTCAACCGCCTGGAGCACAAGGCAGGAGCTCTGGCCGAGAGCTGGGAGATACAGGGCAAGGACACCATAATCTTCCACCTGCGCAAAGGGGTGAAATGGCACAACAAGCCACCGACCAACGGCAGGGAACTTACTGCCGATGACGTCGTCTTCTCGCTGAACCGCCAGTGCACTGTGGCCACAGCCTATATGAAGAGGACGTATCCCAAGGCCTGTGCCACGATGGAGATAACGGCGCCTGACCCCTACACCGTGGTGGTCAAATGTGACCCGCAGTACTTCGGCGATGTCATCACCATGATTCCGGACTACATGTGCATCTTCCCCAAAGATGCTGTAGAGCAGTTCGGCAATATGAATGACTGGAAAAACAGCATCGGCACCGGTCCCTTCCAGCTCACCGAGTTTGTGCCCGGCAGCGTCATCTCCTATACACGCAACCCTGCTTACTGGGACAAGAACCCCATCGGCCCCGGGAAAGGTGACCAGTTGCCTTATCTTGACGGCATCAAAACACTCATCATCCCCGATGAGTCCACCGCAGATGCAGCTTTCCGTACCGGGCAACTCGACATATTGACCTGTGACTGGGAGCGGGCACAGCAGTTCCTGCGTATGCCACAGCTAAAACATATCCAGTATCTGGACGATTACGGTCAGGCATGCATATATATGAGGACAGACAAGAAGGACTCCCCCTTTGCCGACAAAAGAGTACGACAGGCACTCTGGCTGGCTATAGACAACAAGAAAATACTTGACGAGTATTACGGCGGTCAGGGGGTATTGCTCAAGTGGCCTATTATGTACTTTAAGGAATATGCCGGCGCTTACGTGCCGCTGGAACAGCTGCCAAGAACAGTGCAGGAGCTTTTCGAGTACCATCCGGACAAGGCAAAACAGCTTCTAGCTGAAGCTGGTTACCCCAATGGCTTCAAGGCCAAGATCATCTGCTACAATCAGCGTGCTTATATGGACCCCCTGCAGATGGTGCAGGACATGCTGTCGAAAGTGGGAGTCCAGTTGGAGATCGAGCCCAAAGACTATGGTACTTTTACCTCTCTAATTGTAAGGCGTGCCTTTGACGACATGATCTTCGCCTTCTATTCCGGTATCGGTACGTATTTCAAGGCGATAAACTACACAGGGACTGGCATGTACAATGGTAGCTATGTGGATGATCCGATCCTCAACAAAGCACGCGATCAGATGCTGGCAGCATACCCCGATGAGGCACAAGTTGACAGGATGCACCGCGAACTGATGCCTTACCTTCTGGAGCAGGCTTATGTCTTAGCGCTGCCGGCGTCGTACCAATACCGGTTCTGGTGGCCCTGGGTGAAGAACTACAGTGGCGAGGCCTCTTTGGGCTACTACAACCCCCTTAACTATACCAAATACATCTGGATCGACCAGCAGATGAAAAACTCTATGCTGGGCAAATAAGAAGGTAAAATTTGATATACTTTATAACTGGTGACCGTACACAATTAGTAGATATAACGTTATTTATGTCAAATGGTGGAGAGATTGCTTGAAGTAAAAGACCTAAAAACATATTTCTACATACGAGAAGGGGTGCTCAGGGCAGTCGATGGGCTATCGTATTCAGTCAATAAAGGGGAATTCGTTGCCCTCGTCGGTGAAAGCGCCTGCGGCAAGTCGGTAAGTGCCCTCTCGGTAATGCGTCTTATCCCCTATCCCCCCGGGATTATTGTAGGTGGCGAGATCATTTTTGAGGGAAAGGACTTGCTTAAACTCAGCGAGCAGGAGATGCGCTCCATCAGGGGTAACCGGATCGCCATGGTATTCCAGGAGCCTATGACCTCGCTTAACCCGGTCCTTACCATAGGTCGCCAAATAGCCGAGTCGCTCGAACTCCACCGCGGACTGGAAAAAGAGCAGGCCATGGCAGAGGCAGAAAAGCTGCTAAGACTGGTAGGCATCCCCGATGCCCAGAGGCGTTTGGATGACTATCCCTACCAGTTCAGCGGGGGTATGCAGCAGCGCATTATGATAGCCATGGCATTAAGCTGCAACCCGGCGCTTCTCATCGCCGACGAACCGACCACATCAGTAGACGTAACCGTTCAAGCGCAGCTTATGGAGCTTTTAAACAATCTGAGATCGCAATTCAACATGTCCGTAATCCTTATCACCCACAACCTTGGTCTGGTAGCCAGATATGCGGATCGCGTCAATGTGATGTACGCCGGAAGGCTGGTTGAATCAGGACTGACAGATACTATCTACAGCCACCCCCACCATCCCTATACCGTGGGGTTGATCGCTTCGGTACCACGGCTTGATCTGCCCCGCCAACGCCCCCTTTATGTTATCCCCGGGCTACCACCCGACCTGACCCGTCTGCCGCCTAATGTCTGTGCCTTTGCGCCACGCTGCAGATTCGCCATAAGCAAATGCACCGAGCAGAGGCCAGAGCTGGAACAGATAGGAGACGAGCATTGGGTGGCCTGCTTCAGACATCGGGAAATCCCAGAACTAACGTCAATGGAGTGTGAGCAGTGAGGACCAACGGCTACCTGGTTGAGGTGAAAAACCTGGTGAAATATTTCCCGGTGCTAGCCGGGGTGATGAGACGCAAAATCGCAGATATCAAAGCCGTTGATGGCGTCAGCTTCGGTGTGAAACAGGGTGAAGTAGTGGGACTTGTGGGTGAGAGCGGCTGCGGTAAGACGACCGTAGGCCGTTGTATATTACGACTCTACGATATCACCGCCGGCAACATCTACTTCCAAGGCAAGGATATCACCACAATAGAAGGTGAGGAGTTGCGGCGACTGAGACGTGACATGCAGCTAATCTTTCAAGACCCATACGCCTCCCTCGACCCTAGAATGACCATCGGCGACATCATAGGTGAGCCCTTGCTGGTACACGGCTTATCTCACGGTAAAGAATATGAGAAAAAGGTGGCAGAACTGCTGGAACTTGTCGAGCTGGAACCAAGGATGGCTGGCCGTTATCCCCACGAATTCAGCGGCGGACAAAGACAGCGCATCGGCATAGCCAGGGCCCTGGCAACCAGACCAAAGTTTATCGTCTGCGATGAGCCTGTTTCAGCACTGGATGTATCAATACAGGCACAGGTCATCAAGTTGCTCAAGCAACTCAGAGAGGAACTCGGACTCACTTACCTTTTTATAGCCCATGACCTTTCAGTGGTCAGATATATCAGTGACCGTGTCGTGGTTATGTACCTGGGAAAAATCGTTGAGTCTGCAGACAGTGAGGACCTGTACAACAGGCCGCTGCATCCGTACACTCAAGCGCTGCTGTCTGCGGTTCCTATCCCGTGCCCCGAAGTGGACAGGCAACGGTCACGCATCCTGCTTGTCGGCGATGTGCCCAGCCCCCTCTTCCCCCCACGGGGCTGCCGTTTCCATACGCGGTGCCGGCTGGCAAAAGCCGAATGCAAAGAAAAGGAACCGGAACTGAGAGAAATTAGCGCTGAACACCGGGTAGCTTGTCACCTAGTATAGCATATGCACCACATTGTGCCACCCCGGTAACGACCTTATACCACGAGCGGACTGTGGCCTGTTTCGCCAGAGACCTATTAGCAACTTCCGCACCATGGGTTCAAATGACGTCTGCACTCTGGCACATAGCTGCATAGCCATCGAAACTGCCGCAGAGGAGTAAACATACAGCACACCGTCGGTGCCGCGCCGGCACACCCGGTAAGCTGCATGCCGGGACACCTATTGCAGTGACCGAGCAACACTAATATAATCTAAGACTGTGAAAGAAGACAGGCAAGGCCACAGGATTATCGCGGTAATACTTCTCGCCCTGTTCTTCGGTGTCAGTCTCTATCTCCGAATCGCCCTCCCCTACAGTAGACTGGTCAGCGACGCCTGGATAAAATTCTCCGGCACCGACGCATACTACCACATGCGCCTGGTGGACAACCTGCTTCACCACTTTCCACACAGGATAGCTTTCGACCCATATACCTTCTACCCCCACGGGACTACCGTACCGTGGCCACCATTCTTTGACTGGCTAATGGGAGGGACGGCATGGCTCCTGGGACTGGGCGCCCCAACACAGCATATTATAGACATCGTCGGAATCTGCACACCAGCCATACTGGGAGCCCTGGTCATATTGCCGGTATACTTTATCGGCAAGGCAGTGTTCAACCGCTGGGTGGGCATAATCGCAGCAGGGCTTGCAGCAATAATGCCCGGCGAATTCCTCGGCAGGTCAATACTTGGCTATACCGACCACCATGTGGCTGAGGTCTTGCTCTCCTCACTTACCATGCTGTTCCTGATACTGGCAATTAAAACAGCCAGACAGCAAGCGCTTTTAACAGTTACACCCCGGACAATAAAAATACCGGCTGCAAAAACACTGTTGTATAGCTTGGTTGCCGGTGTTTTTCTATGGCTCTATTTAATTACCTGGGTCGGCGGGTTGCTCTTTGTCTTCTTGATCTTTGTATATTTTGCAGCCCAGTTCCTGGTCGACCATCTCAGAGGTGAACGCACCGGTTACCTCGCTTTCGTGGGCATACCGCTGTTTGCCATTGCTATGCTCGCCCACCCGTTCCTACCTCAAACGCTCCCATCACCATTGTGCCTGCCCTCACTTGCGGTTGCGGTAGCAGGCCTGCTGGTCATGGCTGGCATATCACACCTGATGGCGTACTGTAAGATCAAAGCACCATATTACGTACTGGGGCTGCTATTGGTCGGCCTTCTTGGTATCGCCATACTCTATTTCACCACGCCCTCGTTCCTTAAAGCAGCCTTAGACCACCTCCGCCTCGTGTTTGCCCCGGCCGGCGCAGCCCTGACCATACTCGAGGTCAGACCGATACTCTTCCCCCAAGGGGACTTCTCTCTGTCAATAGTCTGGGGCAATTTCACCACCACTATTTTCCTGGGACTGGTCTCGCTAGCTATGCTTGTATATGCGGTGGTGAAACGCGGTGAAGCTGACAAACTGGCGCTGGTGGTCTGGAGCCTGGTGGTCCTGGCAGCCACCCTGGGACAACGTCGTTTCGCCTACTACCTTGCAATAAACATGGCACTGCTCGCAGCCTACGTATGCTGGCTCGGACTCCAATTTGCCGGCTTCAGGGAAAGCAGCACAATGTCTCAAAATGTCCCCGAAAAGGGGAAAAGAGGAGAGGTCCGGGAGAAAAGAAAAACCAAGGTCCACCGCAGAGGTGCCCTGCCAAACATGGTACTGGGCGCAATTGCCGTCTTTTTGGTCGCTTTCCTGCCCAACACGCTCAGCGCAAAAGAAGTCGCCTCCACAGCCGTTTTTGCTCCCGGTGATGCCTGGCTGGAGTCACTTACATGGCTGAAACACAATACGCCCGAGCCCTTCGGTGACCCTGATTTTTATTATGTAAAGTATGATGCTGAATTCCGTTATCCAGCAGACGCATATGGCGTGATGGCGTGGTGGGACTATGGTCATCTGATAACCCGGGTAGCCCACCGCCCGGCGATAGCCAACCCTTTCCAGCAAGGTGCCGGTGAAGCAGCGAGGTTCCTCACCTGTCAGGAAGAGGACCTCGCTAACCGGATGATGTCAGCACTCGGTGCCAGGTATGTGGTTATCGACTTTGCCACCGCCACCACAAAATTCCACGGCGCCGCTGCTTTTGCCAGCATCCCCCTGGCAAATTTCTACGACACTTATTACATATCAGAAAAGGGCAGGTTGAGGCCGGTCACCCTGTACCACCCTGAGTATTATCAGACAATGGTCGCCAGACTGTACAACTTCGATGGCGCCAGCATCATCCCAGACAGAATACTGGTTATCGCCTATCGGGAAAAGAGTACTTCCACCGGCCAAGCCTACAAAGAGATCACAGACCTGCGCTCGTTCTCCAGCTACCAAGAGGCCGAGCTTTTTCTCGCCAGCCACAAAGGCAGCAACTACCGCATCGTCAGCGACAACCCCTTCCTCAGCCCTGTGCCTCTGGAAAGACTCAGGGATTATAAGCTTATCTACAGCTCCACCTCCGGTACAGCACACATACCCGGTGTAGGTATCATACCCGAAGTCAAAATCTTTGAGTTCCTGCCGCCACCCCCATAGCATACCCAGCAACCGCCAAAAGACACCGCAAACAACAGCCTGCAAAAACCATATGGTCTATTGACAACAGTAATCGCTTGTGCTACGGTATCATTAGGACACTACATATTGTGGTTCTTATCAAGAGATGGCCTTGAGAGTTATTTATGCCGCGGTGGTAAGAGGGGGTCCTGCTCCACCGGATACCCAGCTACCCGGGCAAACTGATAGCAGCAAACTGCATTGCACTGGCCCAGGAAAGACATGAGACTCGCCAGTTCAGTTACGGTTGCACTTACAGTCCTATTAATCTCTTTATTGGCAGCGCCGCCAGCAGCATCATACTTTCCGGAACTTACCGAAGTACCAGCAGCTACCGCCACTCCGGGCATCATAGAGGGGTACTTCCACGAGTCGCCAGCGGCTGACCGCGCACCGAAGAACGAAGCATGGCGCACCGTACAGGTTTTCGAGGGTAAGGGCAATGCCGTTACGCCCCCGTTCCTCGTGTCCGGCACCAGCTGGTCCCTCGGCTGGGAAATAACAAAGACGGCCGACGTGAACACAGCCTTCATTGTTCACATCTTCCGGAACGATAAGCCCTATGTCCTGTGGCAAAGCATATCCTGCACGGATTCCAATGAAGGTAAGACGATGTTCCCAATACACTCAGAAAATGGTGAGGAGTTCTTTCTAAAAGTCTTCGCCAGCAATTCGGTAAGCTGGACTATCAGCATACAAGACAATTCCCCGGAGGCACTCCGCCCTGCTGTCGAAATAAGTCACATCCACTACAGAGGGTCGCATTATCTTCGTGATACCGCAAACTGCATCTGCTACGAGGTAGTGGAGCCAGATGAATATGTCGCTATTACAAACTCCGGAGACCGTGCGCAAAAAATGGGTGGCTGGACATTGAAGAATCTCTCCAAAGGCTACCCCACGTTCACCTTTCCCACAGAGTTCGTTCTGCCCCCCGGACAGACTGTCCTGATAACCACCAACGAAGTCTACCCTGACTGCGAAGCCTGGCTGAAATTCGGCATAAGGTCGCCATACTGCACCAAGCAGCTGTGGTTCAGCTTCTACTTCGGTCCCGGCGATATATGGGACAACAGGACACCTGATACAGCCGTGCTCTACGACTCCGCAGGAAGAGAGGTCTCAAGAAAAAGCTACATGGCTATAGGGGACTGAAAAAAGAGGTCATATGAAACGGGTGCGTGTGGACCACAAGGCGCACCGGGTGCCATGGGTTATCACACGTAAGCACCATTTTTTTCACCCAGGGAGGCATACTGATTATTGCTTTAGCTCAATTCTTGGATGTATAATCGATGTAAACAACATATGCTGATTTTGACAACCGGTCAAAAAAATTGGGCTATCAAGCATGACACAACGGTGTTCTAACTGTGGTTCGCCAGTAACACAGGGGCAGCGGTTCTGTGGCAACTGCGGTGCCCAGCTTACCGTCTCCTGCCCTTACTGCAGAATCACGCTCAGCCCGCCCACCAAGTTTTGCCCCAACTGTGGCACGCCGCTGGGCGCAGGTATTGAGCAAAGTGCAGGGTGGGGGACACAACCGGGTACCCCACCTGCACCCGGCTGGGGACAACAAACCTACGGACAGCCCGCACAGCCAGGCTGGCAGCAGCCTTACGGACAGCCCGCACAACCAGGCTGGCAGCAGCCCTACGGACAGCCCCCACAACAGGGTTGGGGGCAGCAGCCAGCGTGGACACCGGCGCAGCCAGCACAACAGGCATCGTCCAGTCGCCCCTTCCTGGTATTGCTCCTGATCATCCTCCTCCTCGGCCTCGGCGGACTGGCCTATTTCGGCATCGTCCAGTTCGGCTGGGACGAGGCCCTTAAAGGACTGCTGGCATCGGCCACAGGAGGCGCTGGCGGGACGGGCGGGAAACTGGAAATCAGCAACGTGAGGGCCGTAAACATAGGGGTAGTATCCGCAGAGATCATGTGGGAGACCAACAAACTGGCAAGCACCCAGGTGGAATACTGGGTGACTTCCACAGACATAAAAAGCACCCAGGAAACTGATATCCCTGGGCAGGGCTCCAGCGGCGTCGTTTCCCACTCGGTGAAGCTGACCGGACTTGAGCCGGACACCCTGTACTACTTTAGAGTCAAGTCCACCGACGCAGGCGGTAACACAGCTACCGCAGAGGACAGCTTTCGCACCCAGGCAATACCAGAAGACTAGCTAAGGTACTCTTCGTCTGAGCTGTCCGCTCCCACAGCGTGCCTCCGTTGGTCTCTGCCACAAGAAAAGCTATGTGCATCTCCGATAAATGTTGTATAATCAACGAGTGACAGGCAGCAACATGACAGCAAAGGTCCCGGGGTTCTACCGTCTGTTGGCTGTATCGGCCAGTATTGTGACGCTGCTTTTCGGCATTGCTTGCGGGCTGGCAAAAGATGTCCCCAAGCACGATGCCAAAGAGGTAATCGCCATCGCCAGGGCCTTCAGTCCCGAGTGCAAGTTGCAGGTGGGTGAGGAAAGACATGGCTGAGGACCGGCAACTCCTCTGTATGAGGAGGCCGAACCTCAGTTCACCGCTGAATATGTCGGCAGGGGCACCTGGGTCATCACCAAGACCTGCCCTATAAATTCAGAATACGACTACACCTGGCAATTCCGTGACAGTACCAAGGAACTGGTATGGCTCAGTGAAAAGTACCGCCCGACCGCAAAAGTGACCGATGGTGGCTGCAAATGAGCGATGTACTTGACGAGGCACAGGCAGTAGTCCAGTGCAGGACCTGCCCCTGGTACAAGCACTGTGTCCTGCCAATAAGGTTCACCGACGATGACTTAAGACGACAGCTTGAGTCCTCTTTGCCCGGCTTCGTCGACACCCACCAGCCCGCGCCGATTGGCATGCAACAGCTGTTGTCGAGCCTGGTGACAGCAGCCGAGAACTCGCTCCTCGAAGGCTGTCCTGTATTTATAAACCGCCTCAGGTCCAGCCCGAAGCTGGCTGAGCGAATAAAGAGGCTAATGCAGGATTGGTCCGATCAAGAGTAGGGCCTAAAGCACATGGTAGGCAAAAACATAGAACAACAAGCAGACAAAAAGGAAACTGCCCATAATGGCAACAATCTCCCGGTTCATAGTCATATGCTTCCCCTCTTTATTACTGGCCTTTCACCTTGTGTAACGGGCAAAAGGGCACTTTTGTTTAGCCCCGAAATCCTGCGCCGGCAAGTTCATGACATATAGCAGACATACTGCTGGTGAAAATCGGGTAAAGCTCAAAATACTGGCAATTATTGCCATCACAATACTTGCAGGCTCTTCTTCCTTTGCTTGCCACCCATCACCCCCAATCATCCGGATATTTGTTGCCACCCCGTCCGAGACCACATCAGGCGAGCCCGCTGTACTGAGATGGCAGGTGGAAGGTGCTACAACAGTAAGCATCGATCAGGGCATTGGTGCGGTCCCTCCCGCAGGAACCGTCACAGTCTCACCGCAGAGGACGCTCGCCTACACTCTGACCGCAAGCAACAAGGGGGGTATGGTGACGAGGTCAGTGGTCATCTATGTCAGCCCCGCCGTCACGGCACCAACCGTGGACACCACCCCACCCGTCATCAGTGATATCACGACCTCGCCGCAAAACGAGTCAACCGTCATCGTCAGCTGGACCACCAACGAACCAACTACAGGGAGGCTGGAATACGGCAACGGCACGGAGTACAGCCATGCCGCCAGCTCAAAAGAGCTGAAAACTGCCCACTCTGCAGTACTTGATGGCCTCGATGCCAACACCGTGTACCATTTCCGAATCGTGGCCACGGACGAAGCCGGTAACGAGGCCACCTCGACCGACAATGTGTTTACCACACCGGCACCGAAATCGACTTTTTCTTTACAGCTAAACTCATTGGAATGGGGTAGGAAAAGGGAATTCGAGGGCGAAGGTTATGGAGAAGACGTCGGAAGGCGGCTCATCTACCTCACAGGTACAGCACAGAATACCACCAATGCAACGCTGAGGACAGTAATCTGCACCATGCATTGCTGGAGCGGGAACAGGCTGGTCAAATCCGAGGTCTATGTGTACCAGGCACCGATATTGCCAGGATACGTCTTCAAATTTAATATACAGACCCCCGATGACCCGTCTGTTGATAATGTGACCATAGAGTTTGCTGACCATCTGGGCAGGCAGATCAAAGTCACCCAAAAGTGATCGGCAAGGAGGGGACACCATAATACAACAGGTACTGGCGACACCGTTATCCTGATACTGTTACTGATACTGCTACTATTCATCCTGTTCGTGCTGCCGCAACTGTCACTCCGCCGGGCTATTCCTGCGCTGATACAGCTCTTCCGGCAGAATAAGGCGCTGAGCCCCAAAGATGCCAAGACGATGGACGAACTGGGACTTAGACAGAGGGGCTTAGCTCAGACGCTGCTCAGGGGCCAGGACTACAGGGTGACCGCCCTGCAAATACTGAGAAACGCCAATATCATTCGTACAACCGACGACGGCAGGCTCTATCTGTCGGAAGAGGACCTGCAGCAAAGCAGATGGCGGAACTGCTGACTCACCTAAGTGGCAGCGGCTGGATTTGAACCAGCGACCAAGGGCTTATGAGTCCCCTGCTCTTCCGCTGAGCTACGCTGCCCTTGCTCAAAAGTTAACATACCGGACCTTAAAGTGTCAATCCTCGTCACCCGCTTCTTCCTCACCCTCTTCCACCTCCTCCTCAACCGGCACCGTCTCCTCCACGGCGGAAACAGGCACCTCCTCCACCATCTTGGTGGCCTCGACCACCTTGACCACCACCTGGTCGGGGTCGCTGAGCACCGTGATACCTTCGCCCACTCGTATATCCCGGACACAGATTGAATGGTCAACGTCCTCCAGGACCGATAAGTCAACCTGAAGGCTGTGAGGTAAGTTATCGGGCAAGGCTTCGATGTGCAATGAGTCCATCAGGTGAAGCAAAGTACTGCCCTTCACACTGCTCAGCACCGGCGCTTCGCCGACAAACTCGAGAGGTACTTCAGCCTTGATCTTGTCCGTCGCCCTAACCTGGTAAAACTCCACATGCAGCAGCTCGTCTGTAATGGGATTACGCTGCACATCGCGAATCAGGGCCCTCACCGGTTCATTTGAATCATCCATTTTTAAAAGGACAAGGTCAGTGGTTCCAGCATGCGAGAGCAGTTGCTTCAACGCCCTGGCTTCAACCTGTACTGGAACTGAGTCGAACCCGCGTCCATAGATATTGCCCGGTATGATGCCTCGCCGCCGCAAGAAGCGCACCTTCTTGCCGGTCACTTCTCTCCTTGATACCTCTAACTCAAGCGGTCTCATAGCTCAACCCTCACTCCTGTTCATATCTCAAAAGCTTGCCTTAATTGAATATTGCATTGCGACACCAGGTTCACCAAAGCAAGCACAAAGTTTAACCGTTTCCGGCAATAAAGTCAAAACAGTCCTGACACACAAACATTGCACCGACCTTGTGTAGCAAAGTCCACCACTCGTATACGCCACTAACACAAACGGGTAACCAACGCTGCCCCAGCCTTTTCTACCTTAGAGCTTTTTCTGAATTTCTTCAAAAGCTCTTTTCACCTCATCGACGGATGCCTCGTCCTCCAGGGTAGTCAGGTCGCCAATGCTGGCACCGCTGGCAACCGCCTTAAGGACGCGCCTCATGATTTTGCCACTTCTGGTCTTGGGTAACTTGGTGACAAAGTAGATTTCATCCGGGGTAGCCACCGGCCCCAATGTTGAGCGGATATGCTGCCTGACTTTGTCCTTCAACTCCGCTGAAGGCTCGAACCCCTGTCTCAGGGTGGCAAAAACGACTATCCCCTCCCCCTTCACCGGGTCAGGGCGACTGGTTACTGCTGCCTCCACCACTGCCTCGTGGGACACAGCAGCGTCCTCTATCTCTATAGTGCCGATCCTGTGCCCGGCTATCTTAAGTACCTCGTCAGCCCTGCCCAGCAACCAGAAATAGCCGTCCTTGTCCCTGATCGCATAGTCGCCGGTATAGAACATGCCCGGAAACTTCGACCAATAGGTATCTTTGTACCGTTGAGGGTCACCGTGAATGCCCATGAGCATGCCGGGCCAGGGGGACTTTATCACCAGGTAGCCCTTTTCCCCGGCAGGGACGGACCTGCCGCTCTCGTCAACAATATCCGCATTCACTCCAGGCAGCGGAAAGGTTGCCGAACCCGGCTTCAACGGCACAAGCTCTATACCAGGAGTCGGCGATATCATAGTGCCACCGGTCTCTGTTTGCCACCAGGTATCAACAATGGGGCACCTCTCACCACCGACCACACGATAGTACCAGTGCCATGCCTCGGGGTTTATAGCTTCGCCAACGCTACCCAACAATTCAAGGCTGCTTAAGTCATGCCTTTTAACCACATCCTCACCATACCTCATCAACATCCTGATGCCGGTGGGGGAGGTATAGAAAATAGTGACACCGTACTTTTCGACAATATCCCACCACCGGTCAACGGAAGGATAGTCAGGCGCTCCCTCATAAAGCACTATGGCAGCGCCGTGACAGAGGGGACCGTAGACCACAGAGCTATGCCCGGTCACCCAGCCAACATCGGCGGTACACCAGTAGACAGACTCTTCCTTCACATCGAACACCCATTTGTAACCGGAATTTGTAAACACCAGATAACCACCAGTGCTGTGCACTATACCCTTCGGTTTCCCGGTGGTGCCAGAGGTGTAAAGTATGTACAGAGGGTGCGTGGCCTCAACCGGCTCAGCCGGCACATATGATACTGCGTCGTCCAGTAACTCATGCAGCCAGAAATCACGTCCTGGTTTCATATTCACCGGTATATTGCCCCGTCTGGCCACTACCACCTTCTCTATAGAAGGGGCCAGATTCAAGGCCTCGTCGCTGATGTTCTTCAGCTCCAAGTACTTACCCCGCCTAAAACCAGCGTCAGCGGTTACCAGGATTTTGGCCTGAGTGTCATTGATCCTGTCCGCCAATGCCTGGGCGCTAAAGCCGGAAAAGACCACGGTATGGACGGCCCCTATTCGGGCGCAGGCGAGCATAAATATGGGTAACTCAGGTACCATGGGCAAATAAAGGACCACCTTGTCGCCCTTGTTCACACCCAGATTCTTCAGCACCGAAGCAAATTTGTTCACCCAGCGGTAGAGAGTGGAATAGCTCAGAACCTGACTGTCCCCCAGCTCTCCCTCCCAGTATATAGCCACCTTGCTGCGACGCCATGTCTTTACATGTCTGTCAACACACTGATAGCAGGCATTTATCTTGCCGCCGACAAACCAGCGGGCATAAGGCGGGTCCCACTCCAGAACGGTGTCCCACGTCTTGAACCAGTCCAGCTTCCTGGCTTCCTCCGCCCAGAAATGCTCCGGGTCGTCTATGGACCTTTTATACATTTCAAGATATTTCTTAAATGGCCAGTATACAGCTTCAGACGGTAAAGAAACACCCTCCATAACTCCCTCCTTGACTACAGATTATACTACAAACTCTGGCCCGCCTCTGTACGCCTTTGCTGACAGTCCGGATGCCAGCGGTGCAGCCCGCAAGAATTACACCCGGCATAACGGCAGTCAGGTGTCGCCTTTTCCTGCCGCATATTCTCGTACTCGCTTTTCAAAAACGACATGGTCACCCCGGTATCTATGTGCTGCCATGGCAGCACTTCGTCCAAAGAGCGTTCTCTATTGGCATAGGCGGCAGTACTGAGACCGCACTCCTCAAAAGCACGCAACCATGCGCCATAGTCAAAGCACTCCTGCCAGGCATCAAACTTACAACCAAGTTGCCACGCCCGATAAATAACATCACCCAGCCTCCTGTCACCGCGGGAGAACACTGCCTCGAGCAGGCTCACCCTGACATCCTGCCACGAGAACTGCGCGCCAGCGCGCTGCACACCATGCTTCACCAGACTGTGCTTGGTGACCAGTTGCTCCACAGTCTCCTGACCGACCCATTGGCAGGGGGTATGTGCCTTGGGCACAAAGGCAGCTACGCTGACACGGAGTACAGGACTCCTGCCCCGTAGCTTCCTCCCCATGCTCACAGCTTTGTGCACTAGGTCCACCATGCCCTTAACATCATCCATGGTCTCGGTGGGTAGTCCGAGCATGAAATACAGCTTCACATTGAGCCATTCCCTTTCAAAGGCAGCAGCCAGTGCCCCCATTATCCCCTCTTCCGATATGCCCTTATTTATCACCTGTCGCAACCTCTCCGTACCAGCTTCCGGAGCAAAGGTGATTGTGGTCTTATGTTTCCTGGGCAAAGCCTCTATCAGCCCGATAGCCGAAGCATCGAGCCTCAGACTGGGCAAGGAGATGGTGAGCGTATCCCTTGAATACCGCCGCGCCAGGGAATTCACCAGCCCGCTTATACCCCGGTAGTCACTGGTACTCAGAGAGACCAGCGTCACCTCATTGTAGCCACAGTTGCCAATTATCTCGTCCACGGCGCTTAGCACTTCCTGCTCCGGCAGCTCGCGGATAGGCCGATAGATCACCCCGGCCTGACAAAAACGGCACCCCCGAGTACAGCCCCGCTGTATCTCTACCGCACCACGGTCATGAACCACCCGAATATAAGGCACCACCGGCTTGGTCACAGGATAGGGAAGCCTGGCAACCATCTGGCGCTCGATCGGCAGCCTTGCCTCAGGCACCAGAGGCTCAAATACGGCTACCGAGCCATCTTTATCATAAGCCACGCGGTAGAAGCTGGGCACATATACCCCCGGCAGCTTGACCACCTCTCGCAACAGCTGCTTTTTGCTACCTCTATAGGCACGATAAACATCCAGAAACCTTAAAATTGCCTCCTCGGCCTCACCAATAATAAACAGGTCGATAAAGTCCGCCATCGGCTCGGGGTTGAACGCACAGCTCCCACCAGCTATCACCAACGGGTGGGAATCATCCCGCTCGCTGCTCCGCACAGGTATACCCGCAAGGTCCAGCATGTTAAGCACATTGGTATATGTAAGCTCGTAGCCCAAGGAGAAACCGATTATGTCAAATTCCTTGATGGGGTGCCTGCTCTCCAGGCTGAACAGGGGTATGTGGCATTCCCTCATTTTGGCTTCCATATCTAGCCACGGCGCAAAAACGCGCTCGGCAAGGACATCAGGCTGCTCATTCAGTATCCTGTAAAGAATAGGTAACGCCAGGTTTGACATGCCGACCTCGTAAACATCGGGGAAGGCCAGCGCCATCTTTATCGGCACCTCGTCCCACTGCTTGACCACGCTGTTCCACTCGTTTCCAACATAGCGTGCCGGCTTGGATACTGCGTATAGGATTTCATCGCTAACCAAGTTCTGTCTGTTCACCGCACATTCCCTAGCTATCTGTTCCTAATATTTCACCGATAAGAATCTTAACTCTGCCTTCAATCTGGTTACGGATTTCCCTCACCTGTTCCACAGGCTTTCCTGAAGGGTCCTCCACTCCCCAGTCTTCCGCAGCTACGAATGACGCCGGGCAGGCGCTTTCCACTCCACACCCCATAGTAATCACCCGGTCAACACCGGCGAGCATCTCGCTGGTAAGCCTTCTCGGCGCTTTGGTGCTGATGTCTATCCCTGCCTCCCTCATAACCTCAACCACCCTGGGGTCAACAGTTCCTGCCGGCTCAGTACCCGCTGAAATAGCAACGGCTCTGCCTTTAGCGTAATGATTGAAAAAGGCCTCAGCCATCTGGCTTCTTCCTGAGTTACACACACAAACAAATAACACCTTTTTCATAGACCGCGCCTACTAGCTGAGTCAAGCTACAAAAAGACAGAAACTACCAGCTCCTGGCTTCATATTTTAGCAGATTTCACCTTTGAGAGCGTTTGGCCACTATGTGGAAACGCGTCCTCCTCAAAATGCCCCCGCCGGTGAAACACGCCTGCGAAGCAAATGTCGTTCCGGACCGGTCGGACCGCTAGCTCCGGACCGTTTCCCGCCGCTCCAGCCTTATGGCATCGGTGGGACATACATATCGACAGACGCCGCAGCCGATGCAGCGGGCTACCAGCCTGAGCGCACGGTCACCTTCGAGATATAGTGCCTTCAGCCAGCAGCGGTCTACACAAGCACCGCAGCCGGTACATTTGTCCGCATCGATGACCGAGACCCACTCAGCTACCACCCCCTGTGCAGGTGCAGGATGGCGTGATAGAGGTCTTAGAATAAAACAGTGGCAGCCGCAGCAATTGCACAGGAGGTTGATAGCCCTGTCCTCGGTATTGGCATAACTGTGCACCAGCCCCGCCTCCTCCGCCTCATCTATAGCACGGCGGGCTTCCTCCTTGGAGACCGGATGGGCAAACCCGTACTTAGCCACAAACTTGGCAGACTCCCCGAACACCATACACATATTCTTCTTCGGCTTATCGCACGGCCTACCCAGCAGGTCGCCCTGGTGCCTGCATACACACGCTCCAGCAGTTATATACTCAGTATTCTCAATAAGCTTCAACACCTCCTCGTAAGGCAAAATGGTGCTAAGATGCCGCACTTCCCGCCCCACCAGGATGGTCCTGGTGGCAGGGGCCGAATCTCCTGTACCGCGAGGCGGAGTCGCGGACACGTTCCTCAGTGCTCTGGCATAGTCCCTCAAGAGCTGAGCAAGCCTCCGTGTCCGTTCGTCATCCCTCCCCGACATAAACTGCAGCTCGATGCTGCCGGGCACGAACGGCAATAGCTCGTAGTACCTTTTGCCGTCCGCTTCCTTCACCCCCACTACGCCCTTTTCTGCCATGCTTTCAAGGTGCTTTTGCAGACGGTCACCATCGGCCCCGGGAACACATCTCAACAGTTCCTCAAGAGTTGTCGCACCCTCCGGCATATGACAGGCGACCTCAGCTTCCTCCGGCGTGAAGAACTCCCTTATCAGCGCATAAAACTCGGGGCAGGGCACTGCCGGGTATGCTGCCCCGCGGGCATTTAGGGCGTCAGCAAGCCTCTGGTACACAGCCTCGGACATTAAAAATTACCTCCTCTCTCAGGGCATTCCAGTATAGAGCGATGCCGCTATTATAACCGAGACTACCGCTAAAGTGAAAAACCCTCGCGTCTGGTATATACTGTCTGTAGATAGTTCACAGTGCCGGCGAAGTATGATCATCTCAGCCAGCAGAAGGACAGATATTCCGGCATTCTACAGCCCCTGGCTTATCAACAGGCTGAAGGCAGGGTGGTGCCTTGTACCCAACCCTCTAAATCCAAAACAGGTGTTCCGCGTTTCCCTCAGCCCGCACGATGTTGACGCCATAGTTTTCTGGTCGAAAAACCCCCTACCGCTCCTGTCCCGTCTTGACGAGGTCGATGACATGGGCTTCCGCTATTACTTCCAGTTCACTCTGAACGATTATCCCGCCGCACTGGAGCCGGGACTGCCACCGATAGAAAAAAGGGTGGACATCTTCCTTCAGCTAAGCCAGCGCATCGGCCCGCAGCGTGTGGTCTGGCGCTACGACCCCATCATAATCTCAAACTTGACACCGGTGGGCTACCACTGTGAAAGGTTCTCGTGGTTGGCCGAACGCTTGAACGGGGCCACACACCGCGTTATGGTCAGCTTCGTCTGCCTCTACCGCAAGACAATGCGCAGGCTCTCCAGACTGGAGCAACAGGACAGCTTCAAGTTCGACAGGGACACCACATCGCAAGCTAACCTTGAACTCTTAAAGGAACTTGCTGCCATCGCTGCACAGAACGGCATACAAATGCTGACCTGTGCCGCCACACCCGAAATTAACACAGCGGGAATACCACCGGGAAAATGCATTGATGACAGCCTGATTCGGCAGCTCTGGGGGCGTGACGTCCGGTACCGCAAAGACCCCGCCCAGCGCCAGCACTGCATGTGTACACTGAGCAAAGACATCGGCGCCATGGACACCTGCCTGCACGGCTGCGTCTACTGCTACTCCACCCGCAACTTAACGCTGGCAAAACGTCGTTCTCAGCGGCACAGCCCTGACGCACCGGCGCTGTGGTTGCCTCACGGCGGGACAGAAATGCAGCTTGAGCTTGTTCAACAGAGGGCTCTCCCAGTATAATAACTCCGCAGTGGGGCTGTAGCTCAATTGGGAGAGCGCCTCCCTTGCACGGAGGAGGTCAGGGGTTCGACTCCCCTCAGCTCCACCATATCTAAGAGCAGGGTGCCATACACTCCT
>FWPV01003921.1_pt1 | contig 26220 bp, 24 predicted proteins | sample 2228371 | NCBI WGS metagenome assembly FWPV01 (sample SAMEA103939776, study PRJEB20133) | metagenome
CCTGCTGGGGGGACGGCAGCCCGGCTACTACGACGGGACCGGCGCCGATGCCGTATTCCCGGACCTCCGGAGTCTGTGCGATGCGCTGTTCGGTCCTCATCGTTAACTGGCGCACCTCCTCCCTGCTGAGGGAGCTCCTGCTCTCCCTGAGGCGTCATCCTGCCAGCGGAGGGCAGGAGGTCATCGTGGTGGACAACGCCAGCGACGATTTCGATGAGGCCGCCTTCCGCCGGGAGTTCCCCGAAGTCCAGTTCCTGCCCCAGAGCCGCAACCTGGGGTTCGCAGCCGGCAACAACCTCGCCTGTTCGGTCAGCAGCGGCGAGCGCCTGGTGTTGCTGAACCCTGACACTCAGGTGACGGAGGGGGCTCTGGACACCCTGCTCGATTTCCTGGACGCTCATCCCGCGGCGGCCATCGCCGCCCCTCAGCTGGTCTTTCCGGACGGGCGGGTGCAGGATTCCTGCCGCTCCTTCCCGTGGCCGATGAGCATCCTGTTCACGGCTGCGCGGCTGCACCTGCTGTTTCCCCGGAGCAGGCTCCTGGGCGCCTACCGGATGACCTGGTTCGACCACCGGCACACCCGCCAGGTGGACCAGCCCATGGCCACCTGCTGGGCGCTCCCCAGGAGCGTGGTGGAGCGGCTCGGCTTCTTCGACGAGGACTTCCCGGTGCTGTTCAACGACGTGGACTACTGCTGGAGGGTCCGGGAGGCCGGGCTGGAGATCTGGTTCGTCGCGGAGGCTAGGGTGCTGCACGTGGGAGGAGCCGCGACGAAGAGGGCCGGGCCTGCCATGTTCGCCGAATCGCACCGGGGGCTGGTCAGGTTCTATCGCAAGCACATGCGCGGGCGGACCCCGGCCGCGGCCATCGCCCTGGCGAGCGCCGTCTCTTGGCTCAACTGCGCCGGGCGGACGCTGGGGGCGCGGAGGGCGGGCGCCAGGTGAGCGGCTCTGCTCCGTCCGTGCCGGACATCAGCGTCTCCATCGTGAACTGGAACACGCGCAGCGACCTGCTGGACTGTCTCTCCAGCTTCATCCCGCGCCACTGCAGGAGCCTCCCGGAGGGCGCCGTCTTCGAGGCGGAAGGGGTGCGGCTGGACGTCACGGTGGTGGACAACAACTCGCAGGACTTCTCGGCCGAGGCGGTCCGTCATCTCTTTCCCGTGGTCCGGCTGCTGCGGATGGAGCGCAACCTCGGGTTCGCCGCCGGACACAACCGCGCCTTCGCCGTGGCGTCCGGCCGCTTCCGCTTCGCGCTGAACCCGGACGCCACGCTCTCGCCCGGCTGCCTGGAGGCACTTCTGCGGTTCGCGGAGGAACACCCGCGCGCCGCCGTCGTCGGACCCCGCGTCCTGAACCCGGACGGCTCCATCCAGCACTCCGCCAGAGCCTTTCCCACCCTCATGGCCGCCCTGTACCGGCACAGCATCCTGGGACGGCTGTTTCCGGACAACCCTCACACCCGCCGCTACCTGCAGAGCGACTGGGACCACCGGGACTGCCGTCAGGTCGACTGGGTGAGCGGCTCCGCGATGCTTATCCGGGGCGAGGCGCTGAGGGAGCTGGGAGGATTCGACGAGCGATACTATATGTACGTGGAGGACGTGGACCTCTGCTGGCGGGCCCGTCAGGCGGGGTGGGAGGTCTGGTTCTGCGCGGATGCCGAAGTCACCCACAGGAAGGCGCGGGCGAGCGACCTGATGCCGAACCGGATGATCTATCATCACCACCGCAGCATGTACATCTTCTACCGCACGCATTACCGGCCGCGCGCGGGCATCCTCGAACGGCTCATCACGCCTCCCGGACTAGTGCTCCGGGCAGCGTATTTCATCGGAAGGAACAAACTCCACGGATGGCTGAGAAGGGGCGAATGAGCGCTTCGCAGAGGGGCGCGGGCATCGACTGGGAGGCGCTGGCGCTGAGGCTGCCGGAGTGGTCGGCGGCTCTGGGGCTGGCCATCGCGCCCGTGGCCGCCGGCAGCATGCAGACGCCGGACGCACTGCCCGTGCTCCTGCTCCTTCTGCTTTTCTGCGCGCTCCCTCTGGGCTGGGCGCTCGGCAGCGGGCGCGCTCACCTCGAGCTGTTCCCGGGGTGGCAGCTTGCCGCCGCGCTCGGAGCGTTCACCCTCATCAGCGCCATCTCCACGGTGAGCCCCGAACGCACCATCCCGCGGATGCTGGAGCTGGCGTGCGCTGCGGCCGTCTTCGTGACCGCTATGTGGGGCGGAGCATCCGGACGGGCGTTCCCGCTCTGCGCGGGGGGCGTCGCGGTGGGGGGGACGGCCGTCTCGCTTCTGGGGCTGTCGGAATATCTGGCGCATGTGCGGGCGGGAGAGGCCGGGTGGCGCGTCTTCTCCAGCTTCTACAACCCGGGGTTTCTCGCCGGCTATCTGGCGGTGTCGCTGTTCGTGACGGCGGGCCTCGCCCTCCAGTCCGGGAGGAGATGGCAGGCCGTGCTCGCGGGGGCGTCGGCGGTGCTGCAGACGGCGGCGCTGCTGCTCACGGGGGCGCGGGCCGGACTGCTGGCGGTGGCCGCCGGAGCGGTGGTGTTCCTGGTGGCGGCAGCGGCGGCCCGTGCGTTCGACCGGCGAAGCGCGGCGCGGCTGCTTGCGCTGGCGGTCGTGTGCGCGGTGGCGGCGGTGGCGGCTTCGAGACCCGCCGGACAGCGGGTGCAGGCCGCGGCGCAGGAGGGGCACAGTCTGGAGTTCCGCGTCTACACCTGGAAGGCCACGATGGAGATGGCGCGGCAGCGGCCGGTGGCCGGATTCGGGCCCGGGGCCTTCGAGGTGGCGTTCTACCCGTTCACCATCGCCGGATATACCCGGCTCGCGCACTCCACCTGGCTGCAGGCCGCGGCGGAGAGCGGCCTGGGAGCCGGGCTGGCTCTGGCCGCGGGATGGGCATGGCTGTGGGGAGCGGCCCTCTGGCGGCTGGTCAGGGGAGCCTCGGACAGGAGCGCCGTCTGGCTCACGCTGGCCCCGGCGGCCGCGATGGCCGCCACCACCGTCCGCGGGGTCTTCGACTCGGACTGGTGGTGCCTGCCCGTCCTGCTCACAGCGGCCCTCTGCGCCGGGCATCTTGCCCGGACCGCGCCGGAAGAGGGAGCCGCCCGGGGAGCCTGGCGGGCGCCCGGATGGGCTCTGGCCGCGGCCGCGGTGGCGGGGGTGGTGCTCGCGCTGATGCTGCAGCGTGGGCTCGCGGAGGCGGAGGCGGCGCGGGAGGCGGAGCGGCTGGGCGACCATCAGGCCGCCCGTGCCGGCTGGAGGGCCGCCGCGGCGTGGATGCCCTGGAGCGTCTCGGCCCGCCTTTCCGTGCTGATGTATGACGCCGCCGGAGGCATCCCGCCGGACTTCGAGCAGCGCATCCGCCGTCTGCAGGCGCTGGAGCCCACCAATCCGAAGATCGCCGCCGCCGCCGCGAGCGCCTTCGAGCGGCACGGACAGCGGGAACGGCAGCTTCACTGGCTCGAGGCGGCGCGCAAGCTGGACCCCCACTCGCCCCGGCTGCTTCTGGAGGAGGCGGCCGCGCTGGAGAAGGCGGGCCGCGACGAGGAGGCCGTCCGGCGGTGGGTGGAGCTGGTGGGGGTGGAGTTCAGCCCCTACGGGCAGGTGCTGGCCCTTCCGCAGATGGTGGAGCCGGCGTACGCGTTCGCGCACGCGGCGCTGGGGCGCAGGGCCGAGGAGCGAGGCCGCGAATGGCGCGCCCGGAGGCATTACCGGCGGGCGGCGGACATCCTGGAGCGCTACTTCGCGTCGCTGGATGAGATGCGTCCCGTGCTGGAAGCCGCCGGGCTGTTGGACCCTGAGACGGAGGAGCGGGCCCGCGAGGTGCTGGACGAGGCCCGTGAAGCCCTGAAGAGGCTCCCGGACGCTCCCGGCCCGGAGCGCCGGGGAGAGGGGCGGGTGTTCGGAGGATTTCCGCCGCTCGGAAGGGACGAAGCCCGGCCGCCGGCGCGGCCGTGAGAGCGGCATGATACAATGAAGCGTCAGAGCGCTTCCGCGGCCCGGAGGATGTTGCCTCCGGGCTTTGTCGGCGTGTACACGCCGGCCGCGGGACTCTGCGGAGATGACCGTTGTCGCGAACCAGCGCACCCCTGGAAAACCTGAGAAGACTGGTCGCCGCCGGAGGGCCGTTCCCCGAACTGCGCCGCCTGCTGTCGGGCGCCGCGCGGCTCGTGTCGGTGGAGGAGGTGGCCCCGGAGGCCAAGCCGCTCTTCGCCGCCTGCCTGACCGCCGTGGAGCCCGGACCAGTGGTCATCATCGCCTACTCGGAGGAGGAGGCCGAACGGCTCCACGAGGGGCTGCTCACCTTCGGGGCTCCCGCGGACCGCACGCTGCTCATCCCGTCCACCGAGAGCATCCTGTTCGAGGACGGCGCTCCGGACTGGAGCGTGCTGGGGGCGCGGCTGACCGGCCTGACCCATCTTGCTCTGGGAGGGGGGTGCACGGTGGTGCTGCCCCTTTCCGCCGCCCTGTTGCGCACCTGTCCGCGGGCGCAGTTCGCGGCCGCGGTGTCGCGGGTCTCCGTGGGGACGCAGCTCGACCTGCAGCAGACGGCGGCTGACCTCGCCGCCAGAGGCTACCGGCGGGAGGACCTGGTGACGGAGGTGGGCGAGTTCAGCGTGCGGGGAGGACTGCTGGACGTCTGGCCTCCCACCGCGGCGTCCCCGGTCCGCATCGAGCTGTTCGGCGACGAGGTGGAGAGCATCCGCACCTTCGATGTGGAGAGCCAGCGCTCGTCCGGTCACCTGAAGGACGTGCTGTTGCCTCCGGCGCGGGAGGTCATGCCGGGCGAGGCCGGGGAGCGCGCAGCGGATGTGCTGCAGGCGCACCTGGACGAGCAGTCGGACGCGCTCCGCGCGCAGGGACGCTCCTCCGACGCGGACGCGCTGGAGCTGCGGGTGGGAGAGCATCTGAGCGCGATGCGCCAGGGGACGGCGTTCAACGGCAGGGAGTACTACCTGCCGTTCCTGACGCCGGGAGAGCAATGCCTCCTGGACTGGCTGCCGCCGGACGCCCTGGTCATCTGGGACGAACCGGCCCTGTGCCGGTCCGGATGGGAGCGCCTGCAGGAGGAGCTGGCCGAGGTGCACTCGGGACGGGTGGAGCGCGGGCAGGCCCTCGCCCTGGACCGGGAGCATCACATCCCCTTCGAGCGCGGGAGGGAGCGCATCCTGGAGAGGCGCTGCGTGGCTGTCAGCAGCCTTCCGCATCAGAGCTCGTGGCAGCAGACGCCGCACCGACTGAGCTTCCCGTCCGCGGCGATGGACTCGTTCGGGTCGCAGGCGGGGGTGTTCGCCGAGAACGTGAAGACCTGGATCGGGCACGGATGCTCCGTGGTCGTGGTGACGCCGAACGTCCTGCGCATCGGGCAGATGCTGCGCGAGCTGGGAGTGCGCCCGGTGCGGGGGGAGCTGCATACGGAGTTCGAACCCGGGGCGTATGTCCTGGAGGGCGACCTGCCTCACGGGTTCCAGCTGCTCGAGCAGAAGGTGCTGGTGGTCGCGGAGCCCGACATCTTCGGGTCGCGCTCGCCCCGCAGGCCGCGCTTCACCCGCAGGGACGTCAGACCCATCCACTCGCTGGTGGACATCCGCGAGGGCGACTACATCGTCCACGTGCAGCACGGCATCGGCGTCTACCGGGGGCTGTGCCAGATGGAAACCTCCTCCGGGGTGCGGGACTTCCTTCTGCTGGAGTACGCGGGAGGAGACAGGCTGTACGTCCCGGCGGACCAGATGGACCGCATCCAGCGATACTCGGGCGCCGATTCCGGCCCTCCCACCATCCATCGCCTGGGCGGCAGCGACTGGGCGCGCACCAAGAAGAAGGTCAAAGCCTCCGTCCGGGAGATGGCGAGGGAGCTGCTGCAGATCTACGCGGCGCGGGAGGCGCTGGGAGGGACGGCCTATCCTCCGGACTCCCCCTGGCAGGCGGAGATGGAGCAGGCGTTCCCGTATACCGAGACTCCGGACCAGCTCCGCGCCATCGAGGACGTCAAGCGCGACCTGGAGCAGCCGAAGCCCATGGACCGGCTGGTCTGCGGGGATGTCGGGTTCGGCAAGACGGAGGTGGCCATCCGGGCCGCGTTCAAGGTGGTGCTGGAGGGGAGGCAGGTCTGCGTCCTCTGCCCCACCACCGTGCTGGCCCAGCAGCATTTCAATGTGTTCTCCGAGCGCCTGGCGGCCTTTCCGGTGAAGGTGGAGATGCTGTCGCGGTTCCGCTCGCCCCGTGAGCAGCGCGCCATCCTGGACGACCTTCGCGCCGGGAACGTGGACATCATCATCGGCACGCACCGGCTGCTCTCGCAGGACGTGAAGTTCCATGACCTGGGGCTGGTGGTGGTGGACGAGGAGCAGCGCTTCGGGGTGGCGCACAAGGAGCGGCTGAAGCAGCTCCGCGTCAGTGTGGACGTCCTCACGCTCACAGCCACGCCCATCCCCCGCACCCTGCACATGTCGCTTGCGGGGATACGCGACATGAGCGTCATCAACCAGGCGCCGGAGGGCCGGATGCCGGTGCGCACGTACGTGCGGGAGTCGGACGACGCGCTCATCCGGGAGGCCATCGTACGGGAACTGGACCGCAACGGCCAGGTCTATTTCGTGCACAACCGCGTGGAGTCCATCGACCACGTGGCGCAGCGCGTCAGCGAGCTGGTCCCCTACGCCCGCGTCGCTGTGGCTCACGGGCAGATGGACGAGCACGACCTGGAGTCGGTCATGATGGCGTTCTACGAGCACCGCTACGACGTGCTGGTGTGCACCACCATCATCGAGAGCGGGCTGGACGTGCCCAACGTCAATACCATCATCATCAACAACGCGGACCGGCTGGGGCTCAGCCAGCTGTATCAGCTTCGCGGACGTGTGGGGCGCAGCAACCGGCAGGCCTACGCGTACCTGCTGTACCGCTCCGAGGAGATCCTGACCGAAGAGGCGCAGAAGCGGCTGGCGGCCATGCGGGAGTTCGCGGACCTGGGCTCCGGGTTCAAGGTGGCCCTAAGGGACCTGGAGATAAGGGGGGCGGGAAACCTGCTGGGGGCGGAGCAGCACGGACAGATGATCTCCGTGGGCTTCGACATGTACTGCCACCTTCTGGCGCAGGCGGTGAAGGAGATACAGGGCAAGGAGGTGGAGGAGGACGAGGAGGAGACGCTGCCGTCCGTGGAGCTTCCGGTGGAGGCCTATATCCCGGAGAGCTACATCCCGACGGAGGCCATGCGCATCGCCATCTACCGCAAGCTGGCGGCGCAGCGCTCGGAGGAGGAGGTCTCCCGGCTGGAGGAGGAGCTGGACGACCGCTTCGGGCCGCCGCCGGCGCCGGTGCTCAACGCGCTCAGCATCGTCCGCCTGCGCCTGCGGGCAAGGGACCTTGGCATCCGCTCCATCGCCGAGGAGAGCGGGCGCATCGCCGTGACTCTGGAGCCCGGCGCCGCGATCGACGCCGATGCCCTCAAGGCGCTGAAGAAGGCGTTCCCGCAGCACTGGTGGGAGACTGCCCGCGTCCGCCTTCTGATGGACGGGACGCCGCCGCTGGAGCTGGTGAGCGAGACCCTGAGGTTGCTGTCGCGGAGCATCTCCCGCGGGAAGGACCGCAGCCGCAGGGGGGAAGCGGCCGGCGTTCCGGCTTCCGGGCGGTAGGTCCCGGCCGCCGGGAGGAAGGCTTCGCGGCGCCCGCCGGCGAAACAGGGAAGGGGAGGCGGGGCTCTTATTCACTGCACCTGCGGGAGGACGGCAGGCGTCCCCGCGGACGGGACAGACCATCAGGAGGATGACGACCGATGTTCAGGATGCTGACAGTGATCGCGGCGCTGGCTCTCTGTGCGGGAGCCGTTCAGGCGCATTTCGGAGTGGACCATTCGGGAGCCGGCCACTACCACGTGGCTCAGGCGTCGGGGACGGCGGCTCCGCCGGCTAAGGCTCCGGATAAGTGCGACAGGCCGGGAGAGGTCTCGCTGGCCGGCGAGGTCATCCTGCGCATCCACGCTCCGGCGGGCGGACTGGATTGCCAGCAGCGGGCGGACAAGGTCCAGATGCGCATCGTGGACTCCCTCAGCGTGGGGCTGGTGTTCCCGAAGGACATCACGGTCCGCAGGGTCAAGAACGAGTGGGCGGTGTTCGTGAAGGATATCCTCATCATCACCGCGGACGCCTACTCCGCGAGGGTCAACAACACCGACCCGAAGACGCTGGCGGAGATCTGGGCCAGGAATCTGCGCCGGACCGTGCCCGAGTCCACGCCGCAGAAGCCGCTCTGAGGGGCGGAGCAGGCAGCTTTTGCTGCAGGGGCGCGGCTTGCGACGCCGCGCCCTTTTTCCTGCCATCGCCCGCGGGGCGCGTTGACGCGTGAGGAGCGCTCCCGTATAATCCCGGAGGCGGTAACGTTCACCCGCCGCTGACAACTCTATGGACATCGCCGCAGTCTGGCACGAGACGACAGAGAAAGTGAAGGACAGGGTGGTCCATCCCACCCTGTGGAGGGCTCTCGAGACGGCGGTCCCCATCACCACGGAGGGGGACCTGTTCGTCGTCGGCTTCGCGCCGGGCACCATGCATCTCAGCGGCCACCTGCAGTCCTCGGACCACCGCAACGCCATCGAGGCGGCTCTGCTCGCTTCCAGCGGAAAGAAGCTGCGCCTCTGCGTGATAGACGGCGCGACGTTGGAGGACTGGGAGCACTTCAAGGCGCGCCAGCGGGCCAACGAGGAAGCCCGGCAGCGCCTGCGCGACCGAGCGCGCCGCGAGATGGAGACCACGCAGACCTGGGAGAGCGTGTTCGAGAAGGTCGGCCGCACCTACGCGTCCATGAACCTGCGCCAGCTTCCCCAGGTCCGCGGGCGCTATCTGATGGACGCCATCGAGATGATCTCCTCGGCGATGGACGAACTCTACGACGAGCAGTCGCCCGATGAGCCCTCGCAGAGAGCGCTCGCGAGGATCATCGACCGGGTGGGCACCCTGACCGAAGTGCCGCCCGCCATCATCGCACTGGAGCTGCTGCGCTACCGCGCCTCGCGCTAAAGGACCGCACCTGCCCGGAAAGATGCTTCGTTCCCGCAACGCGTTCACGCTCATCGAACTTCTGGTAGTGATTGCCGTTATCGCGATCCTCGCGGGCATCCTGTTTCCCGTCTTCGCGCGGGCAAGGGACGCCTCGAGGCGAGCGGTCTGCCAGTCCAACCTGAAGCAGATAGCGCAGGGGTTCCTGCTGTATCTGGACGACTGGGGCGGGACGTATCCCTACCGTCCGCTGCCGAACGGGGCTCCCAATCCCTTCTTCTGGGTGGGGCGGCACTGGAGGTGGCCCCTGCAGCCCTACATCGCGCAGGGGATGGGGATGCAGGACGGCGACCCTCTGAGGTCCAACCGGGCCACCGGGGTGCTGTACTGCCCGGCGGATGTGTCGGGCGAGGACGCCTACGACCGGACCTCCTACGCCTACAGCGCCAGTTTCTTCCACCCGCCGGAGCGGGTGGCGCAGATGACGCGGTCCGACCTGTACCCCACGGGCCGCTTCGCTCCGGTCCCGCAGAATCAGTCCTCCGTGGAGCATCCCTCCGCGAAGATCCTGGTGGGCGAGTGGACGTCGAACCACGCCGCTCCGCGGACCGCCACCTGGTGGGGGCCGGGACAGGGAGCCCGCAACTACGCCTTCGCCGACGGACACGTGGCGTTCGTGCGGGCGGAGGACATCCTGCCTTCCGCGGACCCGTCCGACCCCATCGACGTCAACCGTACCGTCGGCGGCGTCACGGGGCGGGACATCCGCTGACGCGGCTCATTCAGCGCGCCGGCCGGCCCCCGGGAGGGCGAGGCTCCCGCCGAGCCGTCTTGCCCCGCGGCTGAGGATGTCCGCTGCCAGCTCCGGTGAACCCGGGAGGGCGAGGCTCCTGCCGAGCCGCCCTGCCCCGCGGCTGAGGATGTCCGCCGCCAGCTTTGGTGAGCCCGGGAGGGCGAGGCTCCTGCCGAGCCGCCCTGCCCCGCGGCTCAGTACACCCGCCGCCCGCCCTGCTGGCTCCAGAGGCGGAAAAGCTCCAGACAGGCCGACACCAGCAGCCCTCCCCGTATCTTCACCGGGCTTCTGCCCAGGTGCTTGAGCTCCACGTTGCCGACGGGCAGTTCGTTGAACCCGTACAGCTGCGCGTCCCGGATGGATGCCCCGTAGACGATGCGGTCCACCCGGGCCCAGTGGCAGGCGCTGAAGCACATCGGACAGGGCTCGCAGGTGGAATATACGGTGCATCCGGAGAGGTCCACCGTCTCCAGCGCCCTGCACGCCCTGCGGATGGCGTGGACCTCCGCATGCGCCGTGATGTCGGTCGTCGCCCAGACCACGTTGTGCTCGCAGGCGACCACCTCTCCGCCGCGCACGATGCACGCGCCGAACGGCGTCTGGCCCTGAGAGATGCCTTCCAGAGCCTTCTCGATGGCCAGACGCATGAACCGCTCGTCGGGGTCCATGGACGCTCCCTTTGCCGCCCGGCTCCGCTCAGTCTCCGGCGGCGACGGCCCTGGCGCGGGATGCGCGCCCGGGATTCCGGCGGGAGCCGTTGGACTGTCCGGACGTCTCCCGGCAGCGCTTCAGGGCCGCTTCCACCAGCCCGCGGAAGAGCGGGTGCGGGCGGTTCGGGCGGCTCTTGAACTCCGGATGGAACTGCGTGGCGAGGAAGAACGGATGCGACGGCACCTCGATCATCTCCACCAGCCGGTAGTCCGGGGACACCCCGCTGAACACCATCCCCGCCTTCTCCAGCGCCGGGCGGTAGGCGTTGTTCACCTCGTAGCGGTGGCGGTGCCGCTCGTAGACCAGCTCCGTCCCGTAAAGGCCGTGCGCCCGCGAGCCGTGGATGATCCGGCAGGGATACACGCCCAGCCGCATGCTTCCGCCCTTCTCCGTGACACCCTGCTGTTCCGGAAGCAGATGGATGACCGGATGGGGGCAGTCCGGCTCCACCTCCTCCGTGTGCGCTCCCTGCAGACCGCATCCGTGGCGGGCCATCTCGATGACCGCCATCTGCAGCCCGTAGCAAAGACCCAGGAACGGGATGCCGTTCTCGCGGGCGTAGCGGATGCTGGCGATCTTGCCCTCCACACCCCGGGCTCCGAACCCGCCCGCGACGATGACTGCGTCCACGTCCGAGAGCACGGTCTCGGCCGAGCCTCCCTCCAGGTCCTCGGAATCCACCCAGCGGATGCTCACCCCGCAGTCATTGGCCACCCCGCCGTGGCGGACGGCCTCCGCGATGCTGATGTAGGCGTCCCCGTTGCCCGTATACTTGCCCACGATGGCGACCGTCACGTGCTCGGCGGGGTGCTTGATGGTCTCGACGATCCTTCGCCACTCGTCCAGGTCCGGGGCGTTGGGCGGGAGCTTCAGCTTCTCGCACGCCAGCCGCGCCAGCCCCTCCTCCTCCAGCGCGAGCGGCGCTTCGTAAAGCGTCTCCACGTCCAGCGACTGGATGACGGCTTCGCGGTCCACATCGCAGAACAGCGAGATCTTGTCGCGCATCTCGTCGGAAAGCGGCACCTTGGAGCGGCACACCAGGATGTCCGGCTGGATGCCGATCTCGCGGAGGTTGATGACGGAGTGCTGCGTGGGCTTGGTCTTCAGCTCGCTCCACGGCCCCACGCTGGCGATGAGCGTCACGTGGACGTAGAGCACATTGTCGTGCCCCACGTCCTTCTTGAACTGCCGGATGGCCTCCAGGAAGGGAAGCCCCTCGATGTCGCCGACGGTCCCCCCTATCTCCACGATCACCACGTCGGCGGAGGCGTCCTCGCCCGCCCGCCGGATGCAGGCCTTTATCTCGTCGGTGATGTGCGGGATGACCTGCACCGTGCTGCCCAGGAACTCGCCGCGCCTCTCGCGCGCGATGACCTGCCCGTAGACCTTGCCGGTGGTGACATTGGAGTTGCGCGTCAGCGAGACATCCACGAACCGTTCGTAATGTCCCAGGTCCAGGTCGGTCTCCGCGCCGTCGTCCGTCACGAAGACCTCCCCGTGCTGGAACGGGTTCATCGTCCCGGCGTCCACGTTGATGTAGGGGTCCAGCTTCTGCATCGTCACGTTGAACCCCCGGCTCTTCAGCAGACGCCCCAGGCTGGCGGTGGTGATGCCCTTGCCGATGGAAGACACCACACCGCCCGTCACGAAGATGTATTTGGTCATCGCTTCTCTCTCCCGTCCGGCCTTCCGGGCGCTCGGGCCCGGCGCGCTCACCCCGCCTCCGCCGCCAGCCGCCGCGCGTCCCGCGCGGCGCGCTCCAGCGGCTCCCCGCAAGCCAGCAATGCGGCACAGGCTGCGGCCAGCGCCTCGCCGCTCGCTCCGCTCCTGTCCGCCGAGGGCCACTCATCCTGAAAGTCCTTTGTCAGCAGGACGTCCAGCACCTGCGCCCCCTTTCGGACTTCCAGCATCAGCACCGCTTCCGTTCCCTTCTCCAGCACGGCCCGCGCCGCCTCGAAGAAGCTCTCCCGTCCTCGCACTTCCGTGTGCGAAAGCAGCGCGGCCGTCCCGCCGTCGCAGACCACCATCCTGCAGCGGGGCGCAAGCGCCAGAGCCGTGCGCTTGATGCCCCTCGCCGTCATCAGGGCCCGTCCCGCGCTGTGCCCCAGCACCGGGTGCATCACCACATTGACCAGTTCCCGCCGCCGGATGCGCTCGGCCACTGTATCTACTGCCTGATGCCGGGCCAGCATGCCCACCATCATCGAACCGGCCCGCTCGCCCCGGGCCGCGCAGTCCATCTGACGGGCGATGATGCGCGGCGCCACCGCCTGAACGGCCCGCACCACGCCCTCGCCGTCCGTTGCCGTCACGCAGGCGGTCACCGGGCGAAGGTCCACTCCCGCGGCCGCCGCGATGCGCGCATAAAGCGCCAGCCCCGCCTTCCCGGATGTGTCCGCGGCTCCCGCCGCGATCATCACCGGACGGTCCGGCATCCCGGCATCCTCCGGCGCGCCCCGTTCATCTCAGCTCGCCCAGATTCTCGATGATGCCTTCCGGGCGCAGGTCGCCCTGCGCCTCCTCCGCATCCTGCCGCGTGCAGACCCCGCCGAGGACCAGCAGCGTGTGCACTCCGGCCCGGTTCCCCACCAGAATGTCCGTGTCCAGACGGTCCCCCACCATCACCGCGTCCTCCGGCCGGACGCCCGTCAGCTCCAGGATCTTGCGGATGGTGTAGGTCTCCGGCTTCCCGATGGTGACCGGCTCCCGTCCGGAGGCGGTCGCCACCGCCGCCACGATGGAGCCGCCGCCCGGCGACACTCCGTCCTCCCGGGGATAGGTGGGGTCGCGGTTGGTGGCGATGAACGTTGCGCCCTTCAGGATGGCCTGCTGCGCGCAGTTCAGCTTGTGATAGTTGAAGGAACGGTCGATGCCCACCACCACGAAGTCCACGTCCGTGGTGTCGTCGGGCGCAAACACCTGCATCCCCGCCGCACAGAGCTCATCGAAGCATCCCTTCTCCCCGATGATCATCACCCGCTTCCCGATGGCCCCGTGCTCCCGGAACCACAGCCCGGTCGCGTAGGAGCTGGTCATCACCTCGTCCGGCGATGCGGGCACACCCAGGCGGGTGAGCTTGTTCGAGACGTCCCTGCGTGAAAGAGAGGCGTTGTTGGTCAGGAAGAACACGCGGGAGCCTTCAAGGCGTATCCGCTCGATGGTCTCGGCAGCGAAGGGCTGGGGAGAGTTTCCGCGGTAGATGACACCGTCCAGGTCGAAGATGTACAGCGCCCGTTCCACGTGAACGGATGATACGTGTTTCGCCCCTCCAAGTCAACCACCCGGGCCGCTCCTTTTCTCCCTGCGGCACTCCGTCGCGGCTCTCCCGGACGGGCATGCTTGCGCATTGCGGAGACTCCTGATACAATCGCGCCAATCCTTGCAGAACGCGCCCGGACACGAGGCGCGTGGAAAGGGGGGCCCACTATGCTGGGATTCGGTGACTTCTGGGTGGCGCTGGCGTACATCCTCTGCCTCGGTTCCACCCTGCTTTGCGTGGTCTACGGCATCCTTCACTGGAACGACGATGAGGAGATGGCCGAACCCGTCCATCCGCCGGACGAAGACCTCGAGTTCGAGGAAGTGTAGCCGGGAGGATATGACGGATGAACTACCAACTTCTGACCATCATCCTGGCCGCGTACGTGCTGGTGACGGGATACCTGGGGTGGCTGGGCTACCGCAGGACGCGCAGCGCCGCGGACTACCTGCTGGCCGGACGCCAGGTGCATCCGGTCCTGATGAGCCTGGCATACGGCAGCACGTTCATCAGCACTTCGGCCATCGTCGGCTTCGGAGGGGCCGCCGCCCTGTTCGGGATGGGGCTGCTCTGGCTGACGTTCTTCAACATCTTCCTGGGGATATTCATCGCGTTCCTCGTCTTCGGACGGCGCACCCGCAGGATGGGAGCCGCGCTGGACGCGCACACGTTCCCGGAGCTTCTGGGACGGCGCTTCGGCTCCAGGTTCGTGCAGGGGTTCTCCGGCATCACCATCGCCTGTCTGATGCCGCTCTATGCGGCGGCCGTGATGATCGGAGGGGCGCGCTTCCTCGAGGTGCAGCTGGGACTGGACTACCAGCTGGCGCTGTTCGTGTTCGCTGTGGTGGTGGCGGCGTATGTGTTCTTCGGCGGGCTCAAGGGTGTCGTCTACACGGACGCGCTGCAGGGGACGCTGATGTTCGTGGGGATGTTCATCCTGTTGGTCGCCACGTATTCCAAGCTGGGCGGGCTGGCAAGTCATCAGGCGCTCACGGAGCTGGCCTCGAAGGTGCCGCCGCCGCTCGTCGAGCAGGGACACAGGGGGTGGACCGCCATGCCGGCGCTGTTTTCCCCTCTGTGGTGGCAGCTGGTGTCCACCATCATCCTGGGAGTCGGCATCGGTGTGCTGGCTCAGCCGCAGCTCGCCGTGCGCTATATGACCGTGAAGAGCGGCAAGGAGCTGAACCGGGCGCTCATCCCGGGGGGCATCTTCATCCTGATGATGACGGGCGTGGCGTTCACGGTCGGCGCGCTGACGAACCTGTTCTTCTACAACACGCAGGGCAAGATCGCGCTGGCGATGGTGATGGACCCGGCCACGGGCAAGCCCAATATCGACAAGATCATCCCCACCTACGTCGCGACGGCGATGCCGGAGTGGTTCGGCTACGTGTTCATGCTGAGCCTGCTGGCGGCGGCCATGTCGACGCTGAGCGGGCAGTTCCACGCCATCGGGACCTCCTTCGGGCGAGACCTGTACCAGCAGGCGCTCGCCGGGGGGAAGCACCAGGAGCGCACGGTGCCCATCGCGAGGCTGGGCATCTTCGCCGGCTTCGTGCTGACGGTCATCCTGGCCTACAACCTGCCGGTCGGCATCATCGCCATCGCGACCGCGCTGTTCTTCGGGATGTGCGCAGCCGTCTTTCTCCCGGCCTACATCAGCGCCCTGTTCTGGAAGCGGGCCACGCTGGCCGGGGTCGTCTCCGGGATGCTGACGGGGTTCATCGCCTGGGGGCTGTGGGTGCTGTTCGTCCACGAGAAGGAGTCGGCGGCGCTCGGGCTGTGCATGGCGCTGTTCGGGAAGACGAGCCTGGCGGCGGGGACGAAGTGGGCCGTGGTGGACCCGCTCATCATCGCGCTTCCGCTGTCGGCCGTCGTGACGGTGGTGGTGTCTCTGGCCACGCGGCCGATGGCCGAGACGGTCCTCAGCCGCTGCTTCGGCCAGTCTCCCGCGGGGAGTCCTGCCGGCTGAGTCCGGGGACTTTTGCGCCGGGAAGCGATGCGGGGGCGGGGCGGATGTCCCGCCCCCTCTGCCTTCAGAGCTTCCAGTAGAGCCCCCGCCGGTTGCACCAGCGGATGATGAGCCACAGGCACGCGGTCCAGAGAAGTCCCCAGCCCAGACCCGCATAGCCGCTCTTGTCCAGAAGCAGCCTCTGCCACACCGGCGAGTCCCACAGGCCGGCCCACATTTTCACCGGTTCCGTCGGCGTCCCCTTGAAGAAGGGCTCCACGCCGAGCGCCCGGAACGCCAGCCGCATGATGATCTGCATGAAATAGGCCAGCAGCGCGTTGGCTCCCAGCACGTTCAGCGGGGCCGCCCATCCTCGGATGCCCCGCATGTCCACCACCCAGTAGAAGGCCAGAAACGTGAGCGCGGCCACCCCCGAGGTGAACAGCGCGTACGACGCCGAGACGTCCGGCTTGTTGAAGCAGAGGTCGTACTGTCCGGTGGCCAGCCCGAACTGGTGGATGGCCAGCCCCGCCGCTCCGCACACCAGACCCAGCAGGACGCTCCGCCGCACCACCTGCGAATGCTGGCGGGTGGCCACAGCCTCTCCCAGCAGGACGCCGGCCATCGTGATGGCGCCGTAGGAGATGGACACCCAAGGCAGGCAATGCACGCGGAGAGGCTTGAGCGGGTCTCCCAGAGGGTTGGCGATGGTCCAGAACGGCTCCGCGCTGTCGCCGAAGCCGAGCCACCATCCGGTGAACCGGCTCATCAGCGCGTGGAACAGCAGCACCCCCGCGATGGCCGCCCGGCGCCAGGGCGGGCTCAGCTTCATGCTCGCCGCCCCCATCAGATAGGCCACCCCGATGGCCTGCAGGATGCCCCACCACCACGAAAGCCCCAGGATGAGGCTGATGTAGACCACGCCCGCGCCGATGAGCCCGGCCGTCCGCGAGAGGACGTGACGCCACCAATCGCTTCCGCGGCGGGAGCGGCTGAGCGGGATGCACACCCCCACGATGAACACGAAGAAGGGCGCCACCAGGTCCGTCAGGGTGCAGCCCACCTTCTTCCGGGCTGCCTCCGGAAGGCGCTCTATCTCCTCCGCGGTCAGCCCTTCCGCCTTCTTGCGCTCAACGAAGTCGTCCCACCCCGTGTCCGCGTGCTTCCACGTGGAGGCGGGCAGGCTGCCGAACCAGGACCTCTCCTGCGGCAGCCGGGGATAGCCGGCCACAGCGATGACCAGCACCATCAGGAAGATGGTGAACCCGCGGAACGCGTCGATGGACGCGACCCTGCCCGTCGCCTGAGGGGACGGGCGAGCGGTTGTGACGGATGATTCCATCTGAGTCTGCCTCCGCAGCCAGCCTGAATGCTCCCTGCCGGAGCCACAGAGGGAGATTCTGTCCGGCCAGCCCGTCTCCCTTCCGGCAGAAGGCAGGATGCGGGACTGCGGCCGGATAAGATGGGAGTTGCGCGATTGTCCCGGAAGACGGGGCTGCAGCGCGTCATTCAGGCGACTGAGAGGAACGGACGGAAATGGCGCTCAGAATAGGCATCGTGGGGGTGGGGAACATCGGAAGCATCCACGCCCAGTGCTACAAGGACGACCCCCGCTGCGAGGTGGTGGCCTGCTGCGACATCATCCCGGAGAAGGCCGACGCCGGCGCGGCGAAGTTCGGAGGGAAGGCCTTCTACAGCGTCCGGGAGATGCTGGACAGCGGTATCGAGCTGGACGCCTGCAGCATGTGCACCCGGGGAGAGGAGAACGGAGGGGACCACTTCACCCCCACAATGGAGCTGCTGGAAGCGGGCATCCCGGTGCTGGGCGAGAAGCCCATCTCCAACAGCGTGGAGGAGGGCCGTCAGATGGTGGCGCTGGCGGAGTCGAAGAAGATTCCCTACGCCATCAACCTGAACCATCGCTTCACACCCGCCGCGCTCCGCGCGAAGGAGTGGGTGGAGCAGGGACGGCTCGGGACGCTGTACATGATCAATATGCGGATGTGGATCAACAACCCGGTGGAGACCTCTCCCTGGTTCCATCTGCGCGCCCTGCATCCGCACTCCTTCGATGTGATGCGCTACTTCTGCGGGGACATCAGGAGCGTGGCGTGCTTCCTGAAGAAGGGGGACGGGCGCATCTGCTGGTCGAACGCGCAGATCCTTCTGCTGTTCGAGAACGGGGTCGTGGGGAATCTGACCGGAAGCTATGACGCGGGCGGCAGCTACGGGCTGGAGCGGTGCGAGGTGGTGGGCTCGCGGGGCCGCTTCGTGCTGGACGACGCGTGCGAGCACCTCTCCTTCTACCCGCGCGATTCCATCGAATACGAGACCTACAGCTATCTCGGCGGGATGCGCAGCTTCAGCGAGACGTTCGCCAGCCGCATCCGGAGATGGGTGGACCAGCTGGAGGCGAAGGACCCCTGGGACCGGATAGACGGCTCGGGCAGGGATGCGCTGAAGGTGCAGGAGGTCATCGAAGCGGCCATCCGGAGCTGGGAGACCCACTCCATCGTGGACCTGTCCTGAGGGGGCGCGGCGCCGGGAAAGGAGTAGAAGGATGATAAAGATCGGCGTGAATTCCGTCCTTTTCGCGGGATGCGACTTCGCCACCGCGGCGCGTCATATCAGGCTGGCGGGCTACGACGGGGTCGAGATATCGGCCATCAAGGGGATGTGCGAACACCTGGACCTGGACCGGTGGCGCTCGCAGGCGGCGGAGCTGAAGGCCGTCGTCGAGGACAACGGCCTGGAGTTCCTTGCCATGGAGGAGGCGGCGCTGGACGAGGAGCGTCTGATGAAGGCGTTCGAAGCCGGAGCCGAGCTCGGCATCCCCGTGGTCAACATCGGCCCGGGCGGGCAGTCCGGCAGCGAGGACGACTTCGAGCGGCAGACGGACCTGATGGCGAAGCTGGCCCGGGAGGCCGAGGGCTTCGGGGTCATCCTGTGCGTCAAGGCGCACGTGGGGGCGTGCATCTACAACACCGAGACCACCCTTCGCGCGATGCGGAAGATCTCCTCTCCCGCGTTCGGCATCGACATGGACCCGAGCCACGTCTACAGGGCGGGCGAGGACCCGGCCGAGGCGCTTCCGCAGGTGCTCTCCCGCACCCGCCACATCCACATCAGGGACTGCAAGGGCCGCGGTCCGTCACCCGGCTCCCCGGCGGAGCAGACTTGCGGCCGGGGGGACATCGACCTGGTCGGCTACTGCCGGGCGATGGTGGAGGGAGGCTACTCCGGACCGGTCGACCTTGAGGTCATCGGCGCGGGAGATCTGACTCTGCCCGAGGTCGCCATGATCGCCGCGGAGTCGCGCGGATATCTGCGCGCGGTGATGGAGCGGGTGGGGGGCGGAGACTGAGGGCCGCCGGAGGGGCCGGTCCCGGGAGCCGGGGCGAGCCATCCGTCCGTCGCGGCAGCCTTCGGAGGCTCGACGGCCGGGGAGCACCGGAAGCCCGTGTGTTTCGAGGATATCATCCTGAAAGCAAAGCATCCTGAGAGTCTGAGTTGAAATGAAGCGACCCAATCTTATCCTGTTCGGTATCGACAGTCTGCGGGCTGACCATATGAGCCTTTACGGCTATCACCGTCTCACCACGCCGCACATCGACCGGTTCGCGGCCGGCGGCACGGTGTTCACGCGCTGTTTCAGCCCGCACATCCCCACGACTCCCGGCTATTCGTCGATGTTCACCGGGATGGATGTCTTCGGGACGGACGTGGTGGCGCTGCGGCACGAGGGGCCGTTGGGCAGCCATGTGAAGACGCTGGCCGAGATCCTGGGAGAGCAGGGGTACAACACGACGTGCGTCGGGTTCAGCGGGAACGTGGCGTCGCGCGGCTTCCAGAACTATCTGGACTTCAGCGGATGGGGGGAATACGAGGCCGGGCGCAGCCCGAAGGCCGAGAACCTGAACGCGGTCGCCATCCCGGAACTCAAGCGCCTGGCCGCGGACGGCAAGCCGTTCTTCCTGTTCATGCGCCACATGGACCCGCATTCGCCCTACCTGCCGCCGCAGCCGTTCGAGCGCATCTTCTACGGCAGGGACGAGTTCGACCCGGACAACAGGTCACTGGAGCCGGTGCTCGCGTTCAAGCCGTTCCGGGACTACTTCGCCAGCTGGTTCCCGCCGGGCGTCCGGGACAAGGACTACATCATCGCGCAGTATGACGGCGCGCTGGCGTATATGGACGCGTGCATCCAGAACCTGTTCACCCTCATCGCCGACCTCGGGCTGGAGGAGGACACCCTGGTGGTCATCGACTCCGACCACGGCGAGACCCTCTACGACCACGAGTGCTGGTTCGACCATCACGGCCTGTACGATTGCACGCTGACCGTCCCGCTCATCTTCCGCTTCCCGGGACGGGTGCCGGCAGGGGCGCGGTTCGACCACTACTGCCAGCTGAAGGACGTCACGCCCACCATCCTGGACCTGATGGGCATCGAGACGGACATCGCCTTCGACGGGCGCAGCCTGACGCCGCTGATGCGGGGAGAGAGGAGGGAGCCGGAGCCGGAGTTCTACATCACGGAGTGCACATGGATGCGCAAGCACGGATGGCGCACTCCGGAGTGGAAGCTCATCGTGGCTCTGGAGCCGGACATGCACTTCAAGCCCCCCGTAGAGCTGTACAACCTTATTAAGGATCCGGACGAGAACCATAACCTCGCGGACGAGGAGCCGGGGGTCGTCCGGATGCTGCAGGAGCGGATGGATGCCCATATCGCGCGCCGCGAGAGCCAGACCGGTCGCAGGAACCCCATCTACACCAACCTCAACTGGCATGGCAGGGGAATGCAGTTCCAGAGCTCGCAGGAGGCCTACGACACGCTCTACATCGGTTCGCCGAAGGAAGCGCGGGACCTTCAGGCAAAGGAGCTGCAGGCCCAGCGCGGACAGAAGGAGCTCTGAACGGCGTTGCTGGTGACCGTGATAGGCCGGGGACACTCCGGCACCCGCGCCATGTCCCACACGCTGAGCCAGAGCGGCGTGTTCATGGGCGCGAAGATCAACGAGTCGGGAGACCTCATCCCGCCCGAGGATATGTACGAGGCGTGCCGGGTGTTTGCCCGGCACGTCCGTCACAAGGGCGGGTTCGAGTGGGACTTCTCCGCCGTCCTTGACGGGCCCATCGACCCGGAGTTCACGCGTCTGGTGGAGTCGTATCTCTCCTCCGTGCTCTCGAGCAGCGCGCCGCACCGGGGATGGAAGCTGCCGGAGACGACGCTCGTCTACCCCTGGATCGTCCGGATGTTCCCCGACGCATACTACATCCACTGGGTGCGCGACCCTCGCGACTGCATCCTGGGAGCGCACGTGACGGACGACCTGGCCGACTTCGGGGTGCCCTGCGAACCCACGGACGACCTGATGCTGAAGCGGGCGGCCAGCTGGAAGTACCAGCGGGCCATCGTGAAGGCCACCCCGCCGCCCCGGCGGAGCATCGAGGTCCGCTTCGAGGACTTCGTGCTGCATCAGGAGCGCGAGCTGCGGCGTCTGGAGGAGTTCCTGGGCATCCCGCTGGAGCGCATCGAGGTGCGGCGCGACCCGGTCGGCCGCTGGAAGCGGTGCGCCGGGTCTCCGGTGTTCGAGCTTTTCCGGGAAGAGATCCGCGAACTGGGCTACGAGCCGTGCTGAACGCGTCGGCGAGGACAGGCGTGACAGGGCGGGGGCCGTGCGCAGGACGGAGGCCGGGATGCTGAGGGCGTGCGTCATCGGGATGGGCCCCATCGGGAACCTGCATGCGGACATCTTGGCTGCGGACAGGCTCGCGGAGCTGTGCGGCGTCTGCGACATCATCCCCGAGCGCGCGCGCTCAGCCGGAGAGCGCCTGGGCGTCCCCTGGTTCACGGACGCGGAGGACATGCTGCGCAGCGTCCGCCCGCAGGTGTGCCACATCACCACCGGCGGCTACGAATACTCCAGCGACCACTGGAAGCCCACGCTGCAGGCGTTCGAGGCGGGATGCCACGTGCTGTGCGAAAAGCCCATCTGCAACGACCTTCGCCGCGCCGCCGAGATGGTGGAGGCCGGCCGGAAGGCGGGGCGCTGCTTCGGCATCGATTTCAACCACCGGTTCACTCCGGCCGCCCGCATCGCCCGCCAATGGGTGGACGAGGGGAGGATAGGGCCGCAGCTCTTCGTCAATGTGGCCCTGTGGATCGGGCGGTTCCAGGACCCGGACTCGCCCTACTTCCATCTGAAGGCGCTCACGCCGCACGCCATGGACATGATCCGCCACTTCTGCGGAGAGGTGGAAAGCGTGCAGTGTTTCGCGATGAAAGCGCCGGGCCGCGGAATCTGGAGCACCGCCTCGTTCAACTTCCGCCTGAAAAGCGGGGCGGTGGGCCATCTCACCAGCAGCTACGACATCGGAAGGGGGCATCCCATGGAGCGATGCGAGGTGGCGGGCACGGAGGGACGCCTCGTGGTGGAGGACATGTGGCGGGAAGCCACCCTGTACCCGGCTTCCACCCTGGTGAAGACCGTCTACACCAACCCGGTCTTCGGGGGGTTCCGCGACTTCAACGACACGTTCCGCGAGCGCATCCACTGCTTCCTGGAGCAGGTGTCGGCGGGGGCCTCGCCCGACGAGATAGACGGCTCCGGGGCGGACGGACTGGAAGCGCAGAGAATCATCCACGCGGCCATCCGGTCTCTCGAGGAGGGACGCATCGTGCGCGTGGAGGAGGTAACGGAGTGAACTCACTGGAGCGCGTGCGGACCGCTTTGCTTCTCGGACAGCCCGACCGCGTCCCGGTCATAGAGTTCCTCATCGACCCGGCCGTCTACCGCGCCATCCTGCCGGACGCGCGGGACCAGGCGGATTTCATGGACCGGATGGACATGGACGCCGTGGCCTGCACTCCGGACTGGCTGAAGGTGCGGGAGGGACCGGATGACACCTTCGTGGACGAGTGGGGCGTCACTTATGTCAGCCGGGGGACCGAGATAGTCAGCCACCCGGTTGCGGGGCCGGTCCGGTCGATGGAGGACGCGCGCGCCTGGGAGCCCCCCGACCCGGATGCCCCGCACCGCCTCCGGACTCTGCGCGACCTTGTGGCGCGCTACAAGGGAAAGCGCGCCATCATCCTCCATCACCGCGCCGAGTTCATGTGGGCGGCCTACGTGGCCGGCATCGACAATCTCCTGGCCGCGCTGCTCTGCGAGCCCGAGTTCGCCTGTCTTCTGATGGACAAGGTGCTGGAGGCCAATATGCGCGTGGCGCAGAACGCCATCCGCGCCGGCGCGGACGTCGTGGTCCTGGCGGACGACTACGCCCACAACCCGGGCCCGATGATGAGTCCGGACGTCTTCCGGCGTTATCTTCTGCCCCGGATGACCCGGATGGTCCAGCTCATCCGGGAGGAGGGGGCGCTCTGCATCAAGCATACCGACGGGAACATCCATCCGCTGCTGGATATGCTCGTCTCGAGCGGCATCCACGGGCTGAATCCGCTGGAGCCACTGGCCGGGATGGACCTGAAGACCGTGAAGAGGATGGCCGGGGACCGGGTCTGCCTGGTGGGGAACATCGACTGCGGCGAACTCCTGCCCCACGGGTCGCCGGAGGAGGTGACGGACGCCGTCCGTCAGGCCATCGAAGACGCGGCGCCCGGCGGAGGGTTCATCCTGGCGAGCTCGAACAGCATCCACAGCTCGGTCGACCCCCGCAACTACGCGGCGATGCTGGAGGCGGCGCGGCGGTTCGGCGCCTACGCCTGAACGGCTTACTCGTCCACCGTGAAATCCGCCCCCGCGTGCTGCAGGGCGCGGATGATGACGGCGGCGTTGTCCGGCAGGAAGAACTGCTTGGGCGTGCCGTGGTCGCTGTAGCCGATCAGGATGTCATCCGCCAGCGGCCACGGGCGCCGGCGCACCCGCACGGACCGGATGGAATCCAGAGGGATGTCCAGCCGCGCGAAGGCGTTGCGGTAGTTCACGATGAACCGCCGGTTGGTGACGAACACCTCGTAGGGGGCGAACACCCATCCGAAGAGGGTGCCCAGGATCCAGCCCGTCTTCCCGAAGCGGTGATGCAGGACGGCGGATTCGCCCGGGCGGGGGGTGGCGCGCGGCGGTCCGAAACCCCAGAGCCGCACGGCGATTCCCAGATGGGCCATGTCGATGAGGCCCCCGAGAGCAAGCGCTCCCGCTGCTGCTGCGGCGATGATGATGACAGTGATGTCAGGCACCGGTCGGCAAGTGGCTCCCGCTGAGATGGTCTGTGGTCAGGCGCAGTATACCCCATCCCGCGCGCGCTTGACCCCGGCCGGGCACGTGCACGCCGACGCGCCGCCGGGAGACCCGTCCTCCCGGAGGGGCAAGACCCCTGCTTCCGTAAGCCGGCGGCCTAGCGGGACCGGCAGTTGGAGCAGTAGCCCGCGACGTCTATGCGGACGCTCTCCACATCGAAGCCCAGCTGCGAATGCAGCTTGTCCCGGAGACGCTGCTCGCAGGAGGTCTCGAACTCCACGATACGGCCGCACGACTGGCACCGAACGTGATGATGACCCGAAGTCTTCTTGAATTCGTAGCAGCGCCGGTCGTCCTCGAAGAGGAGTTCGTCGACCAGCCGGGACTCCTTGAGGAGAGCGATGGTCCGGTACACCGTAGACAGACTCACTCGCGAGTCGATGTCCCGGGCTTTCCGGTAGAGCGTCTCGACGTCGAGGTGCTCGTCCGAGGAGCGGAGGATGTCATAGATCAGCCTGCGTTGGCGGGTGGCCCGCTGCCCCAGAGCCGGGACGGCATCGTCCCTCCTGTCGGACCTGATTTCCAGTCGAATATCAGGGCAGTCCATACTAGGGATGTTATCCCTTCTGCGAAAACCTGTCAATACTTTGTGCAGTTTTTCTCAATCAGCGAACCGGTCGCAACTGGGCGCTTTTCGCTGCTTTCCTGCAGCCCGCGCGCAACGACGTTCACCGGGGTTCCGGAAAACGCGGTAAAATGCCAATACTTTGACTGCGCGCGTCCGCCGCACGCAAGGCGCTGGAGCGCGCGCCAGCGCAGGGCCCGGCCCTGGCTGCCTTCCGGCATCTCTTCGCAGGAGGGTGCTCAGTGGAGTTCCTGAGTTCCGGGTACGATTTCCTGGTCAAAGGCGGTCCGGTGATGTGGCCGCTTCTTCTGGCGTCCGTGCTCGCGCTCGGCGCCGCCATCGAACGGTATCTGCTGCTTCGCGGGGCGCTGGACGGCGCGGAGGAGCTCATCGACCATGTCTCGCGAAGCCTGGTGCGCGGCTCCGTGGACGAGGCCCGCGGACGAGCCCTGAGAGCGGGAGGACCGGTCGGCCGCGTCATGGCGGCGGGGCTCGACCACTGGCACGCGGGGAGCGTCGCCTGCGAGAAGGCGATGGAGGAGCGCGGGATGGTGGAGCGCGAAGCGCTCTCCAGGCGGCTGGTCATCCTGGACACGGTCATCACCGTGGCTCCCCTGCTCGGTCTGCTGGGCACGGTGACGGGAATGATCAAGGCGTTCGAGGTGGTGGGAGCCGAAAATCAGATCGGCAGCCCCACCGCCATCACGGGAGGGGTCGCCGAAGCGCTCATCGCCACCGCCACCGGCTTGTTCATCGCCATCGTGACCCTGGTCATCTACAACTACCTGAACGACCGGGTGCGGCAGGTGGTGGGGATGATGGAGATTGCCGGTACGCGCATCGTCAACCTGCGCACCGCCGCCGACGAAGCCTCGGGAGGGACAGGCAATGCGCATTGCGCCCTACCAGCCTAAGAAAGCCCGCATCGAGATCGTGCCGATGATCGACACGATCTTCTTCCTGCTCGTCTTCTTCATGATGGCGTCGCTGGCCATGACCACCATGCGCGGCATGCCCGTGAACCTGCCGAAGGCGGCTCAGGCCCAGTCGCGTCCCGTGGACAAGGTGGTGCTCACCCTGACCGCCGACGGGCGCTACTATGTGGACCGCGAGCCCGTCACCTTCGAACAGATACGCCCCGCGCTTCAGGAGGTGCTGCGGCGCAATCCCGACACCGCCGTCGTCATCAACTGCGACCAGAGCCAGCGCGTGAAGGGTCTGGTGGAGCTCGCCGACGAGGCGAAGAGCTGCGGGGCAAGGCTGCTGACCATCGCCACCAGCCCGAAGGAGGAAGGCGGAAGCTGATGGACCGGCGGCGCGACCGGGTCTTCGGGGCCGGGATAGCCGCGTCACTCCTGGTGCACGTGGCGGCGGTGTCGGTCATCGCCGTCCGCGCGGCCTCTCACGACCCGGCGGCGCGCCGCATCGAGTTCCTTCCAGTGGAGTTCACGCGCGAGGCCTCCCCCGTGGAGGTGGAACGTCCGCGGACCGCCCCTGCGCCGCCGCCCGAGCCGCAGGCCGCCCTGCGGCCCGAGCCGGAACGGACCGCCCCTGCGCCTCGCCTGCCCGGCATCCGCCGCGAGCCCGGCTCCCGCACGGTCGCGCAGGCCCGTCCGTCGCCCGTGTCGGGGCGTCCCGGGGCCGGAGCGGCTGCGGTCCCCCGTCCGGGGGGAGG
>FWPV01005228.1_pt1 | contig 26220 bp, 24 predicted proteins | sample 2228371 | NCBI WGS metagenome assembly FWPV01 (sample SAMEA103939776, study PRJEB20133) | metagenome
AACCTGGGCAATAAGGCTTAAGTGATCATTAAAAAAAGATTTTTTCAGATAAACCGACCAACGCCATGGTGCGCGTACTATTGTGTCGCTGTTTTCATCTACACGAGGAGTTGGTTGCCCCCAGGAAGGGCGATCATCTCCGAAAAATAGCTCATCTGAAAATTCAGACTTATTTTTGCAGTATTCGAATTCGACGTTGATAAGATCGAGTATAAAAAGACCTGGTAAGTTGAAGCCGAAAGTATATATAAGACGGTCGGAACGTTCCGTATAGTAAAGCGGGTAGTTTTTCCAGCCTATAACATCAACTTCTCCATATAGTCTGAGATCGTTTTTGTTGAAAAACGGCAGAGGTTTTCCATTGTTTAATGCGACCGAAAGTATCTGTTGGGGATTGAAAGACAGTTTTCCCATTAACTTCAATGCCTTATGATTGTCAAGTACAGTGTCGCTGTACATTTTATTCATGATGTTTGAATTTTCAGGATAGTAGTATTGTTCATTTCCTCTATTCCAGTATTTTCCCTGATATACATTCAGATAGTGATGGAAACTGCAGCCTCCGCCCAGGGTGATTATATTGAACAGATTGACTTCTGCAATATCGGATATTGACCAGTTCTGCACCGGAATCGTAACAAGCTCGCTGTGAAGCAGAAGATCATTGGAAAACAACCTGTCGAATCCATGAAAATTAAGTCTTAATCCGAGGAGGTTGACCATCGGATAGTCAAATTCGGCATATACCATCATAGGGTAGGGATTGCTTCGGAAGAGGTATTCGCCGAGATTGCGTACATCACTGTTATATTTATACGGAAAATATCCCGCCTGAATTTCGCCTGCAAGAAAAGAGGGCTCTCCAAGAGAAATTTTTGCGTTTGAACTCTTAATATAGAAGAAATGCCTTGGTTGCATTGTAGTAGGCTCTTTACCTATTTGTGGTGTTGAAAATGCAAGCATTCCTTCACCTACGAAATCGAGCTCAAGATGGCTACCGTATTTAACGCTATATCCTATATTGGCAAAAGCTCTTTGCTGCCATACATGTAAAATTGTGTTGGTAAACGTATTCCCCCCTTGTATGTAATGTCCGTGTCCGATCTGACCGAACTCGAAAGCCCCGTATCCCTTTTGGGTGACCGTAACCTCTTTTTGCTGAGAAAGGGTATTGGAAGCGATTGACAATGTAAACAAAAGCGTGATAACAAAAGACAAGACACTGTTTTTTCTTATACTCATATTTCTCTCCCTGGAAAATTATTAAATCTTTTTCTCATAAATTTAACTCGTATAAACATCATCAGTTGACGGTTAACGAAGCTATTACGCTCAAGCCGTTTTGACCGGTGAGAACCGCGGGATCCGAAGTCGATCCTGCAATAATGTCATATTCCCCGGGTACAACCTCCCACTTGCCGCTTTTTGTTGAAGGATCCGGTTTATATACCGAAAAATCGCGCGGCCCGAGCGTGAAAGTAATTTTTTTCGATTCTTTAGGAGCAAGGGTGACTCTTTTGAATCCGCGCAGATCCTTTACACGACGCGGTATCGGACCGCCTTTGGGTTTTACATATAACTGAACCACATCATCTCCTGTCAGCTCTCCTGTATTGGTTATAGTCACTACGACGTCTATCCTGTCGCCTGCGGAAATAGACGAAGAACCAACAAGCCTTATGTCTTCATACCTGAATGTGGTATAACTGAGGCCGTGTCCGAACCAGAAAAGCGGTTTTTTGCCGGTTTTTTCGTAGAAAAAATAGCCGTGGGCAGTATCGGCGGAGGTAAGTTTAAGAAAATAATCAACCTGGTCATAGCTTGGCAGATCGGATTCCGATTTAGGGAAAGTAACGTTAAGGTGTCCGCCCGGGTTGAATTCGCCGAAGATGGCTTCAGCCATTGCCTGACCCTGCACACGCCCCGGGTAAAAGGCCACTATGATTGCAGGCGCTTCCGACCATTTTCCTGCAGTCGAGGCGCTGCCGCCGGTATAAACAACCACGGTCTTTTTGACCTTAGCCATTACCGACGCCACAAGATTGTTTTGCGGTACAGGAATATCGGGAAGCACCATAGAAGGCCGGTCGTAATCCTCGGATTCCCTGTCCACTCCTACACAGACTACCGCTGCGTCGACATTGTTATAGTCTTCGGTGATCGTAATGTTCGGATGGGCAGCACTGTATTCCTGCATTCCCTGAAGAAGAGTTACTATTTTATCCGGAGTAACCACGCTGCTTCCACCGCCGCCCGGACGGGGAATTTTGGCATACGGGCCGACGACCGCTATTTTTAATTTTGCATTCTTGTCTAGCGGTAAGATAGGGGATCCGTCAACCGGATCATTCTTTACCAGAGTAATACTTTTCCGTGCGGCTTCGAGCGAAAGATCCTGATGCTCTTTACACACAATAACACTCATAGGGTAGGTTTTTATTTCATCGTCGGATTTTAACAGTTTCCATCCCCATGCCCATAGTTTCTGGTACATTATACGTTTTACTTTCCTGTTAAGCGGCTCTTCGCTCCAGAAACCAGATCTTATGTTATTTGCAATCTGCTGAAATCCGCCCCTGCCTTCAGGCATGCTCATATCGTATTCGGTTTCGTACGAATAGGTAGGCTCGACGCCGTCGGCTCCCTGCCAGTCAGTCATGATGATACCGTCGAATCCCCAGTCGTTCCGCAGAATATCGTTTATGAGGTGGCGGTTGGAACCTGCACGATCGCAGTTCTGATTTAACAGCACCGGCTCCTCAACAGTAAAACCAGGCACCCGTATATGATGGTAACACGTCATTATTGCACGGGCACCGCCCTCCTGGATTGCTATTCTGAATGGTTCACAAAAAAGCTCTCTTAACGCACGTTCTTCTACTACAATCCGTACCATTCCGCGTGACGTCTCGGTCACATAAGGCGTAAAATGTTTCGGACAGGCTATTACATTTACACTTTGTAAACCCATTGATTGGCTTGCCGTCATTTTTCCGCACAGATACGGATCTTCCGACATGGTCTCGAAAGCTCTGCCCCATCTTGGGTTTATTACAAGGTCGCACATAGGGCCGAGGATGCAGTAAACCCCCCGCGCACGCGCTTCCTTTCCTATTGCAGCTCCGATACGATAGGTAAGATCGGGATCCCAGGTACATCCCAGTGCAGCTTCGGTTGGGAAGAGAGTAGCGGTATCGCCTGCTCCATATATGGCAAATTCGTTGGTGCCTCCTAAAGGATATCGGGTCCCGTGAGGCCCGTCGGCGCATCTCCATCCCACGATCGGCGTTCCGTCCGGTAAAAGGTATGTATCCTGACCGAAAAACGCATAAACCGGATGCGTCATGTTGGTGTAAAGCGTCCATTGCCGCTGGTCGAGAGACATTAGTCTTCCGATCGAATCGGCCATACGCCACATTACACTGTTTTCTGCCGTAGCTAAAATAACTCCTACATATTCTCCGCTGAAATCCTTTACAACCGAAGTGCGGAAATAGGCGGTTTTAAGCGTATCGGCGCCGTTTTTCTGCTTTACCAGCCCTATATCGCCGGTCAACTCGTGTATCTGAAGCCAGTTTTCGGTTCCTTTGGGCGCCACCTTGAAATCGACATAAACCGAATCTTTACCTTCTGCAAAGAACACATAAGACACGCGCCCCATATAGTAATAAATGCTGTCTCCGTTTTCGAGCGTGCCTTTTGTATAGCCCTTGACAAAATCTACCTTCACGTCCGAAATGCGTGTAGCATAAAGGGCCGACGCCGTAATCTGGAAAATAAGGATTGTTACAATTAATTTCTTCATGACCGCCTCCCTATTTCCAGAGCATAAGTTTGAGGTTTTTAGTATGACCGCCGAAGCATATTTGCGCGATGAAAAGGCCGTTTTTACACTGTCCCGCATCGAACTTCCAGGTCGCGGTTCCGGTTTTCTTATTTACCGGTATCCTTGCGACAACCATTCCGAGCAAAGAGTAGATTGTTATTGCGCCGGCTTTGTTGTTCAGACATTCTGAAAAATTCCATGAAAAGGTTATGGATCGAGACAATGGATTTATCCCGTTATATTTAAACCATGAAGAGCCGGGCAGCGCTTTTTTTGCTGAAACGGCGCTTACTTCAGGAAAAGTAAATGTATTGCTTTCTACTTTCAGCACTTCCCCGAAAGAGGCTGCTACAATAGAAAATATCAGTACCGCCTTCCGTCTAGAGATCATTCATCCCTCCTTAAAATGTTATTCCGAAAAAACATATATAAAAATGAGTAATTTATTCCTTTTATGCAAATTGAATTTGAATGATCTATTAATCGTCCATCAAGTCGTTGCTAATTACAGTAAAATTGAAAGGTTGATAGGTTCATACAACTTATCGTCAAGAGGGGGGCGAACCGTTGCAGGATATGATTTCAGCACTGAATTCAGATATTTTTTGACGATCACTATGCCCGAAACTTTAGGAAGCGATTTTTTGAAAGAGTTTATTCTTGATTGCAATATATCGGCCTTATCGAATTCTTTGTTTCCGAGCAGCTTTTCCAATTCAAGATATATTTCCGGAAAGACATTCGGCAGTCCCGGAACATATCCGCAACCTCCTTTTCTGTATGCTTCGACTATCAGAGAGTCGCCTCCGAGAAAATAATTTGGCGTGTCGGAGATCAATGAAAGATCCTGCCCCGAGTCTTTTAAGCCTGCATGAGGGACATTGAGAAGAATATCTTTGGTAATAGGGTTGCCCGTATGTTTTGGAAAATTATACAAAAAAAACGGTTGTCGGCATGTAGCGGATACTGCATTAAAATATTTTATAAGTCCCGATTGCGGAGCCCCTGCGTAATAATACGGCGGAAGACAAATAAGCGCATCCGCCCCTTCATTACATGCTCTTTCTGCCATTTGTATTGTTTCTAACACACATCCTGCACTGATATTAAAAATAATCAAGCTGGGAAAATGTTTCCGGCCAAGACTGAGTAGACCCATTCGTTCTTCGGTCGTAAGAGAGAAGAACTCGGCGGTGGTGCCTCCTATGATTATCTTTTTTACCCCTTTACAGGAAAGCCACGAGAGATGTTCGGTATAGGCAGATTGACAAATCGAAAAGTCGTCGTTAAAAGGCGTCGTCACCGGTACGATAAGACCGTTGATGCCGTGGGAGCGGGAAAGGTTGTATTTGTCGTTAGGCTTATGATTATTCTTCATTTTCAACAAGAGATATGATAAAGTCGCCGAGAAAAACAAAATATGAAAATCAAATATAACTAATTGTTTTTAAAATGATAATAAATATAAAATTAGAAGAGAATGGAGGTAGATTATGAAAATTTCGTCGGGAATTTCCGCAATTTTTCCATTTCTGGTTGCCATTTGTAGCCGGGCTGAGGAAATAACCCCGAATTATGATCTGCGGGTGTGGGGGTATATAGTAAGTTGGGCATTGGATATGACCGGGCTGCCCGGCGGAGCAGGTGCCGCAAACTACGGCAATTGTCCGTATACTGCCATCGATTACGACGCTTGTACCGATTATATAATGTTCGACGCTCATTTTGACTCGACCGGTAATATTCTGACAAAAAACGAATGGGACGGCGGTATAACATGGGGACCTAATCCAACAATGGTTCAGATGAGACGTCCCCTGAATGATTACATCCATACAAAAGGTAAGACCATATCGCTTACACTGTTTGTGGATGGAGGCGGCGGCGGGTGGACAAAACTTCTTTCTACGGATAGCGGCAGAAAAAGAATGATAAAAACAATAGTGGATTCAATCATATGCGAAAAGTATCAGTATGACGGCGTTCATTTTGACCCTGAGCCTTTTGGTGGTGAAGATACGGCGAATGCAAGAATATTCTTTGCCGAATTACGCGATACGCTTAATAAATACCGTCAGTGGCTTGACAAGAGTAAAAAGCCTTTAATGACCGTTGCAATTTACGGCGCGCCTATGGGGCCTTTCTGGGGAAGCGTCTCGGAGTATTTCGACGCCATACTGCACATGAGCTACAATATGTTCGGAAGCTGGCAGTCCGTCACATGGTACAATTCTCCCGTATATCATACCGGTTATGAGGATAAAAAGTATAATGTCCAGTCGATAAAGGGTTATGTTGAATATTATACAAGCGTAGGTATACCGAGAAGTAAACTGGTTCCGGCCTGTCCTTTCAATTATAATGCATATAAAGGAGGGCTTACAGAGGGCAACGAAGGGTGTTATGCGCCTCTGTTGCCGATGATAAAATTCCCTACTCATGTAAATACCTATGAAGAAATGTATTATAATTGCTGGCTAAAATATATCGACACGGCGACAACTACGATTCATTATGACAGTATCCGTAAAACCCCATGGATAGGGTATAACCGGCCCGGCAGCGAAGACGACATGCTTATCTTATTTCAGGATACGAATTCAATACGTGAAAATCTTGAATATCTGGCTTCCCAGGGCCTTCAGGGGGCAATGGTGTGGGAGATATGCGGAGCGTATCTCAGCGAAAGGAATGTCAAAGACATGTCAAGACATCCGGGGCTTGCAAGGGATCACCTGCTTCAGGCGGTGAAAAAAACAAGATATAATTTATTGACAAAAACCGGCGCCGGAAGGCGGACTATATCATCGGTTGATAAGGGAGAAATATCAAAACGGTTATATTACTCTTTTTTTAATTCTTCTGCAAAATGGATTCATGCGATACAATATGGAAATAAAGGTATAAATGTTTATAATTATCTCGGCCAAACGGTTACGGTAATTGACAGCCGGACACATACGGCTGATAATAGTGGTTGCAAAGGAATTGCCGCCGGAATATATGTATTAAAAATTAAGCCGTAAAAAGAGCGGGATTTTTTCTTATTAAAAAAGAATCCACCATTGAGAAATATTTTATTAAAAAAATACCCTTGATATAGAAATCTTACCGAACTATTTTAATTTTAAATTTTAATAAGTTTATTTGCGAAAACTTATTGACAATTAAAAAAGAGGGGAGGGAGATGTCGATGAAAAGAAATACGGCATTCCTGTCTGTTATGCTGTTAACGCCGCTTCTTTTTGTTTCCTGTGCGGCGCAGTTTCCTTTTATGGCGCCTGCTGCTTTAAGCGAGGCAACGGAGCTGAAAAATTTATGCGAGAAGCAAAGACTTACCGGGGGCCCGGAGGTCAGGATAGCCGACTCGCTCTACAGAGAGGGGACGTTGCTTGTCAAAGCCGGAAAGAATCGGGAAGCCTTCCTGTTGCTTGACAGATCGGTAGGTTATTACCGTGTGGCTTTGAGCAGATCTGTAATAGCGGCTAAGGAAAAGGAAATAGCCGGAGAGGAACAGGCTCTTGCAAAGACACGCGAAGATATATCTGCATATCAGCAGGTGCTTCAGGAACTTAAAACAATGGAGCAAAAGCAATGAAAGCAGCGAATATCTTACTATTAATTATATGTTTTTCGACGGTTTTTATAAAAAAATTATACGCTTCCGAATCACCCTGGGAACCTTCTGAAAGAATCTCGTTAACGACCTATTCTTCAAAAATAGAAAAAGCGACCGGTATAGATGAGCTTAATGCGGTTCTGGATGAGGCCTATAAAAAATTGTATTCGGCATCGGATGACGCGGTGCCCGATTTTTATCTGAAGGCAAAAGGCTTTTTAACATGGGCAAAGCCCATAATTGCTAAAAATCCTAAAAAGAAAGAAGCTAAAGAGCTTTTCTCTGCCTGTTCTTTAAAAACAGTCGGCGCTGTAGTACAGCTTATTCAGGAGAATTGCGACCGGGAACTCCGCGATCTGCTCAATAAACGCATTGCCGCTCTGGAGAAAATAAAATCCCTTCACGAACAGATAAATGAAATGGAACGTAGCAAAGCCGCCGAAATGGCCAATAAGCTGAAATCCGATCTCGAGAAAATCAAAAGTGAAGCAGACAAGAAATTCAAAGAGCTCCAGAGCTCCCTTATTCAGGTTACAAATGACGCACGGGGAACCATCATTTCTATGTCGGACATACTTTTCGAAACCGGCAAAGCAAATCTTACCCCCGACCTGAAAACATCTCTGGCAAAGATTGCGGGAATTCTTTTGGTTTTCAAAAACTCACGTGTAATTATCGAGGGACATACCGATAACGTAGGATCCGAAGAGTACAATCAGAGATTATCCGAGCGCCGTGCAGAAAATGTGATGAATTTTCTTATAGATCAGGGAGTAAGTCCTGCTCGTTTATCGGCAATCGGGTATGGTTTTTCGCGACCGATTGCAGATAACGAAACCCCTGAAGGCCGCGCAAGAAACCGAAGGGTGGATCTGATAGTTCAGGAGAATAAGGATTATAAGACGGAAGAGTAAAGTAGGAAGATAGTATATAAGGATGGTGAGTAAAGGAATTTAACACCATTTATATATGTAATTGTCTTAAGGGGGAATGTCAGTGGGAGCGGTGGAAGGGGGGAGGCTATTTTTATTTCGATGCTTTTTTCTGTTTTTTAAAAAAATTAATAACGTTTATTTACTTCTGATGATATGAATTTTTAGTGGGGGAGATATTAAGAAGGCACCTCCATGAGGGAGATAAAAATGGCTGTTGATAAAAAAGAGAATGAAGAGTCGGGAGATGAACTATTTGAGTCCCGGCTCAAAGAGATTCTCTGTGCGGGGTCTGAGGAGCAAGACCGTTGTAGAAACGAAAAAGATGAAACTCCTTTCCTTATTAATCACCAGATTGATAATCACCCCGAAAAAAGGCTTTCATCTATCGCAGAAATAATCATAAGGATTGTGGCGGCTATAGTGGTTATCGGGTTACTCATTTGCTTCGGGATTCAGACCGCTTTTCGTTGAAAGTGGAATTATGTATGGTATAATTGATGATATGTATTAACAGGAAGTTTTATATAGGGCCGATGGACTAACTAAAGTGTTTATGGTATATGAAGTAATAAATAAGGAGAATGATCGGTGAAAATGAGCCTTATAGAAAATGGTCCTGGACGGATCGCTTTTTTTGTGTTATATTTTTGCTGTTTTTTTTCGGAGATATCCTTAGGCCAGGGCAATACCGGGGATGTAATACATTTTTATCGTAGCTCCGGCATAGAGCCTCTTATCAGTTCTGAACAGGAAGGAGAATTGCCTGCCGGTAACTACCTTATACCGCATGACATTCTTATTCCTTACGGTAAATCGTTGACGCTCTTTCCGGGAACAAAGATGTTTCTGGTCCAGAATGCGATGGTGGTAGTCAACGGCAGCCTTGTCTGCTCCGGAATTTCCGGATCGCCTGTTATTTTCTGTAAACTTGCCAATAGAGATTATTACCAGCCTATAGATCCGAGAGTCGAAACACGCTGGGACGGCATTTATCTTTCCGATTCGGCCAGGCTTAAAATGAGCAATACTATTATATCGGACAGTAAATACGGTATAGTTGTTTCGGGGAAAGACGTTTCGATGTCTTTCGATTCGGTACGTTTTGTCAATAATAAATTCCAGAATGTAAAAATCGGCGAACGTATTATGAAGATCGCCGAAAACAGTCCTGTTGTTTTCCATTATCCCGAACAGCAGGGAGTATTCGTAGAACCGGCAAGTGTGTTGAACGCCACCGAATCCATCCAGATGAAGCGTGGGAAACGACACCGGACGGACTATCCTCAGCTTAGGCTGTGGATGGGGGTTTCCGGAGGTCTGGGCGTCGTGATGGGAGGCAGCGGGGTTTGGTTGTATCGTAAATACTCGCGGATGTATGAAAAGACCCCTCAGGAAGACAGGTATCGATTATATGTGAATGCAGGCAGAGGAATGGGGGTTTTGGGAGCAATACTTTTCGGAGTAGGAGCCACCGGATTTGTCTGGACTTTCTTTTATTGACAATACCAACCATCAGGCGTAGAAGTATCATAAAAAAAACCGGATGTGTCGCTACGGCACATCCGGCCTGTAATCGAACAAAAAGATGATTTTTTATAATTGATTTTCGCCTTCACGCAGCGTTACTTCAACGACGTTTCCTTCGGGCCCGGTAAAGGTCGCCTTTATTACTCCAACTTCAAAGGAACCATCAAGCGTTGCAGTTTTACCGTTGCGAAACATGGCTTTGAACTCGAATGATCCGCCCCGGGGACTCTCTCCGTGAGAAAGCGGCGGGTCGAAAACGCAATGAAACTGCAAAGAGTCGAGTCTGCCCGACCGGAATGATTTTTCAAGTTGTATTTCTATAAGTAAATTGTCGGAAGAGTCGGTAAGGTTCTCGCCGGGATCGACTTTAAGAATCGCGTGAGCGGTTATTTCGCTGTCGTCGACAGCTGGTGAATTCGTGGCAAAATGAATGAAGGCCGTGTCTCCGGGATCTATGGTGGAGTCGCCTGTCTGGTCAACCGCCCATATTCGGTTAAGACGGCCGGTGAGGAGTTTTTCTTCAATCCCGATGCGAACCGTGCGTTCTTTTCCGGAGGAGTCGCGTTCGATACGGAGCGAGGCTTTTTCGTATTCGACAAGCGGCTTGAGAGGGTTGTGCCTCTGGAGGATCCGAACGTCTATCGTACCTATGCACCCTGCGGCGACAACGCCGTCTCCGTCCGCGTCTTCGAAAAGAACGTAAGCAACGGTATCGCTGTTTTGAATCTTTATCCACGACGCCTCAAATATAAGGTTATCCGCCTGTGCGGCCGTATCGGTTTCGCTTCCGAATTTATTATCTTTGCCTGCGCCTACTTCTATTAAAGTTTTAACGGATTCTCCTGCAGGGTGGCCCAATACGCTTTTTGTATAAACGGTTTGAATGGTAAGAAGAGCTTTCTGATGCGGCAAAGTGCCGTTAATGATACCATCTCCGTCACTATCCTTGATCTTATAATACTCCAAAGTACCGTTTTTATAATTCTTGGCGCCACGGAAATCGATTATAGACTCGTTCCCCTCTACGCCATCGAATACTGTGCCATCCATCAGAACTTCTATTGTATCGTACTTGGAATATAAAAGCGTTGATGTTGTTACCGTGATTTTTATCCTGCCGTCAATAGTATCGATGTTGAAACCGCCCGATGCTGATTTCTTACCCAAAACCGCTTGAGCATCCAACGAAACCAATGGAAAGGATGATAGCGACATAAGATTGGCGGAAGCCGGATTTTGTACAGAAAGATTGTCTACTGTACTCTGCATTTCATCTATCGACTGGAATACAAGCGTTCCGACACTCTCGGCGGTTATTTCGAAATCATCCTCCCTATCATCGGTTTTCACCGAAAAAGGGTTTATTGTACAGCCGAAAAGAATAAGAGTGCAGAGCGCGGCAAAAATGGTTGTTGAGAAATATTTCATAAAAACCTCCATTTTTAAGATGAACATAAAGAAATCGGCTTACGGATAAAATATATGGTAAAAAACCGAAAAAGTCAATAATAAATTAAAATATTGATTACAATAATAGCTTAAATTAGCGCAAATAATGGCAATTATTGCAATTAAATTAAACGATATAATTTAAAAATGATTACATAGTGCGGGTAAATATTCCTTTGACTATTCATGAGAAATGTTTGTTTTCTTATTTATTTTGGATAAATATGGGGATCAATGCCCTGATGATTTTTTTTCTCCCATTTTAAGTATAAGGGAGACGTGATCCGCACTAATATGGAATTTCCTGGAAATCGAAACGATGCTCATCCCGTCGTGATATGCCCGGAGTACTTTACTTTCAAGATTGTCTTTTGTTGAAGAGGGATCAATAGCGCTTGTATCCGGGATTGACATCGGGTAAGATATTTCATGGGTAGATTTTTTTTCTGAGTTTTGTTCTCTCTCGATGCGTTGTCTTATTTGTTTTATTTTTTCTGCGTCTTCCTCTTCAGGAACGGAATCTTCGGTATATTCCGGGAAAGCCGGCGTGACATTTCTCTCTTTTCTGTCGTCGGATGTAAGCAAGGGGGCGGCTCTTGCCGGAGCAATTCTGGATTTCTTTGTTTTACGTTTTATTACAACAATTTTATAAACGCCAATAATCAGAATAAGACCACTGAAAGAAGCAATAATACCGGTTATTATTATTATCCAATCAAAAAGGTTTGAAGGTTTTAAAGAAAAGGGGGTGTTTTTATCGATTTTACCTGAAATCGACGGGCCGGTGATTGAGATTTTTTGTACTTTACTCCTTATTTGGTGAAGTGAATCGCGGAGCTGTTCCTGCATACGTTCGACTTCATTCACCGGCTGTCCCTTTCTTTTAAGATCTTGTTTTATGATGTCAAGAGAATCGATTTTTTGGGTTATTTCTTTAATGGAATTTGCAAGTTCGGCCGTATTGTAAGCTGAGGCGGCGGTGAGAGATCCGCAAAGTAGCGCTGTACAAAGAGAGAAAAAATTTAAATAATATTTATTTATTTTATTAAGCATATATGGGTAAGATATATCTTGAAAGCTATGATGCGCAACGATAGCGGTTAATAAACGATAGCGATAAAAATTATTTAAGAAATAATAAAAGACGATGCCGATTATTGATTAACCAATGTTTTTAATTGTATATTATTTTTTAAATTACTTATCATTTATCCGAAATAATTTTCATGGCAAAATTTATTGTTTTTTACAATAACGAACTTTTAAAAACATATGAACTTGACGAACCGGTCGTTTCAATAGGCCGTCTGCCTGAAAACACCATTTCAATAGCCAATATGGGTGTATCGAGGCGGCACGCCAAAATAGAAGAGGATACCGACCACACCTATGTTCTTACCGATCTTAATTCTCTTAACGGCACCTATCTTAACGGTAAACGTATCAAAAAGGTCACGCTTCACGACGGTGACAAGATTTCGATAGGTAAATATACAATTCTTTATGAAGAGGGGAAAAAGAACGGCGAAAATGAATTCATAACATCTGTTGAACCGGTTAAACCCGCCGCACGTGAATATATCGGTTCTTCGGATATGACCTATATCCACAGGACAACTGAACCGCGGATGCGTCCTGTTGCCGATAAGAATGCTTTATCGAAAGAAAATCAGGGGGCCGAAGGGGGCGGTCATCATGAGAAAGATTACAGCGGGGCAGTGCTTATAGAAACCAACAAGCATGTTGTGTATAAAATAGATAAGAAATTTCTGACAATGGGTAGTAGTGAAGAAGATGATATATTCGTATCGGGATTTATGGTGGGAGACCACCATATTTCGATCGAGGTAAAACCGGAGGGCATCGCGATAGGCACCAACAAACTTATGGGCAGATTCAAGATCAATGGAAAACCCAAACGCTATCATATCCTTCAGCATAAAGACCGCATTGAAGTGGGCAAAAGTACATTCCGTTTCATGGAGAATGGATAGTCGATGCGGTATGCTTTTATTTCCGACATCCATGCCAACCTGGAAGCGCTGGAAGCCGTGCTGGATGACATCGAAACCCGTAATATCGATGAAATTATTTGCCTTGGCGATATTGTAGGGTATGGGGCAAATCCTAATGAGTGTGCAGAAATAATAGGTAAGAAATGTCCCATCACGCTTCTCGGTAATCATGATGCCGCGGCGGTTGAGATTCTTTCTACCCAGAATTTCAATATCCATGCAAAAATAGCGATTGAATGGACCACACAGAATTTACGTAAGGGAATAAAAGATAGTTTGGCCGAACTTCCGCTAAAAACTATTCTCGAACAGATCACCCTTGTGCATGCCACACCCTACGAACCCAACATGTGGTATTATATAACGTCTCTGGAGGAGGCGCGTTTCAATTTCCAGTTTTTCGATACTCAGATCTGCATAGTAGGTCATACTCATATACCCATAATTATAGTTCTTGACAATGAGAAAGAAATTTACGTTCATCAGGATACATCGATAAGTTTGAACGATATGTCCGGATCACGGCTTCTTATCAATGTCGGAAGCGTGGGACAGCCGCGCGACCGTAATCCGAAATCATGCTACGGAATTCTGGACATCGAAAAGGCGGAATTTACTTATCAGAGAGTGGAGTACGATATCGAAAAGACCCAACAGAAAATGAAAAAGATAAAAATGCCTGAATTCCTCATTTCGAGACTGGAAGAAGGACGATGAAACAGATGAATGGAATTTTAGGGAGACTCCCCCTGTGGGGGCTTAGTTTGCTACTCATGATATTTTTTTTCTGTGAGCTGCCCGAAGATCCACGCAACATCAACAACGCAGGAATCGAAAGACAAACGCTTACGGCTCTTCCTGATAAAGTTCCGATGAATTCTGTTTATGTCTGTACGTTACAGATCCGTTATCCGGAATTTATCGACAGCTTCTCGGTTGTAAAATCAAAGGTCAAGGGATCGGACGAAAAGATCACAGGATCGGTAATCGGAGACGACACTGTTTTTATTTTCTCCCTATTCCTTCCAGACCCCGGAGAATACGTCATCAAAATATATATCCATAAAAAGGGAATGAAAGATTCAGTAACCCATTCCGTTACGGTTTTTTCAACAATTCCTGTGGTAACAGCGGTTAAAACAAAGGTTTTCGCACATATAGGAGACGATACGACCGCAATTAAATTCGATGTTTCCGACCCCGACAGCAATCTTCTCGGTTATTCTCTCATGCAGGGAAATACGGTTATCGAACAAAAGGAATTCAGCGCCAGAGAACGTGCGAAAGCTGCAATTGTAAAGGTATTTCCAGCTTCATCACTCATCGGTCTTCGAGATACTTTTATCCGTTTTTCTGCAGTAGCAGCCGATCTCGACAGCCAGAAAAGCGCTGCTGCTCTTTGCACCCTGTTTGTAAGAGACTCTATACCGCCATTTGTCCGGTTTTTACCGCCTTATGACGATACGGTTTACAAAGTTTTAAAACTTCCCGACACATTACGGGCCGTTGCAGCGGACAATTGGGCTATCGATTCGGTAAAATTTGGTAAAAACCGCGCCCTTTTTGTCGCAACCGATACGGTAGCGGTTGTAATAAATCAGCTCGACAGCGGAATTACAATCGACTCTATGGAGGCATGGGACATAGCCGGAAACCGGGCTGCGGCAAAGATAAAATTACGTTACAGCGGGCCTAAAATATATCCGCCCGAAATCGATATGGTTTACAAGAGAGTGAATGAAGGCGAACGGTTTGACACGGTATACCTCGATAAAATCGTCAAAATCACCAATCCGGAACCATTTTACGGAAAAGAAAGCCTGAAATGGAGTATTTCCGTCAATTCCGCCGACAGCGGCATGGTCATAAAATTCGATTCGTTGAGCAGAACTCTTGTCGTAGAAGGGCCTGCAGGAGAGTTGTTCCGTGACAGAATTGCGGTGCTTTCTCTTACGGTAACCGATCCGGACGGCGTGTCGGCAACCCTTCACGGCGCTACTTTTTTAATGGTCGAAAAAGACGATAAGCCTATTATTACCATCAAGGGACAAGGGAAAATTTGGGGGACTCTTTTCGATACCCTTAAACTCGATACATGCGGCTATGATCCGGAGATGAATGCGCAACTTGTATGGGATATACAAAGAGGAAAATATTTTTACGATTCGCTTCTGTACGTTTTTAAATGCTCTGACAAAGGAGGCAAAGAAATAGGAGACCCATTTCTCCCGATATGTTTCAATGTTTTTACGGGTAAGGTTCTCATTCTTCCCGACACCGCAGCATTAGCATCGGTCCCTCCTTCGCAGAAGGTTATAGCCGATACATTGCTTTTCACCCTCAAAAGCATAACCGCCGGAGATACGGTAGAAAGCAAGAAAAATGTTGTTTTTACATGGGGAAAAGCAGAGATAATTCCGCCTATAGAGATACCGCAGTTAATCCTTCCGTAATGAAATTTACCAGTCTGAAAGAAGGCTGATTTATTTACCGGCGCAGTTTTGTTCTATAAAAAGTCAATTTGATCCTATGCAAATGGCTGGTTTTAAAAGCAAACGAAGTTTACAATTGAACAGAAAGGAACCTTACATCCCGATTTGACATTTCGCTCTATTTGTCTTTTTTACATATGTTCGCGTATAAAGTAATAACTGATAAAAAATAGCGCTGCAGGAAAGTAGAATTTCACCGCAGCGCCGGGGCACTCTTTTGACATTTTTATCTTTTGACAATCATAAACTTTCCGCTTGTCTCTTCTGTGCCGGTTTTCAGGCGGAATATATATGTTCCTCTTCCGAAACCACAAACGTACACCTAAATAGTTCGCCTTCTTCGTAGGAAATTTTGGTTTCGATACCTCCCATTGCAACCGGGACAGCGCCTGTGGTCGCGGTATTCCAGTCGAAAAGCTCCCAGTTTCTTATCAGGCCGCTGTCTTTACTTATAGAAATGAGCTCCAGTTCATTGGGATTGTATCGCAGACAAAGTTGCAAGGCGCTGAATGAGTAATCTTCGTGGTTTGCGATGTACACTGCATTACCACCGTATCACCCTGGAGAGCATAGATTGTTTCCATCCCGATGTTTATTTCAAAATCCCCGTATCTGCGCTGCTTGATACAAAAAAAGCCGCTTCAAAAGCATCATCCATCTCATCCCGCAACTTAAAATCAATTGTTACATAAAAAGAACTAAAAATGAAAAACCGGCTCCTGATACCTGCTACGAATGAAGTATCGGATGAAATATTGTTGTTTCTTTTAAAGGTAAAGGAAAGCTTTGCATCGATGTAGTCGAATCCTATATGTAAAGAATCGTCGGTTATGTACGGCTGCCATATTTCTTTTGAGAGAGGAAATGTATCGAAGGGGGCGATAAATATTTTCTCTATATCGTAAGGAATTTTCAGTGTTGCTCCGGCTTCATCGCAAAGGGCCAGTATGCCTCTGTATCGGCCCATACGATTGGTATCCAGTAAAAGATGAAGCCGTTTAATTCCATAACCGTTAGTAATAAATTCGTATCTTCCCGGCCACGGAGAAAGTGGAATCGTATCATCCGGACAATAGACCGCCGTTATCGAAGAACATGGTATTGTAATAAATTGAGAGCACTGCATCGTTGCGGTCGGTGATTGACAATGTACATACTGAATTTTTCGGGTATATGATCGTGGTTCTGATTTCGTTCAGGTTTATACATGAAGGCGGATCGTTTTGAAGCAGAAGATTTGCATCAAAAAAACAACCCTGAACTTCCAAATAGAGGCAGCAGGCAAGCAGAATGTTTTTTATCTCTTTTTTAAAAATATCCATCTCTCTGATTTTACCTCATCCTGTAAGCTTTTATACCAAAGGTCGCTCCTATACCTATCGAGACCGCTGTTGCAAAGGCGCATCCTGAAATTATTACATTTGCCCTTCGTATAGACGGCCGCAGCCGATCGTAGTTTATTTTTTCTCCATAATTATAAAGAAGGCTCTCACAAGAAAAAAAAATATTTTTTTCCGGCTTTGCCTCCATTATATCTTAAGCTGGTTGAGATAACGGTAAAATGTGCTTCTGCTTAATCCTGTATTTCCGGCTGCAAGTTCCTTGTTACCTCCCGCCTCCCGGATGGCTTTTTCCAGAAACTCTTTCTGGAACCGCCGGGTGGCTTCTTCAAAATTAATTGCGGACGTATTCTCTCCTTTTATCCCAATATCAAAGTTGATGTAGGGTGATTGAGATGTAAGCACTGCACGGAGAATGGTATTCGAAAGTTCTATTATGTTTCCCGGCCAGTTATGGTTACCGATATACCGCGGAGCGTCCGGATGAAAATCTTTGATTTCGCGTTCAGGATATTGCAAACGGTATCGGTTAAGAATCATATAGGCCAGCATTATGACGTCTTCACCACACTCGCGTAAAGGCGGAATGTCTATTGAAAACTGATTAATACGATAAAAGAGGTCGGCCCTGAAGCGGTTTTCTTCAACCATTGATCTAAGGTTTCTGTTTGTAGCACATATTATGCGAATATCTACAGGTTCTTCTTTTGCGGAACCTATGAGTTTCAACATTCCGGTTTAGAGTACCCGAAGAAGTTTTGCCTGAAGTTGCGGTTCGAGTTCTCCTATTTCGTCAAGTAAGACCGTGCCTATGCTTGCCGCGGCAAAAAGCCCTGAATGGTCGCTTGTAGCTCCTGTAAAGCTGCCTTTTTTATGGCCAAACAGTTCGGATTCAAGAAGTTCGCCGTGCAGGGCGCTGCAATTTACTACAAGAAAAGGTGATGACGCGCGACGACTTTGCTTATGTATTATTTCGGCTATACGATTCTTTCCTGTGCCGGTTTCTCCTTCCAGAAGAACCGTAACGTCTGTAGGCGCAATCGCATATACCGCCGAAAGGACTTTCTGCATCGAAGGGCTTGACGCAATAATACCCTCGTCGGAAATTTTACCGGTAAATAGATCTATAGTGGATTACTGGTCGGCTATATAGCCTATATGGGTGATAAGCAATCCTGCTATGGAAGCATATACCGTTACGATTTCGAGATCTTTTTTCGAAAAAGAGACGGCGGGGTTGTCGGATCAGATATAAATCACGCCGATGCATTTCCCGGCCGAAAGTATAGGAGTACATATAACAGACCGCCGTCCAAGGTCGGAAATACTGCGGGATGTATTGTACGCGGGGTCGTCAAGGGCGTTGGGAATCCATATCCCTTCTTTACGATAAAGAACCGTTTCGACTATGGTGTCGTGTTTATAAAAACGGCGGTTCCGCCTTCTGTGCTGCAACGATAACCCTCTTTATACGACTCGATTTTCAAAGCGATTTCGTCGATTCCCTTTTTATTAATAACAATATCGTTTTCTTCACTGCTTCCTATAAGAAACAATCTGCCACGCAACCTATAATCGGTATGTTCGTTTTCGTGTAAATGACGGATAATGAACGTCCCCCTATCACGGCCCTGTCTTCTCCTTTACTACAGGCATAAGACGGATCCGGACGGTCGTTGTTTCCTCGGGCGCTACCGTTATAGTATCATGAAACGGCTCGAAATCTTTTTTAACGATACGAATCGTATGCTTTCCCGGCGCGACAGACAGGGCAATGGCGAAAGGCGCCTTCCCTCTTTCTATATTGTCAATATAAACGGCGCTCCATGGAGGATTGGTAAAACATCGGATAAAACCGGATGAAAGAACCGACGAATCGTAAAAAGGCTTTCGACTTTTTAATGACTCTGAGGTTTCATTTATCGGGGGAATTTCTTTCCCGGCAGACGACGCATGCTTTTTATTGCTTTTCGCAGCAACGGCAATAAGATTGATATTTTCTTGAGGGTTTAAAGTTGATTGCGGCTGCGAATCGGATTTATCCGGCATTATTTTTTCTTCTGCCTGTACAGTGCCCGGCGGTTGTAAAACGGATAATATTTTTTCATCATTAACGGTTTGCATCCTGATTCTACCCACCATGAAAACTTTTATTCCGATTAATAAAATAATAATTCCTATAAAGCCAGGACACCCTATAAAAAACAATTTCCTTAACCGACAATAACGTCCGACCCTTTCGATTAATGCCCTATCCTTATCGTCAAGTGACCCGAAACGGAAGCCTGATCGAACAAGCGTAATGCAGGTTCCTTTTTTCCCTCCCTGAGGGCAGAGACAGCTCTCTACCGATAAAGACGTGATATTTCATCAGCCTCTTTACCGCGATAGAGATCTGCATCCCGAAGAAACGCAGCGATCCGGTCCGCTTCTGCCGTTATAGATTCCCTGCCGCATGCTGTTTTAAGATTTTTCATATAGTGTTTTGTTTTCCGGCCGCAGAGAAGGATCCTTTGCCAGGCATAATTCCACCGTATCAGATAACCAAAGCAGCATTTTTGAGTTTTTTTCAAAAGGAGGAACGGGATTTTCGTTTAAAATTTTATTAATAACGGCATGGAGAGTACCGGCGTCAAAAGGGAGACAACCCGTGAGGCATTGATAAAATACTACACCTAATGAAAAAATATCGGTATTTGCTCCTACAATTTTATTGGATATCTGTTAAGGCGATGTGTAATGAGGACTGCCCAGAAAGGAGCCCGTAAGGGTCAATGATTCTTCATTGACAAGAAATGCAATTCCGAAATCGGTTATCTTTACAAGTCCTTTATAATCTATAAGAATATTCCCCGGCTTTATGTCCCGGTGATAAATGCCTTTTTCATGAGCGCAGATAAGGCCCGAAAGCGTCTGGAGAGCAATTTCTATCGTGATGATGTCGGGTAGCGTTATGTGTCTGTCAATCAATTCCTGCAATGTAATTCCCTTTACATACTCCATAACGATAAAAGGCCTTAAACCTGCCCCCCCGAAATCAAATATTTTTATGATATTTTCATGCGACAATGCCGCAACCGTCCTTGCTTCGTTAGTAAATCTCTTAATGGTCTTTTCGTTCTGCAGCAGATGGGGATGAAGCATCTTTACTGCCACTTCCCTTTTTAACGACGTATCGTCGGCAAGAAACACCGACGCCATTCCGCCGGTTCCGATTTTTTTTTCGTATTTTAATAATGTAATAGAGGGCTTTCTGAATTCATAGTCGGGATTAATCTAAATTATAAATCATTTCCATGAAAAATGAAATTTTAAGAAGCGGCTTTTATCCTGCATTAATATTTACAATAACATGCCGCGCCTATAAGCGTCATATGCGGAACGAACCGGCTTTTAAAACCGACAAGCTCCGCGAGAGTTTTCCATTCGCCGCCTGTGGTAAGGATTACCGGTCGGGCCGGATATGCCCGTTTCCGATATCTTTCTACAATACCGTTTATCGCGTTCGCTGTTCCATGAAGTACTCCTCCAAGGATACACTCTTCGGTCGATTTACCGGGAAGATCCGGGATTTTGTTTATTTTACGACTGAGTTCGGGAAGAGCGTCGGTAAATAAATGGAGACTTTTCAATTGTAAAGAAATCCCGGGAAGAATAGCTCCACCGTTAAAAATACGATCAGCCACATAATCGACGGTTATCGCCGTCCCCGCGCTTATAATAATCACCGGACGATTCCCGAACAATGCAACGGCATATAGCGCATTTGCAATCCGGTCCGCTCCTGGAGCGTGTTTGGGGGTGTAATCCAATGCAATCGGAAGAGACGGCGAAGGTTTTAATGTTTTAATAGAATAACCTGCGGAACGAAGCTTTTCGGAGACCCTATTACACACACCTTTTACCACACTTGAAACCATTATTCTTTTGGAAACAGATAAAGAAGAATATTCAAAAAGTTTTTTAACCGATGATAACAGCACTATATTCGTCTTTGTTGTCGGAAATGAAACATTGGATATACAGGAATAATGCTGAATATCAATGAGCCCCATTTTAGTTCGGGTATTACCGACGTCTATCGCAATTATCAATTTATTATTATTACTATTATCGTTTATTTTTTGCGGCATGTTTTTAGCCTAAAATCGGGACAAATTATGGATTATATTGTATTCCTAACTATATGATGAAGATAGTATCCTATATGGCATTGATGCAACGAATAGAGAAGCTAATTCTCTGAAATTTAAAATTGCTGCCGAAAAAAAAACTAATAATTTGAATTGATTCTTAAGTATAAGAATTTAATTGTTTTTTTTTTATTTTTAGATATATTATCTTAACTATATACTGAAAATGGTAAAAATGAAAAAAATAAAATAAATAAGGAGTTATTAATGAATCCTTTCCTTAATAAAAAAGCGGCATTTGGCGTGGTAATGTGTGGTATGTTTTGTTTTTTCTCAGAAATTCCGGCTGCATCATCTCCGGCAGAATATAATTACAGCCACAGAAAAAGAGATTGCGAAGTAAGAGTCGTTACTCCAAACGGAATACCGTGTCCTATGATGCAAGCCGGCATCGGACAATTAAGCAACCATTTTATATTCGGCGGTATTATACGAAGCGAAGCTTTCGACACCCTTATCGAAGGCTACCAGGAAAAGTTCTTAAACTATTTCGACGTAGCCGTACCGGAAAAAGAGATGAATTGGGGATATGTAATGAATTGTGCCCAGAAGTGCGACGCAGATTTTTCGAAAGCGGATTTCCTTGTCGACTGGCTGATAAAGAGAAAAGTTACCGTTTACGGCCGTACACTTTTTTCTAATGGGAGGGAAGAGAATATTCCGGAATGGACACGAAATCTTGAACCTGCGGCATTCAAACAGGCTATGCAGGAGCGTATCACAGGTACAATAGGACGATTTAAAGGGAAAACAGCAGGATGGTTTTTGATAGATGAGGCTTGCCATAATGAGAACGGTTCTTTATTGACAAAAGGAATTCTTGAGACAAAAAGCGGCGATGGGGATGTTTTCGGTTGGATCATGGATGAGGCCGGAAAGACTGATTCGACAGCCGAATTTATTATTGAAGATAACGGCCTGATAACTTCCGATGATCTGAGTGCGGCTGATTCGTTTATAAACAGAGTAAAACCATTTAAAGACAAATTTCAGATTATAGGAGTAAAGGCGCATTTCGGTCCTGACATGAATAAGAATTCCTATGAGTCAAAAATAAACTATATTGCAGAAAAGCTGGGGAAACCGGTATTATTAAGCGAAGTTGATTTCAGTTTCGACATAAATCAGGTGCCCGATAAAATAGAGGAACTGATGCGTACTTGTTTCGCCAACCCTAATGTGGCTGGTATAATTTTAGGCAGCTGGCACCAGAGTTATATGTCGCAAAACAATCTGACGGGTTACTTTATCGACTCTCTCAATAGCGAAACCCCTGCAGGAGAGCGGTGGCGCGAAGTCAGGAAAGAGTGGAAAACGGACATACCATCATATACAGATGATTCGGGGAAGGTAATATTTAATGGTTTTCATGGTAGATATCAGGTAATTATGAGTTGTGATATTTACGAGTTCTATCTTGAACCGGGCCAGGATACCCAAAAAGTTGAGATTGTATATAGTCATGACGCAGAAGAACCTGAAACAACTGTTGTTCATGCGTCGTCCAACAACCACCTTAATACGATCGAAATTAATATTGACGGTATTCTTACCCCCGTCAAGTTGCCCGCAAATTACAATAAAAACTTGGTTCTAAACACCTACTCGCTTTCGGGCCGACTACTATCCACTGCTATCTTAAATCCGTCTATCAGGAATCATCGGATACCATTAAACTCCAGAGGCTGTCGTGTTTTCAGGATAGAGACTGCGGATCGAAAGCCGCTTTATTCAGGGAAGATGGCAATACAGCGCTGATAGATCATAATATTTAAAAAAACAGGAAGAAAAAAGCCTCCTATAAAGAAATAGATAGAGAATAGACATTTAAGCAAAAATAAAATAAAATATTTTTAAAATTAACTTTTGTGGAATATAAAATCCACAAAAAGTGTATTTCGTTTCTTTAAAACAAATAATTGTGTTATATATTATATACCGAGAAGTATAGATTGGTTTAAACGTTTTAACAATGAAATTTATTGAAATTAAATTAATAACTTTCATTTCCCGAAGGGGGGGATATGGTTATAAAGTCTCTATTATTCTCTAAGTCGTCATTGTTGCATTCAACTAAAATAGTTGGTTTGGCGGGGATCATTATCTCCTCGGTAGTTCTTGTTAATGCTCAAATAGATGAGAAAATGCCGGGTACAATTCCAAAAGAGATCCTTGATGACTGGAAGGCTCAGGGAGGAACTGCCGAAGAGATCAAAAAGTCGCTTCCTGCGGAATATGCAGCCAAGTGTGACGGTACATTTGAAAGCGCATGTCACTGGCGTCGTGTATACCGAATGAAACAGTTTCCTTTTCTTAAGAGAATAATGTTTGCCAGACACCATAATTTAGGCGCCATTGCCATAGGTTTTTGGGTTAATGTCGGCAGCGCCGATGTGACTGATACTTATTTCAAAGCGGAAGGCGCTCTGTGTCTTCTCAACTTCGACAATTACTATTCCCAATACAAGGAAATTTTAACTAAGGATGACGCGTGCGTAAGGGATCCATGTATTTCTTTGGATGGAAAGAAGGTCGTTTTTGCAATGTCCGGCAACGGCAAGGGAACCGGTTATTTGCTTTACGAAATGGAGATAGATAATCCCGGGAAGGTAAAACAACTTACTCAATACCCCGCTGGGCTTAAAGTAGCCGATTTCGAGCCGTGCTATCTGCCCAACGGCGATATAATGTTTGCCTCAACCCGTTGCTTTGGCGTGATAGACTGCGGATGGCAGCCGACTACGAACATGTTTGTAATGAACGGCGAAGGAAAATATTTGCGCCGGATATCATTCGACCAGGTTCATGTAGGCTATCCGGTTTTGCGTCCGGACGGTACCGTCATGTACTGGCGGTGGGAGTATAATGACCGCGATATAGCGAACATTTGTGGACTTTTTACAATGAACCCGGATGGTAGTCATCAGACGGAACTTTTTGGAAACCAGACTACATGGCCTATGCTCTTTGTTCAGGGCAGACCTGTGCCGGGTAATCCCAATAAATATTTTGCGATAGCAAGCGGACATCATGGCGATTATTCAGGTGAGGCGCTTATTGTTGATATTTCTAAAGGAAGTAACGGCCCGGAAAACGTCCAGATGATCAGCCCCCCGCGTAAAACGGAAACCCGTGATAAAAACGACAATTTTGCTTTCGGAGGAATTTATCGGAATTCCGAATATCCATATCCTCTTAACGAAGAGTGGTATCTTGTCGGCTATCGTGAAGAAAACCAGTTGAACAGCATGTCGAGAATTAGTATCAGTACGCCTTTCAAGATCTATCTGAAACATATCGACGGTAAGAGCCGGGAACTTCTCGCCTGGGGAAACGGCTCTTTGCATCACCCGGTGGTGGTTGCACCATGGAAAGAGATCTGGGGATCCGATCCTTTCCCGGTTGCTGAACAGGCCAATTTTAACGACAGTATGGGTATCTTTACCATGCAGGATGTGTATGTCGGCGAGGGCATGAAAGGCGTTAAGAGGGGTGTTGCCAAGAGGCTCCGGGTTGTTGCACTTAAGTACCGGGTATCAGGTGCATGCCAGAACGGCTGGGCTGGTCAGGTGCTGGGCGCCAAACCGGCGGATGTCATCTTTTCGGCCCCGGCTATTTGCCCTGTTTCTTTATGGGGCGGCTCATGGGACGTTAAAATTCCTCTGGGCGAAACGCCGATTAATCCGGACGGCTCCGCTGCATTCAAGGTACCGGCAAGAACACCGGTCTATTTTCAGGTGCTTGATTCCAACGGATGTATGATTGCAACAATGCGTAGCTGGGCCACCTTAATGCCGGGTGAGGTTTTCTCTTGCGTAGGATGTCATGAAAGTAAAGCCGAGGCGCCTGCTACAGGAAATAATGCACTTGCCGCAAAAGCCCAGAAACTCGAAACGCCGCTCGGTATCGAGAATCAAGGATTCGACTATCCGAAATTCGTTCAGCCTATACTCGATAAACATTGTGTGAAATGTCACACTGCAAATCACTCTTCGGGTTTAGATATGAGAGGAGATCTTGTATATAATAATAGTGCGAAAAAGTCTTATGCCACATCTTATAGCTCATTTTTTAAAGGAATAGGCGCTTCAAAAAGCAACAAAGCTATTAATATCGCGACTATATTCTCTCAGGCGCCGCAATTGCCGCCGTATTCTCATGGTTCCACAAAAAGCGGTATAATAAAAAATGTCCTGTCGGGCCATAAAGACGTGAAACTTACAGACAAGGAGATCAGGATATTGGCCTGCTGGATCGATTGTGAGGCGCCGCATGCTCCCGCTTATGACGCATACATGAATGAAAGTGACGCAAAGAGATATAAGGAACTGGAAGCAACCGCAAAAAAATGCTATGATATCGAAGCTCAGAATGTTAAAGAATATGCAGCGTATCAAAGAACACGAGTTAATTTCGATGGAAAAAAATCAAAAAATTCCGCCATATATGTACAGAAACCATTAAATGTGGTCTATAATTCTCAAAAGCATACTTTGGTTCTCCAGAAAGAAAGCATTGGTATTTTTAAACTGGTAGACCTTAAGGGGAGGATTATTTACCGTACAATCATTCCCGAGGGCAATGTAACCATTTCACTGCCTTCTTCGCTGGGGTGCGGCCTTTATATTGCAAGATTCGAAGGCGAAGACGGAATCGAGCAGGCAACGATATCTGTACAGCAATAACTGATAATCGCTGATTTGCTGTTATTCAGACTACCCTATTGAGGGTAGTCTGAATTTTTTTATAAAAACATATTAAGATGATGATAATAAAACAAATCTCCCTATGTTTATTTATTTTTTCAATAACAGTATTGCTTCT
>FWPV01005233.1_pt1 | contig 26218 bp, 26 predicted proteins | sample 2228371 | NCBI WGS metagenome assembly FWPV01 (sample SAMEA103939776, study PRJEB20133) | metagenome
CTAAGACGAAGGCTATATCGAGGTAGCAATGGTGAGAGGAGTTCAAGATAAGAAGCTGGAGTGAACCCCTGAGGCTGGACACTATAGGTTAGGAATATTAGAAAGGTCTGGCAGGGTCAGAGTACAATTGAAAGGAGAAAGGACCCTGCTATGAGGAACAAGAGAACATTCGGCTTAGAATTTAAACGCCAGGTAGTAGAAGAAGTGTTAAGCGGTGAAAGCAGTGCCGCCCAGATCTGCCGTAAATACAATATCTGTGCCAGTCTGCTTTACCACTGGAAGGAAATGTATGTTCGAGGTAGGTTCAACAATGAGCCTACTGAGGTAGGAGCTCTTAAGGACAGGATAGAGAAGCTGGAGCGGTTGGTAGGAAAACTGACATTGGAGAATGAGGTTTTAAAAAAGGGCTTGCAGATGAGCCTCACCCGGTTTCCAGGAAACGGCAAATCATCAGGGTATGGGGGTGTCTCGGTGTCGCTGTCCGATGGGGGTGCAAAGTGATGAAACTGGCCAGGAGCAGCTTCTACCACAAGCCCAAAGGTAAAAGTCCCGAAGATATGCAAAATAAGGCGGACTTAAGGGGCAGGATTGAGGCCATCTGTCTTGAGTTCCCCCGATATGGCTACCGGCGAGTTACTGAGGCGTTGAAGCGAGAAGGGCTTCGGGTCAACCACAAGAAGGTGCTCAAACTAATGAAGGAGAGTGACCTTCTCTGCCAGGTGAGGCGTAGATGGAAGAAGACCACGGATTCAAGACACCCTTTTCCCAGGTACCCCAATCTCATCAAGGGTATGACCATCGAGTGTTTGAACCAGGTTTGGCTATCAGATATCACCTATATCCGCATCCGGACTGGTTTTGTTTATCTGGCAGCTATTCTTGATGCCTTCTCCCGCAAAGTGATTGGCTATGCTGTTTCCATGAGGCTGGATACATCTCTGACGCTGGCGGCATTAAGAATGGCAATAACCCGGAGACAACCTGACCCTGGCGTCATCCACCACTCAGATCAGGGAGTGCAATATGCTTCGAATGACTATGTGGACGAGCTCAAGAGTCACGGTTTTGAGATCAGCATGGCGCGCACCGGTAACCCCTATGAAAATGCCATGATGGAAAGCTTTTTCAAAACACTAAAGCATGAGGAGGTGAACCTATGGGAATATGAGACATTTCAGGATGTGGTAACCAGGCTTCCTTATTTCCTTGAGGAGGTCTATAATCACAAGAGACTTCATTCGGCGCTTGGCTATCTGCCGCCAAATGAATTCGAGGAGGTACTGCTCAATCAGGAGAACAACAATATACCCCGCCAGGCTCTCCTAACCCTATCTGTCCAATGATAGGGGTGCAGTCCAATTCATCTGACTATTTGAGTAAAGGTGTAATTGCTAAAGAGGCTAGGCGAACTTGAAGACAAGCCCACTCAATTCTCTGATTACCCATGTGTGCACGCGACTATTCTGTCTGTCTTTATTTAAATGAGGAGGGCGTAATTCAGTAATTTACTTTGGAACCCGCATTGCAGCAAAGGCATCTGCCAATTCATCTACCGTCCACGTGCCACTTTTGCATAGAGTTTGTAATGGTGATGGTTCAGAATATAATGAGACCTCGCCACGACGCACGAAGAAAGTTCGGCCGTTTATGTCCGCAGCTTCATCGGAAGCTAGGTAGACTACGAGCGGTGCTATATCTTCAGGCAAGCTACATCCCATTATACGTTCACCATCAGTTAGGAAGGCCTCCTTATTCTCAGCTGTCTCTTGCTTGTCGTCAGGTTTTGGTTGGATCACTTGAGCAAGTCTGGTGACTGCCAGTGGACGGATGGCATTACAGGTTACATTATACTTTCTCATCTCTATCGCTACCGAACGCGTGAGTCCAATGATACCTTCTTTGGCAGACGCATAGTGGACTGCCCCAGGCACGCCAAGCCCTGCAGGGGAAGAGGTATTGATGATCCTTCCGCTTTTCTGTTGCCGGAACCACCTGCATGCCGCCCTTGTGCAATAGAAATGGCCATAGAGGTGAACCTTTATGATCTCGTCCCATTCTTCGTCGCTCACATTGAAAATCATGTGCGCTTTGAGTATGCCAGCATTGTTCACTAGGATGTCTACCTTTCCAAAGTTGTCAATCGCAGCATTGATGATTGCCTCCGCACCTTCAGATGTTGCTACCGAATCATAGTTGGCTATGGCGTCCCCACCATTTTGCCTGATCTCAGCCACTACCTCATCGGCAGGCAAAACAGAAGGCATCGTACCGTCGACAGATATCCCTAGATCGTTAACCACCACCTTTGCCCCTTCGCTGGCTATGGCTAAGGCCTCAGCCTTTCCAATACCTCGTCCCGCTCCTGTCACCACAGCAACTTTTCCCTTAAGCCTGTGACTCATGAGTTACCTTCCTAGAAAAGACAATTATTCCAATACTTAGACATAAATCTTGAGGCTTATCAAGACAATAAACTCTTAGCGACGATGACGATAAATCCTAGGTTACAAAAACTCTCTTAGAGCCTCCCTCTAATAATCCAATCGTTAATCATTGCTTCACTGGTCGGAAAACTGGCAAGCTGAATTCCTCGGTTACATCCTTGAAAACAACTTCCACATCCATGCCGATCTTCAGTTCATCAGGCTTGCAATCTACAATATTTGTCATCATGCGGATTCCCTCGTCCAGCTCGACCAAAGCCAGAACGTATGGAATGTCCTCGGCAAATCTTTCCTCAACATTGGACATTGTTACCGTAAAGGTGTTTATCTTTCCCCTTCCTTTGGATTCAAACCAATCGAGATTTCCTGACCAACACTCTGGGCAAAACTTCCGGGGATAGAATATTTTCTTGCCGCAATCCTTACAGAACTGGATCAAGAATTTGTGTTGTTTAGCCCCCTCCCAAAATCTCTTGCTCCAAGGTTGAGGCGCAGGTAACGGCTTCTTATATCCCTTCATGGTATCTCCCTCCCATATATTTCAAATATTATGTTCATGCCAGAACCACCGGCGCAATTTGTTAAGACATACCTGCAATTTGGTACCTGCCTTTCGCCAGCCTTGCCCATCAACTGGCGAGCAGTCTCTACCAGATAGGCAAAACCGACACCGGAACCAGTGTGCCCCCTAGAAAGGGCATCGCCAATAGTAGAGCAGGGAAGTTTTCCTCCCGGCCAGGTGTTGCCCTCCATGACGAATTTCCCAGCTTCGCCTCTTTTACAGACACCCAGAACCTCGAGTAATATAAGCATCAAGACGGGATAAGCGCAATAAAGCTCCAGGATATCCATGTCTTTTACCGTCAGTCCGGCTTCGGCAAACGCTTGCTCAGCTGCCTCCTTGTACATTCGGAAGTTTAACTCCTCGGTGCGTTGACTTACAGTGGCCTGGCAATATCTGCTGCCTTCACCTAGCTTAAAGACAGGTGTCTTGGTGATTTTTCTAGCTAATTCAGGCGTGGTCACAACCATTGCTGCACCACCGTCTGCCAGCACATTGCACTCCAGAGAGTGGAGAGGAGTGCTTACCATTTTTGATGAGAGGACTTTCTCGATGGTCAAAGGCTTTCGAAACATTGCATTTGGGTCTAATTCAGCCCATTTACGGAAAGCCACCGGTACTGAAGCCATCTCCTCGGCAGTAGTACCAGTTGTTTCCATGTACTTTCGTGTTCCTAGAGCGACCATGCTGTTATAGGTCACTCCAAAAGGGTACTCCCATTCGAAAGACATGCCTGCAGTCGCAAACACCCTAATCAAGTAGTCAGGATCAATGCTCGAGTACTTCGTCACGTGTAAAAGAAGAACAATCTTTGCAATGTCATTATTCACCCAGTACTCAGCCATCCTCATGAGATTAGCCGATGTTGCACCCCCTGCATGAACCATAGCAACATCTTTACATCCCTTTAACCCCAGCTCTTCTGGCACTTTGCCGAAAGAAAGTTCCGAATCAAGCTTAACCTGTCCGACCGCCGGGGCACAGATTACCCCCTCTATGTCATTCTTACCAATGCCGGCATCTCGTACTGCTTGCATACATACGTCATAAATAATATCCCACTCTGTTCTCTCAGGCATCCATCCTGTAGGCACTTCACCAATTCCAACAATTGCAACCTTTCCTTTGCTCATATTCAGCTAAACCTCCTTAAAAATATGTTATCTGCCTTCGGTGTGTTCCTATATTTTGTCGGTTATATCCTCCTTTCTGCTTTGAGTAGTTGAAGCCTCAAAAGGCAAAATAAAAATATCATTTCCCTTGGAATATCGGTGGTCTCTTTTGCATAAACGCAATCGGCCCCTCTTTAGAATCCTCCGTTGATGCAACCAGACCACCTGCTGCCCGTTCCAGTGCCAAGGCTGAGTCTATGTCAGGCGTCTCTAAGGAATAGTTAAACACCATCTTTGCTAGTCTTACGGCAATGGGTGATTTGCCACATATGTTGTCTGTTATCTCCTTAACGGCGTCTTCCAACTTGTCTTGCGGTACTACCTTATTTACCAGTCCCAACATCTCAGCTTCCTTTGCAGTAATGCGACCAGCAGTAAGCAGCAGTTCCTTTGCTTTTCTTATCGGTATAGCTCTAGCGAAGCGCACGATTCCACCTGAGCCCGGGAGTATACCTAAGCCAACCTCCAATATGCCAAAAGTAGCGTTTTCGGACGCTATCATGAAATCACAGGCTAGAGCGAACTCAAGTCCGCCTGCAAAACAGAAGCCATTTACTGCCGCTATTATCGGTTTTTCCATCCTCTCCATCAGCCTGTGTGCTTCGTAGGCTACATTCCTTAGATAGTTGTAGGTGCCTATGCCGGTTCCTATCCCCTCGAATGATGCACTAAAATCTTGGCCTACCGAGAACGCCTTATCCCCAGCACCAGTAAGAACGAGTACTCTTATGCTATTATCTTTTTCTGCATCTAGTAACGCATCACGCAACTCTACAAGCATATCTGGACTCAGCGCATTGTGTCTTTTTGGGTTGTTGAAGGTTATCTTTCCAACCCCGTCTTTTTTCTCGTAAATTATGTGTTGATACCCTTTATTACTCATTTTTTTCCTCCATAGATTTTCTGATATCAAGCTAGAATGACCTGGGTAGCCCTAGGAGTTCACCGATGAAATTCCTGGCCATCTCGTTGCTGATAGGTGCGAACGTAAATTGCCTTGCGTCTCTGAAGTAGCGCTGAATGTCGCTCTCCATCATAACACCCGCTCCTGCGAAAATTTCCATAGCATTGGTTGTAGTCTTGACTGCTATCTCTGAAGTGCAAATTTTGGCTGCTGCTGCTTCAAGATAACACGGCTGATCCTTGGCAAATAGCCATGCTGCTTTGTATGTCATCAAACGTCCCATCTCAATCTCAATTGCCATATCAGCTAACCAGTGCTGTATAACTTGGAATTGTCCGATAGGTTTGCCAAAAGCAGTTCTAGTCTTGGCATAATCGAGACTTAATTCATACGCTCCCTGGGCTAATCCCACAGTTGTGGCAGCGCAAATAATCCTTTCAGGATTAAGCAGTGTGATTAAGCAGAAAAAGCCTCTATTTAACTCTCCTAACATGTTGGTCTTCGGCACCCTTACATCTGTAAAAAAAACTTCATTAGCACCAGCACCCCTCATGCTTAGCTTGTGCAGAGGCCTTATTTCAATGCCAGGGCTCTTTAAATCGATGAAAAACAGAGACATTGCACGGGTTCTCTTGGCCGCTGTCTTGTCAGTTATGACCAAGGCACAGATATAAGGCGCTATATGTGCTCCGGTAATATAAATTTTCTGCCCATTGACAACATAATAGTCACCGTCAGGGACTGCTGTAGTCGATATTGCTCCAAGCAAGTCAGTTCCACCTGCCGGCTCAGTTAAGCCTATGCAGAATCCTATCTCTCCCTTAGCGATCTTGGGCAAGTAGTTGTTCTTTTGTTCCTCATTGCCGTGGGCTTGGATAAGCCTGACAAACATACCTCCACTTAGCCCGAAAGCAGCAGAAGGTGACCGCCGGGCTACTTCTTCGACAATTATTACCTCATCAACCAAATCTCCACCTAGTCCGCCGTATTCTTTAGGCACATTTATAGCAATAAATCCGAGTTCTCTAGCCTTTTGCATTATCTCTGGGCTCAGCCACCTCATGTTTTCATCTGCGTCCCATTTGCGAATATATTCTACGGTCAGTTCCTTTTCCACAAATTCACGCACCGTATTTCGAAGCATTTTCTGAGCCTCTGTGAACTCAAAATCCATGATCTTCACCTTCCTAATATTTGTTATGGCTATTTCCCTTGAATCCAAATATCCCTACTATCACTAAGCATATGCGTAATCTCCTCCTCATCCCAACCACCTCTTTCTCCTCTTGTAGTGCTTTACTTCCCTGTAGCTCTTGCGTGCACCAACCTTACTTAGTCCGAGATAGAATTCTTTTATATCTTCATTTGCCTTCAAGCTGTCACTGGAACCATCCAACACTACTCTGCCATTTTCAAGCACGTATCCGTAGTCACTAATGCTCAAAGCAGCCAAGGCATTCTGCTCCACAAGAAGGACACCAACGTTTTGCTCGGCACTTATTCTCTTTATCGCGTCAAAAATCGCGCTTTGGAGTATCGGACTTAATCCTAGCGATGGCTCATCAAGTAGAATCAGCCTAGGCCGTGCCATGATAGCACGGCCTATTACCACCATCTGTTGCTCGCCGCCCGAAAGGTAGCCGCAGGTTATGTGACGGAGCTCTCTTATCCTTGGGAAATACCCGTACACCATCTCCAAGTCTTGTCGGACTCTACCATCTGAAAACAGATTGGCGCCGATGATAATGTTTTCCTCGGCAGTCAGATGCCCGAATATTCTCCTTCCTTCCATGACCTGAACGATGCCCTTCTTCACTATGGCTGGCGGTGTCATACCGTCTATTCTCTCCCCCTCGAACACTATGCTCCCATCTGTAACTTTGCCTTCCTCTGTCTTCAATAACCCCGATATAGATTTCAAAAGAGTGGTTTTGCCCGCACCGTTACTCCCCAGCACACAAACTATTGTTCCCTGATCTACATGCAGAGACAAGCCTTTGAGCACCAAAATCAATCCCTTGTACTTCACTTCAATATTGTTTATTTCCAACATGGTTTTTATTTGACACCTGCTATATTGTTTTTTGTTATTGAAACTGTCTCCTCAATACGTATATCTAGGCTACTTCATCATATTCATACAACAAGTACTCGGTCTTCTCCTAGATACCACCCAACCTCCACGAAGCCCGTTGGTGTCTGGGAGTAATTTCGTTGCTCATCTATTTATTGACTTGAGTTAGAGCCCGCCTCTTGTTACTTCTTCTCCGCAGTTTCGTACCAGTTTGGTGTTTTGATCCACTTGCTGACAACTTCTTCGCCTGTAGATGTCATCTTCGTTATCTTATCCCAATGGAGCCCACGATGATACATTGGACCTTCCCAGTACAATGGCTGACTAAGACCACCGGTCTCGATTTTCACTCCTGAGATGAGCATATCTCTAAGGTCCGCAGATGTGACTTTGTCCCATCCTGCTTTCTTCGCAGCTTTGGCTATCCCCTCGCTGATGCAGAGGTAATTAACCCAGGCCTGTAGATATAGCAGGTCCGGTGGATAGAAGTCAGGCGTGTATTCTTTGCATAAGCGGCATACTGTCGCCATCATAGGTATCTTGTCTGCTTCTGTATAAGAGGCATAAGGACAAGTGACTTCCAATCCTTCGATTGCCGGACCTGCAAGTTTCCTTACAAAGTTCGGCCCTGCATGGTGGGAAATGGTTGGTGTCAGCTTAGCTGTAAGGCCTCTTTCCTTCAAGGCCTTTAGGAGCAGGGCAACTGGCGCGTCTACATGCCCTAGGCTGAGAAAATCCATGGGCATCGCAGCCTCGATTTTTGCCACAAATGGACTGGCATCTGACAGCATCAAAGGTAGCCACTCAACTAAAACACATTGACTGTCAGTCAACTCGGCGATTCTGTCTGCGTTTTTCACGAATGCTAGAGCAGAAGGAAAACCTTCGGCAGCAAGCATGCCCCATCTGATTTTCCGAGGTTCTTTCCAATTCTCTTTGCGCCAGATCATTGTTCCCAGTGCACTTTCTTCATAGAGCGGGCGCGTGATAAGCACAAACCCTTCTGGTGTAGACAGACCTTGTGCATTTGGCAGCCCTAGCATGAGAATCTTGTCGGCTGCGAGTTGCTCCTTAACTGCATTTATTGACGATGAATACCCAGAAACCCAGGCGATTGGCTGATCCTGCACGTTCCCTTGCTTAACTGCAGTAACCGCTACAGCAGGTTGTGCCTTGAAATCATAATGCACAAATTTTACTTTGTGCCCATCAACACCACCTTTCTCCTCATTGATGTAGCGCTCGAAGGTATCAGCCGCAGCTTTGAAGCAAGCACCTTGTTCCTTGAAAAAAGCCGAGTAATCCATTAACTGACCAATCACGATGTCCTTTTTTGGTGCAGATGGTGTGGGAGCTGTTGGCGCTGGAGTTGGAGCACATGCGGCAATCAGTGTCACAATGCTTATGCCCACCACGATAATTAAGCATCTGTTTACGACTTTTCTGCTTTTCATTTAAACCTCCTAATCTTTCTATATCATTTTACTGGCGAAATCCGACCAGTTTCTGTTTCTGCATCCACGTTACTATCACATGCTACACCTCCTAGTAGGAATAAGGCCATAATCTGTAGCTCATTTTGAACAATTCCCAGCGGTGAGCCAGCCCCCTCGGCTCAAAAATGAGAAATACTATTATAATTGTGGCAAAAACGGCGTTTAGCAGCGGAAATATTGTTCCTCCCAGCAGTGGATTCAGTACAGGGCCAGCCAGAAGTATTGCATGTTCCAGGAGTCTCCATACTACGACACCGAATAGGACACCGAGGATGCTACCAGCACCCCCTACGACGATCATCCCGAGGTACCATATGCTATTCCAGAAGGTAAATTGGTCGATATCTAGAAAACCGATGTAGTAAGCCTGAAGGGAACCAGCGAGCCCTCCAAAAAGAGAGCAGACAAAGAAAGCCAAAAGTTTGTAGCTGAAAAGGTTGATCCCCACCGCCTCAGCGGTTAGATCGTTATCCCTTACAGCTACAAAGGCTCTACCAATTTTGCCTCGAGCTAAGTTCTTGGCAAATAACCCGCTTATGAGGGTGATAGGCAATATCAAGAAATACCATCTTAGGTCGCTTCTAAATACAAAATTACTGATGGCTGCTGGGGGCACATCCAATCCTATTCGCCCGCCTGTTATCTCCATTGGCCCATGTGATATAGCAAAAACGATGACGAAATAAGCTGCCATAGTTGCCAGTGCTAGATAATAGCCTTTGACCCTCAGGGAAGGAGCTCCAAAGATGATTCCTATTATACCAGCGGCCAATGTTCCGCAGGGGATACTCAGCCAGAACGGGAGCACAAACACACGCGCTAGAATGGCACTTGAATAAGCTCCTACTGCCATCGTGGCACTGTGCATTAAGGATATTTGCCCGCAGAAGCCAACTAGTAACTGCAATCCTAAAACAGTTATCACAGTTATCATTGCGTTGTTGAGAAATGCCAACCAGGTGGGTGGTGTAAAGAAAGGCACTGAGAATAAGAAAAGCAAAAAGGCTATCCACAAGCCCCACTGCAACTTCGTCCGTACAATAGCCATGTCCTGGGCATATTTATGGTTAAGAATTCCACAGGGTTGCATAATCTAAAATCACACTCTTTCTATTCTTTTCAGACCAAAAAGCCCATATGGCCGAATTATGAGCACCAATAGCATGACAACAAATGGGAAGGTCTCCATCATTCCTCCGCGAGTGAAGCTATCAAGGTACAGTGAAGCCACGATTTCACTTACTCCGATTATCACTCCCCCAAGCAAGGCACCGGGTATTGATTCCAAGCCTACAAGTAGAGCCACCGGAAGTGCTTTCATTGCCAAATTAGCGGTAATATCACCGACACCAGTAGTCTGGCTAATTAGTACACCACCGACCATAGCTACGATTGCCGATAGTACCCATACCTGGTCCAGTATGCTCCTAACACTAATGCCTGTGGCTTCAGCTAATTGGTGGTCTTCACATACCGCTCTCATTAGTAGCCCGCGCTTAGTGTACTTGAAGAAAACCGTAAAACCTGTGGCTGCGAGGGCAGCACAAATGAAACTAACCACACCGACCAGCGAGAATTTTGCTATCCCGATGGACAGTGTTTTTAACGGTATTAGCTGGGGCGCGGGTAAAATGCTAGGCCCCCATATCACAGGAGTAATACCTCTAAAGAATAGGGAGAAGGCTATGGTCATCATTATCATACTGAATACTGGCTGGCCAATTAGAGGGCGTAAAGCGGTTTCATGAATTGCCCAGCCGAATAGGCCGGCTAGAACAATGCCCACGAGCAACCCCGGGACTATCGGGACGTGTAATTGGGCCAGAACAAAGAGGATGATATAGGCGCCCACCATTGCCATCTCTCCCTGTGCAAAATTTAGCACTCCCGACGACTTGTATATGAGAATGAAACTGGTGGCAAGTAAACCGTACAAGCCTCCAGTCAATACACCACTTATTAAACCTGAAAGCAACATTTCTGGCGTTACCATTAGCTGACCTCCACGTCTTTTATGTGTAAGGTAGCCTTTATCTTTCCACGCCTGCCATCATGGTAGATGACCTCCGAATCTATGGTGAACTCGCCCATCGTTCCATACAGAGCTTCTACAATGTCACCATATCGATCTTCTAAAAAGCCGCGCCGTAATTTCCTGGTCCTAGTCAATTCACCTTCGTCTGGGTCGAATTCTTTATAGAAATTAACGAACCTCCGTATTCTCACTGGTGTTGGCAATAAACGGTTGACTCTATTCACTTCCTTCTGTACTAAGTTATAGATTTCAGGCTTTTGTGATAAATCAGCTAGCGTGGTGTAAACTATGCCTCTTTTCTCGGCCCATCTCCCCACATTTTGAAAATCAATAATTATAATTGCAGTAACAAAATCTCTGTCTCTGCCTATGACCTGAGCGTCAGAAATGTAAGGACTGAAGGTGAGACTGTTCTCTATGTATACTGGTGAATACAGGAAACCGGTTCTCAATGTTGCGAGTTCTGATATTCTGCCTGTTATAACAAGTTGTCCATCTTCGGTTAAGTGTGCAGCATCACCGCTATGCCACCAATCTTGCGTCATGCCTTTTGCAGTAGCCTCATGATCTTTATAGTAGCCGACGGAGACGTTTGGCCCTCTGAAAAGTGCTTCGCCTTCGTCGCTTATCCTTAAGTCCATACCTAGTAAAGGTGGACCGCAGGCTCCGAAATCGACAGCGCCTCGCCTCTGAACACTTGCTACTCCACTTGTCTCTGAGGCTCCATATCCTTGCAACAAGTTGAGGCGTAAGTCGCGGAAAAAGCGGAATAATTCAGGGCCTATGCCAGCAGCGCCAGTAAAGCATGTTCGCGTATGCAGTAATCCAAGTTTATCTCTCACTTGGCGTGCTCCTAAATAGTCAGTTACAAATCCCAGTATCCTCCAAAACAGGCTGGGCTTTTGGTATGAAGAGTCGAACTCTGTAAGTTTATAACCAACAGCAATACTGATGTTATAACCCAACCGCTTGATTATCGAACTATCCTCAACTTTTGCCCTGATTGTTCCCTGCATTGCCTGATACATCCTGGGTAGATACAGTGCTGTAGCTGGTGCTACTTCTCTAGTATCCATCGCTGCGGTGGTGACCTCTTCGGGGAAGCAGACTATCAGGCCGGAGATAAGCAAACCGCACACGTACTGTCCCTGTTCCCCACTAATCCCCGGGAAAAAGAAACTGAGAACCTTGTCACCATCACAGAAGGCATTATCAGGATTCTGCCTCAAACCATTTGAGTAAACAGACAATAGATTACTGTAGCTGAGTTGCACGGCTTTTGGTAATCCACCAGTGCCCGAAGTATATATAAAGAGGGCCATGTCGTCTGGCATCCCCTTGTCAATTTCCTCGTCAAAGAGAGTCGGGTGGTCAATTTCATATTCCTTGCCAATAGTCAACAATTCTTCGAAGCCGAGCAGCCAGTTGTCTTCATATGCCCACATTCCCTTGGGATTCCAGTAGATTACCTTCTGCACCTTAGGGATCTGATCCTTGATTTCTAGCATCTTATCTACTTGTTCCTGGTCATTGACGAACACAAACCTAGCGTCACAGAAATCTACAAGGTATTTCACTTCTGCTGCGGTGCAGTCAGCGATTATACCTACTGCAACGCCACCGGCACTTTGTGCAGCGAATTCAGCTACGTACCACTCAGGATCATTTGTGGCTAGGATCGCGATTTTATCGCCACGCTGCAAACCTAGACGCTTTAAGCCCAAAAAGGCATATTTCACTTTGAAATACAGTTCTTCCCAAGTAATGGTTTGCCATATCCCAAGGCTTTTCTTCATCAAGGCTACCTTGTGTTTCCTTCTGCTGTAATTCAGCCTCACCAACTTCGGATGGGTCATTTGCCTTAATTCTTCGAACGAACAGATCATGGAATGAAACCCTCCATTGCTTTCTATGCTCCTAAATGAGGCTACTGACCCAACCTGCCTCCCAGATACACCTTAATGACCTCGGCATTAACGCCTATCTCTTGCGGAGTGCCTTCGGCAACCTTTCTACCGAAATCAAGCACCACCACCCTGGGCTCTTTGTCAAATTGTGTGGAAACAGCTTCGGGATGGTGCAAACCCCAGTAGCATCTTTCTCCAGTAGACATCCACGTTTCTCAGACCATAGGAAATTCGTTTCATCATCTTAATCTTGGGTAGTGCAGTATGGAATTGTGTAAAGCCAAAGGAGATATAGAAAATACCTCCTGTGGAGAAGCAATAATCACATTAGGAGGCTGAGCCATGAAGAAAGCAGTAGAGGAACTCTACGTAATTTAACAAAAAGAGGGAAAGGCGAACTCCTGATAGCGCATCATCGGCTCAGCCTTCTTAGACGATTGGTTCACCCACTTCGGGCTTGCTGACTTCAACACCGTTCTCCTAGTATGTTGACTGGCGAGTTAAACAAGTCTTCAATTCGCTTTGGCATGGGTGCTATAGCCGAACCTATTCTCGATTCTTGAGCGGAGTCAATGCAGCAAAGCCAGCACGAAGTCTGCCATCAGCTATTTGCGAGTATGTAATCCCCAGCACCTTGCCAGCAGCTCAGCACTATGCATTACTTTTATGTTGCTTTGGCGCTTGTCCAGTCCACCCCTGAGCTGAACAACGCACGGGAGGCAGTTAGTGACCACCGTGTCAACACCAGCCGCCTCTATATTATCTAGTTTTCGGTTCAAAACCGATTTGGATAGCTCAGGGTAATGAAGGACGACCTTGCCGCCGAAGCCACAGCAGGTATCGGCATCAGCCATCTCAACCAACTCAAAGCCCTCTCGTTCTAGCAGCTGTCTAGGTTCGTTGAAGACACCGATGCCACGCTTCAAATGGCAAGGGTCATGATAAGTGACTCTCTGGCTTCGTGGAGGCTTCTTCTCGGCTAAAGGAGTCAATTCAAGGACTAGCTGCGAGAGATCGCGGATTTTAACTGACATTGCCTTTGCCCGCTGATTCCACTCCGGCTCGGCAGTAGTTAGTTCAAGATACTCCCTTTTTAGCACAGCGGCACAGCCGGGACATACCGTGACAATATAGTCAGGAGATAACTCCTCGAGGGCTGAGATATTTGTTTTTGCCAAAGCCAGGGCAGTTTTGATATCGCCGTCAAAAAGTGCCGGGGCACCACAGCAGGCCTGTCCGAGCGGGTAATAAGGCTCAGTTCCACATCCTCGTAGCACTTTCATCACGTCTTCACCAAGGTCAGGATAGGCATAAGCAGCTATACATCCGGAGTAAAAAGCTATTTTAGGTTTATCCACTGCCGTGGGTCTTGAATAAGCCCTCAGCCTGTCGCGCAATGGCTGATGCGATAGTGCAGGAAGACTAACTGTTTGAGTCAGCGAATGCACCGGGCAGGGAAGCCGCCTTATCATGAGATCTCTATCCACAAAAGGTCGCTGTAGGTATGAGCCAATCTTCATAGCCTTATCCAGTCGCTTTGGGTACCTGAGGATGCCCCGATATAAAACTTTACTAATCGGTGGTAAGCCTTTCTCAGCCGCCAACCATGCTCTCAGCCTTGTAATCATTCGAGGTATATCGATGTCAGCAGGGCAGGCTTCTCTGCAAGCCATGCAGCCCAAGCATAAGCTAGCAGGGTCTCGTGCCTTATCTAAACCATGAAGAAAAGCGGTCAATATGGCACCGATACCACCTTGATATATATAGCCGTAAATCTGCCCAGCAACCGAGGCAAAGACCGGGCAAACGTTTAGGCAAGCGCCACACTTAATGCAGTATAATGCCTCCTTAAAATCGTCAGACTCGCGCATCTGCCAGCGCCCATTATCTACCAAAACAATGTGAAGCTCAGCTGGCCCTCCAGCACCCCTGAGCTTTATCCCAGAAATTGCCTCAGTCCAGCTAGGTCCAGTGATGTGAGAGATGTAGACTGGCATTTTCATACCCACGGCGCTCCGGCTAAGCAACCTCAGTATAGGTACGGCATCTTCCCAGCTAGGAACTATCTTTTCATATCCAACCACAGCTATATGCAGCGGTGGTAAGGTAGTTGTCATGCAGCCATTACCTTCATTGGTGACAATGACTAAGGTCCCAGTGTTGGCTATGCCGATATTAGCCCCAGAAATACCCATATCAGCATCAATATAAGACTGCCTTAATGCACTACGTGCCGCATCTAGTAGAGCCTGTGGGTCAGGCGGTAATTTCTGGCCAGTTGCGCTAGAGATAAGTTCAGCTACCTGCCCAATGGTCTTGTGAACTGCCGGACCCGTTAGGTGAGCAGGTCTTTCCCCTGCCAGCTGAATAAGCCATTCCCCGAGGTCGGTTTCGGTTACCTTGATTTCAGCCTTCTCGAGGTGTTCCCTTAAATTAATCTCCTCCCCCAGCATAGACTTTGATTTGACTACGCGTTTCACCTTGTGTTCTAGAGCAAGCTTTTGCACATAACTGCTGGCATCATCAGAGTCTCTGGCATCATAGACCACAGCGCCAGCCCTAGTAGCCTCCGTCTTGAACTGCTCCACCAGCTTGGGAAGGTCAGCAATAGATTTCTCCTTGATGCTGCGAACCTCTTTGCTCACGGAATCAAAGTCAATATCGGCAAACGCTATCTGGCGTGCGAATTTAGTCAGTTCCGTTAGTCTAGTAAGGGCAGCCTGCAAGTTGTGGTCGGTCAGTGCCTTATGAACTCGCTTTGCCATTGCCCGGCTCATGCTTCACCTCGACTGCTTACAAGCTCGTTTACCAATATGATATGCTCATCCGCAGGTCCTTGAGCCCTAGCCAGCAAAGCACCAGGAATATCAGCAGTCCTGTTCCTGCCAGTAATATATGTAATGTAGCTTGGCACCTTTCCCTCCGGCGTATTTCTGCCAAGTGACTTCAGCCAGAACACAGCATCTTCCATCGTCCGGACCACGTTTTTACAGTCGACCACCGTCATATGTATGTGCGGTAGGACCGCCACCAGACGAGCATTTCCTTCGTTGCTCACGATGACTAACGTGCCAGTCTCAGCAATGGCAATATCAGCCTCTGATATGCCCATGTCAGCAAAAAGACAGGACCGCCTTAAGAGACTACAAGCTGCATTCAACAGGACCTGAGGTTCCGGTTGCAGTTTTTCACCTATTCTCTCGGAGATGAGCTTAGCCAACTGCTCAAGGCTTCTCTGCTCGGTAGGCTTCCCCTCTGCTAGCTGGATAAGCCATTGACCAAGGTCTGTTTCCACCACCTCGATGCCAGCCATCTCAAGACGTTTCCTCAATCTAATTTGGTCAGCCACAGCCGACTTGGACTTGACTACATGTTTAACACTGTGTTTCTGTGACAGTTTCAACACGTAATCTACGGCATCATCGAGCTTCCTTGCTTCATATACCACAGCTCCAGCTTTGGTAGCCTCCTCTTTAAACTGCCTGATAAGCTCTGTAGTTGCTGCAGTCATGATCACCCCTTTCAATAACCGTTCTCAAGAAGGTATTGCATGTGCAACAGGAGCGACAGCCACTGTCGTACCGTTGGGCGAAACTCTGAATCAGAATCTCCATAACCTCGGTTCAGGTTTTAGCCTATGTAGTACTAGACATTGCCAGCCAATCTGTGAATTACTTCTCAAACTGGGCTCACAGCACCACCGGCTTCTTCAACCACGCTTTAGCATTGTTTTCAGGGATGCCAAACTCCAGTGCTAGGATAGGGAGTGGTAACCAGTAGGCTATTATCAAGGCAAGCCTATACGCGGCAGGTTTACTTTATGTGGATCTTAAATATCCGTTGCTCACCAATGGTTGTCTCCCACGGGCGCTTATATGTAAGCGTTATCTCAGTCTTACCCCCCTTCAGCGCCTTGAACCTGAAGTAGTGAGTTCCACCGGCACCAACTAGGCCTGGAGCCTTCTTGTCCGGTTCATACTTACTCTCAATCAGGCTGAGCATAGCAGCATCGTGCTTTTCTTCCCAATTGTAGCCTGTAGTCGGATTTGAGCTTAGAGCAATGATAAATTCCTGATTCACGCCGACAGTAATTGTTTGCCCGACATCCGTATACGTCCTGACCTCGTTAGCACAACCTGCGCTCAGTAGGATAGTCAATAAAGATATCGGAATGAGAGACATAAACCTATTCATCAAAACCCCCTTTAATCATTTAAACTTTCATTGCTAAAGTTTATTTTTGACTTGTGTTTTTCTCCTTTCTTCTGCTTAGGCGCTCAAGGGCGCGCTGCTGAAGGTAGTCGCTATATTGCCGCCAGGCGTCTGTTTCACTTTCTCGCGGCTTCATTTCAAAGAGACAGGTCTTGTGCCCCTGAGGGATGGAATAACGGAAGAAGACATCGAAGTTGCCCCTATCACCCCATAGCTCCCGTGCTGCTTGCATAATACCCTCAACAAAATATCGTTGCACACGGCAGTCAAAGGGGCGATAAATATCCTGATGGGGACAATAAATGATGTGACAGCCAGCATCTCTTTCGCTCTTAATGAAAGCTTCCTCTATAGAAGCATACAGGACTTCATTGAGCCAGCTTGTCATCAACGAAACCACTTCGATATTGCTCAGGTCTTGTGGGATCTCAACCCCTGAAGCCATGTCCAGAAATATCTCCCTGCCTAGTTCGTTTATTGCGCTTCTACATACCTCCTGTCCTTCGGCACCAAAATGCTCCTCAACCGCCTCCAGCATCCTTAACACTCCCAAAGCCATCATCTGCCCCCACACGAACAAGGTAGCCGGGTCATAGTCTTCGCGGTTCAAGCACGTAGAGCGAAGGTTATGAACCGCCTTTTCAAAGGGGAAACGCAGAGGCAACCGCTTGCGACGCTCACCTATTTTGCTCATGACCTACCCCCTCGTAAATTAATTGTATTAATTAGGTTTATTAGATACTGCCGCGCTCTGCACAAAATAACAAAAGGGAATGATGCGGCAATCTCGCCTAATCATTGGCTAGTTCAACTATAGTGACCCCGATGTCTCCCTCGCCGTAACCAGCAAGGTGGAACGACTTGACCAAAGGATGTTCCGCTAGTGCCTCATGCACTGCCCGACGCAACACCCCAGTCCCCTTACCATGGACAATGCGCACCGAGGGTAAGCCAGCCATAAAGGCGGCATTGATATATCGGTCTAGCTTGGGTAGTGCTTCGTCTACGGTAAGACGACGTAAGCGTAACTCCAAATCCACTGTCATCAGGATAGCCTCTGAAACTCCAACTGCAGAATATTCTCTGTAGTTCCGGTGACCTTGACCCTATCATCTATTCTCCAGCCGACCACCCATACGACCTGATCAGAAGAGCAAACTAAGGGCACCCTGTCTCGCCAAGACCGGGGGATTTTAGCATCAACCATAAAGTCCTGAAGTTTCTTAGTTTCAGCCATCCCCAAAGGCTGAAAACGGTCACCCGGTCTGCGCCGCCGTACTGTCAGCTCCCCAGCCACTTTGTCTAAATCAAAAGCGGCAATAAAACTATTGTCAAAACTGGGAGGCTTCCCGCTTATATCAGCCTTAACCCGCCAGCCAGAGATGACGGTTTCACCAGGAACCTTTATATCAAATACGCCTTCCAGAGGAGGTAATGGGCACAAAGACACCTTAGACAAAGTCAAGACAAGGCGACCATACTCTGTAAACAGTGTTAAGCCCTGGGGTAAACATAGCCTTTTCCCCGCTGGTTTCAATAGAAAGTCCATCATTGTCTCGATATGGTCAGCTTCGATGTCTTTGAGGTCACCTCGAAGCTGCTTTACTGCCCTTCGCAGAATATACCGCTGTACAGCTCGAGGTAAAGCAACCATTTTAGCTCTGTCAAAGAAGATTGCGCTGCCTTCCTCTATGACTAGTTCCTTCCATAGTGTAGATGCTTGTGCCTCGATAAAAGAAACATCATCGCTGGAGATAGCTGCCAGTCTAAGCAGCGCCTGCTCAATACCGGGGTTGTAATCTCTGAGCACGGGAAGCAGCTCAAGGCGAACTCGGTTTCTCAAGAAAGAAGTCGATACATTGGAAGAATCGCTCCGGGGCTCAAGCTTATATCGCCGGCAGTAGTCAAGCGTTTCCTGCCTAGTGACTTTAAGCAATGGTCGCACTACTTCTAGCTGTTCCCCGTTCTTCCCGAATCGCAACATAGCACGTGGTTGCAGACCACACAATCCTACGGAACCTGTGCCACGCAGCAAGTGCATCAAGACGGTCTCTATATGGTCATCCTGGGTATGCCCCACTACCACTTTGGAAGCACCTATTCCTTTCGCCACTTTAGCCAAAAAGCTATAGCGCACCTGTCGTGCAGCCTCCTCTAGAGAGCCTCCTTTTTGGGCATGATAAGCTGCTACATCACAGCTTTCAACCACCACTGGCAAGCCCAATTTAGATGCCAAATCGGAGACATAATTGGCATCAGAATCGGATTCTGTACCTCGAAGCCGATGGTTAAGATGAGCCACATTCAGTCCCACAGCCAACTCTGTCTGCCACCGCCACAGCATATGGAGCAAACACACCGAGTCGGCACCCCCGGACACTGCCACCACCACCTTTTCCCCAGGCTGCAGAAGGTCGTGCTCCCGGATGAACGCGATGAGTCTTTGTTCTACAGGCTTTCTTCTGTTACCCAAACCTAAGTTCCCTTCAAATGGCAGGTATCACCCAACGATACTAGGCGAGGGTATCTACCGCCCAACTCAATCATACTAATACTGCCGGTCTGCACTCTAATCCGTTCCAAGATCTTCAGCGGCCACCCCAGAACCCTGCAAATAGCCACCACAACAACGAAGTAATGTCCTACCACTACTACCGCTTCACTCCTGTGCTTCTCGATAATTCGTTGAAGCGTCGACCATACCCTTTCCGCCAAATCAACTACACTTTCACCGCCGGGCAGTTTTTCCATCCCTCCTGCCTGCCGCCACTGAAGCAAAAACTGGCTAAAATTGACACCGAGTTCGGCTATAGATACACCTTCAAGTTCGCCAACCTCCATCTCTCGCAGATCAGGCTCAACGTGCACCATCAATTGGTGATAACGGGCAATAGCCTGAGCAGTATCCAAAGCACGCCTCAGTGGGCTAGAATAAATGGCAGTGATTTTCGTACCATTCAGGGCTAGTCCTAAACTCTCCGCCTGCTTTATCCCCACCTCACTTAAACAAATGTCGCTACCACCCCCTTGAATCCGCCGCTCTTGATTCCAAGCGGTCTCGCCGTGGCGCACTAAAATAAGTCTAATTGTCCACCTCCTTCACAAGCGGTCAAAGATAACGGCGGGCTAACTTAACTCGTTTAGAATACGAGGGGTGATCACAAAACAAAAACTCAACCCAAGAGCCAGGCTCAGCTACAGCCAGATTCTGGTTGGTGAGCTTGGTCATGGCTGTAACGAAAGCCTGTGGATTACCTGTCAGCTCTAATGCAGCTTTGTCGGCAGATTTCTCCAGATGTCGGCTGTATGTATTGGTCAGCGGCATTACCACCAGACTAAAAACCGCCAAAGATAGAAGCATCACTGGGAGGGCTGCCACATCGGTGATTCCCTGAAAACCAAAGCGGACAAGGCTGGCTCTCAACACCAGATGAGCCAGATAGAAGGCTAGCAAAACCATTCCAGCTTGGACAGCAATCATCTTAATCATATCTCGATGAATATGATGACCCAATTCATGAGCCAAGATCACTTCCACTTCATCAGGTGTGTATTGCTGGCACAGCGTATCGCTGAGAATGATCCGCCGCGTCTTGCCCAGCCCAGCCACCATGGCGTTGGCTGTAGTACCTTTGCTGCTCCAATTTACCGTGAACACGCTGTTGAACCGGGCATTGGCTCGCTCTGCCAAATCTATTAGCTTTCGCTTCAGCTCTAAATCATTTAAAGGCTCCAATTTGAAGAAAAGGGGAAGGAGTAAAATTGGCGCAAGGCAAGTCAAAAGCACGCTGAGGAATGCCAACAAAAGTCCAGCCAAGAGCCACCAAGTTCCCGGGAAACGTTCTAACAGCCAGTAGATAATTATGACTGCTGCTACGCCCAATAGGATGGTAATAGCAGATGCCTTAGCCCTATCACTCAACCAAGCGCCAAATTTCTGATTGGACATACCGTAGCGACGTGGCAGAGCGAAACCCTGATAGTAGGTAAAAGGTATCATCAATATCCCGAAGCCAAGCACCAAAACAAAGAAATACAGAGCTGATGACCAGGGTTGTGGGAAAGCCAAGAGATAACTCAACTTGACTGAGATGCCACTGAAAACAAGAGCCAGTAATAATGCCACAACTACGGCTACCTCAACAGCAGACAGCCAACGCATAAGCCCAGCATACCTTTTCGCCAGTTCTTGACGCTTGGCATCTAGTCCGCGGTCTAGCAACTGCATTGTCTTGCTGAACATAGCTTAGCCTAGAATCAGCCTGGTACGGTGTATCGATTTAGGATGTCGTGGGAAACCCAAGGCCTTGGTCACTTGCTCTGGCCTGCCGGTGCCCTTAGCGTCGCAACGCAATTTCATTCCCAAAACACAAAAGGAATCAAAGCGGCTAATAAGCCACAGGTCATCCACTAGTGCACGCAAATCATAGTAGCGTGCTCCTGTATCTCTGAAGTGGTGCCATGGTAGCTCCTTGGTTGAAAGCAAAGATGTTAAAGCTGCCTCTATTTCTTGGTGTCCTTTTTCTGTTTCCACTTCAACCTTATATTCCACAAATCGGACTTGGGATTGAAGTGACGGAGCATTCAACCCCACTGGTACAGCCTCGTGTAAGTCGATCCCTGGAGGCAACTGTTTCCTTAGCTGAGCCATGAGAGAATGTGGCGGCACCCATCGAGACAAAAAGATATCCATAAGCTCATCTTGGCTGGTAACACCAACTGGCAAAGGAGCTGCTAGTGAGATCTGAGGATGAGGCGTAAAACCTTCGGAGTAAACTAAAGGCAGTCCAGCTCGACGTAAAGCTCTTTCCCAAAGCCTCACCACATCCAAATGCGATAGAAATTTGAGTTCTTCACCGCGGCTAAACCTGAGTCGCAGACGCTGCATCCATCTCCTTAGTTACCAAAATCCTCTCTATTTTACGTTCCTTCATTTCAAGAATGGTGAATTTCAGGCTTCCGTACTTGAAATGCTCGCCCTGCTTTGGAATGCGGCCCAAATGGCTGAGAATAAAGCCAGCAACTGTCTCATAGTTTCCCGCAGGCAGACCTAATTCTAGCTCCTCGTTAGCCTCCTCTATCCTAAGTCCTCCATCAACCTCGAAAGTATGAGCATCTATGGTTACAAAGTCTTTTTCCTTGCCAGCCAGTTCATCACCGATAACGCCCATTATCTCCGCAGCCAAATGCTCTAGGGTAGCAATGCCAGCCACCCCACCATACTCGTCGACGACGGCTACCATATGGTAGTTGTTATCCCTCATCTCAACCAGAAGCTCGCCCAAACGCTTGGTCTCAGGCACGAAATGCACGGGGCGAACCAATCCATCTATAGGGCTATCAGCCGACAGTGAATTGTTAGCCTGAGCCATAAGCACATCTTTAATCGATAAAACGCCCACCACGTTGTCTGTTGTTCCCTTATAAACGGGAAAGCGAGAGAATGGCAATTGGCGATAGATTTCAAGGAAGGCAGCCAAGCTCGTGCCCTGCTTCACCCAGGTAACCTCCGTCCGCGGTTGCATCACTTCACTAACCGGCCTGTCAGCAAATTCAAAGGCGTTATGCAACATCTCAGCTTCTTCTTGTCTCCAAACCCCTTCAGCCTCACCCACAGTAATAGCCGTGCGAAACTCCTCTTGGCTAATCGTTGGCCTAGACTCTTCATTCCGCCCAACCAATCTGGTAAATCGTATGCCTATATGGTTAAGGATATATACAAAAGGATAAAGTATTACGGAAATGACCTCTATGGGTCTAGCATATAGCAGAGCTATCCTCTCTCCATAGCGGGCAGCCAGGCTCTTCGGTATAAGCTCAGCGAAAACCAAAGTTAGTATCGTGATAATAATCGTGGCTAAAGCCGCTCCTAAATTCTGTCCCCACAGTGTCACGGCTATTATCGTGCCCAAAGTGGCGACGGCAGTCTCAAAGAAATTGATGCCCAAAAGGACTGTAGCCAGGAACTTTTCCGGTTGATCCACAACTCTAGCTATTATTTTCGCCCTGGGGTGGTTGGTATGTATCAGGTGCTTAAGACGAAGCCTTTGCATACCGATAAAAGCTGTCTCAGCACTGCAGAAAAAGGCAGCCGCTACTAAAGAAATTAGAAATAATACAACGTATATACTGTGAACGCTTTCCATATATAGCCCAACTGATTGGCAGTCGGGCACTTTAATACAATCATAGCATCAGCCTTTCGTAGTGTCAAAGAAATGGCGTTTATTTCGTGCGCCTTGAAGTGCAAGGGCATTAGACACACACACTTCATGATGATATTATTCAACTCGGTACCGAGGTTCCTCAGCAGTACCCAAATCAAATGAAGGAAGGATAAACTATGGCGCAACTGGAATTTCCTCAAAAGGGAATGTCCCGAGAAGAGATCCTTGCCGCACTCAATTCCATAAGAAGTGCCGATGGCGACTGGAAACATGGGCGAATGTTTAGCCTAGTTTATAATGCGGGAGAGGAGGTAGAAAAACTCGCCGGCGAAGCATTTAGGATATTTATGCATGAAAATGCTCTGAGCCCTTTCGCCTTTCCCAGCCTGTTGAAAATGGAAACAGAGGTGGTTTCCATGATGGCAAGTCTCCTCGGTGGTGACGAGGAAACTGTCGGTTTCATGACATCTGGCGGGTCAGAAAGCATCATGCTGGCGGTCAAGGCTGCTCGAGATTTTGCCCGCGCACAGCGCCCTGGCATAGTGAACCCGGAGCTGGTAATGCCCTCCTCAGCTCATCCCGCTTTTCATAAGGCAGCTCATTACCTGGGGCTTAAGGCAGTAGTCGTGCCCACGAACAGATCTCTGAGTGCTGATGTGGAAGCAATAAGTAGAGCCATAAACAAGAATACGATCATGCTGGTAGGATCGGCATTTTCCTATCCACACGGCATCATCGATCCCATCGCAGACCTAGCAGAGGTTGCCTCTAAGAATGACATATGGATGCATGTGGATGCATGTGTAGGGGGACTGATATTGCCTTTCCTATCCAAGCTTGGTTACCCTGTACCAGCTTTCGACTTTCGCATCCCTGGAGTGAAGTCAATATCAGCCGATATCCACAAGTACGGCTTCACTCCCAAGGGTGCATCAATCATCCTGTATCGAAATGCTGAACTTCGGCAGTATCAGATCTTCGCTTATGCTGATTTCCCGGGTGGTGCTTATGCCACCCCAAATGTGTTGGGCTCACGACCAGGTGGGCCTATAGCCGCAAGCTGGGCAGTGATAAAGTACCTTGGCATGGAAGGCTTTATGCGCTTGACCAGAACGAGCATGGAGACAACAAAAAGATTTATCCAGGGGATTAAGGCTATACCGGAATTATACATTCTGGGAGAACCACCAGCCACGGTATTTGCTTTCAGCAGTGATGCCGTTAACATCTTCGCCCTTGGAGAAAAAATGAAGAGTCTGGGATGGAACATTGACAGCCAACATCTGCCTCCCTCACTTCACATGACCATATTTCCCATACACGCCACCGTGGTTGAACCATTTCTGGCAGACTTGCGCCAGGCTGTGGAGGAAGTGGCAGCTATGAAGCCAGAAGATGTCTCTGGAGAGGCTGCTATATACGGCATGATAGGCTCGATGTCTGACCGGGGCAAGGCTCGAGATTTTGCCATTCAGTTTTTGAATGACCTCTATCGCGTTCGCTGATATATCCTTGGTAATACGTACATGAACTTGTTTCTTTTAAATTGTGTCCTCATCCTTGCCCACAGTGCTGAGACCATTTTAGGATTTGGTGCTACTCTCATTGCTCTAGCCTTGGGTGTGCACCTTTTTCCACGGGAAAAGCTGTTTCCTGTGCTTGTTATTGTCGCTCTGTTACAGAGCCTTTGGCTTGCCTCCCGATGGTTCCGTGACATTCAATGGCGCATACTTTTACGACATGTGTTGCCCATGTCAGGCGTAGGCACATTAGTCGGCATCTGGTGTAGGGGATTGGCTAGTGAAAGTCTTCTACGGGTAGTTTTAGGCACATTTATTGCCGTAGTATCATCGATGGAACTGGTCTACCTATTTACCAAGAACGCCCCCCGGGACGAATTGCCCCGCTACTATGGCATTCCTCTGCTCTTTGTCGGAGGCATCTTTCACGGCTTATTCGCCTCGGGTGGGCCGCTCATCGTGTATTACGCCAGCCGTCAAATGAAAACGCCACAAGGTTTCCGTGCCACCTTGTCGACCTTGTGGCTCATCCTAAACACAACCCTACTGATAAGCCTCCTGATGAGTAGACAGGTATGCTACCAAACTCTGGAAATAACCGGGCTGGTACTCCCCGGGCTAGTCATAGGTATCACCCTAGGAAGCACCATCCGCGTAAAAGAGTTCTTCTTCAAGGTCATGACCTACGCACTTTTGTTTTTCGGTGGCTTAGCCTTGCTCATAGGATAAATGCTAAAATATAGCCGAAATAGCATGGGACCCAGAACAAGGAAGACCAGGATAGAGCTCACCCCTGACCTTTCTCACTGCATTGAAACTGTAGCCAAAAAAGAATATGAGGGTCTGATAAGAAACTTCATGCGGACCGGCAAAACCGATAGTGAATTTGAAGGTAAAATGGAGCTTCTTCGTGCTTTTTTGGAGTCTGCAGATTTCAGGAAACTCCGCCAGCAGAGCGAGGAATATCTGGTAAAAGGACAAAAAGTCAAGTTTGTCCTATACAACGAGGAAGGTAAAGCCAAGTATAGGTTGGTCCACTTGTAAAATACTGGCTTATTTACCCCTTTTCTCGTAGTCAGGGCACCAGACAGCATTGGGACGTTCTGCACGGTGACAGGCACTGCGCCAGTCCCACTTACAGGTATCGCAAAGAAGTACTTTCATTCCCAACGCCACTTTGAGCCGAATTTTAGATCTGTCCAGCCAACTTGGCCCACTTTTCACACCCATAACTCAGTTAGTCTATAGCCCCACCGAAACTCATGTCAAGGTGAGAATGGCTCCCCTAACCCGTGGATAGACCTTCAGGTGCAAAGCTAATCAGACTGTAGTAAGCTTCCACCCAGGAGGTGAAAATGGCAAAAAAGATACAGAGAGGACATCTTACCCTTCAAAGTAGTAGCTACTTATGAGCCTTTGATCGCCAGAGGCGGGCTGATACTCCCTTATGGGAGGCGAAAGCCTTTAAGCTGCCTAAAGTCATAGTAAGAAATTGCCTAAGCCAGGTAGTGGCAGAGGCTACAAGCCGTCCAGCTTCGTTATGCCTTTAATCCTAGTGTTTCACGGTGGTAAAAAGCTGGAAGATTTAAGGGAAACAAGCGTAATGGTCACACCCTTGATGTCGATGCTCCAATCATAGAACCAGAGAAGGAAAGGGATACCAACCTCAGATGGGACTTCTGTTTGAAGCTGGGCTGGTCTTAGAACATGAATTTTAAGCTGGTT
>FWPV01004794.1_pt1 | contig 26217 bp, 28 predicted proteins | sample 2228371 | NCBI WGS metagenome assembly FWPV01 (sample SAMEA103939776, study PRJEB20133) | metagenome
AAAGTAACAGATGCTTTTCCATTATTATTTATTCATACTTTCTTGAGACAAACCTGATCTTAAAATTTCTTTTCTCAAAATTAGTTTATATAAACTTATAGCTAAAATCTATGGCGAAAATCCACTCTCTTATATTTAACAGATGCCCATTATGAGTGTGGATGTATTTTCTGCTACTAACTTGACTAATTATTTTTGACTTTCTTTTTATTAGTTTTTATCTATTCAACACTTTTTGGAGATGAACCAAATTTCTTGCTTTGCTTACCTTATTCTTAAAGTGGTTTAATACTTTTTATTTATTATCAAATTTGAAGATAAGTATTCTAAGATTTGAATTCATAAAGTAAATTTCCTTTATTCAATTAAGAAATTTATTGGATTGAAGTATCAACTTCAAAAAACAAAAAGGCTAACATATTAAATCATCAATTTATTTATCCCAAATCAAATGATTAATAACTAATTAATGGCCATTCCAAGCAAGGGCAAAATTCTTTTGACAAACAAAGGAATTGATTATTGTGTAGGTTATGCCTATGGAATGATATACTCTTTCTGTTACATTTATAATGGCCATCTATTTTAAGTCTAAATTAAAAATCAACTTAATAAGGAGGAGTAATGGAAATAGGAGTTTTTACAGTTTTATTAGGTAATAAGCCATTTGAAGAAGCTTTAGATTATTTAAAGGAACTGGGTATATCTTTTATTGAAATTGGAACTGGAAATTATCCTGGCAATTCCCATGCAAACTGCGAACTACTTTTATCAAGTGAAAAAGAACTAACAAAATTTAAAAATGCAATTTCAAAAAGAAATATGAAAATCAGCGCTTTATCCTGCCATGGTAATCCATTGCATCCTCAAAAGAAAATTGCAAATCTACATCAAGAAACATTTAAAAATACTATTTTGCTTGCCAAAAAATTGGAAGTTGAAAGAGTTATAAATTTTTCAGGCTGCCCTGGAGATTCAGAAAATTCTAAATATCCTAACTGGGTAGTATGCCCCTGGCCTGAAGATTATCTTGAAGTCTTAAATTGGCAGTGGAAAAATGAAGTTATTCCTTATTGGAAGGAAACTGCAAAATTTGCCTTAAAAAACGGAGTTAATAAAATTTGTTTAGAAATGCATCCGGGGTTTGTTGTTTATAATCCAGAGACATTGTTAAGACTGATTGATGCTGTTGGAGAAACAATCGGCGCTAATTTTGACCCATCACACCTTTTCTGGCAAGGTATTGACCCCTCCTGTGCTATAAGGAAATTACAAAATTTTATATACCATTTTCATGCAAAAGATGTAAAAATAGATAAATTAAATACAATTGTAAATGGTGTTTTGGATACCAAACCATATTCTGATGAGATTAATAGGTCATGGATCTTTAGAACGGTTGGATATGGTCATGATTATTTTGTGTGGAAAGATATTATAAGTAATCTGAGGCTTGTGGGTTATGATTATGTTTTAAGTATAGAACACGAAGATAGTTTAATGTCTGTTGGAGAAGGATTAAAAAAGGCAGTTGATTTTTTAAAGCAAATCGTAATTGAAGAACAAAAAAGTTCTATGTGGTGGGCATAAAAAAATAAAATTTAACTAATTAGATTCCCTGAGGTTTTGTTGGAGACTTGCAACTTAAGGTTATGCCTCACCTTCACTTTCTTCCCTGACTTCTTGTCTTTGTGGTTCCTCTTTAACTTCTCCTACGGGAACCTTTTCTTCCTCTTTAAAGGCATGAACAATAATTAAAATAGTTTCTTCTGGATCATTTAATATTTTATATTCAACCTTTCCAACAATATCTTTTATTTTCAATTTATCCCCAATATTTAATGTTGAAATATCAACACTTAAGAATTCTGGAATCTTTCCTGGAAGAGTTTTTATTTTTACCTCCTCTATCATCAGTTGAACCACAGCTTCACTTTTCTTTAAACCTTCAGTCCCTGTTATTTTTAGAGGAACTAAAGTTTCAATTTCTTCATCCATTTGAACTCTATGTAAATCTACATGAAGAATTTCCCCTGTTAATACTTCTCTCTGAACTTCTTTAATAATTGCATAAAATTGTGCACTTTCTTTATCGTTTATCCTTATTGAAAGCAATGAATGCTCTCCTTTGTGTTTAGACATTAGTTCGGATAAATCTCTGGCTTCTAAATATATTGAAATTGGTTCATAATTTTTTCCATAAATGACACCAGGAATTTTTTTCTCTCTTCTTAATTTTCTTGCATAACTTTTACCTCTATCATTTCTGACATAAACATTTACTTCATTAAGTTCCATTATTTTATAGCCTCCGTATTTTTCAATGCTCTTTTATTAAAAGTATTTTTTATTTTAAATACCTAAAACATATATTATATTATCAAATAAATCATTTTCAAAGTCAAAATATCATTTTCACAAAAATGGGAAACCCAAAACTCCATAAACCTGTTAAATTAATTATGAGCATAATCTTTAAAAATACATTTTCTTATGAAGAAGCAAAGTGTGAAGTTCAAAATAACTTTGGAGAATTAGATTTTGAATATAAATTACTGTTTTTTAACTATACAAATTACTATGAAAAAGAATTTGGTCCAAATCTTTTTAGAAGAATCATTTCCTTCAAAAGCTTAATAAAACCAGAAATTCTTCCTGACATAAAAATATTTACAAATAGCATCGAAAAAAAAATGGCAAAAATTGAAGAAAACAAAACTAAAAGAGTTGTAAATCTTGACCCTGGATATGTTGATGAAAATAAATTAATTTTAGCAACAACAAAAAACTTCTCCCATAGGATATATATACGAGATGGTATATTTGAAGAAGTTACTCTCTATTTTAGCTCTAAAAAATTTAATGCCTTCCCATGGACATATCCCGACTACAAATCAGAAAAGTATACTGCAATATTTGAGTCTATAAGGGAAATCTATAAAAAACAATTAAAAACACTTGATTATAAAAACAATTTGGAATAAAATTGAATTAAAATAAATTAAAAAATGATATGAGGTCTTCAAATTATGTTTAAAATTGGAGATGTTGTTGTTCACCCTATACATGGGGTTTGTTCAATTGAAAACTATGAAGAAAAAGATTTGTGTAATAAAAAGGTAAGTTATTATGTGCTAAACATTTTTTTAAAAAAGATGAAGATTTTAGTTCCTGTAGAAAACTCAGAAGAAGTAGGGTTAAGAAAAATAACAGACTCGAGTCAAATAGACAAAGTATTTGATGTTCTAAAAGGGAAGCCCGACGAGCTTCCCTCGAATTGGAATAAAAGATTTAAAATACATTTAGACAAAATAAAAACAGGGGATATCTTTGAAGTTGCACAAGTTGTGAGGAATTTATATCAAAAAGAAAAAAACAAAAAATTGTCTTTAGGAGAAAAAAGAATATATGAAAATGTCAAGCATATCCTCATAGGTGAGATTGTGTATTCTAAAGGGATTGAAATAGAAAAGGCAAAATCAATAATTGAACAACATTTAAAATAATATCTTTTTAAAAAGTGACAATTCTCAAGTCAGAAAAAGTAAAAACTTCACTTCGAGCGTCAGGTTCAAAAAACTCTCAAGCAACAACAACTCAGGCAGCAGAAACAATATTATAAAAGTATTGTGATTAAACGCATTTGTGAGAGAAATATCTCTCCTCATTATTTTTACTAAATGTTACTATTTTCAAAATTACTCAGCATTTCCACTGGAATCTTCCTCTTTTATTATTTAGCAGGTTATTTTAATTATTTATGGGGAACAACTGATCTGGAATTCCGCAATAGGATAGGTTTTATGTTAGCGGGTGGATTATTTGGTTATTTACTTTCTCCTTATGTGAATTCATATTTATTAAAGTTAAACAAAGAAATTGAAAAGCTTCTTAAGTCAATTTCTATATCAAACTTTATACCAGGGATAATAGGTTTAATTATAGGGCTTATCTTAGCAAATTTAATATCATTGCCAGTTCATTTGTTCTTTAAAGAATTTTATAAAATAGGATTTTTTATTTCATTCGTAAGTTGCTTAGTCTTTGGATATTTGGGGTTTTTTATTTTTGCAAAAATGTCTTTGTTTACTAATAAAGTTGCATTTCTTAAGAATGAAATTTCTTATCCCAAAATTATTGACACTTCTGCACTTATCGATGGTAGAATTTTTGAATTATTCTCAAATGGCTTTTTGGAAGGCAAAATTGTTATTGCTGACTTTGTTTTAGATGAATTGGAAAACATTTCTAACGACAGTAATGCAAATCGAAGAAAAAGAGGAAGAAAAGGGCTTGAAGTTGTTGGTAAACTAAAAAATATCAACCCCAATAATTTTGAAATTTTTTATACTAATAATAACTCAAGCAAATTTACCAAAGTAGGCGTTGTAGACACAGATTTACTGAATTTGACAAAATTCCTAAATGGAACCTTAATCACAAATGACTATAGCTTGAGCAAACTTGCCAACATCAACAACATAAAATGCTTAAATCTTACAGAATTAACAAAATTCTTAAAACCTGTCTTAATGCCTGGCGACAAATTAACAGTTGAAATTATTAAAAGTGGGGAGCACATAGGACAAGGTATTGCTTATCTTGAAGATGGAACTATGATTGTAGTGGATGGAGGAGAAAAATTACGAGGAAGTAAAACAGAAGTTTTTATAACCCACATGGTTCAAACATCTGCTGGAATATTAATATTCGCAAAACCTTCAGAAAAAAATATAAATTCAAGTGATAAATCAGGTTAAGTTTATTATATTTTTAAAATATAAAAATTATTTTACTACTTTAACAAAGTAAGATAGAATTATAATTGAGTTTTTAAGCAAGTTCTTGACTTGTTTTTTTCTACCCAAAGACTTAAGTTTAAATATGCATTTAATTTTGAACAATTCCTTCTTCTCTTCCTATGTATTATAACTATAAATTTGCCGAAGTGGTGGAATTGGTAGACACGCTAGCTTGAGGTGCTAGTGGGCAGTTGCCTATGTCGGTTCGAGTCCGGCCTTCGGCATGAATGCTCTATAATAACTTGTCTCTTAAGGTTAAATTCCTTTTTTCTCTCTCTATTATTATTTTGGCACTCATTATAAATGACACCTCTATTTTCCTCATTCTCCTTACTATATCACTTCTAATGAGTGAACCTAAAAAACTATTTTCATTAAAATTGCTAAAACTTTTAACAATACCTATTTACTTTTGCACAATAGCCTTTTTTTTTACTTTGTTCTCACAAGTCTCTTAAACATTTTTCTCCTCAACAAATTTAACCTTACACCTGAAAATAAAAAAGATTTTTACATTATTTGTTTGAGGCTTATTACTATTTATTCTTCTTCAATTCTATTTTCCTTGCATACTTCTTATAAAGAAAAATTATGTATTTTATCCTATATTTTCAAAACTCTTAAGCTAAATTTTGACGAAGAATTGATAATGATTAATAACTTATTACCCACCATATTCTCTGAAATACACAGCATAAGGACTTATCTTTTATATAGAAAAATTAAATTTAGAGCCTTCATTGAATATCCATATTTCATTCTTATTTTGATTAAATATGTATTCAAACAGTGCATATCAAAAATGAATAAAAAAATTTTATTTTATGAAAATGAAACTTCATATTTCGATGATGAAGTTTTAAAAAAGCCTACTACTGTAAATGATTTCATTGTAATTACCTTTATAATCATTTTGTCAATAACTATATTTATTATAAGATTATAATATGCGCAACATAAAGTTAATACTTCAATATGATGGAACTAATTTCCATGGCTTTTCGTATCAAAAAAATTTTAGAACAGTTGAACAAGAGATTCAAAAGGCAATCAGCGAAATTTTTAAAGAAAATGTTAACATTGTAGTTGCAAGTAGAACAGATGCTGGAGTTCATGCCCTTGGACAAGTTGTAAATTTTAAAATAAATGACTATAAAATTCCCTCACACAAAATATCATATGCACTAAATCAAATCTTACCACCTGATATTGTTGTTTCAAGTTCAGAAGAAGTTCCTTTTAATTTCAACGCAAGATTTAATGCAATAGGAAAAGAGTATTGTTATATTTGTTATAATGACAAGGTGAAAAATCCTTTATTAAATAATCGTGCGTTATACTTATCTTTCCAGCCAGATTTACAAAATATGCAAATTGCATGTAAACAACTTATAGGAAAATTTGATTTTGAAGTTTATAAGTTTAGAGGATGTTCTTCGCAAGATTTCGTTAGAGAAATTTATAATTTCAATGTAGTTAAATTTGGAACTTTTTTGTTTTTCTTTATATCTGGTAGTGGATTTCTTTATAAAATGGTCCGAGCACTTGTGGGAACAATTTTAGAAATAGGTAGAGGTAAAATAAAACCAGATGAAATTAAAAGTATTATTTCAAATAAAGAAAAAAACAAAATTGGCAAAATTTTGCCACCTTATGGTTTATATCTTCTCAAAGTTTTTTATTAATTACTCATTTCTAAAAAGTCAAATTCTTTAAACAATGCATTTCTTACCATAAATATATTATTCGTTTTCATTCGATGATGCTCAAGTTTAAATGACATTGGTTACCCAATATGTCTAAATGACTTATTTCTTTATTTCCCTTCTATCTGAAAAGAACCTACCCTAAGTTTAGAGGTAAATTTTGGAGTTTTTTTCGATTTCTATAATTTTTCCCCTGCCCAATCTCCACTCATTCACATAAAATCCTTTTATACTGAATGATTTTGTGATAATATAATCTAACATCTCTTCGGTATTCCTTTATATCTTTTTTTCTATGTAGAATATATTAAATCGTTTCTTACCGTAATAAATGTGGATACATAGGAAATAAGGTGTAAGAATAACTGAAAATTTCTAATGTTCAGAACACCCATAAATAAAGATAGTCTTCGTTGGTAAAGTTTAGTGAAGGAACCTAAAAATTAACTTTAGGGAAGTTTTCAAACCTTTTATTTAATAATTCTGATAAAAAAGTATCTTAAATTATGAAAAACTTATTTAACATCCCACCATACATAAAAGTAGCAGATGGCGGAATAACTTTTGTAGATAATATTCTGGCTTCTGGAGTTTCTGCTAAAATAAAAGAAGGAGATTCTAAAGATCTTGCTTTAATTTTTTCAGAAATTCCTGCTGTTTCATCAGCGGTATTTACAACTAATAAACTAAAAGGTTGTCATATTGAAATATGTAAAAATAACCTTAAGCATTCAAAATACATACAGGCTATTATAATAAATAGTGGAAATGCCAATACTGCAACTGGTGAAAGAGGCAAAAAAGATGCATTAAAAGTAATAAAGGAATTATCAAAATTATTAAAGTTAGAAAAAGAGAAAATACTAATTGCATCCACAGGCATAATTGGAGTTGCATTACCTGTTGAAAAAATAATAGAACACATTCCACAATTAGTAAGAAATTTAAGTAAAGAGGGAAACTCTGATGCTTCAAAAGCAATATTGACAACTGATAAGTTTGAAAAAACCTTTGCTTGTGAAGTTGCATTATCAAAGGGGAAAATAAAAATTGGTGCAATTGCAAAAGGCGCTGGAATGATTGCTCCAAATATGGCTACAATGTTATGCTTTACTGCAACTTCTTTAAAAACAACAAAAAAGCAATTAGACTTCATTTTAAAACATTGCATAAAAGATACTTTTAACACTATATCTGTTGATGGTGATATGAGTCCAAATGATTCTGTCTTCTTAATAGCAAATGGAAGTTCAAATATTTCCATTCAAAATAATGAGGACTTGAAAAGAACCATAAAAGCCATTAAACTTACTTTTCATAACATAGCATTAAAAATTGTCTCTGATGGAGAAGGAGCCAAAAAAGTTATTCAAATTAATGTTACTGGAGCATATTCAAACAAAGATGCTTTATTGATAGCAAAATCAGTTGGGAATTCAAACCTTGTAAAAACTGCCATTTCTGGAGAAGATCCTAACTGGGGAAGAATTATCAACGCTATCGGCTACAGCAATGCAAAATTTTCTTTTAAAGATTTCGAGCTTTTTTTTGGTAACACAAAGGTTGCTAAAGAAACTTGCAAAGTTAAATTTGACGAAGAGAAAATAATTAGATATATGAAAAATTCTATAATTTAAATAAATTTAAAATTTAAAGATGGCAAAGGATGCTGCTCTTATTTGGCATCTGACTTAACAGAAGATTATGTTAAATTTAACTCAAAGTATAAAACATAATTTAAATTATGAACATTGCACTTATTCATGAGTTTCTAATAACTTGGGGTGGAGCAGAAGCTGTAGTAAAAAATATAATGGAGTTATTTCCTTCTGCAACAATTTTTGTTCCTCTATATGATAAAAAAAAACAATCTGAAAACTTTTCAAAATACAAAGTCGTAACTTCTGCATTACAAAAATTACCTTTCTCACATAAATTTCATAGACTATTTTTATTTTTCTATCCATTTATTTTTGAATCTTTTGATTTAAGAAAGTTTGACTTAGTGATAATAAGTAATCATTCATTTGCAAAGTGCGTAATTACACCATCTACAACATGCTCAATTTGTTATTGCCATACTCCGATGCGATTCGGGTGGGAGCTGTATCACGAACATTTATTACAATTTCCTCTTCTTAAAAGAGTTGTTTTTTCAGTTTTATTAAATTATTTAAGACTCATTGATGTAATTTCTGCAAATAGAATAGATTATTTTATTGCAAATTCAAAAAATACTTCGAAAAGAATTTGGCATGTATACAAGCGAAATTCAGAGGTAATTTATCCACCTGTTGAGATAGATAAGTTTAAAATATCCTCCAAAAATGAGGGTTTTTTCTTAATTGTTTCAAGACTTGTCAGCTATAAAAAAATAGATATAGCTATAAAAGCTTTTAATGAATTGGGGTTACCATTATTTATAATTGGAGACGGCCCTGAATATAAAAATTTAAAAAAAATCTCAAACAGTAACATTAAATTTTTTGGATTTTTACCTGATAATGAAGTTAAAGAATTTTATTCAAAATGCAAAGCTTTCATTTTCACACCTCTTGAAGATTTTGGAATTACTCCTATCGAAGCACAAGCTTCAGGAAAGCCTGTTATTGCATTCAGAGGTGGAGGAGCATTAGAAACAATCATTGAAGGGAAAACAGGAATTTTCTTCGATGAACAAACTCCAGAAAGTTTAATTAAATCATTAGAGAGATTTAAATACTATAAGTTTCACCCCGACGAAATTAGAGCAAATGCCGAAAATTTTAGTTCAGAAAAATTTAAAAATAAGTTTGAAAAATTCATAAATTTTTCTTATCTTAATTATAAAAAGGGATAAAAATTGTCGAACTCAAGGTTTAAGTTTTACTTTTTTGTTATTCGATTGCTTTCCGACTTCCTGATTTCATTCTATATAATTATTTTTGCATACAAAATAAGATTTGAAATATACCCAGAAGTTTATCCCCTAAAATATGTTGCTCCAATTCAAAATTACATTCTTTTAGCTACCATTTATACTTTCATTAACGTAATAAATTTTGTGATATTTGGACTTTATTTCGACAATAAAAATCAACTAAGAATTGATGAATTGTTTCAAATTGGTAAGGCAGTTACAATAAGCTTTGTAATAATGATGGCTTCCACTTTCATATACCGCCAGGTATCTTATTCAAGATTGATTTTTGCATACGCTTGGATATTTTCATTTTTTTTAATTGGCTTAAGTAGAACAATTATAAGTAGTTTAGAAAGAAATCTACTAATGAAAGGTTTTGGTATTAGGAAAACAGTAATTATAGGAAAAGGTTCAACAAGCCAACCTTTAATAGACAAGTTTTTAGAAAACCCAGGTAGTGGTTACGCCTTGTTAGGCTATATAGAAGAGGATGAAAAAGATAAACTTGGAAAAGTTCCACTCTTGGGTCCATTAGACGAATATGAATCGATTTTAAGCACTATGCCTATTGACGAAGTTATAATAGCCCTTTCCCCTCAAAAAAGAGAGAAAATTCAACAAATAGTTGATACCTGCGATAAATTAAACATTGAGTGCAGGCTATTACCAGATACACTTAGTTATATTTTAACTCCCACAACATTAAGCGAATTTAAAGGAATACCCCTAATTAAAGCCAAGAAGATGAAAATTAGGGGTTTCAACGCCACATTAAAGAGGGCAATTGACATTTCAATATCTTTCCTTCTATTAATACTTCTTTCACCAATATTTTTAATAATTTCAATCTTAATAAAGTTAGATTCTCCCGGGGAAGCTTTATATGTCTAAGACAGAATAGGCATGGATGGAGTTATATTTAATATGTATAAATTCAGGACAATGATTGCAAATGCAGAAAAGGATACAGGACCCGTTTGGCCAAAAGAAAATGACCCTCGAATAACACGGGTTGGAAGAATTTTAAGAAAATACAATATTGATGAGCTACCCCAATTGATAAACATATTGAAAGGAGAAATGAGTTTAGTAGGTCCTCGACCAGAAAGACCTTTCTTTGTGCATAAGTTTCAGATGGGAATACCTCGATATATGGAGCGACATAAAGTAAAATCAGGATTAACTGGTTGGGCTCAAGTCAATGGCTTAAGAGGAGATACCTCAATATATGAACGAACTCAATATGACCTGTATTATATAGAAAATTGGTCTATTTTTTTTGACTTGAAAATTATTTTCTTAACAATACTTCAGCTCATTGGAGAAATTCTTGGAATCAAGGTAAACAAAAAATAATATGAACACAGCAGTCATATTAGCAGCAGGAAAAGGCAATAAAATATGGCCTTATAGTCTTACACGGCAAAAATCTACCATCCCAATTCTTAATAAGCCAAATATAACCTATCTGATAGAATCTTTAATAAAATTAAATTTTGACAGTATTTTCGTTGTTGTAGGGTATTTAGAAGAACAGGTTAAGGAAGCACTCTTAGGCTTTGACAAAATTACATATTTCCAACAGTTAGAACAAAAGGGAAGCTCCCATGCTTTATCCCTTGTAATGGACAGAGTAAAAGGTCAAAATATCTTCGTATTATATGGTGATATTGTTTTGGAAACAGAAGATTTGCAGAATATGATCAAATCACATTTGGAAAGAAATGCAGATATAACAGCTATGATTGCTCCCTTAAAACAAGAAAGGTCTCAAGACTGGATATGTGCAAATCTAAGTCAAAATAATTTAATAAGTTCTTTTAGTGGGCATCCAAGGGGGGGAAGCTTCAGAACTTGCGGTGCATTCGCTTTCTCCAATAAATGCTTCCCGTTTCTAAAACATGGTTATGGATTCTTTAAAAATTTAAATGTTGGGGGAATGCCTCCATTAGAAATGGAACTTACACACTCCATAAATTTAATGATCGAAAAAAATTTTAAAGTTAATAGTTATATTAATGAAGGTCTTTTCATAGATATTGATAAACCATGGCATATCTTAGAAGCAAATAATAAGATGCTTGAAAAATCCTTAAAAAACCTCAAAAGTAATATTATTGAAGATAACTGCTCTGTAGCAAAGTCTGCAATTATTGATGGATATGTTCATTTGAAAGAAGGTTCAATTTTAGGTCAAAATGTAATTATAAAAGGGAATCTAATTGCCGATAACAACGCTATAATCACAAATGGTGCTATTCTAATGGGAAATATTTACTGTGGTAAAAATAGCCTTTTAAGAAATTACTGTGAAATCTCCGGAACAAGCATAATAGGTGAGAATTGTAAAATTGGTCATGCTTCAGAATTTTCTGGCATTCTAATGAATAATTCTTATTTGTATCATTATTGTGAAATTTATGGAATTGTTGGTATGGCTACGGATATAGGAGCTGCAACTGTATGTGGAAATCTAAGATTTGATGATAACAAAACTATTCATAAAATAGGAAAAAGGAAAGAATTTCCATTGTCAAATTCGGAAGCTATTTTCTTGGGTGACTTTTGTAGAACAGGAGTAAATTCAATTCTCATGCCAGGAGTTAAAGTAGGACCTTGGAGTATAATAGGACCTGGTGTTATCTTATACGAAGATTTACCAGCCAATACAATTGTTTTTAATAAACAGGAACTTATAAAAAAAGAGTGGGGTCCTCAACTGTATGGGTGGTAACTACATTTTTAAAAGTTTTAATGAAGGCTCTTACTTTGATTCACATGTATGGAACTTTCTCCAAAGCTTATTTCAATCCTTCCAAACTTTTTTTCATAACTTTCAACATTTTCCCTCAAGGCATTAAGAAACAACTTAGCATGAACGGCACTCATATATATTCTGTTAATAATAAAAAATTTCCCTTCATCTGGCACAGTTCTTAAAAAATCAAATCTAAAATCCACCGGAGAATGATAAATCTTAACAAGGTTTGAATATTCTCCTCTTTCAACCTTCTCATCAATTGGTATTTCTTTTATTTCTATTTCTTTTTTATTCATTTTAACCTCCTACAATTGTTTAATTACTAATGCATTTACTACCTTTCGAGGTTTGCCATCTGATGGCCTATTCACTATCTTATTTAGAATAAACATCGTTGACGACCCACCTCCATCTAATGTTGCAGCATTAACTACTCCAAATCTTTTCATTATATTGGCAAGACCATAGCAAGTTAAACCATAACTATAGTTTTTTTGCCTCCCATCGACAACAACAAACAATATATAACCTTCCCTTGTTATTCCAACAGAAGTTAAGGGTTCTCTTTTACCCCCTCTTCCAACAACAACTTTATCTTCTTTCACCAACATTTTCCCACCACACAATAGCTGTCTCACCTTTTCCCAGCCATTTGTAATATAAAACTCTAAATTCACGGTCTGATAATATTGAAGATGCTCAAAAACAATGTTATATTTCCCATGCGTTGAAATAACAAAACCAGAATTTGGAATGTAACTTCCACCTAAGGTCATTGCCTTTACATTATTTCCCTCCACAATTATTTCTTTTCCCCAATAATTAGTATTCGTCAGGTAACCCCAATCTCTGGTGTATATTACTAATTCATCTTTCTTCCTTGGTCTATTTAAACCTAAAATAGGATACTTCCTCTTAGAACTATTTTCCATAACTAACTTTCCTTTAATTTCTACTTTCCCAAAATCAATGTAGGGAGGGTCATCAAAAAAACCGCATGCAACTTTACATTTGTTATCAAAATATGCTAACCTCCCATCTTTAATAACATGTCCAATAGGCAAAGTTGGGAACCTACCCTTTGTAAAAAAGGACCCATTAATTCCTGCAATTCCCCCAGTGCTTAAAGTAATTTCTCCTACATCTGCAACTGCACCAATTCTTCTTTCAGCTAACTCAAGGGATATTTTTAAGCCAACTACCTGTGGAAATATCTTTAAAATGTAAATTTGAACAATCCTACCTTCTGCTATAGCTTTGATATGAGAATAACATACCCCCTCTGAAATTTTACTATCCCACCTATTGATAACCCTGTAAGGATATGAAGAAGCATTTATAAAAAGTATAAATGGGATTTGAAAAAGTAGTAAAATTAATATTCTAACTCTCAAGTCATTAAAAACGCTTTTGTTAAATTTATTTTCTGTAGAGATTGTATTATAATTTTAAACTATGAAGTTTTCAACATTTAAGACTCCTCTTCTCACTGTTGATGGACTAATTATTAATGATAATGATGAATTTATCCTGATCAAACGAAAAAATCCGCCATTTAAATATAAGTGGGCTTTGCCAGGAGGATTTGTTGAGTATGGGGAAACTGTTGAAGGTGCTCTGTTTAGGGAAATAAAAGAAGAAACAGGTTTAACAATTAAAATACTAAGTATTATTGGCATTTTTTCAAAACCCAACAGAGATCCTCGTGGTCATACCGTAACAATAGCATATCTTACAAAAGCAATTGGGGGTTGCCTAAAGGCAAGCGACGACGCAGCTGATATAATTTTAACTAAATCTATTAAGAAAAGAGAACTTGCTTTTGACCATTATGAAATAATAAAAACAGGTCTTAAAATTTTTAAAAAGTTAAAATCAAATAAGTAAATGGATTTATTTGAAAAATATAGAAGCGAAGAAAAAACATATAAATTGCCCCTCACCGAGATATTTAAACCTACTACTTTAGATGAATTTATTGGGCAAGAACATATATTAGGAGAAAATAAAATTCTGAGGAGAATACTTACTAATAATTTAGCAACTTCACTTGTTTTTTGGGGACCACCGGGATGTGGGAAAACAACACTTGCGAGGCTAATTCCTGAATATTTTAATGCTCATTTTTACCAGTTTAGCGCTGTAACTTCATCTATCAAAGATATTAGAGAGGTCATAGAAGAGGCAAAACTCAGAATTTTACACTCAAACAAAAAAACAATCCTTTTTGTTGACGAATTTCATAGATTTAACAAAATACAGCAAGATGCTTTTCTGCCCCACATTGAAGCAGGAACAATCATATTAATTGGTGCTACAACTGAAAACCCTTACTTCGTTATTAATCCAGCCCTTAGATCAAGAACCATTATTATAAAATTTGAAAAACTTTCCACGGAAGAACTAAAAAAAATATTACTAATTGCAATTAGAGATAAAAAAAGAGGCCTTGGATTATCAACTAACCCACTTACTGATAAAGCTATGGAAAAAATAATATTACTTTCAAACGGCGATGTTCGAATATTACTAAACTTAACGGAATTAATAGTAACTTCAAATGAAAATAGCCTTATAGATGAAAAAAAAATTGAAGAAATTATCAACTTTAGAGCAATAGATTTTTCAAGAAATGGAGATGCAAAATACAATTTAATTTCTGCATTTATTAAAAGTCTAAGAGGCTCTGACCCAGATGCTTCTCTTTATTGGCTATTTAGAATGTTAGAAGGAGGCGAAGACCCAACTTATATCGCAAGAAGAATGATTATTTTCTCAACTGAAGATATTGGAACTGCAGAACCTCAGGCTATTACAATTGCTACATCAACTTTAAAAGCAGTGGAAACAATAGGAATGCCAGAAGCAAAAATTCCATTAGCTTTTTGTGCCTGTTATTTGTCAACTTGTCCAAAAAGCAATGCTTGTTATTTAGCAATTTCAAAAGTTGAGGACGCCCTAAAAAACAACCCCCAGGAATCAGTTCCACTTTATTTAAGAAATATTTTGTTTGGAGAAGAAAAAAAAACTACTGAATATTATAAATACCCCCATGACTTCCCAAATAACTATGTTAAGCAAGATTACCTTCCCAAAAATTTAAAAAATAAAGTATTTTATAATCCTACAAATATGGGTTTCGAAAAAATAATTTCAGAAAGATTAAAACAGTGGAGAAAAATAAAATTTGAAGAATAATTTAGAAATTCTCATCTGATGCAACATGCTAAAGTTCCAAAGAACTTAAATTTTTATAGAGCCATCATTATACCCACAACCACTACAAGTATTTAAATTGAAGTCATCCAAGCATCTAAAATTAACCTAAAAAATGAAAAGAGAAATAACAATTATACCAGCAATAGATATAAAAGATGGGAAAGTAGTAAGATTATTTAGAGGAAAATTTGATAAAGAAAAAATTTATTTTGAAGATCCTGTTTTTGTAGCAAAAAAATGGGAATCTGAAGGTGCTAAAATAATACATCTTGTGGACCTTGATGGTGCAAAATTAGGCTATCCAGTTAATAAAAATAGGATACTTGAAATAATGCAAAATATTTCTATCCCTGTCCAATTAGGTGGTGGGATTCGAACATTTAAAGATATAGAATATTATTTATCAAAAGGTGTAAAAAGGGTAATAATTGGAACTAAAGCCTTAGATGAAAAATTTTTAAAAGGCATAATTTCAGAATTTGGAGATAAAATAATTGTAGGCATCGATGCAAATAAAGGATTAGTGGCTTTAGAAGGATGGAAAAAATTTTCAACGATTGAGTCTGTTAATTTTGCAAAGTTGGTTGAAAAATGTGGAGTTAAACGGATAATTTTTACTGACATAAAAAAAGATGGAACATTAAGTTCCCCAAACTTCGAAGAAATAAAAAAAATACTTTCTTCTATAACTATTAATGTTATAGCATCAGGGGGAATATCAAAATTAAGTGATATTGAAGAACTAATTGGAATGGATTTTAATAATCTCGAAGGAATTATTATTGGGAAAGCTCTGTATGAAGGAATATTTAATCTGAGAGAAGCTATTAAAATTACAAATTTAATTTGTAATGGAAAATAAATTAAATTTACAAAAGTAATTAAAGAGAAAGAGAAGGTTGTGGTGATAGTGATAATGAGAATTTAGAATTTTTAACATAATGATAAGCAAGCCCAGCAATCATGGCAGCATTATCAGTACAAAGGGAAAAATCAGGAGTGAAAAAGTTTATATTATTTTCCATACATCTTTCTTTTAAACATTTTCTTAAAAGCTTATTTGCAGCAACTCCTCCAGTTAATATAACAGACTTAGACCTCCTATTCTGAGAAGCTTTTATTGTTTTATCTACGAGTATGTCAACTACCGCTTGTTGAAAAGATGCTGCTATATCATTAACATGCAAACTCATAAAACCAGCAGTTTTGCTCTTAACATAATAAGATACAGCAGTTTTCAACCCACTAAATGAAAAATTTAAATCATTGGACTTATACATTGGTCTTGGAAACTGAATGAATTTTGGGTATCCTTTTTGAGAAGCTAATTCTATAGAAGGACCACCTGGATACCCCAAACCAAGTATTCTGGCAACTTTATCAAAACATTCACCTGCAGCATCGTCAAGAGTTTCTCCTTCTATAGAATATTTACCTATTCTTTCTACATGAATTATAACTGTATGGCCTCCTGAAGCTAAAAGACAAGTTGAAGGAAGAGGTATATTCTCGGTTTGTAAAAACGCAGAATATATATGCCCTTCAAGATGATTAACAGGAACTAAAGGTATAGAAAGTGAAATTGAAATGGCTTTTGCTGAAGACATTCCAATGATTAAAGACAAGACCAATCCGGGACCAAAAGTTACAGCAACAGCCGAAAGTTGTGAAAAAGAAATATTGGCTTCCTCTAAAGCTTTTTCAATCGTTAAGTTTATTTTTTCGGTATGTTCCCTTGACGCAATTTCAGGAACAACACCACTATACTTCCTGTGAATGTCAATTTGTGAAAATACAACGTTTGAAAGAATATTTTTACCATCTTCAACGACAGCAGCAGCAGTTTCATCACACGATGTTTCAATACCTAATATAAACATAATCATTTAACAAAAATATCTCTTGCCCCAAATTGCTGTAATGACATTAAAATACATGCCAATTTCAATAAACATAAATTTTAACTCTTAAAAAAATTTTCACATTGCATTTACTTGCATCTTAAACTTTGTCATAAATATAAAAGTGTTTTTAATAACTACAAAATTTATAATAAGTTTACACAAGTTAAACTATTCCACGCAAAATTTTACTACAATTAATTTTAGATATACATTGGAGAAAAATGAAGACCTAACACACTTCAATAGCCCCTTTAGAAGGTAAATCACTCCTCTTCACTTTTGATTGTCAATTCTCTAATGAGTTAATCCTCTTAAGCCGAACAATGCTACCTCGCCACTCTCTATTCTTTACAGTTCACTTCATCTTTTAAAAGCCTTAATTTACAAATTAGCAATTAAAAAAAACTGGGGTGGCTGGATTCGAACCAACGATTACGGGTCCAAAGCCCGTTGCCTTACCGCTTGGCCACACCCCAAATCGTTTTTTTTAATTAACTTTTTGCAGAATTTTCTTCATACTGCTTTATAACAGCAACTTCTATTTTTTGCCTCATTTCACTACTTATTGGATGAGCAACATCTCTAAATTTTCCATCTGTTCCTTTCCTTGAGGGCATAAGAATCCCCAATTTGCCCTGGTCCTTTTGAATTATCTTTACATCATGCACAACAAAAGCATCATCAAATGTTACAGATGCAAATGCCTTTATCTTATCATTTCCTCCCTTCGTCCTTACTCTAACATTTGTTACTTCCATCTCTGCCTCCCGTTCTTACATGCTGCCACAATTATTTTTTAGTAAGTAGCAACAAGTAGTTTTTTTTATCTGTTAGTTAAATATTTTTTTATAAATTCAAGATCTGATGCTTTGTCTACATCAAAACTGATTTCAGGATACTTTATATATATTGCCTTCGCATCAAATCCACTGATTTTTTTTACCTTTTTTTCCACCTCCTTTACTGAAAGCATTCGAAAAATAAATTTTAATAAAAATATTATACCAATCATATTTATTATTTTAAATGGAGATTTTCGATTCTCAAAAATTTGATTTATTCTTTTACTTTCTTTTAGAAAAACATTAGGATTTATCATACATATATTACCTGTAGTAAAGACACCTTCTTTTAAATATAACCAAGTTCTTTTTGTTGACGAAAATTTTTTTTGATAATCTTCCATATTAACTAAAGGAAGATAGAAATCATATTGAAAGTCCTTGCATAATTCAATAAAATCTTCAATAGATTGCTTTGTTATTAAAGGAATATCTGAAGTTGCTATTAATACTCTACCTTCCGTAATTTCTAAGAATTTAATTGCCTTATTAATATTCCCTAACATTGAACCCTCTTGTTGTAAAACTGTTATTTTTTCAATTTTATTAAAAATTTTGTCTAACTCTTTTTTATCCCCCACAACAATTATATTTTTAAGATTCTCAACTTCAAGAAAAGCATCTGTAACATATTCAATCATATGTTTATTATTTATCTTTACTAAAGCTTTAGGAGTAAAAAAGGTTAAAGAACCTTTTATACCTTTACCCCCTGCCAGAACGATAACATCAAATTTCATAATTACACTATCTCAAATTTAATAAATTCTTCACTCAACCTCACATATTGTTGAGGCGAAATATCTTCTGGACGTAAATCCAATCCAATTCCAGCTTTTATTAAAACATTTTTAATTTCATCATTATTTATTTTAAATGAATTTCTAAACGAATTATAACATTTTTTCCTTCTTTGTTGAAATGCAGTTTTTACAATTTTTCTTAGATGCTCTTCATCCTTGAATCTACATATTGGATTCTTAAAAGGAATAATCCTAATTAAAGAAGAATCTACCTCTGGTTTAGGATAAAATGCCTTGGGAGAATAATTTCCTATTATTTGACAATCTCCATACAATTGAACAAAAACTGACAATATTCCATATTTTTTTGTATGTGGTTTTGCTGTGATTCTTTCCGCTACCTCCCTTTGGACCATATACAAACATAACTCAATGGGCAAATTGGATTCACAAATCTTAAAAATTACTTGTGATGCAATCGAATAAGGCAAATTTGAAATTATTTTAACTGGAGTTTGTACTTCCAATTTCAATAAGTCATACTCAAGAAAGTCAAAATTTATTAGTTCTAAATTTTTATATTTATTAGATAGATTTTCTTTTAGGAAATTAAATAATTTTTTATCTTTCTCAAAAGATATTGTTCTTTTTGAGAGCTTAGCAATACATTCCGTTAATGTTCCTAACCCTGCACCCACTTCAATAATTGTATCACAACTATTTATTTTACTTTCAGAAATTATTTTCTTTAAAACATCCTTACTTACTAAAAAATTTTGCCCCTTCCAAGATTTTGGAATAAATTCTAATTCTTTTAGTTTTGAAAAAGTAAATATAAAGAAACCCCATCATTCATAAATAATTCATGGTGATTACAGTAACATTTTGCACTTTTAACGAAAAATTTTTTAATGAAAAATACCTATGAAAGAATTAAGAAGGCGGTATTTTCTCAATACCATCCATATATTTTTGCAAGGCTTCTGGGATTAAAATACTTCCATCTTCTTGCTGATAATTTTCAATTAAAGCAATCATTAACCTGGGCAATGCAACTCCAGAACCGTTCAAAGTATGAACAAAAATAGGCTTTTCGGTAGGAGAAGGTCTGAATTTAATATTTGCTCTTCTTGCTTGAAAATCTTCAAAGTTACTGCAAGATGAAACTTCAAGATATTTTTTAATACCATCTGCCCATACTTCAACATCATAACATTTTGACGCTGAAAATCCAACTTCTCCACTACAAAGTGAAACAACCCTAAAATGTAAATCCAATCTTTTTAAAATTTCAACAGCATCTTGTAAAAGAGTTTCGAGCTCTTCATAAGATTTTTCTGGTTTTGTAAATTTAACTATTTCAACTTTATCAAACTGATGAACCCTAATTAATCCTTTTGTTTCTTTACCATATGAACCAGCTTCTCGTCTAAAACAAGGAGTATATGCAGTATAATATATTGGTAAACTATCTCCATCAAGGATTTCCTCCCTATGAATATTGGTTAAAGGAACTTCTGCCGTAGGAATTAAAAATAAGTCATCTTCTTCACATCTGTACATATCTTCTTCAAGCTTCGGCAATTGACCAGTTCCAACCATACACTTCCTATTAACTATAAATGGTGGAGAAATTTCAATGTAATTTTGTTCCTTTGTATGAATATCTAACATAAAGTTTATAAGAGCTCTTTCCAATTTTGCTCCTAAACCTTTATATAAGGCAAAATTTGGACCACTTAATTTTGAGGCACATTTAAAATCAATTAAATCTAACTTTTGAGCAATCTCCCAATGCGGTAAAGAAGGGAAATTCTTTTCTCTAATTCTTCCCCAACTATATACTTCTACATTATCTTTATTGCTTTTTCCTATTTTTACAGATTCATGTAACATATTAGGAATGGTTAAAAGTAACTTCATTAATTTATCTTCAATTTCTCGTAAACTTTCTTCCTTTAATTTTATTCTTTTTGAAACTTCTCTCATTTGAATTATTATTTCATCAACCGGTTTTTTTTCTTGTTTGAGTCTATTTATTTCTTCCGATACTCTATTTCTATAACTTCTTTCTTCTTCAACTTCACTTAAAATTCTATTTCTTCTATGATGTAAGTCTATTATTTCATCAACATTCTCTGCTGAATAACCTCTATTTAAAATGTTCTGTCTAACTTTTTCAGAATTGTTGATTATAAATTTAATATCGAGCATATCCTAACACTTCCTTATAGTCTTTCTTAGTATTAATATTCGAAAAAATCTTCTTTAAATCAAATTTTTGTTCAATTTCATCAAAATTAAAATATCTACTATTAGCTTTCTCTATAATGCTACGAATAGTTAAGTTCTTTTCTTTCAAATTTGTTTCAATGAGAGGTAGGCAATTTTTTGTAAAAACAGTGTATAATGGTTCTATGAGATTATTATAAGCAGGAACAATAACATCATAATCTTCTAAATTAGTTAACAAAAGCTTAATTAGGTTGTAATCTAAATATGGCATATCACAGGCTGTAATAAACACTTTTTCATTTTTTGCCACTTTTAATGCTGAATATATTCCTCCTACGGGTCCTAAGCCATTAACTAAATCATTTATATACCTTACACCACTAATAAACGGCTTTTCAATTTCAGAATTTCCTACTATTAATATTTCATTGCAAACCTTTCTCAACTCTCTAACTTGCATTTCTATGACCCAAGAGCCATTAATTTTTAAAAGTGCTTTATTTTCTTTTAGTCTCCTACTTTTTCCACCAGCTAAAATTGCTCCCGATAAGCAAATCATCTTGAAGCCTTTTCATCATTTTTATTAGATTTTTCTTTTTCCTTCTGGGAATCATCTACTTTTCCTTCCATTGCATTTTTCATTTCCCTTACACCTTCACCTAATGACCTAAAAACAGTAGGAAGTTTCCCTGCACCAAAAATAATAAGAACTATAACAACTATCAATATTATTTCCCAATGACCTAAACCCATTTTGCCCTCCTTTTTACACCATATTTTTATCTATAGGAAGTAATGATTTACTATTTTTCAAATTTTTATCTGAACCATAAATCTTACATAGCCAGATACTAATTTCAAACAATAACAACATTGGCAAAGCCATAATTATCTGTGTTACTATATCTGGCGGTGTCAATATCGCAGCAACAATAAATACCACTACAATAACATATTTTCTTGATTTACTCAACATATTATGTGAAACAATTCCCATTTTACTAAGAATCAATACCACTAATGGTAATTCAAAAACCAGCCCAAATGCTAAAGACATTGCAACTACTAAAGAAATATACTTCCCAACAGAAATTGCTGGTTTAATATCTGCAGTAGAAAAGCCTAAAAAAAACTTTACACCTAAGGGCAACATTACAAAAATGCAAAGCATCGTTCCACTTATAAAAAGTAAAATTGCTACTGGAAAAAAAAATATCAACGACCTTTTGGAATGTTTAGGGAGGAAATCCTTAATAAAAGAATACACAATGCAAATATTCACTGGAAGTGAAATCAAAATACCACAAAATAGTGTAAGCTCTATTTTTGAAAAAAATGCTTCGTATGGACTTATAAACACAAGGTTCCCCACAGGTTTGGTTAAATAGTTCATTATCCTATCTATAAAAGGTAGAATAATAATCATTCCCAAACCAATAAATAAAAAACAATATATTATTCTCTTTCTCAATTTGTCTATATTTTCAATAAGTGCCTTACCTGTTAATTCCATCGTGCTAAAAGACATTATTCTATTTGAAATATATTATATTGTAAATACCTATGTATTAATATAAAATTAACTCAAAATATTCATATTGGACAATGTGTTTTGAATAATTGAAAAAAGCTTTAATACTATTACTTACATTAATTTCTTCTCTTCTAACTGCTTTATCTTTTCCTAACTTTGATATTTCCTATTTATGCTGGTTCTCAATCACTCCTATTTTTCTAATACTAAAGAACGAAAATATATCATTTTCTCTATTATGTAGTTTTATTTGGGGCATTGGATGTTATGGAATATTATTCTATTGGATTTTAACTAATTATGGTTTTTTGGCATGGTTTCTTATGATAATAATAATTACTCTTTACTCTACTTTATTTTTCATTCTTTCTCATATTTTTATTAAAATTTACTCAAAAACCCCACTATTCCTTATGATTTTAGTTCCTGCCTTATGGGTAACGATTGAATATGTAAGAGAACTTGGTTTCCTTGGATTCCCGTGGAACAATTTATCACACTCTCAATATGAAAATATTAAAATAATTCAAATATCTACTCTAACAGGTGCATATGGAGTTTCTTTCCTTATTGTTTTTGTAAATTTTTCTTTATCCTTATTATTTTGGAAGGGAACAGAGTTGAAAGGAAGGATAGTTCCTATTTTGGTTGCAGGAGTAATTTTCCTTTTAAACTTTATTTATGGAAGTCATGTTACAAAAAGCAACCAACCAACAAATAATAAAAAAATAACGATAGCTACAATTCAACCCAATATCCAAACCGATTTAGAATGGGATTCAAATTTTGTTATTACGAGTATAAAAAAATACATAGATTTAACAGAGAGCATTCTAACAAAAAAGGCAGATATAATTGTATGGGCAGAAAACGCAGTTCAAACCCCCTTTTTCTTTCCTAAAAACACTTGGGTTAGAAATGAAATACTAAAAACTTCAAAAAAAGTAAAATCATATATAGTTTTCGGAACAATCAACTTTGAAAGCAAAAACAGGATGTTTAACACAGCAGGAATTATTTCTCCGGAAGGAAAAATAGTTGGAAAATACTACAAGATAAAATTAGTTCCTTTTGGAGAGGTTGTTCCAGCAAGAAAATATTTTGGGATTGTAATGAAATTTCTAAATCAATATCCGTGGGGTAAACAAGATTACTCGCCTGGGAAGAAAATAGGCTTCTTCAAATTGAAAAATTTTAATTTAGGAGTTGGTATTTGCTATGAATCTATTTTCCCCTGGATTTCAAGGGAATTGGCAAGATATGGAGCAGATTTAATTGTCTTTATTACCGACAGCTCATGGTTTAAAAACACTTCTGCTCCTCATCAACATAACGCAATAGACATATTCCGTGCAGTGGAAAATAAAATACCAGTCCTTCGCTCTACAACAACTGGAATCACATCTATTATTTCACCCACAGGCAAAATAATAAAAAAATGCCCCCAATTTAAAGAATGTGTGATTTATAGCACAATAAAAATTAAAAAAAACAAGACTGTTTTTACTAAATACGGTGATTTATTTGCATATAGTTGCATTTTCCTTTCATTATCCTGCCTTTTTATTTCGCTTTTCAAAAAAAATGCAAAGTAAAACAATCTTTTTGGTTAAATTACATAATGGACTTAATGAGCTGTATGATTTTCTTATCTTTCAATTAGGACAAATTTTTGATTGTAACATCCTATTCATCAATGAGGAAAAAACATCATTAGATTTTGCCTTTCATCATATAAGGAAACAATATTCTGCATCAAAAATCATAAAAACATTAAAACAAAAATATATTAGCTATCCAGGGAAAGTATTATTTACCACAAATGTAGATTTGTTTGACCCTCCATTTAATTTTATATTTGGTCAAGCAGAGTTGGGAGGACAATTTGCAATTGTTTCATTATCAAGACTTAATTGCATCTTACCAAACCAGAAAACTTCTGAAAAAATCCAATTAAATAATGAAATTATTTTAAAAAAACGACTTTTGAAGGAATGTGTTCACGAATTAGGACATACATTTAATTTAAGCCATTGCCAAAACTTACGATGTGTTATGTTCTTCTCAAATTCTTTGAGAGACACTGATATAAAAGATTCAAACTTTTGCGAAAGTTGTAAAAAGTCACTGTTTCCCAACGATTAAATTAGGGAAAATAAATTTTCCAAGATAATAATTCTTCAAGGTTTTTAAAAATCTTGTTGGATTTTTTAATATGTCCCACAACAATTCTAAAATGACACTTCCAACCGCCACTGGATGCCAAAATAAAACCTTTAATAAGTTGATGATGGATATATATACAACCATCTTCTCATAATTTTTGAAAACACTAACTAAATCATTCACTTTAAATTGTGGTGTCTCAATCATCCAATCAGCAATTACATTTTTTGGAACTTTAACTTTTGTTTTTAAATTCCTGCAATCTTTTAAATAACCATTTTTTTTGCAAATTTCATAAAGCCTTGTTCCTTTTAAAGGCACAGCGATGTTAAAATGAGGTCTTGCTCCATATTTGTAAAAATAGTTTAATGCGAATCTCTTAGTTTTATTAATCTTATTTATATCTTCACCAGGCAAACCTATAACATAAAATGCCCCCAAGTCAAGTTTGATTTTTCTACATATTTTAATTAATTCTGTCACTTTTGTAAGGTTTGTACTTTTGTTTATTAAGTTATTAAGGACCCACTCATCACTTGACTCAATACCTATCATAAGATATGTGCAACCACTTTTTTTCATAAGTTTAAGACTTTCCTCATCAAGAGAATCAACTCTTACTCCATTTGGTGTATGCCCAAGTAATATTGATTTTGTTTTCAATAAAGCTGTTGCAAATTTTCATTACTCTTTCTTTATTAAAAGTAAAGTTATCATCTTCAAAATGAATATGCATAATATTGTATTTACTTTTTAATAATTCAATGTGTGTAATTATGTTTTCTGGGGAATGTGCTCTCCATTTTTTTCCCATATGAAGATGTATTGAACAGAAGATGCAATTGTAAGGACAACCACGACTTGTTATCATCGAAATTGCTCTCTCTGAACCTTTATACTGAAATTTAATTCTGTTAAAATATCCTTCTTTTTCAAGTTCAAAATATTTTTCTATTAAAATAGTCTCATATGAAGGGAAAGATAGATTATCCAAATCATCAATTAACATTAGCGAAACTTTCTTATTAACGTTATCTCTGTAAAGAATACCATCAATATTTAATTCACCCATATTACCTTTTTCTAACATTTCTATTAATTTCAATATAGTATGTTCCCCTTCACCTATCACTACATAATCAATTGAATCACAAAGATTAAAATATTGATGATACGATACTGAAATATCTGCTCCACCTAAAATTACTATAATTTTATTATCTACTTCTTTGCATATTCTTGAAGTTTTAATTGCAGATTCTTTAAAAAAATGGAAATTATTCGAAATACCTACTATATCTGGTTTTTCTTCTTTAATTTTCTCCTGAATCGTTCCATAATCCATCCCCCATAAAATACCATCTTCTACTTTTAAAAATTTATTTTTTTTATAGTCAAATTCT
>FWPV01005236.1_pt1 | contig 26216 bp, 23 predicted proteins | sample 2228371 | NCBI WGS metagenome assembly FWPV01 (sample SAMEA103939776, study PRJEB20133) | metagenome
AGAGGCTAAGTTTTATCTGAACCATGTGGGATATAAAGGCTTTTGAGTTATCAAATATTCAAGGTAACAAAGCGGGAATTTGTTTATCATTTATCCTGAAAAAATGTAATAGTCTAAAAAATATTCCCCGTTGAAAAGTGGGATAAAGAGGATTGTTATAACGGAAAACGAGTATCTACACAGGATCTGTATTTTTTGTTTAATAATTTTTTATGAGGTCTTACGGGTTACTGTTTTTCGAGAACAAATAGTAATTGATTTTCGACAACAAAGCTATTGAGTTTTACACAGATTTCTACTATCTGTGCATCAAATGGAGCTACTATTACATTTTCCATCTTCATGGCTTCAAGATTGGCTATTTCTTCACCTTTGTGAACAATATCACCGACTTTTAATGTGCCTCTTTCAGGGTTGCCTATTCTCCAGATATTTCCATTTATAGGAGCTCCAATTTCATTGGCAGCTTTAGCCATTCTTATTTCAACTTTTTTGGCTCGTGGTGTTTCTACTGTATATACTCTTGTTTTATTGTTTACACGCATGACAACGTGAACTATACCTTCGTGTTCTGAACCTATTGAAACGAGTTCAATAGAATATGGTTTACCCCATAGTTCGAAATCTACTTTATCACCAGAATTTTTCAGTCCGTGTCTCCACACATATGTTGGTAAAACTAATGGTGCTTCACCATATTTTTCCCTGAATTCAATAAAGGAAATAGCATCTTTTGGATGCATAAGATATAAAATAAATTCCTCTTCTGTGGGTTTCCTACCAATATTTTCTGACAATTCCTGTTTCAGTTTTTCGAGATCATCATCAGGAATCGATTCGAGAGGAGAAAGTTCCATTCTTTCCTTTATTTTTGTTTCCCAATCTTCTCCAAAAGTACTTTGATAGACCCAATCAGGCGGCCATCCCATAGGAAGTTTCCCGTAATGCCCAAGAATAAGGTTTCTAAAATCCCCGGGTGCATTTCTGAAGAGAGTAAGAAGTTCTTCTTTTTCATTTTCATTCATTGAATTAATATCAAGTTTATTCTCATCTACAAATTTTGTAAGGAGTTCAATTAGATGCTTTACTCCAGCATCTCCTTTTGCTTTTGCATATTTGTTAACAATTCCACTGCATGTAACCCATGTAATCTGAGAGCCAGGGGTCACATCAAAATAATGTATGATTTTATTGTATAGGGACATAACTTTTAATATCGCAGGCATATAATGTAGAAATCCACCTTTTTCAGCCTGTTCAAAAGAACTCGGGAATGCTCCACCAGGCATTTTATGGTAAGTCACTGTATGATCAAAGCCCTTGAATGGTGACTCTGCCCAGTCATAATAATTTATCCACTCACGTACTTTCTGCACAGCAGATTCAGCTTCTTTTCGGTTGAGATTTACAGGTATTCCCATTTCTTCAAAATATGCATGAACAGAAAGTATGGGCGAATGGCCATAAAACCTTACCAGTGAATCTTCTTCAACATCAAAGATTTTTGCTCCAGCTTGCGCAGCAGCATAAAGTGCTGGCATTGCAAGTCCATCAGTTATATGTCTGTGATATTGAATTACAAGTTCAGGATATTTTTGTTTTATGGCATCAATCAGACTACTGATTCTTTTGATGCTTCCGACGCCTGCCATGTCTTTTACACAGAAAATTATCTCATCTGTTCCACCGCAAAGTTCAATTACATCGCGCACAACATTTAGATAATATTCATTAGTAGTCCAGTCTGCGTGGGTAAATGATATGGCTGGTTCAAAAAGCTTCCCCCTTTTCATAACTACTTCAGCAACAGTGCGCATATTTCTCACATCATTAATAAAAGAAAAACATCTCCAGACATCTATGTCCACCCTTGATACAACATATTCAATAACATTTTTGGGGTAGGGCCTATAACCAAACAAATTGGTCTCTCTGATTAATGTTTGTAATAAAACATTTGGCATCTGCTGCCTGAGGATTTCAATCTCTTCAAATGGACTCTCACGCCTGTTCATAATGCCAACATGCCAGCGAGCTCCACCGTGACATTCTGCACTGAAAAGGCCCATTTTATTGTAAAAAGGTGCAAGTGTTGCAAGATCATAAATACGATGACGGTTCTTAAAATCAGATTGACCTGCATCTCGCATACCAACAGATGTAAAGCAAACACCTTGAAGATTGCGCACTGCATTTACAATCTCTTTTGGAGACATTTTAGGTTTGACAAGAATATAGTTCTTTTCTTTTGAATTTACATCCATTGTTGAGGTCCTAAAGCGGATATTTCAGCTACATATCTTGCTATTTTTAACACTTCATCCTGGCTGTCTTTTTCTTTGAACATTGATACGAGTTCATCCATATGTTCTTCAATAAATCTTGTTGAAAATTCGCCTGCAATAAAAGACGGATGCCTGATTATACTTAAAAGTAATGGTGCAAGAGTTTTTACACCTTCAACGCGTAAGTTTCTGCTTAAGGCTCTATCCATAACACGTATAGCATCAAGCCTGTCAGCTCCTGCTGATATAAGAAGCATAAATAATGAATCATAGTATGGTGGAATATCAGCTCCTTCATAAACACCTGTTGCGATTCTTACTCCCGGTCCCTGAGGTATTTGAAGTCTTGTTATAGTTCCAAAAGAAGGACTGAAATTCTTTGGGTCCTCTGCATTCAGTCTGACTTCCAATGCCCATCTGTTTGGATGAATGTCAGATTGCTTAAATGGAAGTTTTTTTCCTGCTGCGACATCTATCATTATGCCAACTATATCAACACCTGTGATTAGTTCAGTTATTCCGTGTTCAACCTGAAGTCTTGTATTTACTTCGAGAAAATAAAATTTCTTTGTGTTCGAGTCAAATATAAATTCAACAGTACCTGCTGAGTTATAATTAATTTCTCTCATCAAACGAGTTGCAGTAAAACATATCTCTTTACGTAAATCATCGTTGAGTGAAGGAGACGGAGCTTCTTCTATTATTTTTTGATTTCTTCTCTGAATTGTGCATTCTCTCTCAAAAAGATGAGCAACATTGCCATGTTCATCTGCAACAACCTGAACTTCTATGTGTCTTCCGCGTTCTATATACTTTTCGACAAGTACCCTGTCATCTCCAAATGATTTTAGAGCTTCTGAGCGAGCCTGTGCAAAAGCATGCTGTAAGTCATTCTTATTTTCAACTTTAACCATGCCCTTACCACCACCACCTGCCACAGCTTTAATCATTATTGGGAACGTTACTTTTTCTTCCTTCATCCATTTCTTAATCTGCTCTATATTTGTTACATCCATTATTCCAGGTATTGTAGGAACATTGGCTTTTTGAGCAAGCTTTTTCGCTTCAATTTTATCTCCAAGAGCTTCAATTACTTCTGGCCTTGGCCCTATCCATATAAGACCTGCATCAATAACCATACGTGCGAATTTGTGGTTTTCTGCAAGGAATCCCCAGCCAGGATGAATTGCATCTGACTTGCTTTGAAGCGCAGCGGCAATCATTTTTTCCATGTTTAAATAAGATTCAGCAGGTGGTGCTTCACCAATGTGTACAGCATAATCTGCCATAAAAACATGATGAGCAAGACGATCCGGTGTGCTGTAAACAGCAGTAGTGGGTATTCTTCTGTCCCTGCAGGTATGCATAATCCTTACTGCAGTGACTCCTCTGTTAGCAATCAGAATTTTATTTATTTTTCTTTCCATTAAAGAGTTCCTTAAAGGGTGTTACTTATAATAACATATAAAGAGTTCCTTAAAGGATGTTACTTATAATAACATAAAATATTTTAAATTTTAAAAATTTTTTAATACACTTATTTTTTTATATGATATTACACAAAATATTTATTCAGAGTTATAATATCTAATCATAAAAGCATTTTATCATCATCACATAACTTGAATTCCAGATAAATTGGAAGATTTTTAGTTTTAGAATTACAGGAAGGATAATATAAATCAATACCGGAGGCTTTATATATGGCAATGACTATTACTGAAAAAATACTTGCTGCACATTCTGGCAAAAAAGAAGTTAACCCAGGAGAATTAATAAACGCAAAAATTGATCTTATTCTTGCAAATGATATAACAGCTCCTATTGCAATTTTTGAATTTAAGAAAACAGGAGCTAAAAAAGTTTTTGATAAAAATAGGATCGCCCTGATACCGGATCATTTTGCTCCGCAAAAAGATATAAAGGCTGCTGAACAATGCAAATTACTCAGAGAATTTTCCAGAGAACAGGACCTTGGTCTGTATTTTGAAGTGGGTAGAATGGGAATTGAACATGCATTATTACCTGAGGAAGGGCTTGTATTGCCCGGAGATTGCATTATAGGAGCCGACAGCCATACCTGTACATATGGGGCGCTTGGGGCTTTTTCTACTGGAGTTGGCTCAACAGATGTTGCTGCTGCAATGGCAACCGGTGAATGCTGGTTCAAGGTTCCTGAGTCAATGAAATTTGTTTACTACGGCAAATTGAACAGATGGGTTGGAGGAAAGGATTTAATTCTCCATACAATCGGAGATATAGGTGTTGATGGAGCGCTGTACAGAGCAATGGAATTTGAAGGTGAGACTATAAAAGACTTACCCATGCACGGAAGATTAACTATGTGTAATATGGCTATAGAAGCTGGCGCAAAAAACGGAATAATTGTACCTGATAAAATTACAAGAGCTTATATCACAAATCGAGCAAAAAGAGAATTTAAATTCTATAAGTCAGATAAGAAAGCATCGTATTCTGAAATACGTGAATATGATTGTTCGAAAATACCTCTGACCGTAGCCTGTCCTCACCTTCCATCAAACGCAAAACCAGCGACAGAACTTTCAGATATAAGAATCGATCAGGTAGTAATAGGTTCATGTACTAACGGTAGATATGAAGATTTGCTTGAGGCTGCTATGGTTATAAAAGGGAAAAAAGTAAATCCTAATGTAAGAATGATCGTAATTCCTGCGACCCAGAAAATATACAAAAAAGCAATGAAAAAAGGATTGCTCGATATTTTTATAGAATCAGAGGCTGTTGTTTCAACTCCAACATGTGGACCATGTCTCGGAGGATATATGGGTATTCTTGCCAGGGGTGAACGTGCAATTGCTACAACAAACAGAAATTTTGTTGGAAGAATGGGACATCCTGAGAGCGAAGTTTATCTTTCTAACCCTGCTGTAGCTGCTGCATCTGCTGTACTCGGAAGAATCGGGATACCCGAAGAGGTTGGATTATGATTTCACCTGAAGAAAAACTAAAATCATTGGGAATCGAGCTTCCGGTTGCACCAGAACCATTGGGTTCGTATATCCCATTTATAAGAACAGGCAATCTTGTTTTTCTGAGTGGATTATTGCCATTGAAACATGGGCGACTACTAAGAAATGGTAAGGTGGGTAAGGAAGTAAGACCAGAGGAAGCCATGGAAGATGCAAAAATAATTGTAATCAACGCGCTGGCAATCCTGAAATCACATCTTGGTAATCTTGACAATGTTAAAAGATGCGTAAAAATCACAGGTTATATAGCGTCTTCAGAGAATTTTACAGAACAACCGAAGATATTGAATGCTGCATCAAATCTTTTATATGAAATTTTTGGTGAAAAAGGTAAACATGCAAGAGTGGCAATTGGAGTCAATGTCCTTCCCCTTAACTCACCAGTTGAAATTGAATTTATTTTTGAGGTCTCATAAACTAAAATAGAATCTTAAATTTTAATCTTATATTCCTTTATTTTTGAGCGCAGAGTATTTCTGTTAATGCCAAGCGTTTTTGCTGTTTTAAGTTGATTCCCATTGGTCTCTTTTAAGACTATGGTTATAAGTGATTTTTCTACTTCTTTCATTACTGTTTCATATAGATTGCAATTTTCAAGTTTTGTCATTTCCATAAGGTATTTTTTTAGTTTTTCCTCAAGAAATTCTTTAATTGAAAAAGAATTAATGCTATCCAACATTAAATCTTTTTTACTTATTACAGAAGAATTCGATAAAATTACAGCTCTTTTGATAGTTGATTCAAGCTCACGAATATTCCCGGGCCAATCATATTTTGAGATAAAATCTCTTGCATCTTTTGAGAATTCTTTCACGCCTGTTTCAAATTTTTCACATGCTTCATCTAGAAAATATTTACTAATAATCATAATATCTTCTTTTCTTTCTCTTAAAGGTGGGATTCTTAAAAGCGATGAATTTAAAATCTCATAAAGTTCTTGATTAAAATTTCCATTTTTTACTTCTTCTGCTAAATCTTTTGCTGTAGAACATATTATTCTCACATTTAATTTTTTTTCAGTATTTTCGTCTTTAGAATCATTCATTAATCTAATAAGTTCAAGCTGAGCATCAGGACAAATATCAGAAATTTCAAGGAAGAAAATAGAACCGTTTATTGCTTTCTCAAACAAACTCTCGGAAGTTTCAGATTTTTGCATTTTTCTGTCTCTTTTGAAAATCAGAAACTCCTGTTCATTATGTGGTACAGATGAAAGGTCAACAATTATAAATGGTCCGTCTTTCCTCTGACTTAAATTATGTAATGTTCTTGCCGCTACCTGTCTGCCGGTTCCCTGCTCTCCTTTTATAAGGATATTATTGTCGCTGGCAGAAAATTTTTTTAACTCTCTTATAAATCTCTGAATTTTAGGACTTTTCCCCATAAATTCAGGACAGAAAGGAATCAATTGTCTATTCAAGAATACCCCCGTATATTTTTGTAAATAAATAAATTTTATAGAATATTTTCCAAATCGAGCTTTAATTATTTTCGAACCGCATAAGAATTTATCATAATATATTAATTTTTGCAAGAACTTACATTGACAGGAAAAACAGAAAACTGTTAAAATTAGTCTCTATTTTAGAAAAGGGAGGAGGGGTCTATGGATGCCCTATATAAGGGTTCGTGAAAGCGAATCTTTCGAAAATGCACTGAAAAAATTTAAAAAACAGTGCGAAAAAGAAGGAATTCTTTCCGAAATAAAGAAAAGAGAGCATTACGAAAAACCAAGCGTAAAACGTAAAAAAAAGGCATTGGCTGCTCGCAAAAAAGCAATTAAAAAAGTAAAAATGGCGTACAGATAATGTCCCTTCTTAAAAAGCTTGACGAAGACCTGAAAACAGCTATGAAGTCTTCAGACAATCTGAAGGTTTCTGTTTTAAGAATGGCAAAAGCTGCTATTAAAAATAAACAGATTGAACTATCTCATGAATTGTCTGATGAAGAAGTAATTTCTGTTTTTTCGACTCTTGCTAAACAAAGAAGAGAATCCATTGAATTATTTGAAAAAGGTGGAAGAACTGACCTTGCTGAAAAAGAAAAAAAGGAGTTATCCATAATCCAGTCTTATTTGCCCGAGCAGCTCTCTATAGCTGAAATAGAAGATATTATTTCTAAAGCAATTCTGGATTCTGGAGCATCCGGTTTAAAAGATATGGGCAAGGTGATGCGTCTTGTTATGCCAGCTTTAAAGGGTGCTGCTGATGGTAAAATAGTTAATGAAAAAGTAAAAGAACTTTTACAAAAAGGTATTTCTTCATAATGAAATTAAAGGAAATTTATACGAAAGCTATCGAAGCAGGCATTGAAAGTGATCTCAGGGGCAAAGCAGCGGTTCTTGAGGAATTGGAAAGAAAGAAAAAAGAATTCAATGAACTTAAGCCTGAAGAAAAAGAATTTTTTGATTTACAGTCTATTGAAAATCCTTATTCAGACTCACGCATATTATTTGGTAATGGTGATGAAGATATAAAAAGTATACTTGTTGGAATTGACATTGATGTTGGCGAAATATTACTCGCCGATACTCTAAGAACCAGAGGTGTAAATATTGACCTTCTTTTCTCACACCATCCATCAGGCAGAGCTTTTGCAAATCTTTATTCTGTAATGTATTTACAGTCTGACATTTTGAATATATTTGGAGTACCAATTAATACTGCCGAAGGATTAATGGATAAGAGAATTAAAGAAGTAGAAAGAAAAATAATGCCTGCAAACCATTCAAGAGCAGTTGATGCAGCGAGATTGCTCGGTATCCCTTTTATCTGCATGCATACTCCTGCAGATAATATGGTGGCAAATTTTTTGCAGAACCTTTTTGAAAATCAAAAACCAGTCTTTCTCTCCGATATTATTGATATACTCATGTCAATTCCAGAATACCGCATAGCAAAATTAAACAATTCAGGTCCAAAAATAATTCTTGGTGACAAAAAACGAAAAGCAGGAAAGATATTTGTTGATATGACAGGTGGAACAGAAGGTGCAAAAGATATTTTTCAAAGCTTAACAAACAGTGGTATAAGCACAATTGTTGGGATGCATATGAGTGAAGAACACCTTAAAGAAGCAGAAAAGTCCCATATGAATGTTGTTATTGCCGGACATATCTCAAGCGATACTCTCGGATTAAATTTACTTCTGGATAAAATTACCGGAGGTGAAAATATTTTCAATATAGTAGAATGCTCCGGGTTTAAAAGATTCAGTCATTAATGCAAAAGCAGGCTGAATGAAGGCTGAAAGACTTCTTGAGGAAATTAAATCAAAGATAGATATTGTAGAATTCATATCCGACTTTGTTAATTTAAAGAAAGCCGGACAGAATTATAAAGGTTTATGTCCTTTCCATTCTGAAAAAACACCCTCTTTTGTAGTCAGTCCTGTTAAACAGATTTTCCATTGTTTTGGTTGTGGTTCAGGGGGAGATATTGTATCTTTCATAATGAAACAGGAAAATCTCTCATTTCATGAAGCATTGCAATATCTTGCAAAAAAAGCTGGCATAAAAATTATTCAAACGGACTATACAAAAGATTCTTCGTACATAAAACGCAATCAAATCTATAAATTAAATGAGATAGTTACTCAATTTTTTATAAAAAATCTTTCTAATTCAGAAAGGGCACTGAACTACTTAATAAATAGAGGAATAACAAAAGATTCAATTTCAAGATTTAACATAGGATATGCGCCAGATTCAAGAAACAATCTCTTCGTATTTCTCAAAAAGCAGAATATTGCTGAAAATCAAATGCTCGAAGCCGGGCTTGTTGCCAGAGATAATCATGGATACAGAGATATTTTTCGTAACAGGATTATTTTCCCCATTATAAATATGAAAAATGATATAGTGGCTTTTGGAGGCAGGGTTATGGATAATACGATGCCAAAATACCTGAATTCTCCTGAAACACCTTTATTCAAGAAAAGTGAAAATCTTTTCGGAATAAACCTGGCGAAAGATAATATAAGAAAAAATGACTGTGCGATTATAGTTGAAGGATATATTGATACAATTATCTGCCATCAGTATGGAATATATAATGTTGTAGCTCCATTGGGCACTGCTTTAACTCCGGGACACTTACAGAAACTTAAAGTTCTTACAAGAAATGTTATCCTCATATTTGATGGTGATGAAGCTGGAATTTCTGCTGCCAAAAGATCACTAAATATTATTTTTGAAAATGATTTTAAGGCAAAAATAATTACCCTTCCGACTGAAGATGACCCTGATAGTTTTCTGAGAAAATATGGCTCAGAGCTTTTTTTAAAAAAAGTAGAGAATGCATCTTCAGCAATTGAATTCCTGTTTAATTCATCAAAAAAAACCCGAGCAGAGAAAGTGAAGGAAATTCTGCCGGTGATCGCAAATATGAAAGATTATTTGTTGGCCGACGAATTACTTAGCGAACTTGCAGGTAGATCCGGAATACATGAAAATTTATTGAGAAATGAAACCGAAAAAATAAGAAACATAAGATTTACTGAAAATAAAAGAGAGTCTTCAAGTTACAGGCAAAAAACTATTTATGTAGAAGAAGAATTACTCTTAAGTGCTATATTGTCTGCACCAGACAGGATTACTTATATTCTTTCAAAATTAGAAATTGAAGATCTTAAGGACGAAATGATAAAATCTCTATTTTCGAAGATTAAAAAATACGGCAGCAGATTCAATATAGAACAGTTGCTCTCTGAGGCAAATGATGATGAGAAAGTTCTTATTTCAGAACTTTTAATAGACCCGGGATTCGACATCCAGCTTATAGATGAAAATATAAAAGATTGTCTCTGCAGAATAGAGCAAAGAAAATTTGAAGAACGAAGAATTAATGAGTTATCCAAAAAACCTGATGATATTAACCTGCATAACCTTATGTTAAAAGAGAAACGAAAACTTGTTAAAGGAACTGCGAAATGAAAAAATATTCAGATTATTTCGACTATTTCGAAAACTACGGGGATTATGAAGAGAGCAGAGAAAACATTTATCCTGAAGAAGAATATATATCTGCGGATGAAGAAGAAAGTAAGACTTCTGATTTTATTGAAGGCGAAAAAGATCCTATAAGAATTTATCTTAAAGAAATGAGCAGCGTTCCTCTACTTACACGTCAGGGCGAGATAGAGATCGCAAAAAAAATAGAAGAAGGAAAAGAAAAAGTATACAGGGTAATTTTCAGAATGCCATTTGTTCTTAAAAAGATTGTTGAACTCGGGAAAATGTTCAAGAATGGTATGGCACCTCTGGAAGAAATAATTCAAAACCATGAAGATCTTACCGAGGAAGAGATAAATGCTGAACGGAAAAATTTCTATGATATTACAACCAAAATAGATCGTCTGAATAAAAAAAGAAAGGCATATCTCAAAAAACTTGGTGAAATAAAATATCTAAATAAAAAATCATCAAATGATGAATATAACAGAGTAATAAAATTACTCGAAAAAAATCGTGAACAGATAATAGAAAAAATTAAGGAATTAAAGCTTAAAGATGATGTTATTGTTGCATTTTCGGATGAATTAAAAAGATCTATAGGAGATATGGAGGTTTTACAGAAAAAAATATCGTCTCTAATGAAAAAACGCAATAAATCTAAATCAGGAATATCTGATGATATAAAATCTCTTAAGGATAGAGTTGAGCAAAAAGAATTAGCTTTTGGTATGAAATTTTCTGATATGAAAAAAGCTATGAAGGAACTATTGATTGGCGAAGAGATAGTAGATGAAGCACGCAAAGCTATGATCGAAGCAAATCTACGTCTTGTAGTTAGCATTGCAAAAAGATACCTTGGAAGGGGAATGAGTTTTTCTGATCTGATTCAGGAAGGCAACAGCGGGTTAATGAGAGCAGTAGATAAATTCGAATATAAGCGTGGATATAAGTTCAGCACATATGCTACGTGGTGGATAAGACAGGCAATTACCAGGGCACTTGCTGATCAATCGCGAACAATAAGAATACCAGTACATATGGTTGAAACTATGAACAAAATAACAAAGACAGCTCGTGAACTCGTACAGGAACTTGGTAGAGAACCAACTCCATTTGAAATCTCAGATAAATTGAAATTGCCAGTTGATAAAGTGCACAGCATCTTAAAAATATCAAAAGAACCAATTTCTCTTGAGACTCCTATTGGAGAGGAAGACAGTCATTTAATGGATTTTATCGAGGACAAGGGCACTCAATCTCCACTTGATGCCGCAATACAGGATGATATGAAAAAAAGAATTGATCAGATTCTAAGTTCATTACCTGTAAAAGAGGAAAAAATCATCAGAAAACGTTTTGGTATAGGGTTTGATGTTCCGCAAACTCTTGAAGAAGTTGGACTTGAATTTGAAGTTACACGGGAAAGAATTCGTCAGATAGAAGTTAAGGCAATAAGAAAACTAAAACATCCTTCAAGAAGTAAATGGCTAAGAGAATTTATCGAAAAACCTTGACCAAATATTAAAAATAAATTTAAAATAACAGTTCATGAATAATTGAATTTTTCTCTGGGGGCCCATAGCTCAGCTGGTAGAGCTACCGGCTCATAACCGGTTGGTCCCAGGTTCGAGTCCTGGTGGGCCCACCATATAGTTAGTAATCCTCCATATTTAAGAAGAAAAAGGCGGAATTGTGAACGAGCAACTAAAACTTCTAATAGAATTACAGGATATTGATACAAAAATACTTACGTCACAACGCATGATCGATAAATTTCCCAAGAAAATTATAGAAATTGAAAAACCTTTCAAAGAAGCATTAAATTCATTTAATTTATTTAAACAACGTCTCGAAACCCTTGATAAAAAAAAGCGTGAAAAAGAGCGTCTGCTCGATGATATAGGAGAAAAAATAAATAAACTCAAATTGAGAACCTCAGAAATAAAAACTAATAAAGAATATCAGGCGCTGTTAAGTGAAATTGATTCTATCGAAAAAGAACGCTGGTCTATCGAAGAGCAGATTTTAATCATAATGGAAGAAATTGACGCTGTCTCAAAACAGATAAGTTCTGAAGAAATAAAATTAAATGCTGATAAGAAAAAATATGAAGAATTAAAACAAAAACTTTTAGAAGAAAAAGCTTCTATTGAAAAAGAGCTTGAAAATATAAAAGAAATACGTTCAAAAGTAGCTACATTAATCGAAGACGATTTATATAAACTATACATAAATCTTATTGAAAACTATAATGGTCTTGCAGTTGTTGAAGCAAAAGATGAAATCTGTCTTGGCTGCAATATGAACATACCCCCCCAACTTTTTGTTGAACTGAAAAAAAATGATGATATTCTTAACTGCCCTCAATGTGGAAGAATTCTGTTCTTCAAAAATACTTCATGATATATATTTTTTTAATGTTTGAATTTTCTAACAATATCTTTAGGTTTAGAATTATTCTGGATTTACTTATTTTTATCAACCCAGATAATGCAAACTTTGCTCAAAAATTTATTCAACTCTATAATTTATAAACTTTAATATTCCTCTTTAAAAAAATAAAACAACAGCTATACCATTTATAACTACTTTTCAAAATTTAATTTTTGTTATATAATAATAAAAATCTATTATGAATCAGAGCAGGTCGTGTGGCTGCTCCATGGCTTGAGATGCTTATATGGAGAGGAAAGTCTGAGCTCTACAGGGCAGGGCGGTCGTTAATAGCGACTGGGGGTAACCCTAAGGAAAGTGCCACAGAAAGGGAAACCGCTTTGTTATAAACAAAGCAAGGGTGAAAAGGTGAGGTAAGAGCTCACCAGATGAGACGGTAACGTCTCATGCTTGGTAAACCCCGCCTTGAGCAAGGTCAAATAGGTTCCGCTATGAGAGGTGCCCGCTCGAATCCTTAATTTCAAAGGAGGCGGAACGGGTTGTGACCGCAATAATCCTGCAGCAATGCTGGATATTAGATGAATAGCCACGATAACAGAACTCGGCTTATAAGCCTGCTCTGATTATAAATTTAATTGGAGGTTTAGATGGAAGATCATAAACTGAAAGTCTTCTGCACAGTAGCTGAGACAAAAAGCTTTTCAAAAACCTCGGAAATTATTCATTTAACTCAACCAGCGGTAAGTCTTCAGATACAGGCACTTGAAGAGAGATATGAAACTAAGTTGTTTGATAGATCTTCAAGTACAGTGACCCTTACGCCTGCAGGCGAAATTCTTTATAGATTCGCAAAAGAAATTCTTGCTCTTTATGCAGCAGCAGAAAAAGCCATTAGCAAACAGATCGGGCTTGTAAAAGGCAGTCTTACAATTGGCGCAGGTTCGAATATAGGTAATTACATTTTACCCAGTGTTATAACTGATTTTAAGAATACTAATCCTAAAATAAAAATATACCTTTTAGTTGGTAATTCAAAACGTGTTATTGAGTTGCTCAATTCCGGTAATATTGATATCGGGTTAGTCGAAGGTGATATTTCAAGACAGAAAATGGTTGTCCGAAAACTTATCTCGGACGAATTATTACTTATAGTACCTCCATCACACCCATGGGCAAAAAGAAAAGATGTATCAATTTCTGAGATTGTCAGAGAACCTTTTATATTCAGGGAAGCTGGCTCAGGCACAAGACAGATGATTGAGAAATATCTTTCAAGACATGGTATTACTCCACATGATATGAAAATAAGTACTGTTCTCGGAAGTACAGAAGCCATTAAAGATGCTGTTGAAAACGGTCTCGGTGTTTCAATAATATCAAGATGGGCTGTACGTAAAGAAACTAAGTACGGCACATTAAAGACACTTAATATAAAAGAAGAAAAAATGGTGAGAGACTTTTCACTTGTAATAAACAAAAACTCTGTTTCTTCAAATTCTCTCGAAGAGTTCCTTGCTTTTCTAAAAGCGTATCCATTTGATAAACTGCTTTTGTAAAACTATTATTATGCTTTTAAATGAATATAATTTGGAAAACGAAATATTGCATGTAATTTTATTTATTGAAAACCCTGTAGTCTATTTCCTTGAATATGTTGTCTCTATATTCAATATTTTCAAGCCATGAAATATTAATATTGTCTGAAATTAATTCGTCATAAAGTCTATTGAATCTATAAATGTGTTCCCGAAGGCGTTTCTCTGCATATTCTTTAGAATTGCCGGTTTTAATAAGAAACGTCCAGTCACTATGCTGGGATAATAATAGTTCTCTTGCTGCCTGATTTAGAACTCTTTTTTCGATACCTGTTGCTTTCGGATATTTTTTAACAAGATATATCATTCTCTCAGCAGTCTTTATAAGATGTCTGCAAACATAATCATTAGAATCATTCACCCATACATTACTGAAGCCTTTTTCACCCCAGCTTGACATTGATGGTTCACATGAAAAATTTATTTTATTTCGGTATTCGGAAAAATATTCATATGTTGTAATCATTCTGAAACAATAATTCCCTTTACCAATCGATCGAATAACAAATTCGAGCCACTCAGGACCTTCAAACCACCAGTGTCCCATGAGTTCAGCGTCATAAGCAGTAGTAACCACAGGCTTAATTTTAAATTTATCGTAAAGACAATTAATTTGCTTATTTCTCTGTAAAACAAAGTGTCTGGCATGTTCGGCCGCTTTTAGTATAGCTTCACTAATATTATAAGGCTCTTTTTTTTCAGACCCGGTAACTCTATAGTATTTTATACCTGTAAATGTTTTTGCTCCAAAAGGTCTTAAAAATTCCTTGATATAATCATTATCAACATCATATCCAATATCTCTGTAAAAATCTCTATAAACAGGGTCTCCGGGATAACCTCCAATTGAGGACCATACCTGTTTGGAAGTTTCTTCATCACGGCCAAATGCTATAATCCCTGATGGGCACTTAATAGGATAATAAACTTTGAATACAGGGGATGGTCTGGCATTTAGAATCCCGAAAGCATCAAGAAAGAAAAAATCCAGCCTCTGTTCGGAGAGATATTCATCAAATCCTGGCATAAAACCGCATTCAGGAATCCATATACCCCTGGGTTTCCTTCCAAATATTTTCGTGTAATGTTTTACCCCGGTTTCTATCTGCGCTCTGACAATTTGAGGTATTCCCGAAAAAATTGGTAGAAAAGCATGTGTTGCCGCAGAAGTAATTATGTGAACATTTCCTGTTTCACTGATTTTTTTAAAGTAACCTGTAATTTCTTTTTTATAAGTATCACAGTAAAGGTTATAAATTTTTTTAAAATTTCTGTGATACATGCGTGACAATAAATTAAAATTTTTATCGTGGCGTGTCCGATAAATTTCCATTTCTGATAATTCTATAAGTCTTTCGAGGTGTCTGATATATCTTTTTTTGAGTAGAGGATTATTTAACATTTCTATTAGAGATGGACTTAGAGACATTGTTATACCAAAATCAATTCTGTCATTCAATAACCTGTCAAACATTTCAAGTAGTGGTATATAAGTTTCTGTAAGAGCTTCATAAAACCAGTTCTCTTCAAGAAAATAATCATATTCAGGATGGAATACATACGGAAGATGTGCATGCAGTACCATACAGAAAAAACCTTTGTCTGAATTTGATGACATTTTTACTCTGGAACTCTCAAGAATAAATATGCTGAAATAATCCCAAACAAAAGGGGCATTGTACAGGCTGCGATAACAGGGTTTAAAACCTGGGCGTATCCCATTGAGAGCATAAAAGTATGTGAAAGCCAGTAGATAAAACTGATAAATATTCCAAGTCCGGTCGCAAAAAGTCCGCCGCCTGTTCTTTTAACGGATACTGAAAGAGAAATTCCGAGAATAATCATAAAAAGATTCGTAAAAGGGTATGATATTTTTCTATAGAAGTCAACAACAAGCTTCTGGTCCCGGAATCCCGCGGAGTTTATTTTTTTAATATATAGTTTTAGATCATAAATTCCCATTTCTTCAGGATTTTTAATACTTGTTGTAAAAAGATCAGGAGATTCGAGACCGGAATAATACATTTCATTATGTTTTTTTACAGAGCCGGTCTGAATATCATATTCAATAGCATTATAAAGTCTCCATACACCATCTCCGTCATTTTTCTTCTCCCAGAATGCTTTATCTGCTTCTATTCTTTTTTTCAATCGAGTATCTTCGAGAATAAAAATGCTCAGTCCTTTAATTAATTTTTGATCAGGAATATATAAATCTATTCTTGATAGTGAGCCCTCAGAAGATTTTATCCATATCGCATCTTTTTTCATGGTAATTTTTCCTGCCTTCTTCATATTGTTCTTTTTAAAGTCGAGAAGATAATCAGAAAACTCTGGCACGACTATTTCTCCGATAATGAATCCTGCAATACTGAATAAAATACCACCTGTTATAAATGGATAGAAGAGGGTTTTCATCCTGCCACTAACTGCTTTAAAAGCTATTATTTCCTTGTTGCGTGAAGCCTGACTGAAGGTGAATAATCCACATATTAGTAGAGACATTGGAAGAAGATAATACAAAATTCTTGGCAGAATTAACACTGTATAATGAAACATACTGAAAATGGTTATTTTCCCGGGTAAAAAATCATCAACCTTGTCAATAATCTCGAGCAAACTGAAGATAAATGCGAGTCCTGGAGCAATTATCAGCCATATTTTAATAAATTCATTTATATAATACCTGTAAATAATTTTCACTTTGATGATTCTCTTTTAAACAACCATATGGCAAAAAAACCTATAATTATTGTTGATGTCCACGCACCTATATAATGTGGTATTTTCCCGGCCCTTACGAGATTTTCACCATACACCAGTAAGATATAATAAAATGTGAATGTTGCAAGACCAACGGTCAAACCACCGAGTCTGCCTGATTTTCCGGATATTAATGATAATGGAGGAGCAAGAAAAGCAATAATAATACAGAGTACGGGTAAAGAAAAACGCCTGTACAGGTCAAGATAAATAAATTTTGCATTATGAGTATCAGATTGTTTTATTCTATCGATAAATTCCGGGGGTTTCATTTCAGAACTTTTGCGTGACGGTGCTTCGATTTCAGGTTCGAGAATCATATTGTATTTATTAAAAAATATTTCAGTTGTTTGTTCTTTTTTAGCAATATGTATATAACCATTATTTAAATTCAACAAAATTGAAAAACTCTCACCTGATGAGATATTTCCTTTTTCGGCAGTTAGTATCTTTGGTTCATCTTTCGTTCTGTTATCATAGATGAAAATACCTTTTATTATATTGTTTTCTGATTTTTCTTTAACATAAATAAGCATATCTTTAAAGAGATTATTGAAATTACCTTCCTCAATTGCAGAAGGAGTTCTTTCTCTGACTATTCCGGTAATTTCTTCTCTTAATTTTCTACTACTTTCAGGTCCAATGTAATATCCTATAGAAAGATTAATTAAAAAACAGAATATGCCAGCTATAATTACAGGATAGGATATCTTAAAAAATTTTAAACCGCTTATTCTCAAAATTATAAGTTCATTATCAAAATTCATCCTGCCATAAACTATAAGCGAAGAAAGCAATAAAGACATGGGTATTGTTATAAGAAATAATTGAGGTTGAAGATAGAGAATAATTTTAATCATATCCCAGAGCGAACTTCCGACACCTGATAAAAACCTGCTTAATTTAAGAAGCTTCTCCATCATTAAAATGAAATTTAAAGATGCGAGACATAATAAGAATGTAACAGTAAGTTCTTTGAGTACAGATTTATATATTATTTTCATTGTATTTAGTATGTAAAATGTGTATTCGTGTTACCAGTGAGTATTATTTTAACATATTAAAACTCTGCCACAATTTATTTTTCAATTTAACTCGATGATTTTATTTTAGAACAGAGATGGAAATAAATTTTTTAGCAATGTCTGCATTATTCAATTGTATTCTTCGGGTTAATTTCAATTTTTATGTTAAATTTTGAATGCTTATTTTTATTCTTTTCTCGTTTAGAATATAGTCAGTAATAACTTATTGATATTAATAGGAAATGAGATCTTTTTAATGGCAAATTAATTTCAACTATATTTTTTGGTTAAGCAAATTCGAGATGCAATTCCTTATTAAAAACTTTTGCAATACGCTCTAAAGTTTTCAATGTAGGATTACTCTTACCAGGTCTTTCAAGCCTTTGGTATGCCTGATAGGAGATGCCAATGACTCTTGCAATATCTACTTGCGTTAGTTTTTTTACTTCCCTGAGTTTTCTAAGAAGTATAGGAACTGCAACTTCAAGTTCCGGTTCTATCAAATAAACATTTTTCCGCTTAGTTACTGAAGGATTAGGGATTTTAAGATTTCTTTCGAAAACTGACGCAAGATAGCCTGTCAAAGCTTCTTTTGCATTTTGTATTGCTTCTTCGATAGTCTTCCCTTCTGTAAGGCAACCGGGAAGATCAAGAAACTCGACTAAATAAGCCTTATCTTCTGGTATGTATTTTATTTTTGCCGGATACTTTAAAATCATTTTAATCCTCCTTGTTTCATCAAAGCATGCAATAAGCCTTTACCTAAGTCTTTATTACCATGAACCGGTACTGATAAAGTCTTATCTTCTTTAAAAAGAATGTGGTGACTCCCTTCTATTCTATGCAGACGCCAGCCATTTTGTTGAAGTAATTTTATTAATTGCTTACCATTCATTGTTTATAATACAACATTTATATTGCATTAGCAAGGTACGAAAAAAAGATTCAAAAATGATTTTTAAAGGGTAGAACATTCTGTATAATTTCTTCTCTTTATAATCTTTCAGGTTCGGTATATATAATTTGGTTTTATTAGAAAGCAAGTTATGATAAAATTTCGCATAAACAAATTCAGACCGATCATTATAAAACATAGAAACCCGTCTTTTTTAAATTAACCCGGGTAATACGGATATTTTTCAAAAATTATTTAACTCGATGATTTTATTTTATATTAGGGTTATATATAATTCTATGACCATTTTGTATCTGTTTCAGTTATAATTTAATTAAGGTAATTATGGAAAAGAGAACGAAATTTACTATAATTTATTTCCTTATTGCTCTTACTGCAATAATAATCCTTGAAAATTATCTTCTTAGCAGAGAAATAACCACCATTACTTACAGTGAATTTAAGACTCTCATAAAAGATGGACTGGTAAATGATCTGGTTATAACTCAAACTGCTATCGAAGGTAAATTTGTAAAAGGAGCACGTGAAAGACTTGAAACACTTCGTAAAGGGAAAGACCAAAACATAACGCCTTTGAAAGAAACACAAATCTTCTATGTGGTCAGAATGGATGACCCCGAACTTGTTAAGGAACTTACAGAAAAAGGCATAACTTATGCAGCCAAACAGGAAGTCACATGGTTTAAAACTCTACTTTCATGGATATTGCCGATGCTGATATTTATAGCAATCTGGGGGTATCTTTTAAAGAAAATAGGTTCACCAGGTGGCGGTGGATTTATGGCTGTTGGAAAAAGTAAAGCTAAAGTATATGTCGAAGGTGAAACAAAAATTACTTTTGAAGATGTCGCAGGAGTTGAAGAAGCTGAGGAGGAACTTAAAGAGGTCATAGAATTTTTAAAAAACCCTCAGAAGTTTCAGAGTCTCGGCGGTAAGATTCCCAAGGGAATTTTGCTCGTAGGACCACCAGGCACTGGTAAAACATTATTAGCAAGGGCTGTAGCAGGTGAAGCAAAAGTTGCTTTTTTGAGTATAAGCGGTTCTGATTTTGTAGAAATGTTTGTTGGAGTTGGTGCTGCAAGGGTAAGAGATCTTTTTGCACAGGCTGAAAAACTTGCACCCTGTATAATTTTCATTGATGAGATAGATGCAATGGGAAAATCAAGAGGTATAAATCCTGTTGGTGGTGTGGATGAAAAGGAACAAACATTAACACAACTACTCACTGAAATGGATGGGTTTGATACTAAAAAAGGTGTAATCATAATGGCTGCCACAAACAGACCGGAGATTCTTGACCAGGCATTGTTAAGACCGGGAAGATTCGACAGACATATACTTGTTGATAGACCTGATATTAAAGGGAGAGAAGAAATATTCAAAGTACATACAAAGAAAGTTAAACTTGGCAGTGATGTTGATTTAAAAGTTCTTGCTTCAATGACCCCTGGAATGGTAGGGGCTGATATTGCAAACATTGTTAATGAAGCAGCTTTGCTTGCAGTAAGAAAAAACAAAGATGTAATTGAGATGAAGGATTTTGAAGAAGCTATCGAGAGAGTTATTGCTGGTCTCGAAAAGAAAAGCAGAGTCATAAATAAACAGGAAAGGGAAAGAGTTGCTTACCATGAAAGCGGTCATGCGATAGTTGCAAGTGTTCTTCCAAACGCTGACCCTGTAAGAAGAGTTTCTATAATACCAAGAGGTATTGCTGCTTTAGGATATACAATTCAACTTCCAACGGAGGATAGATATTTACTCACAAAATCAGAACTTCTTGATAGAATGGCTGTTATGCTTGGTGGAAAAGCAGCAGAGGAGATAATATTCGGTGAAGCATCAACAGGCGCAAAAAATGATCTTGATAAAGCAACGGAAATGGCAACAAGTATGGTAAGGGCTTATGGAATGAGTGATAAACTTGGCCCTGTTTCCTTTGACAAAGGAAGACCTTTATTCCTTGAAACACCATGGTCACAGCAAAAAGAATACAGTGAGCTAACGGCTCGAGAAATTGATGAAGAAGTAAAAAGAATTCTAACTGAGTCCTATCAAAAAGCAAAGCATATATTAAGTGAAAGAATCGAAAAATTAAAAAAAATCGCAAACGTACTGCTCGAAAAAGAAGTTCTTGAAGGCGAAGAACTAAAAAGGCTTGTAGAAAGTACTTAATCTTTTCTTTATTTAAGTAAAATAAATTATGCAACCAATTCTTATAGTTGAAGATGATGCAAAAATAGCACGAATAGTTAAAGTCTATCTCGAGGGCGCTGGATATAATGTTATTACCACACAAAGCGGTAAAGATGCCATAAAAGCTGCTTTAAATGAGCAACCACTTTTAGTTATCCTCGATCTTATGCTACCCGATTTAAGTGGTGAACAGGTTTGTCAGGAACTTAAAGATATTGGCGATTTTCCTGTGATAATGCTAACAGCAAAATCATCAGAAGAAGAAAGAGTCGCTGGTTTTGCTCTTGGGGCTGATGATTATGTAGTAAAACCTTTCAGCCCAAAGGAGCTTGTTGCAAGAGTAAAGGCTATCCTTAAAAGGTATAAACGCAAAGATTTAATGGCTTCTGAACCCATAAGTTTTAACAATAAACTTCTTGTAATTGACCAGAAAAGTTATATAGTAAAAAAAGCGGATAAAATCATCGCCCTTACCCCGACTGAATTAAAGATACTTGCAGTTCTTGCCAGTTCTCCAGGGAGAGTATTCACAAGAGGGGAGCTTGTTGATCATGCGCTCGGATACCAGTTTGAGGGTTATGAAAGAAGTATAGATGCGCATATAAAAAATATAAGACAGAAAATTGAGGATGACCCAAGAAATCCTGTGTTTATACATACAATTTATGGAGTAGGCTACAAATTTATCGGTATAAAGGATGTTTAAAAGCCTCTGGATCAAATATCTCATACTCTTATTTTCCGTATCAATGGTATCTCTTTCAGCGTCACTATTTCTTCGTGAAATGATAATCAATGATTTTGAAGAATACCTCGAAGGAGAAGCCGAAGACAAAATATACAAGATACTTGCATCCATTGAAGGTTCATATGAAAGACATTCAGGCTGGCATAAAGATGCTTTAACTTCAAACACTATTTGGGCTTTATTGCTCGGTTATAAGGTAAAAATATTTGATTCAAAAAATAATGAACTTATGAATACTCGTATTGCTGTCAACTCAATGCCACCTTTAATGAAAAGAAGAATAGAGGCAATTTCTGGCTACCAGCAAGAAGAAATTTTGAATTCCAAGACAAATTTTACCAGCTATCCATTATTCCTAAGGGGAAAGGACATCGGGACACTCGAGATTAGTCCAATGATTATTCAACAGACACAGGGAAAAGAAACGATATTTATGATGAGATCGAACAGATTTCTCATACTGTCTGTGTTAATATTAGGAGGGATTTCTTTAATCCTGAGTCTTATATTTTCAAGAAAGCTTACAAAACCTATAAAAAATTTAACAGAAGCTGTTAAACAGATAAGTGAAGGTAATATAAAAAGCAGGGTTACTATAACAGGAAAAGACGAAATAAGCGTTTTAGGAAATACATTCAATACTATGGCAGAAAATATAGAACTACAGGAGTTACTGAGAAGAAAGTTAACATCAAATATTGCTCATGAACTCAGAACTCCTCTAACAGTGATGCAGGGTGAAATTGAAGGTATGCTCGATGGATTGATAAAAGTTGACAACGAAAGGCTACAATCACTACTTGAAGAAACATCAAGGCTTAAAAATTTAATTGAAGCAATAGAAGAACTTACAAGAGCAGAAGCAAGTGCACTTGAATTAAATAAAGAATATATAAATATCAGGCAATTCTTGGATAGTATTAAAGGAAGATTTGAAAGAATATTTTCAGATAAAGGAGTTCATCTTATTATAGATAGTAGTGATAATTTAAAAATATATGCTGACCCTGAAAAATTAAGCCAGATAATTATAAATTTGCTTACAAATGCATTGAAAGCTACAGATAGAGGCGGACAGGTGATTATTAAAACAAGTACAGAAGGTGAGGTCAGTAAAATAACAATATCAGACACTGGAGCAGGTATAAAAAAACAAGATCTGCCTTATATATTCGAGAGATTTTATAGAGCTTCAGAAGGAGGAATTGGTATAGGGTTAACAATTGCAAAAGAACTTGTAGAAGCACATGGTGGAAAGATTATTGTAAATAGTGAGTATGGGAAAGGTACATCTTTTGAATTCTATCTTCCTAATTCATAATTTTTTCATAATTTTTTCGTTAACATTTCATATTTGAATGATAACCTTTAAAAAGGAGTTAAAGATTGTAAAAGAGTTAACACGAATAATACAGATATTGCTAAAAATTTATTTAACTCGATAACTTTATTTGAAAAAGATATTATTAGCAACGCTTAACAAATACAATTGTTAACTAAAAAATTAATTGTAGCAGACGGTATGGAAAAGGTATAATACATTATTACCTGAAAAATTTAGTTTTATAAACACTAAACAGGATAAAAAAATATCCTGAAAATATCGGGTGTATATATATTGAGAATCGTAATATTCTGTATAATTATTGTTTTTTTACTACCTTTAGTTGCTCAGGCTAATGAGCAGCAAGAAGAGAAGAATCTTGTTCAGTGTCCTGCATATGGGCACTATTGGCGAAGTTACAAAGGTGGCTGGTATGGCGCAAAAAGAGTAGTTGAGAACTCATCAGAAGCAAATGAAATTATAATTCAATTTTATGTCCCACAAAAAGGAATTAGAGTCCACCGCATTATAGAATCTCCAAATTTTTTCCAGGCAGAAATAATAAATCAAAAAGGTAGGGTTGTCGATACTGTAATTATTGACAAAAGAACCGGTAGAATAAGATCAATTTTTTAGATTCTGGCTGCTCCCTTACCATTTCATGTTAACATTTAAAACACTTTATCTAAATTAACCCGGGAAATGCATTATTCGTGTTAATAAAAAATAGAATAATTGTTATAATTTCTGATAATAATTACAGAACTCTGAAGAATTTGAATTTTTAAGACTTGAAAAACATGAGTGTAATTTTAAATTAATAAAATCCGTCAGATAATTAGATATTAAAGAGGTAAAAAGACTATCTGTAAATATTTATACAAAAAATTTCTAATTCTCGTTCTTACACTCATTGGAGTTACTTTTGTTACTTTTACTATTACGAAAGCATTACCCGGAGATCCAGTATTAAATTTAGTTGGAGAGAGAGCAAACCCCGAAGTAATAGAAAAATTGAGAAAAGAGTTTGGAACTGATAAAGACGTTTTCTCACAATATTTTCGTTATATAAAACTTTTAGCTCAGGGAGAATTCGGGCGATCATATTATACAAATAGAAAGGTTTTTGATGACCTGATAATTAAATTTCCAAATACATTAATACTTGCTTTAGTGTCTATGATGATTGCAGTGCCTTCAGGTATAATACTTGGGTTAATATGCGCATGGAGGAAAGATAAATGGATTGATAAATTATTTTCATATATTACTTTAATAGGGTTAAGTATGCCAGTTTTCTGGAGCGGGCTTATTTTAATGCTTTTATTCAGTTTAAAAATGAAATTATTCCCACCATCAGGTTCTGGAAACCTTAAATTTATTTTTCTTCCTGCATTTACTCTTTCTATACCAGCAATGTCAGTTCTTTCGAGAGTTACGAGAACTACTTTAATAGATATATTTAAAATGCCTTATATAAATACCGCTAAGGCTAAAGGTATTACTGAAATTAAGATTAATTTAATACATGTAATGAAAAATGCACTCATTCCAGTAATAACTGTTATTGGTCTTGATTTTGCAAGTTATCTTAATGGGGCTGTTTTAACAGAAACTATATTTGGCTGGGATGGTATCGGCAGATTTGTAATGGAAGGTATTTTAAAAAGAGATTATCCTGTGATAATGGGATGTGTAATTATTGGCACTTTTGCTTTTGTAACAATCAATACAATTGTAGATTTAATATATCATTTTATTGATCCGAGAGTAAGTCTGAATGAAATTAAGGGGTAAAATATCTCTTACAATTTTAATTATTATATCTGTTTTTTCAATTTGTGCACCTTTTATTACAGAATTTGAACCAGATGCAATTGACCTTGAATCTCTAAAAACAGCGCCAGGAACTGAACATATAATGGGAACAGATAATAAAGGTAGAGATATATTTGCAAGAGTATTATATGGTGGGAGAATCTCTATTGGAATAACATTCTCAGCAGCTATTATTTCTATGTCATTTGGTTTGATCGCAGGTATAATCTCAGGATATTTCGGTGGAATAATTGATCTATTGATTATGTCCTTTGTTGATTTTGTCTTGTCTTTTCCTTCTTTATTACTTGCAATTGGTATATCAATTCTTTTGCCACCCGGAATGTACACAGTAATCATAGCAATTGTTGCAGTTGGATGGGCTCCTTTTGCAAGGATTATCAGAGGGTATGTTTTAACAATAAAAGAATCTTCTTTTATCGAATCAGCAAAAGCGATTGGTTGCTCAAATATAAGGATATTATTTAAACATATCATGCCACAGTGTATTCCACTTATATTTATAATGATAGGAGTAAAAATGGGGGGTTATATAATTACTGAAGCGTCATTGAGCTTTCTTGGACTCGGTCCTCAACCACCTACAGCTTCATGGGGTTCAATGGTGAGTGCTGGTCGTATTTATATAACTTCTGCTCCATGGATTGTTTTTATCCCTGGATTTATGATAGCTGTTACAGCGTTTTGTTTTAATATACTCGGCGATGAACTAAGAGATAAATATGGGATAGAAATTAAATAATTATTATGGTGGAGCTGAAGGGGATCGAACCCTCGACCTCTTGAATGCCATTCAAGCGCTCTCCCAACTGAGCTACAGCCCCAAAATAATAAAATAACATAAAGTTACTTATACAAACAATATTAAAATTTAGGTATCATCTTTAAAAAGTTGGTAAGATCATGAGGATTCGAGGTGTCATGGATTCGAGGGAAATGCTTACGAATTACAAAGACTTAAAATTTTGAAAAAGGACTTATCAACTACGTTTAGATATTTACAAATTAACAAAAGGGAAATAAGCACTTGAACCTCTGAATCCCCGAATTATCGGATCCTTTTTAGTAACTAAATTGGAGAAGAACCTAAATTTATCAATGTGTTATTCGACCCAAAAAATACAGTTGAAAATTCTAAATCGAGTTTGCACGGATAAAAACCCCAAAAT